>Ga0213829_1002386_pt1 | contig 12324 bp, 22 predicted proteins | sample MC6MC0896MG_FD_180665 | JGI IMG/M metagenome (GOLD analysis project Ga0213829, IMG submission 180665) | Enriched soil aggregate microbial communities from Iowa State University, Ames, United States - MC6-MC0896-MG | ecosystem: Environmental > Terrestrial > Soil > Unclassified | place: USA: Iowa...
GATGTGATTGATAAAACTGATATAGCTTTTTTTTACTCTCGGCGAGGGGAATTTGATGTATTTGCGCATGTCTCATGGGGAGACATTCATTCCAAATGAAGTCATCGAAGGCAAGATCTAATAGTGTTCCATCCATATCAAACATTACAATCTTAGACATGCGTCAAAAATCTCCAAAGGTTTTCAAAGCACAATTTTTTAAATGATTTTGTCATATAACCCTTAAAAAATAATAATTTATGAGTATTTTGTGGCATTCAAAGAAATTCAAAGCTCAACAAAGTTATTCATGCAGCAAACAAAAGTTTGTACAAAAGTTTGTACAAAATATTATAGCTGGCATGGAAGGGAAGTTGCTTAAGATATTTTGTAAGTTAGATTTTTATGAAGTGAAAATGGCTTTAAGTGATACCTGGTTAAAATCAAATAACGGAAAAGTTAGAGATGCTACTGAAGTTGTAAATGACAGAGAAGGACTATCGGTTCGCATATCCCCAAAAGGGAAAATTGTGTTTCAAATGCGGTACAGATTTAACAATGTTAATAAACGAATGGATTTAGGAACGTATCCACTAATGAGTTTGAAAGAAGCTCGAGCAGAAGTGGTAGAGAATAAAAAGGAATTGGATAAAGGAAGAGATCCACTACAACTTAAATTAAAAAAAGAAACAGCTTATTTAGCACAGCCTACTGTACGTGAAATATGTATAGAATTCTTTGATACAGCTGCTTCGCATAAAGCTGCTTGTAAGGATGATAAAAGAGCTTTTGAAATACACGTATTTCCTAGATTAGGTAAACGCATTTGTGATGAAGTTACTTTACAAGAATGGTCCAGCCTTTTGCTTTCAATAGTTAGTTATGCAAAAACAGTTGCTGTAAAGGTCCTAGGTAATTTGAAGTTAATTATGCGTTGGGGATGTATTCATGGAAAACTTAAAGAGCAAACTTTATTGCATATTAGAGCAATTGACCTGAATGTTAGAAAGAATTCACGCACTAGATATTTAACAGAACAAGAAGTTTTTTGGGTTATCCATGCAACTTTTCTATCTACTGGAATATCACCAAAAAATAAATTTATGGTTCTTTTTTTATTAATTTTTGGTTGTCGAGTAGGGGAGTTGAGAACTGCAAAAAAGAGTGATTTTGATTTTCAAAATCATACATGGACAATTCCTCCTGAGCAGCATAAAACAGGTGCAAGGTCAAAAAAAGCTATTGTTAGACCACTGATTCCACAAGTAGAAATTTTACTCAAACAGGTTTTTGAACTTTCACCACCGGATTGTGAGTGGGCATTTCCGATTATTAAAGCGCAAAAATATAAACCTACTCAGAAAGGTTTTCAAACAACAATTCCAATTTATATTATTGAAAATGTCAAAAGATATTTTGATGTTGAAATGGACCATTGGACGACTCATGATTTGAGAAGAACAATGCGTACACATATCTCTGAATTTGCTCCACCTCATATTTGTGAAATTATGCTTGGTCATGCTTTACCACAAATCTGGGGTACGTATGATTTAAACCAGTATTTAGAGCCTCAGGCGAAAGCTTATGCAAAATGGTTTGATAAGCTTTGCACCATATTCAATAATTATGAAAGATTTGATATTAAAGGCTCAATTTCAAGCGCTTCCAAATATCCATTTCTACTTTCCCAAGAGGCAACGGCTTTAACCCCGTATAAGTTAGTAGCTCTTCCATGACCTCTAATAATTGGTTCTGGAAAGGGGTCGGAACCCCTTTCCCGCATATTTTTCAAAGTACCTTTAGAAATTCTGTACCTTTCTAAAATCTCTGGTGTCGAGATATAAATTGCCATTAAATTTAGACCTCCTTACTTTCTGCTTTATTTTTCAGTCGATGATATTCTTCCAATACACCTTTAGCTATTTCCCAAACTTGGTCAGTTGTCCAGTCCTGTAAAGGATGCATCAGTTTTAGTTCACAAAGTGCACCACGCAACTTCTTAACTACCTGTTCAAATCGATCTTTTCTAACAATGTTGCCATCTTTATCAAATTCAAAATGTTCAGGTTTTAACATTGGATCTTGAAATTCAGGGCATCTTAAATCGAACTCTGTTACTTGTTCACTCATGCTTCAGCGCTCATTTTGCTTGGTACTTTATGAAAATGCATCCAATGTGAAGGCGGATCATTATCGTAATTAGCCCAGATATGATTTAAATCTTCATCAGTTGTCATGTAGTCTATTTCAGGTTCAATATCGGGTGAATCCGTCCAACAAATAAGAACCATTTTGTCTGTAGGTGGTTCATCGAGTTCTACGCTAATCCAAGTTGGACCGGCTTGAGATTTTGCAGCAGCCCAAGCTTTAGCACTTGTATAAAAGTGAGCTTCATATTCAGGACTGCCAGACTTAGCCCATTCAAATGCAATTGGGTCATCATTCTTATACCAATCTGCATGAGCTTGCATTTCTTTATTCCAAAGTTGCCAAGCCTCATTAGCCACTATATTAAAGTAGCTATTCATTGTTTTACTAAAAACAAGAATGTCGGTACTTCGAATAGAACTTTCACGTTTGAATGTTTCTGTATTTCTGAAGTTTTCTTCAAAGAAATTACGTTCAATATTCATGGCTCAGCTCCCGATTCGCTTTCTACCAAAGCGCTATAAACATCTTTCGCTTCTACCAAGTTTAGAAATTCAGCTTCTGAACCAGCAGGTCCCAAACAAACACTTGCTATGGCAATTAGTGTGTCGTGCTTTGGTTCTTTTGGTATAACAATATGAGTCTCTGGCACCGCCTGAGCTTTGGCTTTTATTTGCCACAATTCCCAACCTATCAGAGACTTAGAGTTTGTATATTCACCAACTTCAAGTTCAAGCTCGCGCTGCTTACCACCAACACTTAAATAAGCTTCTTCGAAAAGCTCTCTTTCCTTATTCATATCAATCATAGATGCGCTCCAGATCTAACCGGATAGAGAGACTTATTAGTTTCGACAATTTCTTCGCATTCTTCTCTGCTACCTACAAAGAAATAATCTTTTTTTAACTCGCCAGCTTCTAATTTAGTTACCCATGTGCCGAAGACTTTACTTGCAGCTAAATAGGCAACTCGACGCTTTGTAATTGAAGTAATATCTTCAATGTCTAAACAATCACCCAAATTATTAAAGTCACGTTCTTTATTAACGCAATTTTCGGGTTCTTCATCGTCTTGCCAAAATGTATCAATTTCAGATTCAGTAACTAAATACGAACCTTCAGGTACTGCATTGGCTTTTGCATTATTCCAAAATGCCCACAATTGGCGGGCTTGTTCGATCATAAAAAAGACCTTGTCATCTTCAATTATGGAATACGAAAAGAAGTCCCTATTTGAATAAGATGCTGCAAGTTCTGGAACGAACCAAAGTTCCATACATTCTTTTTTAAAGACAGCAACTTCTGCCATTAACGCATCTCGTTGATTCGCAAAATCAATCATAACTTCGCTCCGGTAAGAGAAGAATCAGGTAGGGGCAACCAAAAAATAATTTTTTCATTTATTTCATAGTGCTCATTTTCAAAACCATTTTTCGAAAAAGTGAATTCGGACCAATATTTAGCCTCACCACCTTCATAGACATCATGCATATAGCGTGCTCGAGAAATATTTCCATATTCATCAATAACGGCACATGCAATTCCATCAGAATTTGGTTCTGTCTCAGGTAAATGTTCAGCTGCAAGAATCCAATTATTTTGTGGTTCTTTTGCTGCTAACCAAACTTCTTGCATTAATTCAATATCGTTATAGCTAAGAGTGCATGCAGCTTCACGAACTAAGTTTGTTAAAACGCCTAAACTATTCCAGCCAACTTTAATTACACCTTTAGTTCTAAGAAATCCTAAAAAAGACTCTCTTTCACTCAATGTCATGCTGCCACCTTTTGATAACTGAATTTCATTGAATTAGAAATGCCACGCATTCGAAGCTGGTTAATAAAACGTTTATCCTTATTCATCCAAACCCGGCAAAATGAAGTAAATCTTTTTTGACAGACTTCATTCATTTCAAAACCTTTTTTTGTTTCTATTAGAGAAATCTTTGCTATTTCTTTGCCACGCTTCATAACGATGTATCCTTTTTTATAAGAAGGATAGAAACCACTTTCTGACATCCAAACTGTGAATGGGTATGACATAGAGTCAGGGATGTATTTCATCATGTTAGAATCTCCAAATAGAATCTTTAAGTTTCGCTTTGAAGAGCAAAGCTTCAGTTTCATTAAGTGATACATTTAAGAAAACTTGTGTTCGGTTGCCAATCACAGTAAAAGTTCTAGTTTTGCTGTTGTAAATTTGGATCATTGAGGTGACTCCAATAAGAAATTACCCTCTATTTCAAGTTCTTTTCTTCTTTTTTCAACTAGCTCCATTAGGGATTCTTGAATACGTTCATCAGCTTCAGAAATATCAATTTCAAGGGCATCTAATGTAGTCAGGTCCTTTGCTTGTCTGATCTTTTCCCCAATAGAAATATTTTCTTTAGAGTGACCAGCAATAATTACTAAATGCTTATTTAGTTCAATTTTAAATAAACTCTGATTTTCAGTAGCCCAGTCTTTGGTTTCCTCAATGAGACTATTAGCATCATCAGCAGTTTTGGTTTTCTTTAGCTTTTCTAAAAGTTCAGATAAATGGCTAGGCTCTACAGGTTTACCGTTATGGTAACGTGTCCAGTTTTCCACTTTGGTCTCTACTTTTTTTGATTTCTTAGGTGTTTTACCTACAGTTGTAGATTCGATTTCAGAATCTACTTTAGAATCACTTGGACCCAAAACACTTAGGATGTTGTCGTCTTCTTTACTCGTTAAACCTACTTCACCACTAATAATTGCATTCAGTAGATTTTTAAACTCATCACACCAATAAAGTGATTTTACAAATACACGTAATTCACCATAATCATGTGATTTGCGTTTAATAAATGCTTCTGCAGCTGAATGTGTTAGATGGCAATTAATATCTTCCCAAAAATATTTACCATGGCAGATATGAACGTTGTGCCCGTTCCAATTCCAATCAGTTAAAATGTTGAATTGTGTAGATGCTTTGACATCGAGGAATAGCTCATCTTCTTCATCAATAGCTAAGCCATTTAAATCATGTTTATCACTCGCTTTAAGTGATTCAAAAAATTCTTCAACAGATTTATATTTTGAGTCTTGATCTACATCTACAATATTCGTTATTTCAACTGAATCATGTGTAGGGTCTAAACCCCAGACAATATTTTTTGCTTGAACAACGAAAATAGGTGAATCAGTACCAGCGTTATCTTTTTCCCAAGAGTTTTTGAGTTGTTGGGTAAACTCCGCCCATGTTTCAGGCGTAAATAGAGTAGGTGTCATAACTTCGAACCTTTAAATGTTTTGAAGCGCTTTGCGTAAATTTGAGTCAAGGTCTTCTTTATTCAGCAGCCATGAGATATACGGACGCGGTAACTCTTTAAGAGGGGTTCCTTTGTGTTTACCCCAAGACATAATTTTGGGTAAACGTACTGCTTCAGACATTAGGAAAAGTGAGTTCAGGTCTTTAATTCCCAGCTTTTCAATCAGAGCAATTAGAATAATCCCAGTAAAATAAATATCAGCCCGAGCTGAATGTGCATGTCTCAAATGCTTACGTGCTTCTTCGCGATTGGTCATTACGAAATAGTAAATAACAGCCAGTTTATGACTTGGTAAGTCAGGCCAAACATCCCTTGCTAAAGCTAAAGTACAAATAGTTTTTAGCTTTAAAATTGGACCACATTTATTAAGAGCTTTAATGTCATAATCAATATTGTGGCCTACAACGTACTCAACACTTTGGGGTAACTGGAAGGCTTCGTAACTTGGTTGACCTTCTATGTCTGATTCAATGATGTTGTGTACAGCCATTGCTTCTAAATCAATAGGTTCAGGACAAGAATAAAAACGGTTGAAAATCTCTTCTTTATGAACCACTAATTGACCATTCTCTAGGCTAAAAGGCGCATAAGCGATTTCGATTGGATAACCATTTAATTTGTTGGTTTCAGTATCTAAAATTATTGCATTCATTGTTCATGCACCTATTAACGATTAGGCCAGCAAAAACCGCAGTTGTGACATTCCCATTGAGCGCCAGAGCCAGAATGACTAACACCTAAAGTACATTTGTTATTAGTACATTTAGGACAAGTCCCATAAATCACACGAAAAGTTTTAATAACTAACATAACTGTCCCCAACTAGCGTGTACCAAGTAAACCGCGACGATGTTTATATTCTTTGCGATCAGGGGAAGGAATGTGTGTCTTACTAAGAATTTGATCTAACTCATGTCCTCTACGATATTTAATTTCAGTTTGTAAATTACGTAGAATCCATTCTTTTGTATCTAACGTATATTGAGATACAGGAGTTAATTCACCCGCTTCATCAATTGTATAAACGCTTGATAAAGTGTGATTTGCTGCATAAACCGTATGGCCTAATCGAACTTTGTATAAACCACGCTCTTCATCTTTCCCCTTAAACTCGCGGAAAGATTTATTGTTTGCCGTACCTTTTGGACTATTGTTATAACGTCTTGAACCACGAAGGAAGTTAGTGTTCATTGGGCACCACCTAATTTAACAACACGAACTTGAGCTTCTACTGGTTCACCTGAGTTAAATTGCTGTTGCCATTGTTTTGTTTTTTGCTCACGTATCTGAGCCTCAGCATCACATGCATAAACAAAGGCAATAGCTATTGCACTAACTACGAGAAAGAGTAAAACATACGGAAATTTACTATCTTTTTTAAACTTTTGATCCTCAGCAGATGGATGCTGGTAAAGTTTAGTAATAGCTGGTTTATTTGTTTTATTGCCACTAAGTTCAGGAACAAAACAAATTGGAGTAGATGGTGAAGATTGACTGCTTATATATTTCTGATTCATAATAATTTGCCTTAATACGTACAGTATGGGTAGAAAAAGCCTCGATAGCCGTCCAAAGTCATTGAGGCTTTTTCATTTGTATTAGTTCATCGTTTACAGAGATTTGCGAAGGTTTATATCTATACTTAAAACCGTTTTTATTAATCCGCTCTTCATCAATAAATTTTTTCGCATTAATGTTTGTTATTTCCAAGTCTTTCCAAATCGGAAACTCTTTACTTGTACATTGAACAAGACGACCACAAGCCATAGCTCGTAACGCTTCAGCAACGCTAATTAAGCCTTCTGTAGGGTGTAATTGACTCATTTTTTAATCACCATTCGATGTGTTGGTGAAATTATTATGCATAAGTGCATAACGTAATGCAATACTGCATTATGCAAATGTGCATTATTTTTATTTATTAATTTTGATCGTAAAAAAAACCGCTACTTGAGCGGTTCTTAAAAATGATAAAGCTAAACTATTAATTTAAAAAGTTAATTTACTTAATCAATAGACTAAATCTTTAAATTTTCAACAGTAAGTTTAAGCATTTTTGCTAATTCCATATCAAAGCCATGTAACGCCTTCTTAATAACATTGCCAGCCATATTATGATTTTCGAAATGATCCATTGTAAATGCTTGACTTACAAGGGGATGATGCTCGTTAGAGAGTTCTTTTATGTTCATCAAGATTGATGCAGCCATGTTTGGAGAGGATCTTACAACTTCTTCAACAAAAGTAGTGAGCAATGCTTGTCTACCAATTAGGTCTGCATTATTTTCTTCATTATTTTTCATAACTTAACGTCTCACTTTACGACCTTCAGATTTCCACCAATATTGACCAATGATTTGTACGTTTTCAGCTTCAATACGAGCTGGTGAGTAATATTCATCAGGATATTTAACTTTATCAGTGTTACGAGAAACAGCTTTAAACCCACCTTTACCTTGTTCTGTCCACTCAAATAACATTTTGATTTTTAATTCATCTCCTCTCAGGAAGGCATAAATTTCACCGTCAAAGATTCTTTTAGCAGACGTATCAATCGAGATACGTTGTCCTGGATAAAGGTCTGGCACCATGCTTTCACCATCAACTACGATGACTTTTGCACAATCAGGTTTTACGTCATATCTTCTAATTTCATTTACTGGAAATAAGAATTTATGTGGGCTTTGCTGCTCTATATTCAAGTATCCACCTCCGGCACTAACTTTAATTTCACTATAGAAATCAATAGCTACATAACCATCAGGGATGGGGTCACCTTCTTCATATAAATGAATTTCGGTATCGTAAATTTTATTGTTATCAGGACCTGGATTATGTTGATTTTGATTTCTTTCTAATAAAGATAAGTCTTTATCAAATAATTCATTAACTGTAACGCCTGCCCATTTAGCAATAGGTTCTAATGTAGAGCGTCTAGGATCTTTGGTAATTCCGTTCAAAATGCGGAATACAGTCGATTGCTTGATCTCTGGATTTTTTTGCTCGAGATCATTTGGATTTGTTTCATATTTATTGAGCAAGTATTCAATATTCGATTTCAGGTAATTCATAGATTTCACCAGTATTTCCGCGAAACTATTTTATGCGCAAACGCATAATTTGGGTAAAATAACTCACTTATGCATTGACGATAATGCAAATATGCATAATAATTTGTGTCAATCGGTCTAGACGTAAGAGCTAAATATGACACTTAAAGAAAAAATTCTATTTTTGACGAACACACGTGGTTTTACACAGCAACACGTAAGTGAAGAAACAGGTATTGAACAAAGTTCTGTATCTCGCATCTTGAATGACACTCAAAAAAACATTGGATATGACAAAGGTGTTGCGTTGGATGCTTTTGTTAATCGTGAAAAGGCAAAAGTTCAACCCAAATCCGCTTAAGTGGATTTCTTTTAAATCTTAGTAATGAGGTATCTATGGCTGAAAAACTTTTAGCAAATGCTTCATCAAAATTAACTTTGGAGGAAAAAGCCAAGATGGAATGGATTGCCAAGTTAGAAGGCAGTGACTCTCTATCAAAACTCATCCGTTCTATGTGTAAGAAAAAGATTTCAGAAGTAGAAGGTGAGATGGCTAACAAAAGCTCTTTAGAAGTAATTAAAAACATTTGCACTAGAAAAATCTCAGAAGCAGAAACTGAATACGAGTTTCTCAGAAATGTTTTTATTGGGTCAAAAGATAACGGGTATACCGGAGATACCTTTGAATTAGTGCCTATAAGAGCAGAAAAGTCATCACGGCATTCTAATGCTAGTGATAAATCAATCCAACTTGATTTACTTAGCTGGAAATAAAGAACCACCCCCTGCGCCAACAGAGAGTGGTAATGGCTTGTTCCCCTAACCTTGGAGTAAAGGAAACGTGTGTAATTTAGCAAAACATCCATGCCTAGGCAAATGTACTGATTTTAATGAAGAACAGTGCTCAACTTGCCTTATTAAACAAGATGCCCCGCATCAAAACGTAGAACTTCAAACCGATGATGGGAAATTTCTCGAACGTGCTTTATCAGCACAAAGGGAGATTTCATGACCTCTAATAAGGTTTGGCCTTTAGGAACTAACCATATGGATTCTGAAAGTACGCCGTGGAAGCGTGATGAACAGAACAATTGGTGGTTTTGGCAAGAAAACTTTGGTTGGTCACGTTACGTGGGACCAGTGAATAAAGCTTTCTTAGATTCTCGTTTTGAAGTGGCGGAAAATCAATGATTTATGAAATCAGTAAACATCAAGAAAAATTCAGTTACGAAGCACCAAATTTAAAGATTGCTGCTTTAGTTGTTTGTTCACTTTGCCATGGACAATATCCAGCGATATCAGTAGATGGCGAGTTGTTTGTACCACAATTTATTTTTGGTGGTCATGATGAATGGTTCATTTCTAATTTTGGTACAAATTTTGTCGAAACTCTTAATGAAGTACTTTCACAGGAGAAGGAGCAACTCTATATAAGTTTAAATTCCGTCTTAATGGGGACTGCAGAAGGCAGAAAGGCATATCAGGAATCTAAGGAATTCACAGTTAAGACACCTAAAGCAGTGTTGGAACATTCTAAAGATAAACTTAACTCTAAATACAATAATTTTTGTCAATGTGCTTGGGCCTTTGCTGAACAAGTGAGCTTGTATAAACCAGCTTTGGAAAATCTAGTTATTAAGGAGAACTTTTAATGGAAAAGTTCATCTTTAATAAAATTGGCGAATATAAATCTGATTGGGCTATAACTTATGTTGATCCAAATAATACATATAGTGCTGGTGGTGGTCGACTTACAGTAGTTTTAAGTAGCTATTCAGGTTCTGCTTTTTTCTCTCATGTTGGTGATCCAACTTTTATAGAATTTGTAGCCCAATGCGATGCACCATATCTACTTAAAAAACTCTTTCCTAAAGTAGAAAAATGGGTAGATGTTGAAGAAGGTGTAGAGGTAATTGAATACATTGCTATAAACAAACTTTCGGAATTAAAAGAAGGTCGTTCAAGTGGCGAAATTTCAAAAAAAGACCTTAGAAACTTTTATGAACATCTAAAAGACATTGAATTCGAATGCATTTCAAGCCTCTTTGACCAGCTTACTTTTAAAGATCGAACCATTATGTGTGAACTATTTGGTGAAGACTGGCTTTGGGAAAGTGGACCTACCAAGATAAATACTGTTTATAAATACCTTGAAACAATGCTCGCGGACGTGATTTCTGAGTTTAAGAAATTAAATGGGGGGCAGGTATGAAGTATGGATCCGTTTGCTCTGGAATTGAGGCAGCTACTGTTGCCTGGCATTCACTAGGTTGGGAACCTGCATGGTTTTCTGAGATTGAGACTTCGCCAAGTCAAATTTTGCAACATCACTATCCAGAAGTTGAAAACTTAGGGGATATGACAAAAATCCGCGCGAAAATTCTAAATCAAGAAGTAGAGGCACCAGATGTTTTGGTGGGGGGAACGCCATGCCAAGCATTCTCTGTGGCGGGTCTAAGAAGTTCTTTAGATGATGAACGTGGTCAATTAACTTTGGAGTATGTGAGGTTATTAGATGCAATTGATACAACTAGAACTTTTTCAGGAAAAGAACCTTGTATTGCCGTATGGGAAAACGTCCCTGGTGTCCTTAACACAAAAGATAATGCATTCGGTTGCTTTCTGGGAGAACTGTCAGGTTCGGGGTGTGAACTTCAACCGACAGGGCGCAAATGGCCAAACGCTGGTTGTGTGCTTGGACCATCTCGACAAGTCTATTGGAGAGTCCTTGATGCTCAATATTTCGGACTCGCCCAACGACGTAAGCGTGTGTTTGTTGTCGCAAGTGCTCGAGCAGAATGTATCAGAGAAATACTTTTTGAGCGAAAAAGCTTGCACGGGGATTCTACGCAGAGCAGCAGCAAGGGGCAAAGTGTTACCCCCGATCGTACAATACACATTACAAGAGCAAGCAAAACTATTAGCGGGAAAACCTATCTTTCACCCTTGTTAGCATCACATGGTGAAAAAAAATGGCTTGGTAATCAAGAAGCATTTTGCGGTGATTATTACATTAAACATGCGATTGGTATTTCTCCACGTTCATTAGGGCTTCCATGCACAAAAGAGCAAGCACCTACATTAACTGCAACTGATTACAAGCAGCCAAATATGGTGGTGGAGTGTATTGGTATTGGGGGTATGACTGCTAACGCAGCAATTTCAAAAGAATTGTATCCAACATTGTTAGCTAGTTCTGATCGTGGATACTTAATCACTTCTTATGGTATTCAGGGCTCTTTAATTGGTCGAAATGAAAAATCAGGGCCTCAAGGCTTGGGTTTTAAAGAAGAAGTATCTTATACGCTAACATCAACTGATAAGAATGCAGTTTTGTATTGCGGCACTAAGAACGATGCATTGAGAGACCTTGGTAATAATATTGCCCCGACATTACGTTGCGGTGGAAAACAAGGTGGAGCAATTCAACAAGCAATTTTCCAATATGTACCACCTTACATTTTCTATTTAGCTCGTTACTTAACAGAGATGGAATGTGAGCGTCTTCAGGGTTTTCCAGATAATTACACAGCTATAAAAGGGATTGCATCAGGGAAGCGATACAAAGCTTTAGGCAACTCTATGGCTGTTTCAGTAATGAAATGGATTGGTGAGCGTATTCAAAAAAATTACAACCAATCAAAAGGTATGGAAAATTCAAATGGCAAGATCTAGAAACATTAAGCCCTCATTCTTTATGAATGAAGACATTATTGAATTACCTTATGAAGCACGATTGCTATTTATAGGACTTTGGACATTAGCAGATCGTGAAGGGCGACTCGAAAATCGTCCAAAGAAAATCAAAATGTCTTTATTTCCTGCTGACGATATAAACGTTGCAGAACAGTTA
>Ga0213829_1002388_pt1 | contig 12322 bp, 9 predicted proteins | sample MC6MC0896MG_FD_180665 | JGI IMG/M metagenome (GOLD analysis project Ga0213829, IMG submission 180665) | Enriched soil aggregate microbial communities from Iowa State University, Ames, United States - MC6-MC0896-MG | ecosystem: Environmental > Terrestrial > Soil > Unclassified | place: USA: Iowa...
ACTATTATCGGAGATTAAAAATTCGGAACTTTTAAAATTAAACGGTACGGGACATGAACTTAATGAGAATGATTGGGATATTATCATAAACAGATTGAACGAATTTATGAAGTAGTCGAAAGAAATTTCGAAAACTGTGGACTTTAAAATTTAAATTAACAAAAAATAAAATCTTATGTCATTTCAAACCTATATTAAAAACATTGAAGAAAAAACGGGAAAGTCCCGCGCTGATTTTGAAAAGCTGGCTATTGAAAAAGGATTTACTGAAGATGGAAAATTAAAAAAAGGAATAAAAGCAACAGAAATCGTTAATTGGCTAAAAGAGGAATTTGAATTAGGTCATGGACATGCCACTGCGATGTATGCCTATATTACGGGTAAACGCGAGTAAAGATGAGTTATATAATAGTTTTTCCACCCAGTCAAAAGAGCATTCTGTATAGTGCCGCAGTATTCTATATTACAAACCGCTATCAGTAGATTTTTCAGGCATCTCTTGACCGGGGGAAGTTTTTGAATAAAATTAAAAACTTAGTTGCATCAACTAAGTTTTTAGCTGATATTTGTTTTATAGAAAATGAATAGATGGATATTAAAGATTTAACCAAAGTAGAGAGCCAGTTGATGCAGGTACTTTGGAAATTGGAAAAAGCCTTTGTTAAAGAAATTATCAATGAACTGCCAGATCCTAAGCCAGCCTACAGCTCGGTTTCGACGATCATAAGAATTTTGGAAAACAAAGGGGTAATCGCTTATGAAGCATTCGGTAAAACACATCGTTATTATCCGCTCATTACAAAGGAAGAATACATGATGTATGAGACGGAGAAGTTATTGGATAACTATTTCTCAAGTTCAGTACAGGATATGTTTTCATTTTTTGTCCGTGAAAAAAAGGTGGATATGAAGGACGCCGAACAATTGCTGAAGATGATTGATAAAATGAAAGATTGATAATATGGAAGGACAATTCTATCTGCTTTGGGTCAGTATCCTGCTGGGTATATTTTATCTCTTTTATCGGTTATTGTTCTTCCGTACGACCTTTTTTCAGTTAAACCGGATTTACCTGCTTTCCGCTCTTTTTCTCTCCCTAACGATTCCAATGCTGGATATCTCCACTTTTTTTGAACTTTCAAAAGTAGATGTATGGACGGTTACTTTAGCCCCTGCGAATGAGGGACAGGTTACGGCTACACTGCATGACAGCATGGGATGGTTGTCTTTTATCTATTGGATAGGGGTTGTCACGCAAGCGATTTTATTGGTCATCAAATTTTGTGCGATTAGCCGGCAATTGAAGTTGCCGGCAGGGGATAGTGCCTTTTCGTTTTGGCGAACGAAGGTAATCAATCCGGAGCTATCAAACTATAAGGTGGTTGAAGCGCATGAAAATGTACATGTCAGGCAGTTACATACACTTGACTTGCTGATAGTGGAGCTGATCCGCCTGTTTTTTTGGTTTAATCCGCTTATCTACTGCTATCAAAGAAGCTTAAAGTTGGTTCATGAATATCTTGCCGATGCGTATGCGGTTAAACTCGTAGGGAGTAAAAAAGAATATGCGATGATGCTATTTTTACGCAATTTTCATGTGGACCCATCCTTGGTAAATAGCCTGAACAATCCCTCGTTATTGAAGTCACGCGTAAAGATGTTGGATCGTAAGAGATCTTCTCCTTACCATTTTATAAAATATGGTTTTACCTTTCCCCTCATTGCTATCATGCTGGTTCTTTGTTCGTCCAGTACAAGCTATTTTAATCCGGATGAATATGTACAGAAAGCAAGTTTTCCGGGTGGACAAGAGGCATTTGGGAGGATGTTGATGAAAAGTTTAAGCGGGGTATCGGAGAAAAATGGACAGGTGGTCCTGAGCTTTACTGTTGAAGCTGATGGGCGGATTACTGATGAGAAGATTGTAAAGGGCCTGGATGAACTGAGCAATGATGCGGTTTTAAGAGCAGTCAAGCAAAGTACCAAATGGTATCCTGCACAGCAAAATGGTAGAAAGGTAAGATCTGCTTATCAAATTAATGTTAATTTTTCGGCTGATAATCAGTGATATATGTTTTAAATTTAATTTATTAGTTGTATTGACTAATAAATTAGTTGAATAACTAATGTATTAGTTGTATGTTTGGGTAATCAAATACCCCAATTATGACTTTGCATTTCTTTAGGTCTTTATCTGTTTGCTGCCTGTCAGCTTTCCTGTTGTTATGTAGTATCCTACATGTGGCTGCACAATCCAAACTCAGCAAGATTACGGCTGTAGTGGTGGATGAGAATAATGCTGTATTACCATTTGTACAGCTCAGTTTAAAAACCTGGAAAGACTCCGTCTCCATCGCAACTGTGCTTGCTGACGAAAAGGGATCGTTCATGTTCGAAGTGCCAAAGGGACGTTACTTGCTCGAGGGGAAGCTGTTGGGTTATACCACTTTCTATTCTGAACCTATCGATATCGCGGGCACACAGCATATATCACTTGGTGTCATCCAGATGCGCGCAACGTCCAAGCGATTAACGACAGTGGATGTTGCAGCGAAAGCAGCTTTTGTGGAACGTAGGGTGGACAGGATTATTGTCAGCCTGAATGGGATGGGGGCGGGTGCTCCAATAATGGATGTGATGAACCAATTACCGGGAGTAACGGTCACGCCCGACGACCGGATCAGTCTAAATGGCAAATCTGTACAGATCTATATCGACGGCAAAGCGACAACACTCCCGGCAGAAGCTTTAGCTGGAATGCTAAAGGGACTATCCGCCAACAATGTCCAAAAGGTGGAGCTTATTGCACAGCCCTCGGCCAAATATGATGTCGCCGGCAATGTTGCCATTATCAATATCATAAGAAAACGTAACACGAAAATAGGTTTGAATGGTAATATTTATGCTGGGGGTGGAAAGGGTAAATTTGGAAAGGCCAATGCTGGCGGTAGCGTTAATTATAAACGCAGTTTTTATAACCTGCTCCTGACCATGGACTACAATTACAACAAGTACTTCTTTGATACCTATATCGGTTCTTCATTTTTGGATAAAAACGGAGCGGAAACGGGTGCATCGATGTCCGAAATTCTGAGTACTCGAAGTAATGCCAATTATACGCCAAATCTGGAATTGGACATGTACCTGTCCAAAAAAACGAGCTTGTCGGCCTCTGTGAAACCTGGGTTTCAGCTCTTTGATCGCGATGGCGCAGCGCAAATAAAATTAGATAGCCAGGGAAACGCTGAAGTTCAGTCACAATTTGTCAACAAGGTAGATATTCGGGCGTCTAATTTTGCGTCGGGATTAAGGCTGCAACATCAAGTGGATACACTCGGACGTGAACTGGCCGTCGATCTGGATTATGTCCATTACAAGAACAACAACAATCAGGATAACCTGACGACAACATTCAATCCGCAAGCTGATTTCGCGAGTCTGGTTGCGCAAGATCGGGTTTTTTCCATCTATGCTTTAAAGGCTGACTATACGCATCCGCTTAAAAATAAACAGCAACTGGAAATTGGGATGAAGACAAGTTATATGCATTCGGATAATATGAATGCATATCAGGATGCCTCAACACAGCAAAAGGATATATTCAACTATCAGGAAAGTATTTCGGCGCTCTATCTGTTATATGGTGCCACAAAAAACAAGATATCGTATCAATTGGGGCTAAGGGGTGAATATACCGATGGTCGGGGTGAGCAGGTCGAGAAAACGCAGGCTTTTAACCGCAAATATTTTGAGCTGTTGCCTTCGTTGCATGTCGATTATAAATTTTCGGAGAATAGCCTTAGTCTGGGACTAAACAAAAGGATAGAACGCCCGAATTATGAAAGCCTCAATCCATTGGTACGTATTATTAGCAATGCCAATTTTCAGCAGGGAAATCCTTCGCTTAAACCAGCATTATCCTACAATGCGGACCTATGGTACGGTTATAAAAATGCATTGTTTTTTGGTCTTACATACAGCTATACGAAGGATGATTTTACAAGCTTGTCGGTTCCGCTCGATCAAGGTGGTATTACAACCTTACCGGGTAACGCCGATTATGGAAGATATATGACCATGCAGGCGATGTATGGTAAACAGGTATTTCCATGGTGGTACACAAGTACAAATGCAACGCTGTCGAAAAGATCTTTTAAAGGCGAAATAAATGGCCTTTGGCTACATAGTAATGGATTGGCAAGTCTTTCGGCAACATCCTACAATAGCTTTCTTCTCAGTAAAAACTTCTCATTTATGTTTCTGTTCAATTATCGGGGCAAAAGCATGGACCGGACGGTGACCAATGCATCTTTTGCCTATCTGACTGCGGGGCTACGGCAGCAGTTTCTCAATAAACGTGCTGCTGTTCAGCTCAATTGCATGGATATATTCAACTCATACAAGAATGAGTATCAACAAAACAGCGGAATTGTCCAGCAGCATTGGCGGAATAATTTTGAAACACGGATGATCAAATTGAACCTAAGCTATACGTTCGGCACAACCATAAAAAAAGGACAGAAAAGCAATGGCGCCGAGGAGGAAAAAAAGCGTGGTGTCTTAAAAGAAGATTAGTATTTGCAGCGATAGCTCTTTCAGAAGCGTAACTGAACAGGGGCTATCGCATTATTTTTCATCAGAATTGTTTAAAGCTTCTTAAATTCGAATGGAATTTGCAGGCTATCCCCGGATACAGTTGCTTTTAATTGTTCGCCATCTCGCCAATATTTAATCTTGTTTGGGAATGGCAGGGAGTCATTTTTACATTCAAATTGACCAACGTTTATAGTACTCATTTCAAATGAAATAAAATCCTTTTCATCGGGTGTTTTTACACGCAATTTCCAGTTGTCATCAGTCTTTATGATATTCATTTTTTCTTGATTGATGATCTCGTCTTTTTGCAGCGTAAAAGCAAAACCAGCATACGTTGAATCGTTAATTTTCTCCCAATTCTCAAACGTTCTTTTACCGGCCGCTTCGTTGGTACGTTGCCATTTTCCCAATAACCAATCAAAATTTCCCGATTTTTCATTTTGTCTGCTTGTGCATTGTATAAAAACAAAAGCAATTACTACTGCGACTAAAATTTTCATTATTTTCTTTATTTTGATTTAGAAATATAGGTGTAAAAATTAAGGGGATCACAAGCTATTAAATAGAGCTAATATTAGCTTGAATTTAATAAAAAAATCTGGCTATGAAAATATTGAATTAAATAATAGACCTTTGCAACCCTATTTTTTTGCTCACAAACGATCTGCATCTACCTGCCAACGAGATGGGAACGGAGCTGAAAACTAGGATATATCTTATATCTGATAAAATTTTAAACAATCGATTGCACGACTTTTAATCTTTTGCAATTTGATTAAATCTCCTATATTTCGCCGATAGAACTGTTTTGCGAACAATGGGTAGTACCGATCACCTAAGTAAAGAACATGCCTTTAAGGCTCTTTTTGACCAATACAAAGACGATGTGTTTGGTTATGCTTTACGTTTTTTTAGGTCGCGGGAACTATCCGAAGAATTGGTGCAGGATGTTTTTATGAAACTCTGGCTCAACTGGGAGTCAATCGATGGCGATAAAAATATCAAGTCTTATATCTTCACTATTGCCAAACATACCATCTACAACAAATTAAAGTCTTTTGTCGTACAGCAGACTTATTTGAACGATGTTTTCTACAACTATTCGATCGAAAGCAATGCCGTCGAGGAGCTTGTGCATTATAAAGAACTGAAGGGGATCTATGATCAGGCGGTAGAGAAGCTCCCTAGCCAGCGGCAGCGCATCTTTAGACTGAGCCGTGAGGAGAATTTGAGTCATGAGCAAATCGCCGAAAAATTGCATATCTCCAAAAACACTGTCAAGGACCAAATGGTGAAATCACTCAAGTTTATTCGCCATTACCTGGAAATAAATGCAAATTTAACAACCTTATTAGTAGTGTTTTATCATTATATTCAAAAAAAATAAAAAAGAGGATCGTCCCTCTGGATGACTTGGTTGTATTAGCTCTATATAACCGAGTAAATATGATGACCAACCAAGAAGTAACCGCGCTTTACATCAAGTTTATCCATGGGCAGTGTACCCAGGCTGAAATAGATGTATTGTTGTCCGTCCTCAAAGAGGAGCAGTATAGAGATGCCTTTCCTGATTATGACCAGATTGCGTCATTTATTTCCAAAAAAGATGTACTGACAGCGGATGCTTCGGACCGGATTTTTGCAGCTATCACCGAGACTGAAATTCCAGCCCAGCCAGTTGCAGATCCGCGTTTCAGACCTGGAAAGTGGTGGGCGGTAGCTGCCTCATTCCTGATGCTATCAGGAATATATTACCTCTTTACCGTTCAGCAGACCCCCAAAAGCATCAAAACCGTCTATCGCGCAACAGAGGAAACGAAAATATATCAGCTGTCAGACGGGACACAGGTTACCCTGGACAAAGGATCGGAACTCGAAGTGCCTAACCGCTTCGGTACAGATTCCATCCGCGAGGTCTGGATCAAGGGAGATGGCTACTTCAGTGTTGCCCATAACAAGGAAAAACCTTTTATCGTGCATACCCTTGCCGGCATGAATGTTAAGGTACTGGGTACCGAATTTAATGTTAGCGCATGGAGGGACAAGGCGTATGTGGTGCTCAATAAAGGTAGCGTCGAAGTGAATGCCGCGGATCAGCAGCTGCGACTACAACCGGGGGAAAGGGCACTTTTCAGCTCTTTGGAGCAGCGCATGGAAAAAAAATCGGTCGATACGGTCTTCTATAACGCCTGGAAAAATAACTTGCTTGCCTTTGACAATGATGCCCTGAAAGATGTGGTGCGGAAAATAGCGCGCCATTATTCCTGCTCCATTGAAATCACGGATACCAACTTATCGCTGATGGCATTTACGGGCTATGTACCAAGAAACAACCTGGATCTGGCTTTGAATACTTTAAGAAAATCATTGAACTGTACCGTCGATCTCATTGACGGTAAATATATTATCAAACCCAACCAATTAAACTAATTATTATGAGTAAAATTCTGAAAGGAATTGCTGGGCCGACATTTGTCCTGACAGCACTGGCAATGTCTCCTGCTGCCCTGGCATGGGGGAGTACCTGGCGCGAGGGTGTCGCCATGCAACGTGTGGAAACATCCCGGTCTATCATCCAGCTGCTGAATAAAATTGAACGGAAATTTAATGTAAAATTCAGCTATAGCCCAGATCTGCTAAAAGAAATTTCGGCAAATGGATCTGAAACGCCAAAGTCAAAAGAGGAGCTTCTCCAATTTTTACAACAGCTCATGCCCGACGCAACAGTCACCAAACTGAATAATGAATTGTATGCTATTGCACCTCGCGAACGTCGTACCACAAACCTGGGTATCATGGGACAGACGGCAAATAGTATCACCGGACAACAGCAGGGAATCAAGGGGACCGTCAGAAATGATAAAGGGGAAGCGATCAGTGGTGTCAGCGTCGCCATACTGGGTAAGGCAACCAGCACGAAGACGGCCGAAGACGGTAGTTTCGCATTGGAAAAAGCTGCTGTCGGTGACCGCTTGGTCTTTACCTCGGTGGGGTATGACCGGCAGGAACTTATTCTGGAAAATACAGGTGAACTAAAAATCATTTTGTCATCTTCTAATGTGGGGCTCGATGAGGTGGTTGTGGTCGGCTATGGTAATCAGAAAAAACGAAATATCACAGGTTCCATTTCCAGTGTTTCCGGCAAGGATCTGAATACCTTTCCAACGTCTAATATCACCAATGCCCTTGCTGGGCGTGTGAACGGGGTGTTTGCCAGCCAGCGCAGCGGTGGTCCAGGCTCCGGATCAGATATTGTCATTCGCGGGAAAAGTACCACCAATGGTACCGCACCTTTGTATGTCATCGACGGTATCCCGCGTACGCTAAATGATTTTCAGGCCCTGAGCACCGAGGAGATCGAAACAATTTCCATTCTGAAGGACGCCACATCGGCAGCCGTATATGGGGCTCGGGCGGCAAATGGTGTCGTCTTGGTCACCACCAAACGCGGCAGTACGCAGACTCCTGTAATTAGCTATTCCTCTTTTGTAGGAAAAGATACCTATACCCGTGTGCCCGAAAGAATGAATGCCTATGAGCATTCGCTCTATAGAAATAGGGTAGCGAAATTCAAGAATCTTCCACTGACTGATCCAAGTTATTACACGGATGATGAAATCCAATATTTTAAGGACAATCAGACCAATTACGACTGGTTTAAAGGAGCTTGGCATGATCCCGTTTATACCAAGCATGACCTGACTGTGAATGGTGGCAGCGAAAATATCCGTTATTTCTCTTCTATTGGCTATTATTATCAGGATGGGGCTTTCAATAACTTGGACTATAACCGCTATAACCTGCGGTCGAATGTCGATGCGAAGATTTCCGAAAGACTGAGTGTGTCGCTCAACCTGGATGCCTCCCTACAAGGACGGTCAAGACCCTATTGGCCTTACGATGGTGGTGATGATGACCGAATGTTTGATCTCTATCGCGGCCTGCTCAACAAACCGCCAATGATGCCCTGGAAAATCGGGGATAACTATGTGCGTGCCTACCAGCAATGGAACCCCATCGCACTGATTGACAATGCGGGCTTTAGCAAATGGAACCGCAATACGTTCAATGGGCTTTTGCGTCTGGATTATAAAATACCGGGTATCGAAGGACTGAAAGCCAATGCAACGATGAACTACCGGAAATACTATGATTATAATAAGACCGTTCGAAAGAAATATAATGTGGCCGAATTTGAAACAACGGGTGGACACAACCATATCACAACGGATAAGGTGATCCGGACTTTGCAGCTGGGGGACTGGGAAAATAGTGCCTATGCATCCTTTAATCAGAATAATTCCTATACCCTGAATCTCTCGTTGGATTATAACCGCATATTTGGCAAGCATGCGGTGACCGGACTTTTCCTGTATGAACAGAGCGAGGGTAATACGGCTTATCTCTACGGATTCCGCAATAAAATGCTGTCGACTTCGATCGAACAGCTCTTTATTGGTGATGCCGCCGCCGAAAATAAAGACGCGACGGGTAGTGAAACTGAAACTGGTCGACTGGGCTACGTAGGCCGTTTTACGTACGGCTATGACAATCGCTATCTCCTGGAGGCAAATTTCAGGTACGATGCTTCGTTAAAATTTGCACCCAAGGGACGCTGGGGTTTTTTCCCTTCTGTTGCAGTAGGTTGGGTGTTGTCGGAGGAATCTTTTGTTAAGGACAAATGGACTTTTGTGGACAACCTCAAACTCCGTATTTCCCATGGATTACTGGGTAATGATGGTGGCGATAATGTGGCCGAATACGGTTATATCAATCGTTATTCGATCACACCGGGTGCTATATTTGGCGGTGCCACAGCGGGAATTATGCCCGGGGCCTTACCGAATTATGATATTACCTGGGAGAAGACCCGTATTACCAATGCCGGAGTTGACTTTAGTTTTTTGAAGGGTGGACTTAGTGGTTCCATGGAATATTTTCGAAAACATACCTATGATATTCTGGGTTCCCGGTTAGCGTCTACACCAAATACCTTTGGTGCGCTTTTGCCAAGGGAAAACTATAGCATTGTCAACAACTACGGGATTGAACTTTCGCTGCGTCATGATCGGCAGATCAATAAAGACTTGAGTTATTTTGTCGGTGGAAACTTCAGTTTTGCACGTAATAAAGTGGAAAAATGGGATGTCCTGGCCGGAGCATTTGACTTTCAACAGCGTGTGGGAAGGCCGATCGATTTCATTACGGGCTATCAATCGGAAGGGATCGCTCGTACAGAGGCTGATCTGGTAGGGTTGCCTAAATACAATGGATTTGCCTATAGTCTGGGCGATATAAGGCTCAAGGATCAAAATGGGGATGCTGATATCAATAGTGCTGATCGAATCGTCCTGAGTAAAAAAAGCATCAATCCGGAAATCATCTACGGATTTACTTTAGGTGGAAAATGGAAAGGGCTTGATTTAAATGCATTTTTCCAGGGTGTGGCCAACCGCGAAATTATGTTTCCCAATCGAGCGGACCTATGGGACGAACAGGCTGTACTCCGTATTTTCACGGATAGCTGGTCGCCGGAGACGCCGAATGCGAAATATCCACGGGTAGGTGGCATCGGTGCCAGTAGTCTTGGTGCCAGCAGGGAACCTTCGTCATTCTGGTTAATGAACGGCAACTACATGCGTTTGAAAAACCTGGAGATAGGCTATACGCTCAGTGAATCATTGATCAAGCGCATGGGAATTGGTGGATTGCGGGTGTACGTGTCGGGAACCAATCTGCTGACATTTGACAGCATCAAGGTTGCCGATCCAGAGGCAATAGCGGGTGACTATGGCGTATACCAATATCCGATCATGAAAAGTATTACAGCTGGCTTATCCTTCAAATTTTAACCCCAATGATCAATTAATCTTTTTTGAGCAATGAAAAATTTTAACACACTATATAGTTTATTAGCCGCTGGGGTACTCGTGATGAGTTCGTGCAGCAAGGTATTGGACAAGAACGATCTATCGGCGATCAGTGAGCCTGTGGTCTGGTCGGATCCCAAATTGGCGACTGCTTTTGTCAATAATATATACATGACACTACCGGGGTGGGATGTTGGTCTTGCAGACGCTACGGATGAAGCGTCCAGAAAATCAAGTTGGATCGATGGAACAACGACGATTGATAATGGTGGTCCTGGATATTGGCCCTATGGTGATATCCGGAAAATGAATATTTTCCTGAAGGAAATTGATGGTTCTCAAAGTACAATTGCCCCCGAAACACGTAAGGTGCTGAAAGGACAGGTGCGCTTTATCCGGGCATATACCTATTTTGAAATGGTGAAACGTTATGGTGGTGTACCGTTGATCTTGACACCGCAGGAACGTACCGACGATTTGCTCGTGGAGCGCAATAGCACAAAGGAATGTTTTGATTTTATCGTCAATGAACTGAACCTGGCTGCCGATGAGCTTCCCGCAAAATATACATCTGCAGATGATCTGGGAAGGGTTACCAAGGCTGCGGCATTGGCGATGAAAGGTCGTGTGCTGCTGTTTCGTGCCAGCCCACAGTTTAATCCCAATAATACCGCATCGACCTGGGAGACAGCTTATAAGGCCAATCAGGAAGCATTGACTTTTCTTAATGCTAACGGCTATGGCTTGGTGGATAAATATGACAATGCAAGTTTATTTCTGGCCGAGATGAACAAAGAGGTGGTCTTTGCCATCCGCTACCTGCAGCCTGGACGCAGCCAAAACCGGGATGCTGCGGTTCGCCCCATTGACTTTACAGCAAATGCAACGGGTGGCTGCCATCCGATACAGAAACTCGTGGATGCTTTTCCGCTCAAAAGCGGCAAGAAAGTACAGTGGAATAGCCCGCAATTTAACGGTGATGCGACATTGAGCTGGCAAAATCGGGATGACCGCTTTTATACCACCATTGTGTACAATGGTGCCAGTTATCTGGGGACGACCATGGCGCTGTATGATAACGCGCAAAATGGTTATGCCTATGGTAAGCAAAATGGTTCACTGACAGGTTATTACTCACGTAAGGCGATCGATGAATCTTTGGATATCACCAATTCGCAGATCTCGGGAACGGATTTTATCGAAATGCGCTACGCCGAAGTGCTGATGAATATGGCCGAAGCGGCGCTGGAGACCGGCCGTCTGGCTGAAGCTTTTGATGTGCTAAAAACCATTCGTAAACGGGCGGGAATCACTGAAACGACAGCGGGGGATCCTGAACTGGCGGGTAAGCTTTACGGACTGAACCCTGCCATGGGACAGACAGAGATGCGTCAGGCGGTACGGGATGAGCGTTATATTGAATTTGCCTTTGAACAGAAACGTCTCTGGGATCTCCGCAGATGGAAAACCATGGATCAGATCATGGTGGGCCAACAGAAACGCTTCGCTTTGGTCTTGCATCAGCAGGCGGGGGCACCGGGAGGGTATACGTATACCCTGACGGAACGTGATTTTTCACCGATGATCTATAACCAGAATATGTATTTTCTACCATTAATGACCGGCAGCTTACAGGGCAATGCAAAATTGCAACAGACAAAGGGCTGGGGAAATGGTATATTTGATCCATTGGCAGGATTATAAACCCAATCGAAAAATAGTGCCCTGCTGTTATTGGAGCAGGGCACACTGAAATGACGATTACTTTCCTAATTTATACAGAACATGAGATTTAAGTTACTTTTAGTTGCATTAGCGTTAATAGCCGCGGAAAATGGATTCGCACAGAAAAAAGA
>Ga0213829_1002394_pt1 | contig 12313 bp, 11 predicted proteins | sample MC6MC0896MG_FD_180665 | JGI IMG/M metagenome (GOLD analysis project Ga0213829, IMG submission 180665) | Enriched soil aggregate microbial communities from Iowa State University, Ames, United States - MC6-MC0896-MG | ecosystem: Environmental > Terrestrial > Soil > Unclassified | place: USA: Iowa...
TAACAATCTTTGCGTTTAACGCAGTTGGTGACGGCTTACGTGACGCTCTAGATCCAAAACTACGTAAATAAGGAGGTGGCCGAAATGAGTAAAACAATTCTAGAAGTAAAAGATTTAAGAATTAACTTTAAAACTTATGCAGGGCTTGTCCGTGCTGTACGTGGTGTTAACTTTGATTTAAAGGAGGGTGAAACACTCGCTATAGTAGGTGAATCAGGCTCTGGTAAAAGTGTTACGAGTAATGCATTAATGAAACTAATTCCCCAGCCACCTGGTATTTATGAGTCAGGACAAATTTTATTCAATGGCCGTGATTTAGTTCCATTAACTGATAAAGAAATGTCTAAAGTACGTGGAAATGAAATTGCAATGATTTTCCAAGATCCTATGACAAGTTTGAACCCAACAATGAAGGTCGGACGTCAAATAACTGAAGTAATTTTGCAACACAAAAAAGTTTCTAAAGACGAAGCGAAAAAACGTGCGATCGAGCTTTTAACACAGGTAGGTATCCCCTTCCCTGAAAAACGCTATAACCAATACCCACATGAATTTTCAGGTGGTATGCGTCAACGTGTTGTTATTGCCATTGCCCTTGCAGCTGATCCTAAGCTATTAATTGCAGATGAGCCGACAACAGCTCTAGACGTAACCATTCAAGCGCAAATTTTAGAATTAATGAAAGAAATTCAGAAAAACTCGCAAACATCTATCATTTTCATTACACACGATTTAGGTGTAGTGGCGAATATCGCTGATCGTGTAGCAGTAATGTACGCTGGACAAATCGTTGAATATGGTACTGTAAATGATATTTTCTATAATCCAAAGCATCCTTACACATGGGGTCTACTTGGTTCAATGCCAGATTTAGATAATGATACTGATGAGCTATTACGTACGATTCCAGGCTCACCACCAGATCTGACGAATCCACCTAAGGGTGATGCATTTGCAGCTCGTAACGAGTATGCTATGGCCATTGATTATGAACAAGAGCCACCAATGTTCCAAGTAAGTGAAACACATTTTGCAAAGACTTGGTTGTTGCATCCTGATGCACCAAAGATTCCTCTTCCAGATGCGGTTGCTAAACGTATTGAAGGGTATTTAGCAAAGGAGGCACAAGAAAATGACTAAAACTGGTGCGAAAAAAATTCTTGAAATCAAAAATTTACAGCAGCATTTTGGTTCGCCAAGTAACCCTATCAAAGCTGTAGATGGTATCAGCTTCGATGTTTACGAAGGTGAAACACTTGGTCTTGTGGGTGAATCAGGTTGTGGTAAGTCAACAACTGGTCGTTCAATTATTCGTTTATATGATATTACAGGTGGCGAGATTGTTTTCGATGGTGAAAATGTCCATGGGAAAAAATCTAAAAATGAGTTAAAGAAATTTAACCGTCAAATGCAAATGATTTTCCAAGATCCTTATGCTTCTTTAAACCCTCGTATGACGGCTGGTGAGATCATTGGTGAAGCCTTTGATATTCATGGCCTTTACAAGGATAAAAAAGAACGTCGTGCAAAAATTCAAGAGCTACTTGAAGCTGTTGGTTTAAACAAAGAGCACGCGAATCGTTACGCACACGAATTCTCTGGTGGTCAACGTCAACGTATTGGGATTGCCCGTGCACTAAGTTTAGATCCTAAGTTTATCATTGCGGATGAGCCAATCTCTGCGCTAGACGTATCTATCCAAGCGCAAGTTGTTAACTTACTAAAACAACTACAAAAAGAACGTGGCTTAACATATCTTTTCATTGCCCATGACTTATCTATGGTAAAATACATCAGTGACCGTATTGCTGTAATGTACCGTGGTAAAATCATGGAAATCGGTAAAGCAGATGATATCTACAATCACCCTGTTCATCCGTATACAAAATCTTTATTATCAGCTATCCCACTTCCTGATCCAATGTCAGAGAAGCGCCGTCAACGTATTCAGTACAAGCATACAGAGGTTGACGAAAGTGCAACCTACCATGAAGTAGGTGACCAGCATTATGTTTATGGTACTGCTGATCTAGTAAAAACTTGGGTTGCTAATCGCTAAAAGCTATAACTCCTATCGACAGTATAAAAACTGTGATGGGAGTTTTTTTAATTTACTTCTTTTATTACCCAATATCCCCATCAGACTAAACCTAAATAAACTTACTACCTTTTAGTAGACTATAATTCCCTTCATTCTTTTATTTTACATAAAATAATTAGTTAATAAATACCATTTATGTAAAATTAGTTTAAATATTTTAAGGAATATATTATGATAGAGTTAACACGTATAAAGGGGTGTATTCAATGAAAAAAAGTATGAAACTTCTTCTTGCTACATGTTGTTTTACAATCGTATTAATTAGTGTTGGTTCTACCACAGCATCTGCCTATCCAGGTCCATGCCACAGTCCAAAGCCTTGTGTGATTAGACCATAATAGTTGGTCTCTAATCATTATTTCCAGGTCACTATCTTCTCTGTAAGGACAATCAATATTACTATGTATTAAACTATTATCCTTTATAAAATTCGGCACCTTTAAATGTAAAAGTAATCACATTTAAAGGTGCCCTATTTTCTTGTCATTTATTTAATATCCATTTTTTAATTACCTTCTAGATTTTGGATTTAATGCATCCTTTAACCCTTCTCCGATAAAATTAATGGACAAAATTACTAGTGTAATAGCTGTTGCAGGAGGCACCCACATCCAAAGCTTCTCCTTTAATACCTCTGAGTTTCTAGCTTCGGACAGCATATTCCCCCAACTTGGTGTATCTGCTGGTACGCCTAACCCTAAAAAGCTTAAACCAGATTCAGCGACGATTGTTACAGCCATCAGCAATGTTGCTTGTACAATAATCGTCGAAGCAACATTAGGTAGTAAATGCTTCATAATAATCTTTGATGATTTACATCCTATTGATTGAGCTGCTAATATATACTCATTTTCCTTTTCAGCAAGCACCCTACTTCGTACAATCCTTGCAACTGATCCCCACATTAACAGTGAGATAACAAAAATCAAAGTCCATAGACCAGATACTTTTCCAATTAGAATTTGATTTAAAACAATTACAAAAATCATAAATGGAAACATTAAGATAAAATCTGTAAATCTCATGAGTATTTGATCTATTTTTCCACCAAAGTACCCTGAAATAGCGCCGACTGTAGTTCCAATTAAAACAATAAAGAACATACAGCTTAATCCCACTGTTAAGGAGGACCTACCAGCATAGAGCATTCTTGTAAACACATCTCGTCCATTTGTATCTGTTCCTAACCAATTTTCACTAGAGGGTGGTTTACTTATTTGGGTAAAATCCACCCGGACAATATCTTTAGTTGTAATATATGGTGCTAGAAACGATAAGATAATAACGATCAGTAGAAATATAAGGCTAATCAAGGCTAGTTTATTTTTAAAGAACTTTCGTCTCGCAATTACCCATGGCGAGGGGCTTTTCTTTGGCGATTTTGGCGTTAAAACTTCTTGATCCGTTACCAATGTCATATTTCCCCCTCCTTAATCCAATCTAATACGTGGATCTACTACACCATATAATAAATCCGCTATTAAATTTCCAAAAAGTGTTAAAAACGAAAGTAACATTGTGATCGACATCATGACTGCATAATCCCTTCTTCCAACTGATTCAAGGAAGAGAGCACCTATTCCAGGATACGTAAAGATTGTTTCTGTTATTACCGCACCGCTAATTAAAGTTGCGATATCAAACCCAAGGAACGTAATAAGAGGAATAATAGAATTTCGTAAAATATGTTTGTTATAAATTTTCGATTCTTTTGTTCCCTTTGCTCTCGCAGTTCTTACAAAATCTTTTCTACTATTTTCAATAATGTCATTCCGCAAAAATTGTGTATAGGATGCTGTTCCCATCAATCCTAATATAAGCGCAGGTAGTAAAACATGGTGGAATCTACTTATATAGTAGTCCAAATTTCCAGGCTCTAGCCCGACACCAACAGATCCGTTAAATGGGAACCAACCTAACTTGAACGAGAAAAAGTAAATGGCTACAATTCCCGCAACAAATGACGGAATGGCTAAAGCTAGATAATTATACGTTGCAATCAAATTATCCCCAAGTGTATAGGGTTTTCTACCAGCATACATGCCCATGATAAATGCAAATATGTAGGTAAAAATTAACGATGTTAGAGCTAAAAATATGGTATTAGGTATACGCTGCGCAATAATTTCTACTGCTGGTTTCTTATAAACAGTTGATTTACCAAAATCCCCTTGCATAAAATTAACAATCCATCTACCGTATTGCTGGATAATAGGATCGTTATAGCCTAATTTTTCTCTCATTTCTTCGATATATTGTGGATTCGTATTAGAAGGATCAATTTCACCAGCAAATGCATCTCCTGGCATCATTTTCGCTAAAAAGAATACCACCAACGAAATAAGGAGTAACAATGGGATCATGCCAAGTAGTCGTCGAAGTGTATATTGAAGCATGTAACGTCTCCTTATCTATAAATTTACTAACTAAGTCCTCTTTTCAAGGACTTAGTTAGCAAGAATTAAAGTACACAATAGCTTATTCTTTAATATGCCATTTATAAACATCCGTTTGGAAGCCAACAGCGTTGACATGAACACCTTGTAAACGGTTATTAATACCATATAAATCTAAGTTTTCCCATAAAGGAAGTGCAGGTAATTCTTCGTTGAAGTATTTTTGCCATTCAACATATGTTGCCATACGTTTTTCTTTGTCAAATGCTTCTTCACTTAAGCCTTTATCCAATAATTCTTGGTTTTTAGGATCTACCCAACGACCATAGTTCCACTCAGCGTCATTACCCCATAATCCTGATGGATCTGGATCAGCACCTGTACTCCACGCACCGAAGAATGCTTCTAATGCTGCATCATCATTATCTTTCATATCATTATATAAGTTAAACTCAATTAAACTACCTGTCGCTAATTCTGTTTTTACACCAATATCATTCCAAGATTGAACAATTGCTTGTGCACGTCCTTCAAATGCTGCGGAACCTGCATAGTGACCAAATGAAATTTTAAATGGTTGTCCCTTTGGATCTTCTACGAAACCATCACCATCTTTATCTACATAACCTGCAGATGCTAATAGCTCTTTTGCTTTTTCTGGGTTGAATTCATATTGGTTTAGTTCTGACTCTGGTGCAGCAGTCCAGAAAGTAGTTGGAATCACAGTGTTGGCAACTGTTGCTTTTCCTTCTAAGAAAGCATCGATCATTGCTGGACGGTTAATTGCATATAATAATGCTTGACGTAATTCTTTTGCATTAAATTTATCAAAATCTGCCACATTTTTTAATGTAGCTTTATCACGATGACCAAAACGAAGTCCGATGTATGAATAGCCCACACCATTAGTTTCTTCAATACGTACATTGCCTAATGCTTCTAATTCTTTTACGGATTGTGGTCTAATATCCATAATGTCAATTTCTCCATTTTGGAATGCACCAGTTGCTAATGATGGGTCAATTACTTTTACAATAACACCATCAAGCTGTGGTTTGCCCTTCCAGTAATCATCAAAACGCTCTAATTCAGAATATTCTCCATCTACAACTTTTTTCACCTTAAATGGCCCTAAGCCAACAGGATTTTCACGAACTTGCTTTGACTCCTCTAAATCCTTAACAGCAATACCTTCATAATGTTTCTTCGGCATTGGATTTGACCATAGATTTTCTAAATTATTAATTTTCACTTGTTCAAAAGTGATTTTTACAGTGTATGGATCTACTACTTCAATACCTTCGATTTTGTCAGCCTTACCTTCTTTTTTAGCTTTGGCACCTTTAATTCCCTCAACATAATTGTAGCGAGGTCCAGCATAATCAGGATGCGCAAGAGTTTCTAAAGCAAAAACCCAGTCATCAGCTGTTAATTCCTCACCATTATGCCATTTTACACCCTTCTGGAATGTAAACGTATACGTTAATTTATCCTCACTAATTTCCCATGAAGCTAAGTTTGGAACATATTCTAAGTCATCATTCACATCATAAATACCTTCCATTGTGAAATTTTGAATATAGCTGTCTACAATACTACCTGAATAAGCAGGATCATATACGCCTTCAGGTGCAACATCTGTACCATATGTTACGATGCCACCCTCTGTAGAAGGTTCATCTGTTGTTGTCGTTGTATCCCCGCTTGTATCCTTTTCATTTTCCTTCTCTGTTTTTGATGAGTCATTATTACATGCAGCTAAAAATAATGCCATAACTAGCAATAGCATAAATGACCATAATGCTGATTTTTTCATTTTTTTCCCCCCGTAATTTTATTTTTGTCAATAACTATTTTCCGTTTTTAGTTTTTAATATAAATGACAAGCAACACTATGCCCCGACTTCACCTCCTTTAAAGCTGGCTTAGATAATGAACATTCTGCCATTGCCTTTGGACATCTTGGATGGAATGGACAGCCTGATGGTGGATTAGCAGGACTCGGTATATCTCCCTCTAAAACAATACGACTATTTTTCTTTCTCGGATCAGGCACAGGTATTGCAGAGATCAATGCTTGTGTATAAGGATGTAATGGCTCATCGTAAATATGTTCCTTATCAGCTATTTCTACAATATTTCCTAGATACATCACGCCAATTCGATCGCTCATATGCTTGACCACACTTAAATCATGTGCGATAAACAGGAATGTTAAATCAAACTCATCCTGAAGTTCTTTTAATAGATTAAGAACTTGTGATTGTACTGATACATCTAAGGCTGAAACAGGCTCGTCTGCAATAATAAGCTTTGGTCTAAGTGCAAGTGCCCGAGCAATACCAATACGCTGGCGCTGACCACCTGAGAACTCATGAGCATATTTATAATAGGCATCTTCAGGTAAGCCGACTTTTCTTAATAGCTCCATTACCTCGTCTTTTAATGATTTCAATGATTTGTTACTGAAATTCATAATCGGCTCTGCAACAATGCTTCCTACCATTTGCATAGGATTTAAAGATGCGTATGGATCCTGAAATACCATTTGAATATCTTTTCGTATATCTCTTAAAGTTTTCCCTCTCAAGTTTGTAATATCTTTACCGTCAAAGATAATTTTTCCATCCGTCGAGTCTAATAATCTTAAAATTGTCCGTCCAGTTGTCGATTTGCCGCAACCCGATTCTCCAACTAACCCTAATGTCTCGCCATTTTTAATAGAAAAAGAAATGTTATCCACTGCTTTTACATGACCGACAGTATGCCTTAAGAAGCCACCTTTGATTGGGTAATATGTTTTCAAATCAATTATTTCTAATAAGTTATCCTTTTTTTGTTTTACGATTGTTTCATTCATGTTGTCAGCTCACACCCTTTCTAGTATCGCAACTTTCATAAAGTAAACAAGATACCTCATGTCCATCATCTATAAAGGAAAGTTGCGGCGTAACCTTGCTACAATCAGGCATAGCTGAAGGACATCTATCCACAAAACGGCAACCTATTTGAGGCATATTTTTCAACGAAGGTACAATCCCTTGAATGGTCGTTAACTTTTCAACTTCCTCATCGATTCTTGGTATAGAAGCCATTAATAGCTTTGTATAAGGATGCTGCGGATTGTGGAACAAATTATCTACATTTGTTTTTTCTACAATTTTCCCCGCGTACATGATAATTACTTCATCACACATTTCGGCTACGACTCCTAAATCATGTGTAATAAGTACGATGGACATATCATTTTTTGCTTGAATTGTCTTTAATAGCTCTAAGATTTGAGCTTGCACCGTCACATCAAGTGCCGTAGTAGGCTCATCTGCAATTAATAGTTTAGGTTGACATGCAATGGCAATGGCAATCATAACCCTTTGTCTCATACCACCAGATAATTGGTGAGGATACTCATCTACAATTTGATCCGCTCTGGGTATGCCGACTTGCTTTAATAAGTCTATTGCTTTACTTTTAGCCTCAGCCTTTGAGATTTTAGAGTGATTTAAGATAATCTCTTGTATTTGTGAACCAATTGTAAAAACGGGATTTAATGATGTCATGGGTTCTTGGAAAATCATACTGATATCTTTTCCTCTAATCTTATTCATGTCATCGCTAGAATAATTTTCGATGTTTTTTCCTTCAAACTTAATTTCTCCGCCTGTAATTTTGCCAATCCCTTTTGGAAGAAGCTGCATAACTGAAAGTGACATGACACTTTTTCCACATCCAGATTCTCCAACTACCCCAATAATTTGACCTGATTTGACTGAAAAAGAAACATCATCAACAGCATGATAGATATCCCCATCTATATCGAAACCAGTTTTAAGGTTTTTCACTTCTAACATTAAGCTCATTTAATATCACACCTTTAATTTTTTTACTAAAAATCACTACATCCTTTATGTAAGCAACAGAAACATATGTCTAAAATGTATTCTTTAAGTAAAAGATGTAAAAAGAAATTAGCTTTTGACTTCCTTCATAAGATTCAATATTCCGAAAAATTAGATCATAAGATGTTAAACCTATTTCAAAATTATATTAGCTAAAAAAAACATCAAATTTTAAAGAGAACATCTTCATTATATAAAATTGATCCTATTTTCCAAATGTAATAGTAACTGGATCAGTATATAATATTCTGACAATTAGGCGTAATGCTATTTTATCTGGAAATAATACATTTAATCAAGTGAATTTTTACAATTCTCATAATATTACATACAAAATAATCCATACAACTATACCATTTCAAATTGGATACTTTACGTTTAAGCATACTGAATATTTCTTCATTTTCAACTTTATTTGCCTAAAGTATCATTTTTTTATTTTATTAAAATAACAATAACCTACTCAATTGATCCACACATATTACGTCAAAATTTACTTTTATTTGGAAAACATGATTATAAAAGGATTTTTATTGTTTATTTAATTCAGAGAATGATACTAAATTTTCCTAATTATTATTAATGAATAATTTTATTTACTAAAGCGCTAAACAAATGAAGTGTTTTATATTACATTAAAAAAATAAATTATTTTTATAATTTCTTTAATCTATAGGCCATACTTCTCTTAAAAGTTAATAAAGTTTATTTTCCTTTGACTACGTCGAAAAACACAAAAAAACAACTATCAACAAAAGTATCGATAGTTGTTTCTATGCATTTGCCCTCTTTTATATTCCAGTAACTCTATGTTTTACTACTACTTTTACAAGATTTCTAATTATAGCTCTCCAGCTTTTAATTTTCCATGCCACTCTTTTAAGAATGGAATATCTTCTTCTTTAATAGCGCCGGATTCATTTGCTGCTTCAATCAGATAATCAAAATTTGTTAATGATACGTATTGGATGCCAGCCTCATCAAATGCTTGTTCAGCGCGTGGAAGATTATATGTGTATACACAAACAACTCCAAGCACCTCACAGCCTGCTGCACGCAATGCTTCTACTGCTGTAATGGAAGAACCACCTGTAGAAACGATATCCTCCACAACCACTACTTTTTGTCCTGCTACGTATTTTCCTTCAATTTGATTACCACGGCCATGCTCCTTCGCTTTAGAGCGTACATAAACCATTGGTAATTCTAAAATATCACTTACCCATGCCGCATGTGGGATACCTGCTGTAGCTGTTCCTGCTACAATTTCTGTCGCTCCGAAATTTTCTTTGATGACAGAGGCTAAACCATTTGCTAATTGTTTACGAATAATTGGATCGGAAATTGTTAAACGTGTATCACAGTAAATAGGTGATTTAATACCAGATGCCCATGTAAATAGCTCTGTAGGATTTAATTCTACTGCTCCAACTTTTAACATAGCGTGTGCAATTTCATTTTGTAATGTCATAATTTATGCCTCCCATAATTCACTTACGATTTTATATGCTGCTACTGGATCCTGTGCACCTGTTACAGCACGGCCAACAACGATGAGTGATGAACCATCACGCTTTGCCCCATCAGGTGTTGCTATACGTTTTTGATCGTGTGCAGCACCTCCAGCTAAACGAATTCCAGGTGTGACACGTAGAAATTCATCTCCACACACCTCAGCAATCGCCTTAGCCTCATGGACAGAGCAAACAACACCTTGTAAGCCTGCTTCCTTTGTCAGCCCTGCGTAGTGTAGGACAGACTCTTGCAATGAAAGAGCAATCTTTTGTTCTGCTTGCATTTGTTCTTCTGTTGTGGATGTTAATTGAGTAACAGCTATTAGTGCAGGACGTTCTTTGCCTGTTGGTGTTCCTGCTTCAAGTCCTTCTAGAGCTGCTTCCATCATAGCACGTCCGCCTGCAGCATGGACATTGACTAAATCTACCCCTAATTTTGCTAGCCCCTTCATCGCAGAGCCTACTGTATTTGGGATATCATGTAATTTTAAATCAAGGAAAATATCATGACCTAAATCCTTTACTTTGCGTACGATATCAGGTCCTTCTTGCATATATAATTCCATTCCAATTTTCACGAAAAGAGGCTCATCGAATTTTTTAAGAAAATCGAATACTTCTTTTTCTCCTGGAAAATCTAGAGCTAGTATAGGTTTCGTATTCATCAACGATGGCTCCTTCCAATAATCTCTGTTATATGTTCTACACCTAATGCATCCAGCTTTGCTGGTAATTCTTCAATAATGTTCGGGCAAACGAAATGGTCAACAAAGTTAGCTGTTCCTACTGCTACAGCTGAAGCACCTGCGGACATAAAATCAATGACATCCTGTGCTTCCGTTACACCGCCCATACCAATTATCGGAATATTGACAGCCTTGTACACCTCATAAACCATTCGTATTGCTACAGGTTTCACAGCAGGACCAGATAGTCCACCTGTGCCATTAGCTATGACTGGCTTACCTGTACGCTCATCTAAACGCATACCAACCAATGTATTAATCATGGTAATACCATCTGCTCCACCTGCTTCAACAGCTAGGGCAATATCAACGATGTTCGTCACGTTTGGTGATAACTTCACATAGACTGGCACTTCTGACACAGCCTTGACAGCCTTGACCAGCTCACGTGCAGTAGCAGGATCTGTTCCAAATTGAATACCACCACATTTCACATTAGGGCACGAAATATTCAGCTCCAACGCTTTAACATTTGAGGCTGTTGAAATACGGCGTGCTACTTCTACATAGTCTGATGTCTCTGTTCCAGCAACATTGGCGATGATGGGCACATTATAATCCTCTAAAAATTTTAATTCCTCATTCATCACTTTTTCAATGCCTGGATTTTGTAGACCAATGGCATTTAACATCCCCGCTGCTGTTTCGGCAACACGTGGCGTAGGGTTACCTGCACGCGTTTCGACCGTTGTTGCCTTAATCATGATAGCCCCCAGTTTAGATAAATCATAAAGCTGTGCATATTCACGACCAAAACCAAAGCAACCTGAGGCTGGCATAATAGGGTTTTTTAAATCTAAGCCTGGTATTTGAATTGTTAAACGACTCATAGTGCCACCGTTCCTTTCGGGAAAACTGGACCATCAGAGCAAACTTTAACATAGTCTTTTTCAACCTGATCAGTTGTTTTGCATACACATGCAAAGCAAGCTCCAATACCACAGCCCATACGTTCTTCAAATGATAAATAGCCTTCTTTTTCAGGATAAAAGCCTTCTAATGCCCTTAACATTGGTAAGGGTCCACAGGAATAAAAAACATCAAATTCAGGAGCATGCGACTCTAAAACCGTTGTTACAAAGCCTTTTGTACCTTTCGAGCCATCCACCGTAACATAATGCGTTTCACCAAGTGCACTAAATTCATCCTCATAAAAGCAGACATCTTTTGTTTGGAAGCCTAAGACGTGGATTGTTTTCACACCACGAGCATTCAATTGCTTAGCTAGCTCATGTAATGGAGGGACACCAATGCCACCACCAACTAGTAGTGCAGTACCTCCCTCTTGCACCGCTTCTACTGGGAAACCATTCCCAATTGGTCCAAGTACGTTGACCAGCTGACCTTCTCGATTTGTTGCCAGAACTTTCGTACCACGCCCCTCAGCACGATAGATCATTGTAAACTCATTGTTGTCTTTATCAATATTTGCAATACTAATTGGTCGACGTAAAAGCGGCTCCAGTGAATCCGACACCTTTACATGGACAAACTGGCCAGGAGTCATCTCCTGAACCAGTTCACCATGAAGTGTCAGTTCGAAAATGTTTGTCGCAATTTGCTTTTGAGAGACGACCGTCATTTTCTCTTGACGTATCATATTAGTGTACTACCTCCGCTTTTGGCATTTGTTCTGCTGTAAATGTCATAGATTCGA
>Ga0213829_1002396_pt1 | contig 12306 bp, 10 predicted proteins | sample MC6MC0896MG_FD_180665 | JGI IMG/M metagenome (GOLD analysis project Ga0213829, IMG submission 180665) | Enriched soil aggregate microbial communities from Iowa State University, Ames, United States - MC6-MC0896-MG | ecosystem: Environmental > Terrestrial > Soil > Unclassified | place: USA: Iowa...
CATAACGGATACCGTCAAAACGAGAAAGGTTAGAAGACGCTTCTGAAGAAGAAAGAATATAGTAAGCTGCAAGTGCATATTTAGAGTGAGGTAATGATACTTCTTCTACTGTAGCACCTAAGCCTTTTAATACTTCTAATGCTTCAAGCACTGATTGACGTGCCGCTTCGCCAACACCTTCACCAAGGAATTCTTTTGGCACAGCGATGCGTAAGCCTTTTACGTCACCTGTAAGGGCTGCTGCGTAGTTAGGTACTTCTACGTTTGCAGAAGTTGAATCGTTTGGATCTAATCCTGCAATTGCTTCAAGTAAAAGAGCGTTGTCTTCAACATTACGTGTAATTGGTCCGATTTGATCTAAAGAAGATGCAAATGCCACAAGACCAAAGCGAGATACACGACCATATGTAGGCTTCATCCCTACAACACCGCAATAAGCTGCTGGTTGACGGATTGAACCACCTGTATCAGAACCAAGTGAGAATGGTACTTCACCTGCTGCTACTGCTGCTGCAGACGCACCTGAAGATCCACCTGGTACGTGGTTTAAGTTCCATGGATTTTTTGTTGTTTTATAGTATGAGTTTTCATTTGAAGAACCCATTGCAAACTCGTCCATGTTTAATTTACCGATAGTAACCATACCGGCTTCACGTAGCTTGTTAACTACTGTTGCATCATAAATTGGCATAAAGCCTTCTAGAATTTTAGAAGCACAAGTTGTTTCTAAGCCTTCTGTAACGATGTTATCTTTCACACCGATAGGAAGACCAAAAAGTGGTCCACGCTCTTCAAATGGCACTTTGTCCATTTCAGCTGCTTGTGCAGTTGCTTTTTCTTCGTTTGAAGCAAGGAAAGCTTGTACATCGCCGTCAAGCTTCGCCATACGTTCGTATGCTTCTTTTGTTAAGTCAGCGATTGTTAAGTTACCCGCTTTAATGTCAGCTTGTAGCTCCTTAGCTGAACGTTCAAATAACGTCATGAGGAATCCTCCTATGTTTTAGTCTTACATGATAGCTGGTACTTTTACTTGACCATCTTCTTGTTCTTTTACGTTTAACATCATTACTTCACGGTCTAATCCTTTTATTGCCACGTCTTCACGCATTACGTTTACTAGTGGTAAAACATGAGTTGTTGGTTCAACATTCGTTGTATCTAACTCGTTTAATTGCTCTGCGAAGTCTGTAATTTTACCAAGTTGCTCAGCAAATTTCTCTGCTTCTTCTTCCGTAATTGCAAGACGTGCTAAATTAGCAACGTGCTTAACTTCTTCTTTTGTTAGTTTTGCCATTTTTTACACCTCCAAATACTCATTCAATTTATTGCTTTTGTTGATAACAATAGGGTTGAATAAACTTAACCATGCAAATAATCATAACATTTTTCAAATTAAAAATCACAACTTTCACCAAAAATATAGAAACTTTCACTACTATGACGAAGTGTTGTCTCTAGTGACTGTTTTCAGCTTTATAAGACTTGTTTCCACGGGCAAGTTGGAAGAGCTCGAAATGACGTTCTATCCGTCATTTCGATAGTTCTATCCGTCACTTCTGCTCTTCTATCCATCATTTCGATGGTTCTATCCTTCACTTCTGCTCTTCTATCCGTCACTTCGATGGTTCTATCCGTCACTTCTGCTCTTCTATCCGTCATTTCGATAGTTCTATCCGTCACTTTAGCTCTTCTATCCGTCATTTCGATTTTTTCATTTCTTCTCCAAAAAAATATAGTCAGCACGAGGCTGACTATATTTTAATAGATATGGACGAATGGTTCCTTTTCGTTGGCTTTCTTAATGATTAAAGCCTCTGGACCGTTCATTGAGGTAATACTTACTTCAACGTTAATGTTATCAAATTGATTGATAAGAACACCTGTTAAATATTGAGTAAAACCAGTAATTTCAGCCTTGCCGAAGAATTGGATTGGGATTTCAATCGTTAGCTTTTGAATTTTTTTATTTTGATAGAAACCTGTCCCTATCACACTAGTATAGTTAGAAAAATATTTATCTACATCTTGTTTGAAATTCTTAAAGTTATTGCTAACATCTCGATATACATCCTCTGATTCATCCGTTGGGAACAGTACATACTCTTCATCAATAGCTGTCCAATCAGCAATGTCGTTTTCTCCAGCTTTTGCTACGCCATAACTAAAATACGTTCCTGGAATAATGTCATTGCGAGCTTTCTGCTTAAACAAACCTACTACAATCGGTACATCTTTCAATTCATCTTGAGTTCTTAGGCGGGATACAATTTCCGCAGCCATCTTCTTCCCTTGTTCAACAAGCTTCGCCTCTGGAATTGGTTCCTCATAGTACTCCCCATATTTTTCTTTTTGATAATAGTAAATAGAGTTTAAGGAAAGTCCTATCGAAATACCACCTAATTTCACTTTATTATCATCTGTTTTTGTTAAATAATTTTGCTCAACAATATGTGATAAATAGATTGGGGCTTTCTTTGCACGTTCCTCTGCCGGCATTGAATCCGTCGTTGGAGGGTTTAATCCATTCTTCTTTTGCGAACTACGTGCCAGCCATTCAGTCACTGTGCTTTCGGCTAAATATTGCCCTTCTTGGAAGTAGAAGTCTTCTGTATCAAACTCATTTTGAGAAAGACGCATTAAACCGGTTTCAACTTCCTTCATATCATATTTAGTATAAATATTTGAAACTACTAATCCCCTGCTAGCACTTTCTTTATAAGGAATTAGCGTTCTATAATGTGTATCATCAATGTTAAAGCTTGGAATAATCGTTGTTTCCGCTTTTTCCTGTTGCGTCTCCTGTGTAAGCTCTGTTTCCTTCTCTTCAGAAGGCACACAGCCGACTAGCATTGCAGCAGCGATAATTGCTGGAATGAGTCGAAATGACTTCATTATTTTAAGACTCCTTTACTGAAATTCATTTTCTGTTTGACGAATTGTTCATACCTACCTGTGGAAAGGACAATTCATCTTACTTTACTATAATATTGGATCATCACCATAACGTGTGGTTGATTTCCGTTCCGACTGGGCGCTTTGTTGTTGCTGTCGTTGCACTTTCGCACAGATAAAACATTGCTGACGCTTCGCTTTCGCACAGAGCAGAGCTTCCTGGGGGCGTCCGATGAGCCGCTTCACTCGCGTTGCTCGCATCAGGGTCTCATCTGCGACGCTGATCCCCAAGGAGTCGCCCAGTCTCCACTCCAATCAACTTATATAAGGTATACATTTTAACAAATGTCATCCACAACTTTTGGTGATGACCCTGATATTTTCTATTATTGAACGAGGTTAAGTTGTTCAATCAGGCTGTCTTCATTCCAAACTTCAATACCTAACTGCTCGGCTTTTGTTAGTTTAGAACCTGCTTCTGCTCCTGCAATGACAAGGTCAGTTTTTTTGCTGACACTACCTGTAACAATACCACCTAACTCTTCTATTTTCGCCTTTGCTTCGTTACGTGTCAATTGCTCAAGTTTACCAGTTAATACGATTGTTTTACCTGCAAAAGGATTATCCCCTACAACTACCTCTATCTTTTTACCTTTATACGTCATATTGACGCCTACTTCAGCAAGGCGACCAATGACTGCACGTGCATCCTCATTTGAAAAATACTCGACAAGCGATGAAGCCATCTTATCACCAATCTCATGGATTGCTACTAGTTGCTCCTCTGTTGCTGTCATAACCGCTTCCATCGTTCCAAATTCCTCGGAAACAATTTTCGCTGCCTTTTCCCCAACATGTCGAATACCTAGCCCAATTAGTAAACGCTCCATCGAATTTTCCTTGGAAGCCTGAATCGCATTGACTAAATTCGTTGCAGATTTTTCACCCATACGCTCAAGCTCAACAAGCTGCTCTACAGTTAAGTGATACAAATCAGAGACATCATGAATTAAATCTGCACGCAATAATTGCTCAACGACCTTATCCCCTAGACCGTCAATATTCATAGCATTACGTGAAACAAAGTATTTAATGCTCTCCGCAATTTGTGCAAAACATGCAGGATTTACACAACGTAATGCCACTTCACCTTCAATACGAATAAGCTCACTATCACAGACAGGACAGTTTTTAGGCATGACGAATGGAACTGAATCCTCAGGACGTTGCTCTACTAACACACCTACAACTTGTGGAATAATGTCGCCAGCTTTTCGGATTATGACTGTATCGCCTAAGCGGATATCCTTATCTCGAATTAAATCCTCATTGTGTAACGATGCACGTTGAACCGTTGTACCTGCAACTTGAACAGGCGCTAAAATGGCAGTTGGTGTAACAACCCCTGTACGTCCAACTGTTAAATCAATATCAAGTAATGTTGTGACTACTTCCTCAGCAGGGAATTTATAGGCAATTGCCCATCGTGGACTCTTTGCCGTATAACCAAGTTCATCCTGCTGTGCGTAACGGTCTACCTTAATGACAATGCCGTCAATTTCATAGGCTAAATTCGGACGATTTTCAGTCCATTCTTCGATAAAGGCTAATACCTCCTCAATCGTTGAACAGCGTTGACGCTCTTTATTTGAAGGGCAGCCTAGACCCTCTAAATAATCGAGCATCTCTGCATGACCGTCAATACCATACGCCTCTCCATCTCCCCCAATCGCATAAATAAAGGTTGATAGCTGACGACTCGCTGCTATTTTAGGATCTAACTGACGTAAAGAGCCAGCAGCTGCATTACGCGGATTGGCAAATAACTCCTCACCATTTTCAGTACGCTGAGCATTTAATTTTTCAAATGATTTTTTAGGCATATACGCCTCACCACGAACTTCAATTGTGATGGGCTCCTTCAATCGAAGAGGTATTGCCCGAATCGTTTTTAAGTTTGTTGTAATCTCTTCCCCTACAACACCGTCTCCTCGCGTTGCCCCTTGTACAAAAACTCCATTTTCGTATTTCAGAGAAATGGCAAGACCATCAATTTTCAGCTCACAAACATAGGAAAAGTTATCGCCGATTGCTTGACGCACTTTACGGTCAAATTCACGTAAGTCTTCTTCATTAAAAGCATTTGATAGACTAAGCATAGGATAATCGTGTGTCACTTTTTTAAAGCCTTCTACCACCGCTCCTCCAACACGCTGTGTCGGTGAATCTGGATAAATTAGTGACGGATTTGCTTCCTCTAATGCAAGAAGTTCATGTAATAATTGGTCATAAACACTATCGGCTACGACAGGTTTATCCAACACGTAATAGGCATGGCCATATTCATGTAACAATTTATTTAACTCCGCAATGCGTTGTTCTATTTCGTTCATTTAAGTTCCTCCGCTTACGCTTTTTCAATAGGTGCAAATTGTGCCAGTAATCGCTTAATACCGATAGGCTGTGGAAAGGCGATATCTAGCTCTGTACTATCACCCTCACCTTTTACACTGACAACCATACCTGTCCCCCATTTTTTATGGATTGCCTTATCTCCGGCCTTCCAGCCATGTTGATCTCCACCAGTTGTTTGTAAACGAGATGTCGCAGGTTGTGTTTTCTGAACCGCTCCAAGTGTACGTTTTTGATAGCCTCCTGCCGAACGGTTACTAGAGGCAAACGGTACTTCAGGCTTCGCGCCACCTTTAGAGATTGATTCCGTAATATCCTCCGAAATTTCACGTAAAAAACGTGAAGCATTGTTATAACTTGAACGACCAAAAATCGTCCGACTTTGTGCACTAGTTAAATACAAACGTTCCTCTGCACGTGTTATGCCCACATAAGCGAGGCGACGTTCTTCTTCCATTTCATCCATATCGTCAAGTGAACGAGAATGCGGGAAGATATTTTCCTCCATTCCAATGATAAAGACAACTGGGAATTCTAAGCCCTTTGCGGCATGCATCGTCATTAAAATAATGTTGCCCTTCGATGTGTCCTCTTTATCAAGTGCATCAATATCTGCAATTAGAGCTAAATCTGTTAAAAAAGCAATTAAGCTCTTATCATCACTACGTTCTTCAAATGCCTTCGTCACTGATAAAAACTCTTCAATATTTTCTAAGCGACTTTCTGCCTCAATCGTCTTCTCATTTTGAAGCATTGCACGATAACCAGATTTTTCAATGACCTGCTCTACAATTTCAGTAACAGATAAATACTCCTGCATTTCTGTAAAACCTTTAATCATCGCATAAAATTGCTCAGCTGAAGTAGCAGCCTTTCCTGATAGTCCCATAAACAAAAGATCATTCATTGCATCAAAAATAGAGCGATCCTGTTCAATCGCATAACGCGCCATTTTTTCAAAGGAAGTGGCACCAATACTACGCTTTGGTTCATTAATAATACGTGCAAGTGATAAATCATCATCATTATTGGCAATAAGACGTAAATAGGCAAGCAAATCCTTAATCTCTTTACGATCATAGAACTTTGTACCGCCAACAATTTGATAAGCCATATTGGACTTAACAAGCACTTCCTCCATCACACGCGACTGAGCATTGGTACGATACAATATCGCAAAGTCATCAAATGAACGATTTTCTTTTTGAATAAGCTGTTGGATTGTTTGTACAACGAATTGTGCTTCCTCTTGCTCGTTATACGCTTTGTACAACACGATTTTTTCACCGTCTGCATTTTCTGTACGCAGTTCTTTTGGATAACGTGTTGTATTATTTTGAATGACGTCATTTGCCGCTTGTAGGATGCGTTTTGTCGAACGATAATTTTGCTCAAGCATAATGGCCTTAGCATTTGGATAATCCTTTTCGAATGAAAGAATATTGCCAATATCTGCACCACGCCAACGATAAATCGATTGATCTGAATCCCCAACAACACAAATATTTTTAAATTTTTTAGCAAGCAACTGCACTAGTAAATATTGGGATTTATTCGTATCTTGATATTCATCCACATGAATATATTGAAATTTATTTTGATAGTATTCAAGCACTTCTGGTACACGCTTGAATAATGTAATAGTTGTCATTATTAAGTCATCAAAATCGAGGGATTGATTGCGGCGTAGTCTTTTTTCATAACCTTTATAAACACGAGCAATCGTTTTTTCGTAAGGATTATTTTCATTGATTTGACCTGCATAATCGTCTGCAGTTATACATTCGTTTTTTGCTGAACTAATCGCATTTAAAACCGCACGTGGTTCAAAACGCTTCGTGTCAATATTTTCATCCTTCATAACATTTTTGACAACTGATAGCTGATCGGTAGAATCTAAAATTGAAAAGTTACGTGATATCCCAAGCTGATCAATATTACGTCGTAAAATACGCACACACATCGAGTGGAATGTTGACACCCACATACTATCGCCAGTTCCGTTACCGAGAATGCCATCAATACGCTCTCGCATTTCACGTGCCGCTTTATTTGTAAATGTGATTGCTAAAATCTTTGATGGATATACTTCTTTTTCGATTACTAAATATGCAATACGATGTGTTAATACACGCGTTTTCCCTGATCCTGCACCTGCCATAATCAACAACGGTCCTTCAGTTGTTTTTACCGCATTTTCCTGTTCAGGGTTCATACCTGCTAATAAGTTTTTCGTTAACTGCTCCATTTCGCACCGCCTTACAAACATTTGTTCTTAAATTATATATTATTTTTTACAGCCTTAACAGTCGCAAGTGCAGCTTTTAAATCTTCATAAATAATATTACCCACTACTACAGTATCAGCATATTTTGCCATTTCAGATGCTTGCTTAGCAGATGTAATACCGCCACCGTAAAACAGTCTCGTATTTTTCAGTTCGTTTTTCACAGCACTTACAACCTCAATATCGCCATAAGTACCGCTATACTCTACATAAAACACAGGCAATCTGAAGAAATTTTCAGCCATCCGTGCATAGGCGACAACATCATCAATTGATAAATCCGTTTTCGCATTCGTTACTTCTGCTACTTTACAGGCCGGATTTAAAATACAATACCCTTCAGCTACTAATTCATCCCACACCATAATATCTCCATATTCCTTAATGGCTTCATGGTGTAAATTTTTTATCCACTTTGGATCATCACTATTTAACACTGTCGGAATGAAATAATAATCATAACCCGGTGTTACCGAATCAATTGTAGAAATTTCAAGTGCAATTGGTACTTCAAAGCGTCGTACACGGACAAGCAAATCTAATACGCCGTCTAATGTTACACCGTCTGTTCCACCAACTAAAATGACATCTGTACCTGATTCACAAATTCTTTCTAGTGCCTCATCTGAAATATCTTTCGCTGGGTCTAGCTTGAACACATGTCTCCATTCTAAATAATCCATCTATTTTACCACCTATCATTTTCTATCTATTCGTTTACAAGTATAGCTTATGACTGTCGACAAAAAAATGAAAAAGACTGAGCAGAACCTCTACCCAGCCTCTTTACCTACTATTCTTTTGGTGCTTGAAACGGCTTCTCATCTGGATACAAACGACCTAGCATTTCATCGTATGTATCATTCCCATAATCAAAGCAACGACGTACACGTGAAATAGTTGCTGTACTTGCGCCTGTTTCCTTTTTAATGGATTCGTAGGTTTTCTTTAAACGTAGTAAATGCGCAACCTCAAAGCGTTGTGCCAGCGATTGAATTTCACTAATCGTACATAAATCATCAAAAAATTTATAGCATTCTTCGATGTCTTTCAGCTCTAACACTGCTTTAAATAATTGATCTGTTTGATGCCCTCGAATTTTTTCGATTTGCATGCAATTTTCCTCCCTTTAAGGCTGCGTTTTCACCATTGCTTGTAACCCTGGTGAAGATGGTACGAAATGCACCCAAGACTTCCCTGGTACTAGCTTTACAAGCTCCCCAGACTCTTCTACAGCCATCGGTATTCCATCAATATTAGACCATTTGACTTCTCTCATATAGCCATTTTGAAATACATACGCATTTCCACCAGAAGTTAAATCAATTTCTTGGCGTCCCTCATTATCAATCGTTTGATGTTGCATTTCAAAAAATAGGACATTTGCCAATGATAATGTTTCGCCTGATAACATATCCTTTGTGTCAACGCCAGCCGATTGTCGTCCATAACGATTACTTTCATGATCATATACATATGAATTATGGAAATACTCACTATTTCCGTAGTAAATGTCAATTTGACTTTTTTCATTGCCTATTTTACCACGTTCATCGGGTTCATAAAAAGCCTGACTTACTTTTTCACGGTAAATCATTGAAGCGTCCACTTTTTCAGCTCCATTTAATATATTTTCAGACGTAATATACGAGTTGTGTGGAGCAACACGATCTTTTGAACGTTTAAAAAGTGTACCATCATAATCCATACCATTTATATTGTCGACTACATTATTACTAAGTAAAGATTTTGCCTCTGGGCTATAGCCATGAGCTACATAAAATGCATCGTAGCCTTTTGCAAGATCAACAAAATAAGAGCGAGCACTGCGAACAGGCCCTATATTTTCTGGCAGTTCACTTTGATAGACTGCTAAAAGACGAGTGACATTGCCTTCTGCTAACATTTCATAAATAATATCTGCTGCACCTATACCGGATTGCGGACGTGCTGCTGGATGATTATTAATAGTAACAATAATTGGGCGTTGTGTGATTTCTTCCTTAACAGCCTCACCTGTCAATGGAGCAAAATTCGTCTCTTCATTTATAGTTTCTTCAACAGCTGGTTCTTCATCAGCCTTTTTTGTATCGTCTTCTTTCACTTCCGACGAATCCTTTGAACATCCCCCTATCAACAAGGTACTAAAGGCCACGGCTATAAATAGTTTTTTTGATTTGAACACAAGTATTACTCTCCTTTTATCCATTGAAACGCTATAGTGAAACTTTAACTAGCGCATAACTGCTGGTAATAATAACTTATTCTTCATAACATCAAAAATCCCTTTTGGTGTTATACGGATATATGGTAAATGAGTAGATTGTAAAAATAATAAAGAATAAATGGCGTCTCCTAAGTGGTAACCGCGTTCTGCCAATGCTTGTTTTAAGTTCTTCTCTTTTTCTGTTAACTCCTCAACATCGCCATCAAATAAAAAACCGCCAATAGTCAATGGTATAGCAGAAACTACTTCTCCTTTTTCAACAAGTACGATACCACCACGCATTGCCTTCATCTCTTCAAAGGCTTTGATCATATCGTCTTTATTTTTTCCGATAAGTAAAATGTCGCCTGTATTCGAATAAGATGAGGCAAATCCTTGAACACTAGTAGCAAAGCCTTTAATCATCGTGTTAACATGCCAATTACCTTCTCTATTGATGAGCATTAAATAGCATTCATCATGATTTGCTAGCTGCCCTTCTCTAGTAATTAACGAGTTATATGGCTTCGTAATAACATCATTGACTAGCTCAATTCCAAACGGCATCGAGAATTGAAAATCATGTGACGTTAATGAAAAATCTAAATTAAATTCAGGTAACGCTGAATAATCAATTGCCGCAAGCCTTTGCACTTGCTCTCCATCGCGTTTTAACCAAACTCCTTTTGATAGTACGCTTTCAGGAACTGGATGCCATTCATCTTGTAAAATGTTTAGTGAAGCAAATCGACCAGTTGCGATAAAGCCATGTAGGTTGGACATATTATAATAGCAAGCCACATTATAGGATGCCATTTGATAGGCATCTATTGGTGCTACACCTGCATCTAAGGCTACCTGAATACATTTATCCATCACACCATCCTCATGGAATGAAGGTGGTGAGCCATCTGTTGTCATCATTAAATGGTCAAAAATAGGTAGCTCTTTTTCAACGATTCCCTTCAATAAATTTGGTAAATCTGGACGAATGGAAGAATGACGCAACGTCACAGCATATCCTTGCATAATACGTCGTTCCACTTCTTCCACTGTCATAGCTTCATGATCACCATCTGCACCAAGTAGCTTCATACGTGCTAAAGTTCGTTCTGATGCTCCTGGGAAGTGCCCTTCTATTTTTTTCCCATAGCCCTTAGCCATTTGCATACGATATAGCATTTGGTCATCGCCATGTAACAACCTTGGCCAGCCTGTTAATTCGCCACCAAGTAAAACATCATCTCGCTCTAACCATTCTAAAATGGATGTATTAGAGAAAATTTCTTCTTCCTGTTCCATTTCAGTTTGTGAATCAAAACGTGTCCACCAATAAAATGAAAATGGTAGCTTTTTCAAATCATTCAGTATTGAAAACGCTTTCTTATTTTCTAAAGATAAAACGAAGCTTAAATTATCAGAAATAAAAGTTGTAGTTCCTAGCTGTCCACAAAAATCAGCAAAAGATTGTGGATGATATAATTGGAACGGATGAACATGTGGTTCAATATATCCTGGTACGATTATTTTATTCGTACAATCGACCACTTCTGTCCCTTCTAATAACGGAGGCATTCTATCACCCGCATAGACAATACGGTCTCCTAAAATCCAAATGTTCCCTACTATCCATTGTTTGAGCATGCTATGTAAATAACGTGCATTTTTTAAAACAATATCCGGTGCTTTTTTGCCATCAATAACAGCTAATTGTTGGCGTAATTCCGTTATTTTCCATACTGGATCCATTCTATTCGCTCCTTCCTAAATTACGTAAAATTTCATTGTGTAAATTCAACTTGAAATCACATACTACTACTGCATAAACGCTTTATTCCCTAAAAATAGTCCTTTATGCAATCATCTTGTTTCAATCGTAACACAGCACTTTCATAAAGCAAAGTGCCCCCGCTTTATTTTTTCCACAATGACTAAAGGAGGAAATATGATAATGCAACAAGCTAACTTAAGTGAAAAAAATGCCTTCTGTCGCTTTGCCATGGGTACAAGTATGACGGCATATGGAATCGCTAAGGTCTCAAGAAATCCTGATTGTACGAAAGGTCGATTAATGATTGCATTAGGTGCCATGAAAATGGCTGAGGGTATCTTCAAATATTGCCCAACCAAAGCTTTAATGAGCTCTTGTATGGAGAATTCTATGGGCAACAGCAATAACAATAGCACCGGCAACTCTTCTATGCAAAGTATGTTCAGCGGCCAAAATCCTATGTCATCTGAACAAATCGATAAACTCATGAAGGATTTCTCCTCTGCTATATCTGGAAATACGTCAGCATCAACTGCTACTACTGCAAAGCAACCTGACGCCAGCACTTCAACTCAAAATTCCTCAGTCAATAAAAATTCTACAAATAAAGCACAAAATCCTTCTTAGTCAAAGGAGCCGTCTCAAAAGTACAGTTGAGACGGCTCTTCCCTTATCCATCATACGTTTGAAAACAATAAGAAGTTTCAAAATATGATTAAAAATATTTAATTAAAGTGC
>Ga0213829_1002408_pt1 | contig 12260 bp, 10 predicted proteins | sample MC6MC0896MG_FD_180665 | JGI IMG/M metagenome (GOLD analysis project Ga0213829, IMG submission 180665) | Enriched soil aggregate microbial communities from Iowa State University, Ames, United States - MC6-MC0896-MG | ecosystem: Environmental > Terrestrial > Soil > Unclassified | place: USA: Iowa...
CCTGTATACTCCCTCCTGCGGCAGGGCGCAGCCAGGCAAACAGCAGCGGCTCGCTGCCCGTGGTGACCTGTTTCTCAATGACCATCCGGCCTGAGCTCCCGGGCCCGGCGTGCGTGGTGACCGTCGCACCGCCGGGAAATGCCCCCGCAGACGTGGCGTTCCCCTGCCCGACCGGAAGGTGACAGACCAGGGCCTCCTCCGCGGACATCCCCCTTCCAAAAGACATGCTGGTCCCGGCCGGAACCAGTACCATATCCAGCCCGGGCCTCAGGGCATCAGACTGATATCCGCGGAGCATGTCATAGGCGGGCATGGAGAAGTCCCGGTCGGGCCTGCCAACAGCCGTATCACCGGAAGGAATGAAGCAGCTTTCAGGCGTGACGGCGGCACCGGGCCTGCCGGTGTTTTCTGCCCCGCTGCCCGCCGTGGAGCCTCCGGCAGACGATGAGGGCAGCTCCGGGACGGCACCGGCAAGACACTGCTCCGGCGTGCGACCGGCCAGAAGCGGGGGCAGGACATCCAGCGGGGCTGTAACCCGGTTTGCCAGCAGGGCGGGCAGCAGGTCCGGCAGACGGGTGGTGCCGGGGACCTGACCTGCCAGAAAGACCCGGCAGGTCAGGTCTGTGGCGTCCTTACTGAAGGGGGATATCGCGGCGTTTTCAGCGACAGGGACTGTTTTAAGCGCAGGGCGGATAATAACCATCAGGTCAGAGAGGACCGTCTCATCCATTTTCAGGTGCTGCGGTAAGGCTTTCAGACAAGTGCGGGTAACGGCACCGGTGGTTTTGCTGAGCTGTTCCGCCAGTTCAGTGAGTATGCGGCAGACTTCCCCGCCGGGGGCATCTTCGGGAAGGAGCAGTTTTGCCAGCAGGTCCTGAGCTTCAGGTGTCTGAAGAAGGCGGGTGGCCTCAGGAATGTCAATCACTGCAGAGACTTCATCCGGAGGAGTGGTACCTGCCAGCCATGCCAGGGCGTCAGCCAGCTGTCCGGTCAGTGCCGGCAGGGAGGGCAGATGACGGGACAGCAGTCCGGTCAGGTCATCAGATGCAGTCCTGAAGGCCTGCCGGGCGTGTTCGCTGACGCTGCCGGTAAACCGGCTTGTCAGACATACCACTCCAGCCCCGTAATTGTCTGCCGTGCGGATAAAACGTATGGCCCGGGCCAGCTGGGAGACGTTTTTATCAGAGGGTTCCGGTGCAGAAGGCGGTGGCGCAGGGCGTGTTCCGGAAGTGGCATCAATGGGCATAGCAGCAGACTCCTTTGCGTGAGCGGTCCGGCGGGACGAAAATACCTGTTAATATTCTGTGGGTTAGTGATTAAGACTTTAGCACCGGAGAGCGGCACTGGCAAATCCGTCTGCATCAGATGCCGCCAGGCGGCATGGAGGCGCCAGCGGATGTTAATCAGGGCGCTGAAGGTCAGTGGCGCCGTGACCCGGCGCAGCCGGTTACGTTGTCGACAGGTTCCACCAGGCCATCCTTTCCCCCTGCAAGGGGTTAATTTGGATATAGAGAATGGCAGATAAAGAACAGTTCGGTAGCGTGGTAGGACGTGCCAGAGAAATGGGCCTCTTTGACGAACGGCCCTGGTACGGTGTCGGCGGCTATCAGTTTCTGGCTGTGGTACTGGTCCTGCTGATCAGCTACCTTTACCATCGCTATGTTGTCGAATGACACAGCCGTGAGTGAGATTTCACGCGTTTAACATGCCGCTACTGAAGCGGCTTTTTAATGCCAGTAATACAGGGGTTTCACTAATCAGCGAAAAAGGCGCTAAAGCTACGCCTGTCGGCTGAGTTAAGGCTTCCTAATACCGTATTGGGTTGACGTATTCGTCAATAGCGAGTAATATTTAAACCGTAGTTAGTGGCGGTAGGAAAATCCCCACGTAAAAAACCCAAATTCCTTGTTTGTTGTGGCGGTAGGAAAATCCCCACGTAAAAAACCCAAATTCCTTGTAATAACTACCCTAAAAACCTCGACAATGTCGGGGTTTTTTTGTATCCGGTGAAGGGCGATCATGGAACTTAAAAAGTTAGATAACTCGTTTTACACAGACAACCCTGTAGTGCTTGAGGCGCTCGATTTTGACACCTCTAACCGGGTATGGATGGCTGGCAATAAGGTTCGCGGTCATGGCATCGTACAAATTGAGCTGAACGGATTAGTTTTTGCTATTCCGGTTCGCTCTAACATTCAGCATGATGCGAGCCTTATTCTTGAGGTAAATCGCGACCGGAACCGGCGTGTCAAAGGCATGGGGCTGGATTATACAAAAGCTCTGCTGATTAGAAAGCCCTGCCATGTCAGTAGTGATCCCTTCCTGCTGAAAACAAAAGAAGCAGGCAGAAAGCTACAGGGTAAGGAAGATCACGTAACCAGGCAGTTTACTCGGTACGTGGAAAAGTATGTAAAAGCTGTACAGAATAAAGACAGAAACATCCTGAACAGCGCTGATTACAGATTCACTACCCTTATAAACTACCACACTGAGGTTGCCAGCGGATGATGCAATTGAGTCATTTCTGCCAGCAACTCATCCGCTTCTTTTTGTGATGCACCAAGCATCGGTTGCAGACCGGGTAACACTTTCAGGCTCTCAGCTGTTCGCTCATGGGCAACTGCTCGGTCCTTGATATGGGAATAATAGGCTTGCGCAGCCGCCAGGCTCGGCTTTTCGGAGGCAAAGATTGCTTCAGCAGGTTGTGCAGCAAGTTCGGTAAATGCCCCGGATCCACCAACCTGCCGGGAGGCCACCGCTTTACCCCATCTCTCTGGCAGTTCGGTAAGGAAATGGGCTTCTCTCCCCCGGCTGTGCAGGCCATACCGTGCGCACTCAAAAGGGAAAGTTGAAAGCATGGTGCAATATATACGTAACAGTTTCTATATCCCGTTGATGACGCGCCTCAGGCCTATGGACATCGTTGTTGATGTTGAGACGGCTAATCGGCCTGGGCTGCGCTGACTGTACGATGTAGCGAATCAGCTCGTTCATGAAACGATCAAAACACGTTCTTGTGATCGCTGGTCCGAAGAGCAATAGGCTATGCTGGCGCTGCCGCCGGATATGAAGATGTACGATGTTCAGGTCAGAGAAAATCTGACAACGTATGATATGCATCCTCTGTATCATCCCCTGTTGATCTACGACTCCTTCATCCAGGGAGTTGCCTGATGGTTGGACTTCAGCACCAACGATTAATGTCACTGGCCGATCAGCTGCAACTGGAGAGTCTTATCAGCGCGGCATCGGCGCTATCACAGCAGGCTGTGACCCAGGAATGGCGTTATTTAGACTTCCTTGAAAATCTTCTGCATGAGGAAAAGCTTGCAAGACATCAGCGTAAACAGGCGATTTACACGCGTATGGTGGTCTTCCCGGCGGTGAAAACCTTTGAAGGGTATGACTATATGTAGCGGCTCGCAATCGAAACTTCACCGACTCGCAATAATCCCGTTTTTTGGCTCGGATTAAGTGCAAATGAAAAATGCTTCCGGCTCACATTAAGTGATAATCGGCTCGCAATCAGCCAGACGGACTCGCAATCCATTTTGGCTGGCTCACACTAAATGAAAATGAATTATTAATAGGAGCAGTGGTATATCGCTGTACCGCTGCCCGGAAAACAATTCCGCGACACGCCAGCCCGCAGGAACGTAAAACAACCACATTCATTCTGAGGTGAGTATCATATTCTGCGCCAGTATAACGCCAGCCCCGGGGTTGGGTTGATTTTGCAGGACGGTGTCCCTCAACTGATTCTGGCAAAATATCAACGTGGAGTCTGGACTGCCGGTTAACGGGCTAAAATCCAGGCGACTGTTTTCTGCCTGCAGACTGAACATCTCAATCCGGCTATTACCCGCCGGGTTGCCCACCATCACATCACAGGCGAAAAAACGGGATGCGTGGAGTGAGAGCTTCGGCGCCGAAAATGTTGCCGGAGTGCGACTGTCGCCACCGTAAAAATCACATCGCGAGAAGACAAGTGTCTCTCCCTCCAGCATATGTCCGTTAACCCCCCTGAATATGGTGTCGCTGAAGGTAAGCGGAGCCATAACACTGTTATCGACAAGCGGGCTGCCATCATCCGGCAACGTGAAGCTGCATTGCTGTATCAGATTCGGGCGCACGGAGCGTGATGAGCTCCGGGTAATACGCAGCACTCCATCGCTGCAGCAGCCGGTCATTCTTAACCCGTCAGCATTCACCCACAACATCCCTGACCCGGGAATGGTCTCACTGGTCACCACCACCACGTCGTCCAGTGTCAGATCGCTGACCCCGGTACGTGCCACAAACCATGGGCAGATATGTTTACTGACGTGAATGCGCCGGGCACTGTTTCCCCAGGTGGCTCCGGAGTTGGCAAACGTCATCAGCCCCGAGTTTCCGGCGTAGGTCAGGTCATGCTCATACTGTCCGTGAGTGACGAAGGGGCCTTTCTCTGCACTCTGACCGTCAGCATGACAGTTCTCCACCCGGCAGTATGCCGATGCAGTAAAATCATTCAGGTGCCGGGCATTTGACGTATGGCAGTCCCGGACATCGCCGTACAGGCAATATATCTGCTGGGTGAGATAGCCTGCGCCGCCCAAGGCGGTGTTCGCCGGATTGAGCAGCGAGCACTGCTCCGTGATGTAGTGCGTGTTCCAGCGGCGCATTATCACCGGCCAGAATGAACCTGTGGCGTGGACCCCGGTCACATTTGCCCGCACGGCATACTCAAAGGCCAGTGGATGGCTACCGGTCACCTGGTCACTGCCGGCACCGGTGAACCGCAGGGCCCGGATGGTGATATCCCGCACCGGCTCCACCCGCTGCCAGTAAAGAACCCGTCCGGCCCCCAGTGTCCAGCCATTGTAATAGCTGACCTGGATATGGCGGTCATCTGTTATAGCCGTGACCTGAACCAGTTTCTGCAGTTCGCGGGCAGCACTTCCGCCCAAAACATCGGACTGTACAGCATACCAGTCACCAATGCTGAAATAGTGGCTGTTATCAACCGGGAAAATATCGGTTTGTTCCTGCAGGGGCGCTGTCAGCACCACCGTCCGGATTTCCACATCGGGTTTGCCCTGAAAAAACAGCACGGCGGCGAACGGGTCATTTACCGGAGCAGGCTCAATATCGCGGGTGGAAAGATGAAAGGACTGAAAATCGAGGGTGATGCCCGAGCGCTGAAAGCGATGACGGCGACGAAACCACAGGTCACTGCAGGCCCGGATTTCGGTCACTGTCGGGTCATTCACCAGGGCATCAAGCGCATCATCTGCTGGCGTGGTGTCATCCAGAATGCCAAACATCCTGAAATCACCGGTTCCACCATGCGCCAGGCACCAGTACCCGACGTGATCCTGCCGGGATGCAATCACCGTTCCGCCGTTATCCTGCCGCAGTGTTCCGGTTTGCCAGGTGTACCATCCCCCGCCACCATCTCCACGATGATAGTACCCCGAAACATAAACGTCTTTTACGGTTACCGGGTTGAGACGCCTCAGTTCTTCCACAGAATGCACAGTTGATTTCATCGCCACTCCTTTCAGCATAATTACCCGGTTATCCCGGGAGATTTGTCAGGCTCCCGGGCCATCACCAGGGGAATTTTTCGTTGCCTGTCCGGCAGGCCAGATGACACGACAGCCAGCAAGGTACAGATTGTTTTCCGCTGTCAGGCGGGAGCCCTGACGAAAGGCATTATCAGTAAAAAGACACTGCCCGCCTGAAAACTCACTGCTGCGTATCACGACCAGGTTTTCCCCAGACGCAATGTTAATATGGCTCCCCCCGGAAATATCTGTATGGCTGTACAGGTCACTGATTTTCCAGGTCACCCGGTGCTCCCCTTCCCGGGTCAGCAGAGGTTGCGGTTTTCCCGGCCCCGTCAGTACATTACCGCCAGTGAACACCACCCTTTGTGGTAACGTCCCTTTCAGGTGCAGACTGATACCCTTAAAATGGCAGCCGGAAAAGTGTACACTTTCACCGCCGAGCCACCAGGAGGCTTCGGGCCCATCTCCTTCTATATGGCAGTGAGTAAACGTTAATTCTCCCGGGCCATTAACGGTATTGCGCCAGACGGCAGGAGGATGACTGCCAATATAGGGGTCACTGTCGTCCAGGTCGCTGATGGTCAGATCATGACGGCTGTCCAGCCGGATACCACAGCCTTCAATCAGATTGCGGCGCAGGCTGTCGCGGGTATAACTGACCAGCGTCATTTCCCCGTCAATCTGGCACCCTCTCATCTGCAGACCGTCGGTATTCGCCCGCAGGATCCCCGGGCCATCAGGAAACGATGTCCGGCAGATATGTACATCTGTCAGGGTGAGGTCTGAGGTGAAGGTATCTGCTATCAGCATCGTACAGGCGTGTCGTTCGACCCGTATGCGACGGGCAGACTGTCCCCACAGCCGGCCTGAATTAGCCAGTGACAGGATGCCACTGTTTCCCAGATACACCAGATCATGTTCGTACTGTCCGTGGGTGGTGAAACCGCCTTCCTGGTCGCCGGTTGCATGACAGTTTTCCACCTGGCAGTATGACGATGCGGTAAAGTCATTCAGATGCCTGGCGTTGGCGGTGGTACAGTCACTGATATGACCATAAAGGCAGTATATTTGCTGGGTCAGATACCCTGCGCCACCATAGGTCGTGGTGGGGGGATTATTCAGGGAACATTGTTCTGTCCGGTAGCCGGTATTCCAGCGCCGGAAGATCACGGGCCAGAATGTCCCGACAGCATGAATGTTCCGGACGTTGCAGTTTACCGCATATTCCAGCGCCAGCGGGTGAATACCATTGTCGGCAAAGGCACCGGTGCCGTCAAAAACCATGTTTATCACATGGATGTTTTCCACCGGAGAAACCGGCGTCCAGTGCAGGGTATCCCCTGAGGGCAGGGCGTATCCGGTTTTGTAATTCACCCGGATATGATTATCTCCGCAATATTCAGTGACCTGAATCAGGCGTTGTATTATTCGCTCGGCACGCCCTTTCCGTCTGCCAGACTCCAGCCGGTACCAGCCGCCAATGACAAAGTCCCGGCTATTTCCGACAGGGTAGATATCACTCAATTCGGGAACGGATTCCCTGAGCGGGATACTCATGGTATCTCCGGTAATCGTGCCATTAAACAGCAGAATGGCGCTGAGGTACGGTGCTTCAGGGGCGGCCTTCTCAATACCCGTCGCGGTGACGGTCTGACTGCCAAAATCCAGCGTAATACCGGAGCGGGTAAACGTGTGGCGACGCGTAAAATTCAGGCCGGTATATGCCCGGATACTGAATACTTCCGGGTCGTTAATCATGGATTCCAGTGCATCGTCGGCCGGATGTTCACCACTGAAGATACCAAACTGCCTGAAATCAAGCTCTCCCTGATGAAGTTGTCGCCAGCGGCCTTTATCCTGTGAGTCTGAAGCAATAACCGTTCCCTTATTCTCAGCCAGCTGACTCCAGGGATCCCAGTACATAATTTTTCCCCCGCCATCACCGGCAAACCGATAGCCAAGCACGCAGACTATTATCCGTGAATCGTCGGGAACCCTCACTTTCCTCAACGCGTCCGTATGCTCAACGGTTGACAGCGTTTCTCCGGGCCGGGACAGCACTTCGCTGACTGCAGCCCCCAATCCGACACCGAGGGCCCCGGTCAGTAAATCTCTGCGTTTAACATCCACTCGAATACTCCGTTGAGAAATAAAAGAATATGGGCCCCGTGTTACCATGAAATCAATCGCCAGCAGATTGTAGTAAAAATTAATGACTATCGAATATTCACTATTCGTTATTGATCGTCTGTTTTAAGTAAACCCAAAACAGTCAATCCGGTGAGACAGTTTTTCTGTCTCATTTGGGTTATTTTTGTCTCATCCCGGTGTTACGTTCTCATCATCCAGAGTTAAACGAGACAGTTTTCATTATTATGGCACTTTACGGCTATGCCCGCGTTTCAACCAGTGACCAGGACCTTACCCTTCAGACACAAACTCTCCGCGTTGCCGGTTGTGAAATCATTCGTGCAGAAAAAGCCAGCGGAAGCAGTCGGTCCGGAAGGAGCGAGTTGCAGCTGTTGCTGGAGTTCCTGCGCCCCGGTGATACGCTGATGGTAACCCGCGTGGATCGCCTGGCCCGCAGCATTAAGGACCTGCAGGATATCGTGTATGCCCTGAATCAGCGGGGCGTAACGCTCAGGGCAACAGAACAGCCTGTGGACACGCGCTCGGCAGCAGGTAAAGCCTTCCTCGATATGCTGGGCGTTTTCGCTGAATTTGAAACCAATCTGCGACATGAACGCCAGATGGAAGGGATTGCCGCGGCGAAAGCGCGGGGCGTCTACCGGGGAAGGAAACCTTCCATAGATCCTGCTGAGGTATATCGTCTGTATACCACGGAGAAGATGGGGGCTACGGCCATCGCCCGTCAGCTCGGGATCGGGAGGGCGTCAGTCTACCGGGCGCTGGAAAATTATGAGCAGCCGGCGTAGCGCTATTCCGGCTGATTCTCTGTTGCAACTGCGGCAACGGCTCGATCGCCTGCCGCCAAAAAGCCCTGAACGGGCCACCCAGATCGCCGCTGCCGCTCAGTTGTATGGTATTTCAGTCACGACGGTCTATCGCGCCCTTCGTCTGGTCCTCAGACCACGTACAGCTCACCGCCGCGATCATGGTCAGCCACGGATACTCCCCCCGTCTGAACTGGAACATTACTGTGAACTGATTGCTGCACTGAAGTTACGAACCACAAATAAATCCGGCCGCCATCTGTCGACCGGACGGGCAATACAGCTGCTGGAAGAGCACGGCGTGGAGACGGTTCAGGGATTGATTAAAAGTCCCAAAGGCTTGCTTAGTAAGCAGACCGTCAATCGCTGGCTTTCCCGCTGGCGTCTCGACCAGCCCCGCCTGCTACGGGAGCCTCCTGCGGTGAGGTTTCAGGCTGAAAACAGCAATGACTGCTGGCAGCTTGATATGTCACCATCCGACCTCAAACATATCGAGCAGCCTGACTGGATTGACCCCACCCGTGGCGAACCCACGCTGATGTTGTTCAGCGTGGTGGATGACCGGAGCGGGGTTACTTACCAGTAATATCGGTGTGTGTACGGTGAGGATGCGGAATCAGCGCTGCATTTTCTCTTTTACGCCATGGCACCAAAGGCCAGGTCTGATTTTCCCTTCCAGGGTCGCCCGAAAATGCTGTACCTCGATAACGGACCGGTGGCCAAAAGCCATGTATTCCAGAATGTGATGCAGTCCCTGCTGGTTGACTGGCTGACGCATACACCGGCAGGTCAGGATGGCACCCGGACGACGGCACGGTCCAAAGGTAAAGTAGAGCGTCCTTTCAGAACCGTCAAAGAGGCGCATGAAACCCTGTACCATTTCCATAAACCGGAGACGGAGCTGCAGGCCAATGAATGGCTCTGGAACTATCTGAGCCGTTACAATGCGCAGCGTCACCGCAGCGAGAAGCACTCGCGTCTGGAGGACTGGTTGTTACATATCCCCGAGGACGGCGTGAGAGATATGTGCGACTGGGAACAATACTGCCGGTTCGCCCGGGAACCTGAGTCCCGCAAAGTGGGTGTTGATGCGCGGATAACGACAGACGGCACCGCATGGGAAGTTGAACCGGATATGGCAGGTGAAACCGTCATTCTGCTGTGGGGGCTGTTTGACGAAGAGATGTATGTGGAGTTTACCGGTGAAACATGGGGGCCTTATTATCCGGTGTCTGGTCCTGTCCCGTTACACCGTTACCGGACGTTCAGGCGCGGTAAAGCTGCGGAGCGGGCCGATCGTATCCATGCACTGGCCCGACAACTGAATATCCCTGTCAGCGCCCTGTCCGGCAGCGATCTTCGCGTAATCAATGATGACACTCAGCGTATTGATGAGCTGCCGCATCAGCCTTTTGATACCCGAACATTTGAATACCACTTTCCCACCGTTATTGCGGCAAAACTGGCTATTGCAGACGATCTGGCCATTCCACTGGCCAGAATGCCGGATGAAGACCGGGCGTTTATCGACAGTATTCTGGCTGAGACGCTAAACCGTAGTGAAGTACTCGCCCGCATCAGAGACTATTTTCGTAACCTTATAAACTACCACGCCGAATTAGGCTTACCCTCAATGAGGTAACGGATCCGGCAGGATGGGCGTTTTAACGAATGCCCGGAGAATGGCTTAAAATAATTCTGGGGCCCCACCATTTTTGCAACACTGATTTTTGATTGATGTTCGCTACTTATATCTATCCGGCTTCATTATGGGCATAGATGCCCGCGCCTCGATGAAATTGTCAGGCCCTGATGTATAACATCGGGGGCTCAGGCTTGACTCATGGTGTGAATCACATCTAAATTTTGATAATTTTGTGAATAAAATTCAATTTACACAGACTGACTATTCCAGGATTATTGATGCGCCTGTTATCGGGTATTTGCTACAAATATTCATGCCTGATGACAGGCCTTTAAAAACACCGGCTGGTACTCAGTGTTGCCAGAGAAACCATTACAACTGCAACGACGAAATATGGACGCGCAAGTCTGAGCACATGACATCCCGATCCCTTATGAGTATTTCCTTCCACTGCCTGAACTACTGACTATAGCCGGGTGACGAATATCTGACTAAAACAGTCTATTTAAAGTTTGCATATACTGTGCAGCAACAGATCGGCTGTTTGTCATATTCTGGGTACCATGGCAGGAAAGAATGTGAATTAATTGAGTAATGTGTGTGCGTTGGGGTAGAAAACAATCGTGGTTATGGCCCGACTCAGGCACTTTATTATTTGATGAATATTCCGGATCAGGTTCTTTTGTTGCTCTTTTTCAAGACGGGCATATTCGGCTCATTTCAGTTGTTTGCGCATGCACTGAAGTACAGTTAAACCCTTAGTCAAATAAAAATTACGGAGATTAATAAATGACGTCGATTCCAGAAGAATGTACTCCAGAACCTGGTAAATCACCTCTCTGGCTGCAAAAGCTTGGGGATAAGGCTAAAGATTATACGAGTAAGCAATGGTACAAGGACTGGCTTGCTACAACGACCAGTCTTTGCACCGATCTTTCCCGGATTGCCGCTGACAACTCTAATCGCGAAGGTCCAGTTTTGTGGCGTTCGGACAGACAACTTCTGTTGTCCATCAATAATAATCCTGGATTTGATCTCGCCGACGAAAAAAAAACTCAAGAATTGATAAGGCATGTTTTTAGTTCCGGCCTTTTGCCTGCACGTGCCACAGGTGATATGGGATTCCCAAGAAACAATACTTTAAATGAAGGGGCTTATATCTATGCCAATTATCAGCCGATTCATGCTTTTAATTACCTGTTTGAGTCAAATATTCCTGATACTGTGATTGTTTTTATTATTGATGCACCCGGGGGGGTTATTAATTCTAACAACGTCGATCATCATGGCGTATTCTTCCCGGGCGGCGTAAAGGGAGAGTTTATTAAGGGCGCTTTTGTAAATATAATGATCGATGATAATAAAACGAATACAACTTATATCGATAACCCTGGATACTTTGCTGGAAAAGTGAAAGAAGGATTTTTTGATCTTATCGCTACGCCATGGAGCGGAACGAATGCATCTGTTTATCCTGACAGCAAAATCACTTTTTCTCCCGCAGGCGAGCCTGTTGGAAACATTGCCTATCGCTACAAAATCGGAACACAAGTGTGTATCACTCTGGAAAAGAGTGCCGATAAGAGCTGGTATAGCTGGTACGTAAACGGCTATAAAAAGGGCGGAGAAGGAGGGACTCTTACCCTCACTAAAGATGACCAGCATCTTCCCGTCGTAGTAGTGTATCCGGGGGAGGTAAAATAGACACAAACGAATAATTAGTCAGGCCAGCGCATCCGGCTGATGTGCTGGTCAGACGTGCCTTCAGGAGCAATCAATATACAGGTCGCGGTTTACCCTCTGACACGAGTGGTTGATGCTCTGACTTTTGACCATTCAAACTGAAGCTACCAGAAAAAAACTGCTGGAGTTTTGATAAATGAGCTTTTGATCTTGGAAGTCCAGAAAGCTCAGCATTTGGCAAGACGCTGATCTTCCGAAGTTATTATAGCCCCTTTTCAAAGGGGAAGCATGGTGATCACCTGTAGTGGTCAACAAAAACTGGCCACGGCTTTAGAGTTTTTCCAGAACAATCGTTCTGATTCATTCGGCGTCAAACCACCATTATATTGATGAGGTCTGAGCTGGCTGTAATATCCTGTGATGTAA
>Ga0213829_1002411_pt1 | contig 12254 bp, 11 predicted proteins | sample MC6MC0896MG_FD_180665 | JGI IMG/M metagenome (GOLD analysis project Ga0213829, IMG submission 180665) | Enriched soil aggregate microbial communities from Iowa State University, Ames, United States - MC6-MC0896-MG | ecosystem: Environmental > Terrestrial > Soil > Unclassified | place: USA: Iowa...
GTATGTCGAGGATCTGCTGCCGTTCATGCAGCAATTAAGAGGGTTGGGCGCGCAACTGTCCGAGCAATTGATCCATGCCCTGGGCGGCGCCGGGCATGTACAGGCTTATGGCAAGGGCGCCATCGTCGGCGAAGACGGCGAACTGGAACACGGGGCGGTCTGGCATGAAGCCGGGGGCTGGGCCATGCGCGAAGCCCTCGGCAACCCGAAGGCGATCGTGCCGGCGGCGAAGACCATTGGTGGCCCCGGTTGCAGGGTGATGATCCCGCTCGGGCATATCCAGGCGGCCTATGTTCGCAGCCACTTCGGCGTGGCGGAAATGACCGTATGGGACGGCCCTCGTCGCGGCGAGATCGCTTTTGGCCTGGCCATGGCCACCGGCGGGAGGATTCATGCGCGACTCGGCGGCCTGGCCGCCGCCGACGTGAAGGGCGAAGACGGCTTGCGTTAAAGGCCGAAGATCTGCGTGCACCACTACAAAAACAATATGTGTGTTGGAGAACATCATGACTGCAAAAACTATGCGCGCCGCACGTCTGTATGAAGGCGGTAAACCCATGGTCATCGAGCAAGTGGCCGTGCCCGCAATTCGTCCGACCGAGGTGTTGGTCAAGGTCAAGGCCTGCGGTATCGTGCCGAACCTGCACAACATCCTCACCAACTGGGTCAAATGGTTCCCGCAGAACCCGCTGCCGAAACTCCCGGCGATTTTCGGGCTGGACCCTGCAGGCGTCGTCGAAGCCGTCGGCGCCCAGGTCTACGACTTCAAGGTCGGTGACCGGGTCTACGTCAACCCCGGCCGCCACTGCGGTTCATGCCGGCCCTGCCGCGCGGGCAACACCACTGCCTGCACCGCCTATACCTTCAACGGCTATTTCGGCTTCACCCCCAAAAGCCCGCGCATGTTCGAAGACTACCCCTATGGTGGCCTTTGCGAGTACATCCCTGCCCCGCAATACAGCCTGGTCAAACTGCCGGACAACATCAGTTTCGAGACCGCCGCACGCCTGGGTTACCTGGGCACCGCCTACAAGGCCTTGCTCAAGGCCAAGACTGGCCCGGGCAGCACGGTGTTGATCAACGGCATCAGTGGCACGCTCGGTTTGGGCGCGGTCGCCCTGGCGCTGGCCATGGGCGTGCGCAAGATCCTTGGCACCGCGAGAAACCAGGACCTGTTCCAGAAGGTAAAAGACCTGGCTGCCCCTGGCCGGATCGAAATTCATACCCTCGGTACGGTTCCCACCCATGAATGGGCCTATGAAGTCACCCACGGCGAAGGGGTGGATGTGGTGATCGATGCCCTGGGTCCTGGCGCGCCCCACGAGAGCCTGACCCAGGCCCTGAAATCCCTGCACCGCGGCGGGCATCTGGTGAACGTCGGTGCCATCGCCGGCGAAGTCCCGATCGACCTGCACTGGATCATGGACAACGACATCCAGATCAGCGGCTCGGCCTGGTTCACCACCGGGCAAGGCCAGGACATGGCGGACATGGTGGAATCCGGGGCGCTTGATCTCTCGTTCTTCGAGAACACCGCCTTCAGTCTGGAGGACGTCAACAGCGCGATTACCGGTATCGAAAACCGGCATGGCGGTTTCAGCAACTACGTCATCTGCCCTTGATCGAACCCGGCCAGGGGAGTGGACACTCTCCCCAGGCTGGCTCTTTGACTGCTCGCCGAGTACTCCATATGAAGATAAGAAGAATCGTCACCGGCCACGACGAACGGGGCCACTCCGTGTTCGTTTCCGATGACTTCGCCCCCAGAGCTCAATCTTTTGCCTCGATACCAGGGCACGCCATGGCGCAACTGTGGACCACTCCTGCCCTCCCGGCGCTCCTTGAACAATCACGCGACCCAACGCTCGATCGCGCCTCGCTGATCCCTTCTCAAGGAGGCACCAGCATCGCCATGTTCGATTTTCCACCTGACACCGTCATGCAAAATCCCGTCGATGGCGTGCAGGCCTTTAACGAACTGAGCGCCGCCCTGCCCGGCTTGATCGAAACCTTCGAGCCGGACAATCCCGGCATGCACACCACCGCCACCATCGACTACGGAATCATTCTGGACGGTGAGCTGTGGCTGGAACTGGATAACGGTCAGAGCCGCCTGGTCAAGGCGGGGGATGTGGTTATTCAAAACGGCACACGGCACGCGTGGCGCAACAAAAGCGAACGGATTGCCCGGGCCCTGTTCGTGATGATCGGAGTGTCACCTGCAGAGAATCCGGCTCTGTAGTTTTTGCTTGTTCATGTTCTGACTCAAGGAATTTTATGGCCAGCGTCGCTTATCGCCTGCTTGGTATTTCCGGCAGCCTGCGTTCACAGTCAACCAATACAGCAGTACTCAAGGCGCTTGCCACTCGATTGGGTGATCGAGCGACCATGAGCCTGTTTTCCCTGAACGATATCCCGCTTTACAACGCAGACCTGGAAGCAGATGCGTTGCCGGCCTCAGTGGCTTCGCTAAAAGAGGCCATATCGCAAGTCGACGGCTTGATAATCTGCTCGCCGGAATACAACTACGGCACCAGCGGCGTCCTGAAAAACGCGCTGGATTGGGCGTCGCGACCGGGCTTCGATTCACCGCTGAAAAACAAACCGGTGCTGATCATGACCTCCTCGCCTGGCGTCCTCGGCGGAGTACGAGCCCAGGCTCAGCTGCGGGAAACACTGTCGGCCACCTTGTCCAGGGTCGTTTGCAGTCCGCAGATTGTCATTGCGGGCGTCAATCAGAAGATCCAGGACGGCCGCTTCGTTGATGAAACCACCATCGAGTTCATGCTGGCGGCTGTCGATCATTTGGTGGCCGAGGTCAGGATGTTGGCTAGCGGTCCAGTCTCATGACAGTGGCCAGACGAAGCCCGAAGGCTGCCTCTACCAATCAACGATATGGTGACATTGCCATGAGCCAATCCATGAGCATGAATCAATTCAAGGCCATTTTCGGCGAGTCGATCGTGGCCTGCCTCGCCGCTACCGTTTGTGCGCTGTTGATCGACGTGCCGGTCTGGGCCATGTTCATTGGATGGATCGCGTTTTTTACCCATGGCATCACGGCGCGCGACGGGGCGATCAATCTGGCTTGTGTGCTCATTGGCCTGGCCATCGGCATCGCGGCCGGTGTGGCCGGTGCCGCACTGGCGCCCCACCTCGGCGCCTGGAGCATCACCCCGCTGGTGTTGGTGGTGACGCTGGTCGTGCTGTCGCTGCAGGTGCTGCCCCTGATCAATAATGTGCTGGCTTCCTTCCTGGGCCTGGTCGGCTACTTCGCCTCGCAGCTGCCGCCGACGCTCGACACTTTTGTCGAGCTGTCCACGGCCTCTACCCTGGGCGTCGCCGCCGGGCTATTGGCCAGCCTGGTGAAGAAACACTGGAGCGGGCAGGCGGTCAACCGCGGTCGTCTCGATGAGCAGGCATCGGCCCCGCCTGCGGCAGCCAAAGGCTGCGATCATGGCTCACCAGATCGCACCGCCCTCCCTACAAATCGGTGATTTCCTTATGGCGCGGCACCAGCACCTTCATCACGCTCCACGCCACCAGGTAGGCCAGCGCACAGATGGCAAACATGATCATGTAGCCGGTATGGATATCGTTGACCGTCTTGTAATAGTCGAACACCCAACCGCCTAACTTGGTCATCGCTACGCCGCCCAGGCCGCCCGCCATACCACCAATGCCGACCACGGAGGCGATGGATTTTTGCGGGAACATATCGGACACGGTGGTGAAGATATTGCACGACCACGCCTGGTGCGCCGAGGCGCCCACGCCGATCAGCAGCACCGGCACCCAGAAACTGATGTAACCCAATGGCTGCGCCAGCAACACCAGCAGCGGGAAGAGTGCGATCACCAGCATGGCTTTCATGCGACCGTCATAGGGCGCGTCGCCGCGGGCCATGAAATAGCTCGGGAACCAGCCACCGCCGATGCTGCCCACCATGGTCATGGTGTACAACACCGCCAGCGGCAGCACGATGGCCTGGCCCTTCATGCCGTATTGCGCCGACAGGTAGGTCGGCAGCCAGAACAGGAAGAACCACCACACGCCGTCGGTCATGAATTTGCCGAAGGCAAAGGCCCAGGTCTGGCGGTAGGTCAGCAGCTTGAACCAGGATACTTTTTTAGCGGTGGCACCCGAGTCCGTGCTCTCGACGGCCTGCGCGCCCTGGTCGCTGCGGATGTAGGCCAGTTCCTGCGCCGACAGGCGTTTTTGCTGATCCGGTTTCTGGTACAGCGCAATCCAGACCGCCACCCAGACGAAGCCCAACGCTCCGATCACGATGAATGCCGCTTCCCAGCCCCACAGTGCGGCAATCAGCGGCACGCAGATCGGCGCCAGGATCGCGCCCACATTGGCCCCGGAATTGAAGATACCGGTGGCGAAGGAACGCTCCTTCTTCGGGAAATATTCGGCGGTGGCCTTGATCGCGATCGGGAAGTTGCCCGCCTCGCCGATCGCCAGTACCGCGCGCGACAGCATGAAGCCGGCAATCGAGACCGGGATGACGGCAAGGCCCAATGCGCTGCTCAGGGCGCCGATCCCCTCACCCATCGGTACCGCAAAGGCGTGCATGATCGCGCCGGTCGACCAGATGCCGATCGCTACGATATAGGCGGTCTTGGTGCCGATCTTGTCGACCACGCGGCCAGCGAACAGCATGGAAATCGCGTACACGAACTGAAAGACGGAGGCGATGTTGGCGTAGTCGGTATTGCTCCAGCCAAATTGCGTCGACAGATCCGGCGCCAACAGACTCAGTACCTGGCGGTCCAGGTAGTTGACCGTGGTGGCAAAGAACAACAGCGCGCAAATGGTCCAGCGATATTTGCCGACGGCCTGGCCGACTCGTTGCGGGATGAGGGGCTCGTTCAGATTCATGGCATCACTTTATTGTTGGATTATGCTGATGATTTCTCGTTTCAGGGCGAGATCAATCGGGTCGTGGAGCATTGCCAGAACGATGCAACAGGCCGGCTGCGTGGCGAGGGAAGCAGCCAGGGTTCGAACCATTGGAGGTGAAATTCAGGGAGGTGGGCAAGCGGGCTGGATTCATGGGCGGGTCGACACTTTTTATTTTTAGAAGATGAACAGTCGATTAATCGTCTGTCGTCGTACAACTGTGCTTTTTATATCGAGATCAGGACCCGGCTGTCAATCTGAATAAAACGCCGCTCGTCTCAAAGGTTCACCGTTTAAAGTGTAAATTCGAGCAGAGGGGCGGGCTGTATGGGTTGGTAACCCTGGATTTTGTAACGGTGATGCCAAGGAAGATCCATACCACGTTGTACGACGACCTTTCCTCAACCAGAACGGTTCCTTGGTTATGATGCCCGCCTCTCGCTGCCAGGCCTGTTGCAACAGCTTGATCACTTCTGCATCAAGCTAGATCTTGAAATCCTCGCCTCTTTTCAGTTGCCACAAGCTCCTTCCTGCGGCACCAGTCGAATGTCGACTCGTCGGTTGGCCGCGCGCCCCGACTCGGTGTCATTGCCGGTGACCGGCTGGCTGGCCGCGAGCCCCTGGACAGCAAAACAACTGTCCGGGAGGTCGCCCATGCGTTGCATCCAGTCGCGCACGACAGAGGCGCGGGCGCGTGACAGGGCAAGGTTCTGTCCCGCATCGCCCGTGGCATCGGAATGCCCGACGATGACGATCAGCCAGCCTGGCCGAGCCTTGATGCCGGCCAAGGCATTGATCAACACTTTGGTCGAGCCGGATCCGAGCTCGGCGCTGCCGGCATCGAACAGCATCAGACTGTCCAGCTGCAGGGGCTCGGCATGCAGATGATCGCCGTCCTGGCCAGCCAGCCATTGCTTCCACCCAAACCAGCCGGCCAAGACGATAGCCGTCGCCAACGCGAACAGCCACAGGACCATTCGACGCCTCTTTGTCGTCGTGTCTGCACTCCCCCCTTCGGGCATGCGAGGGGGCGGCAGGATCATCACCGGCATCACGAATGCCGGTTCAGGCCCTCTCGTCGACACCAGCACGGTTGGGGCCGAAGCAGTGCTTTGCTGTAAACGTCGCATTAGCCTATCGACCTGCTGACGCAGAGCCTGCAGCGTTGCCGGCGGCACTTGCACCTGGCTGTCCAGCCGCTGGTTCAAACGGCTCAACCCGGTATCCAGATGGACCAGTGCCGACAAGCTCCGCGTATCCAGGGCCAAGCTGCGCAGCAAGGGCTGCAATTGGGCGAACAGCCAGCTCAGGCTGTCCAGGCGCATCGATTCCATGGGCGGCCACACGTGCAGCCATTCGCAGCTCAGCCCCTCGATCAAGGCTACCCCTTCCACCATGCCTGACAGGCCATGGCGCTGGCTGCGCGCCAGCGCGTAAGCGACCGCAGTTTGCAGATCCGCCCCATTGCTCTGGAACAACGTCAGGCACAACTGCTCGACCTTGACCCAGTTCACGTCCGGACAGGCCGGATGGCTCAATTTGGCCAGTTCATCACGCAACGCCATGAACTCGCCGAAACTGCGCGGATCACCGCCCGCGCGTATACGCATTTCAAACAACGCCGTCATCGCGCTTCCCTTCCGTTACAGGCTCATGGCCGACAGGTATTGCTGCCGTTTCAGGTGACGGACCAGCACTCGGCCCCCGGCCGCCAGGGTGGTACCGAACGTTAGCCGCTGGCCCGCTTTGAGCTGCACGTCGAGGGCGTATTCCAGATGCCCCGGTTGCACCTGCGGCAGCAGTTCGATGTTCACCGCGGCCAGGCGCGGTTCGTACTTGAGCAAGGTCTCGCCCATGCTCCGCATCAGGTCATGCGCCGAGGCAGGCAACCCCTGGAGGATCAGGCCCATATCCGGCAGACCGTAATCCGGCAGATGACCGAGCGTGCCCGCCCGGCTGTTGAGGATGCGTTGCAGGTTGTCCAGCACCGACAGGGTGTGCTGGTCCGCTTCGGCGACGCGATACAGGTCCAGCTCGCCGTCGAAATTCTGCAGCAGCATTTCGTAGAGCGAAGGATTGAAGTCAGTCATCGATTACTCCTTGGCCAGCGGGCGCAAGGTCAGCAGGTTGTCCGCCAGCTCGATGACCCGGGCCCGGTCCGGATCCAGGTCATCACGGCTCAACATCAGGCGCCACGTCTTCAGTTGGCTGTCGGGGTGGCGGAACAACGCGACCACGGCGACCGAGCGCGCGTTGTTGTCCAGGGGCACGCTCAGTTGCGCCCCCTCCCCCGGCTTGACCACCAGGGTCCGCTTGTCCAGCAGATCCGCGCTCAGCAGCCGGTCGTCCTGGCTCAGCAAACTGTCGTAGGTGGCCTTCTCCAGCACCTTGTTGTCGCTGAGTTGGTACACCCGAACCAGCGTGGCGACCGACAATGCATTCATGTCTGCACCATCGACGTTCAGCGATGCCCGCCCACTGAAGTCAAGGTGCAAGGTTTTCACCTGCTTGTAGAAAATCGAGCTGGCGGCGGAGGTGGTGCTGTCCGTCACTGACTGGGTCACCCCACAGCCGGCGAGCCATGCACCCATCACAACGACCATCGATGTTTTAAAAACCGTACGTGACATGTTCTATCTCCCTGTCCCGGGCATTTTTCGAAAGGCCCTGGTATCGGCCCAGATTGAGGGTGACGGTGTCGTGCGCCCCGACCTGCCAGGCGTCACTGCCCGGCCCCAGCACAGCGGTCATGCCCAGCCGTACCGGTGCTCGCCCCAGCACCGGCGCCGGCAGGCTGCGCAGCGGTAGCGACAATTGCAGCTTCGCGGTGCAACGCCAGCCCAGGTACACACGCAGCAGCACCCGCAGGTCGTTGTGCAACTGGCCAGCCGGCAGCCAGCCACGGGCCTCGTCTTCATCCTCGGTGAACAGCGCCAGGTGCAACTGGCTATTGGCGTCATGCCCGACACTGCCCAGAGGCGTGCCCTGGGACAGACTCACCGGGCGCCGGCGGCACAGACTCGCCGGCTGCGCCAAGGGGATTTTCTGCGGCCAATGGGGCGTTACCCGTGCCCGGGTTTCGGGGGCTAGCAGCTTGACCAGCGCGATGATGCCTTCGGCGTTGCGGGTGGGCAGGCGCATCACGCTCAGCAGCGCGAGGAAGCGCGATACCGGCGTGGCGATCTGCCGGGCGGTGCCGGGAATGCCCAGGCCGATCAAACCCAACAGACACTGCGAAGTCGCATCGGTGCCGCCCGCCTCGAAGGTGGCCGGATAGGAGTACTTGCGCCAGATGCGGTAGAACTGGGTGAAGATCCGGTGGTTGAAGATATCGATGAAGGCTTCCACGGCCTCATGCCCTTCCCGTCGCTGGGCGATGTCGTCGAGAAACGCCGTCGGCATCGGTGAGTCGACCCCGTACAACCCGAGCAGGCGTGTGCGCACCGTTGCCGGGCGCTGCGGATGACCGTCACTGGTTTCGATCGCCTTCAATTCCCCGGCCGGAAAGCCCATGCCAGGGTCGGGCCGAAAGCGTACCGGGTCATCCGCCGGGTGCGCCGTGCTACCCAGTGGCGGATGATCCGGCAAAGCCTGTTCCAGCAACTGGCAGAAACGATACAGATTGGCCTCGGCCACTCGCCCCTGCAGGACTTCCAGTAATCCACTGGCCTTCAGCCGGGAATACGTTGACTGTGGTTCTCGCTCCATTGCAGGCACTTTCCGGTTGGTTGCAGGATCAGCGTGAGCTGGTTGAACAAATGAATGTCGGCGTATAGGCTGAAGAAGCGATGGAGCATTTCGCCGAACAGGCTGATGTCGCCCTCGCCGGAAAAGCCATTGGCGTCCAGGGTGACTTCGATATCCACGCCGCGCAGCAGGAAGCCTTTTTCGAAACGCTGGATCAGGTGGTGACGCACCTCGACGATCGCCGCCAGCCGACGTCGGTTCAGCTCGCTGCCCGTCCAGTCGTACAGCGCCAGGGTGCCGCGCAACACTTCGGCGTTGTCGAGCATCGGCAGGAAGTTCGAGCCCAGGTGGCTGAGCACGCGCCAGTGAAAACGATCGCGGTTCGGCGGATAGCACGGCAAGGTCGGCGCGCACAGGTTGCGCACCCTCAAGCCGGCCCGGGTGGATTGCACCAGGGTATCGAGCAAGGTGCTTTGCAGGGCCTTGCGCGGCAGCTGGCCGTGGGTACCGGTCAGGCGCAATGACAGGCTGGCATCGTTGAGTAGCAGGTCCTTGTCAAAACCCTCCCCTCCCAGGATCAGCCAGGTGTCATGCAGACCATTGGCGCCACGCTTCAAGCGCGTATGGAAGTAGCGCTCCGGCGCCTCGTCCCGCAGCATGCCGCCCTTATGGCGAAAGCTGGTGAACGGCACATAGTCCTGGCGCTCGGTGTTCCTCGAAGAGGTGACCTGGTCCACCGAATAGATTTCGGTATGACCGTCCTGCAAGCGCATGGGGCGCAGCAGGTAGTCGCTTTGCAAAGGTGCCAGGTCCAGCGGGTCGGACTCCAGGATGAACAGATTGATCACCGGCACCGCATGCAGGCGAATATGCCCGGCGCTCAGGTTGAACGCTTGAGGCCATGACTGGCCCAGCACCACCTCCAGTTCGAACCAGGGTGTCCCCTGGGTGATGTTCAACTGCTCCAGTCCGCAGAGGGTGACGAACATGAACTTCTCGCGGAAGGTGAAATACTCCAGCAGCAACTGATACCCGCTGAAGGCGCTGTCACCTTTTGGCCACAGACGGTCCTCGTCGGCGAAGCCCTTGGGCGTAAAATGGCCCCGCAGCAACTGACGGTCCGTTTGTCCCGGCATTCGTACATACATCGCCTGGGTATTGAGGGTCAGTGCCTGATGCAGCGCACTCGCCAAGGGCGCATCGGCATTGAGGTACAGCGGCAGGCGACTGAGGTCGGTTTCGTTCCAATCGGTCATCGCGCCGCAGGCAAAGCGCAGCCGCAATACCGAGCGTCCGTCGGGCTCATGCGCCAGGCGCACGGACTCCACGGTCAGCGGTCGCAGGGTCAGGTCCTGGGTGGTGGTGTAGCGGCATTGGGTGCGGTGCGGGCCGATGGGCTGCGACAAGATTTCGAAGCCGCTGGCGATCCGTTCGCTGCGCTTCATCTCCTTCAGATCGGGCGCCAGCTCAACGATCGACAGCGATGGAATGGTGCGCAGGTAATGCGGCCACAGCAGGCTGACCAGGCCCTCGGTGAGCTCCGGCAAATCATCGTCGAGCTTCTCGCGCAGCCGTCCCATCAGGAACGCAAAGCCCTCGAACAGACGCTCCACGTAGGGGTCGTGGGCGCCCGCCTTGTCCAGGTTGAGCTGCGCCGCCCGGTCCGGAAAAGCCTCGGCGAACTCCTTGCCGGCCTCGCGCAGATAACGCATCTCGGCGTCGAAATAACGCAGTGTCAGATTGTCCATGCTCAAAGAAAAAATCCTGATGAATGAGGTTAGCCGCAGAGCACTGCGGCACGTACCGGATCGATGGCCACCAGCGCCGCCAGCAGCGCCTCCATGCGCCGGGCAAGGGTGGGTTTGTCGGCATCGTTGCGCTGTGCTTTCAAGCGCAACAATTTGAGCAGGCGTGCCTTGACCTCGAAATTCAGCTCGGGCTCCCACTCGGCCAACGCCTGGCGCTGGGCGGTGGCGTCCAGTTCGCCCAGCAGGTGGATCGCCAGATCGCTCTTGCCATATTGCTCGGCCACCCGCGCCATCAGCAGACGCAGCAACCAGCGCTGCCGTCCGGTCTCTATGCCGGGGCGCGCGGCCAGCCAGGCCAACGCCTGCTCGATGCCGTCGCTGTCAGCCTGAGCCAGTGCCTCAGCTTCCAGTGACAGGATCTCGGTATCCGCGCCTGTCGCCGCGGCGGTCGGTGCGGGTAACCATTGCTGGGGGCGATTGCCGCTGACGTGCCGGGCAATCCACTCGCGGGTGGTCTCATCGGCGAACGGTGAACCGTCGCTCCAGCACAACGCTTCAACGCCCGGCAGACGCTCGATGAACATGCCCAGATCACGCTTGGCCACATCGGCCCAGCTGTCCTGGGGGGCGGGCTGCTTGCTCAGCGCCTGACAGGCATACCACTGCAGGTCCAGCCAGAAATGGTTCACGCCCTCGGCGTACATCCGTTCGACCTGATCGAGCAATTCAGCCCAGCTCTGTTGCAGATACAGGCGCTTGAGTTGCGCCCGATATTCGCCACGAGGCGCCGTCAGGCGCGTGATGCCATTGGCGTCCTGGGGCGGCGCCTGATGCACGGTGTCCCAGCGCAGGCTCTTCATCAGGCGATGAGCCGCCAGCCAGCCCAAGGGTTGCTCGCGCAGGTAAACAGCCAGGGCTCTGCCGCTGTCCAACAGGTCGCGGCCGGATTTGATCGTTGGCGCGTCGGGCGCAGCCGTTTGCGCACTGGTTTCATGACTGGCGCTGTTCTGCGGCACCAGTGCGTCCACGCCACCGGACTGCGCCAGGCGCGCCGACAAGGCGCCATACAGTGTGCCCAACGCGGGCCGTTGCTCCGGCGGCCACGCCTCAAGCCCGCGTTCCAGCCAGGCCAGCGCCGCCACGGTGCGTTCAGCCTCGTCCTTGACCACTTCCGGAAACAGCGAAAGGCTGTCCAGCACTTTGCCGCTGGTCAGCCACTCCAACGCTGCCTTGCGGCTATTGGGACGCGCGGGCAGCACCTCGTCGGCGTAGCGTTCCACCAGGGCCGCCAGCAACCCGAGACCGTCCGCCAACCCGGCTTCACCGTCTTTGTGCAAGCGCGCCCACAGATAGTAGGTGGCAACGCGCAAGTCCTTGCAACGCTGGATGATCAGTTTCTCCGCCAGTTGCACCACCTGATCGACATCGGCGCCAGACAGTTTGTTGACCTCCTCACGCATGCGCTGGAAGTCATCGTCGTAGCCCGGATCCTCACCCACGGGCAAGTCCGTGCTGATGGGCTGCAACCAGGGCTGCCAACGCTCGGCTTGCAGGTGGGCCAGGGAGTGGGCATCGCGTTCACCCAGGCATCGGGCGATCAATGTACGCAGGTTCATTTGATCCTCCTCTTTTGCGTCTTGAGGACCGCCTCATCGTTTTCACTGAGAAAGATCTGCTGGGGCAAGGTGAAGTCACGCAACTTCAGCAACGCCAACGGCCCCGCCCCCAGTTCCGTGCGCAGGTTCCAGGTCAGTTCCAGGCCGTCCGGGGCCTTGAGCTGCAGGCGGTGCAGGCTGTCGCTGTCGTTCAGCGGGGTGACCCGGGCTTTTTCCAGCAGGCGAATCAAGCCCCAGGTGCCTTCGTAGTCACCGAACAGCCGTTCGCTGGCCTGCACGCTGGTCCAGGTCAGGC
>Ga0213829_1002412_pt1 | contig 12252 bp, 11 predicted proteins | sample MC6MC0896MG_FD_180665 | JGI IMG/M metagenome (GOLD analysis project Ga0213829, IMG submission 180665) | Enriched soil aggregate microbial communities from Iowa State University, Ames, United States - MC6-MC0896-MG | ecosystem: Environmental > Terrestrial > Soil > Unclassified | place: USA: Iowa...
ACATCGTCGATCTGGCGAACGGTTATTTCTCTGCTTCGCAAGATCTGCAACATTTAAAGATTATGATCACCGCCGGTCCAACGCGTGAAGCGCTGGACCCGGTACGTTTCATCAGCAACCACAGCTCCGGTAAAATGGGCTTCTCTATCGCCCGGGCCGCCGCCGCACGAGGTGCGCAAGTCACGTTAGTGACCGGGCCGGTCAACCAGCCGACGCCGCCGTGGGTAACCCGGGTAGACGTCGTCAGCGCGCTGGAAATGGAGCAGGCGGTGCAGCAGCGCGCCGCTCAGCAGGATATTTTCATTTCCTGTGCCGCCGTAGCCGATTACCGTGCCGAGCAGATCGCCGGTGAAAAAATAAAAAAACAGGGTGATGAAATCATCCTCAAAATGGTAAAAAACCCCGACATCGTTGCCGGCGTCGCCGCAATGACTAAAAATCGACCCTTTGTCGTGGGGTTTGCCGCCGAAACCCAGAATGTGGAAGAATATGCGCGACAAAAACTGGCGCGTAAGAAACTGGATTTAATTTGCGCTAACGATGTATCGCTTGCAGAGCACGGGTTTAACAGTGACACCAATGCCTTGCACCTTTTTTGGCAGGATGGAGAAAAGCGCCTGGCGCTGAGCGATAAGGCACTCCTTGGCCAACGTTTAATAGACGAGATAGTCAGCCGTTATGATGAAAAAAATCGACGTTAAAATCCTCGACCCGCGTATCGGACAGGATTTCCCTTTACCGACCTACGCCACCCCAGGTTCAGCCGGCCTCGATCTGCGCGCCTGTCTGGACAGCGCGGTTGAGCTGGCCCCAGGTGAAACCACGTTGCTACCTACCGGTCTGGCTATTCACATTGCCGATACCGATCTGGCAGCGGTGATCTTGCCGCGCTCAGGTTTGGGCCATAAGCACGGCGTAGTGTTGGGCAACCTGGTTGGCCTGATCGACTCCGACTACCAGGGCCAACTGATGGTTTCCGTCTGGAACCGCGGTCAAAAATCCTTCACCATTGAACCAGGCGAACGTATCGCGCAGATGGTCTTTGTGCCTGTTGTGCAAGCTGAGTTCAATCTGGTAGAAGAGTTCGACAGCAGCGAACGTGGCGCGGGTGGCTTTGGCCACTCTGGCCGCCACTAAGCGCAGCCCAAGGCTTGATGGCCGGCAGGGAAATGTCGCCCAAAACCGTGCCCCCAGAGAGAGAAGGACATCTCTCTACCCAAAATAATTGGAGTTGCATCACAACAAAGCCACGGCTTTTTTGAACAGCGCTTGCGCTGGCCCCTACGGGGTGAGGTTGTGCCGAGTAGCGCGGCAAGAACGCTTATCCCAATGAGCTTACTGTGGTAAGTGATTCGGGTGAGTGACAAATCAGCCGGGAGCAGATTTGAACGCTGCTTGCAGCGGCCCCGTCAGGGGTGAGGCCCAGGGATGGGTCGAATAACGCAGCCAACACAGATGCAGCTTCAAGTATGACGGGTATATGGCAAGGTTTGTCCGGCAACGATTACAGCGCACACCAGGTCGCGCGGAGAACACAGGTCGTTAAGGCCGCTGACCCCAGCATCGTAAAAAAGCTACCACATAAGCCGCACAGAGATTTCTCTGCAATGGCCGGTGCACGGGTTTCCGAAAGTCTAAGCAGTTTTAGCAAGGGTCTAATCAGACATGGCAGAAAAAGAAAATACCAAAAGGAACCGGCGCGAGGAAATACTGCAGGCGTTAGCCCAGATGCTGGAATCCAGCGACGGCAGCCAGCGTATCACCACCGCGAAGCTGGCCGCTAACGTCGGTGTCTCCGAAGCTGCGTTGTATCGGCATTTTCCCAGCAAAACACGGATGTTCGACAGTCTGATCGAATTTATTGAAGACAGCCTGATAACGCGCATCAACCTGATCCTGCAGGACGAAAAAGAAACCTTTAACCGCCTGCGGCTGATCCTGTTGCTGATCTTGGGGTTTGCCGAACGTAACCCTGGCCTGACGCGCATCATGACCGGCCATGCGCTGATGTTTGAGCAGGATCGCTTGCAGGGCAGAATCAGCCAGCTGTTTGAACGTATAGAGGCACAGCTGCGGCAGGTGCTGAAAGAGCGCAAACTGCGGGAAGGCAAAGGCTTTATCGTGGATGAAACGTTGCTGGCCAGCCAACTGCTGGCATTCTGCGAAGGTATGCTGTCACGCTACGTGCGCTCCGAGTTCCGTTACCGCCCTACGCAAGACTTCGATGGCCGCTGGCCGCTGCTGGCAGCACAGCTGCAATAAACCTTTGTCAGGCGCGTTTTGGCGCGCCTGACAAAGTGAATAACGCGTTAAACCCCGTACTGTTCACGATAGGCGCGCACCGCCGCCAGACTCGCCGCCATTTCCGGTTTCTCTTCCAGATAAGCAATCAGATCCTTCAGCGTCACGATAGAAATCACCTTACAGTGATAGTCGCGCTCGACTTCCTGAATAGCCGAAATCTCCGCGCGCCCGCGCTCCTGACGGTCCAGGGAGATCAACACCCCGGCCAACGTCGCACCGCTGGCGCCGATGATTTCCATCGACTCACGGATTGCAGTACCGGCGGTGATAACATCGTCCACCAGCATCACTCGGCCCTGCAGTGGGCTGCCCACCAAAGTGCCACCTTCGCCGTGGGTTTTGGCTTCTTTACGATTAAAGCAGTAAGGTACGTCGCGCTCATGGTGTTCCGCCAGCGCAACCGCCGTGGTGGTGGCGATCGGGATACCTTTGTATGCCGGGCCAAACAGCAGATCAAAATCGATACCGGAATCCATCAACGCTTCGGCGTAGAAGCGCCCTAACAGCGCGAGATCACGCCCGGTATTAAACAGGCCGGCATTAAAGAAGTACGGGCTGGTACGGCCGGATTTCAGAGTGAACTCACCGAATTTCAATACCTGCTTGTTAAGCGCGAACTCGATAAACTGGCGCTGATAGGCTTTCATTACTGCTTCTCCTCGTCTGGGTCTGTTAGATCTGTTATTACCGCCGCCCGATCGTCGGGCGTAAAAAAGGCGACTCTTCAGTCGCCTTAAAAATTACTCTGCCAGCGCCACTTTCTGCGCCTGGAAGATGGTTTCGATGCCCCCTCGGGCCAGCGCCAACAGCGCCAACAACTCATCGTGGCTGAAGGGTTCGCCCTCAGCGGTGCCCTGCACCTCGATCATGCGGCCGTCTTCCATCATGACCACGTTCATATCGGTTTCTGCCGCAGAGTCTTCAACGTACTCCAGATCGCACAGCGCTTCGCCCTTGACGATGCCGACAGACACTGCAGCCACCAGCCCTTTCATTGGGTTGGCCTTCAGTTTGCCCGCAGCAACCAAGGCATTAAGCGCATCAGCCAGCGCAACGCAGGCACCGGAAATGGAGGCGGTACGAGTGCCGCCATCGGCCTGCAGTACATCGCAGTCGAGGGTAATGGTGAACTCGCCCAGTTTTTTCAGATCGACCGCCGCACGCAGCGAACGGGCGATCAGGCGCTGGATTTCCAGCGTACGGCCGCCCTGCTTGCCTTTTGCGGCCTCGCGAGCGTTACGGCTGTGGGTGGAGCGCGGCAGCATGCCGTACTCGGCGGTAATCCAACCCTGGCCCTGACCTTTCAGGAAGCGCGGAACGCCTTCTTCTACCGTGGCGGTGCACAAAACTTTGGTATCGCCAAACTCAACCAGCACTGAGCCTTCAGCGTGTTTGGTATAGTGACGGGTCAGTGTCAGTGGGCGAACTTGTTGTGGTGCTCTGCCTGCAGGACGCATGGGCTCTCTCCGGCTTCTAATCTACGATTGGCTGCGCATTATACGGGCTTCGTGACGTAATGCCTATCCTGCCCAGAGGTCCAACGTTATAATCGTTTCATCTTTTCCTATTACGGGTACGCATCAATGATCCGCAGCATGACCGCCTACGCACGGAGTGAAATCAAGGGTGAATGGGGCAGCGCAGCTTGGGAGCTGCGTTCCGTTAACCAACGCTATCTAGAAACCTACATCCGTTTACCGGAACAATTTCGCAGCCTGGAGCCGGTGATCCGCGAACGTATCCGTGGCCGTCTGACCCGCGGCAAAGTGGAATGCAACCTGCGCTTCGAGCTGGACCCGAGCGCGCAAAGCTCGCTGATCCTGAACGAAAAACTGGCTAAACAGCTGGTTGAAGCCGCCAACTGGGTGAAAATGCAGAGCGATGAAGGGGAAATCGATCCTATCGACGTACTGCGTTGGCCTGGCGTGATGTCTGCTCAGGAGCAGGATCTGGATGCCATCAGCGCACAGCTGATGCAGGCTCTGGATGACGCACTGGATGACTTCATCACCGCTCGCGAAAGCGAAGGCACCGCGCTGAAAGCCCTGATCGAACAGCGCCTGGACGGCGTCAGCGCCGAAGTGACCAAAGTGCGCGCCCAGATGCCAAACATCCTGCAATGGCAGCGTGAGCGCCTGGTCAGCAAGTTGGAAGAAGCTCAGGTGCAATTGGAAAACACCCGCCTGGAACAGGAGCTGGTGTTGATGGCGCAACGTATTGACGTTGCCGAAGAGCTGGACCGTCTGGAAGCCCACGTAAAAGAAACGCATAACATCCTGAAGAAGAAAGAGGCCGTGGGCCGCCGCCTCGACTTTATGATGCAGGAGTTTAACCGCGAATCGAACACGTTGGCGTCCAAGTCGATTAATGCCGAAGTCACCACTTCCGCTATCGAGCTGAAAGTGCTGATCGAACAAATGCGCGAGCAAATCCAGAATATCGAGTGATGTTTTCTTCACTAACCAAAACCCGCGCCATGCGGGTTTTTTTATGAACTAACCCTATACATACCTGGCCGCCTGCTGTTCGGTAATTAGCCCCATTTTTTGCAGTTGAACGGCGATGGCCCAAGTGGTGCGCTCAAATTCGCTGCTCAATGCCTCAAGCGTTCCGCCGGCTGCATAACTCTCCTGCAACCGCTGTTTTTCTTCCTCTGCCCATGGGAAGTACGATTTCGCCGGCCGCCCCTCGGCAATGTTCTTCTGCTGCCGCTCTTCCGGTGAGAGCTTTACTTTTTTCTGGCGCTCCGGCTCAGCCTGAAACTCCTCGGCCAATGCAAACAGTAGCCGAATCGCCTCCGGCGAACCGGTCATTGACGCCATACCCAGCACCTCACCCGTCTCGGGGTGAACGCCATTTGCCAGCGCCCGCAACATTGCCTGTGTCTTCATATCAGCATCCTCATCCTGAGAAAGTAGGCCGTCTTGTGCGGCTAAATAGTGAACTCTTTTTCTCTCTCAGCGATGGGTTTACAGGCATCTCCGCCGTAAAAGCGGGGCTTTTACGAAAAACTGCGACGATCATCCGGAGAATGACAATCCATAACTCATACCGGCCACCCGAAGTATTTTGTTCTAATTATCACGTAAGGTAATGAAAGGCAGGCTAAGCTGTGGCTAAATGTGTTTTTTTCACGCCCGCAAGCCGTACGGACCCTTTATGCCGCAAATTCTGCAATTTATTTTCGCGCTGGTGGTGATCATCGCCCTGGCGCTGCTGGTCAGTAACGATCGCAAGAAAATCCGCCTGCGCTATATTATTCAGCTCTTGGTCATTGAAGGCGCACTCGCCTATTTCTTTCTGCATTCAGAAAGTGGCCTCAGCGTAATCAGGCACGTCGCCGGCTTCTTTGAAACGCTGCTGACCTACGCAGCGCAAGGCTCCGACTTTGTTTTCGGTGGCATGAGCAAGGACGGGTTGGCGTTCATTTTCCTGGGGGTTTTGTGCCCGATTATCTTTATTTCCGCGCTAATCGGTATTTTGCAGCACTTTCGTATTCTGCCGCTGATTATCCGCCTGGTCGGCACCCTGCTGTCCAAGGTTAACGGCATGGGCAAGCTGGAGTCTTTCAACGCCGTCAGCACGCTGGTGCTCGGTCAGTCGGAAAACTTTATCGCCTATAAGGGTATTATCGGCGATATTTCGCCGCGCCGTATGTACACCATGGCTGCAACCGCCATGTCGACGGTCTCCATGTCCATCGTTGGCGCCTACATGTCGATGATCGATGCGCAATACGTGGTCGCGGCACTGATCCTCAATATGTTCAGCACCTTTATCATTCTGTCGATCATCAACCCTTATCAACTGGACGATGAGCCTGAGCTGAAACTCAGCAAGCTGCATGAAGATCAGAGCTTCTTTGAAATGCTGGGTGAATACATTCTGGCGGGCTTCAAGATTGCGATGATTATCGCCGCGATGCTGATTGGCTTTATTGCGCTGATCTCTGCGGTGAATGCCCTGTTCTCCGCCGTGTTCGGCATCAGCTTCCAGCAAATTCTGGGCTACGTGTTTTATCCACTGGCCTGGTTGATCGGCATCCCGGCGCAGGATGCGTTGCGGGCCGGCAGCATCATGGCGACCAAGTTGGTGGCCAATGAATTCGTGGCGATGATCGAACTGAAGAAGATTGCGGCGGAACTGTCGCCGCGCGGCCTGGGCATTCTGTCCGTGTTCCTGGTCTCCTTTGCCAACTTTGCCTCTATCGGCATCATCGCCGGGGCGATCAAAGGGCTTAATGAACAACAAGGCAACGTAGTATCCCGCTTTGGCCTGAAACTGGTCTACGGTTCAACGCTGGTCAGCCTGCTCTCGGCAGCCATTGCCGGGTTGGTGCTGTAAGTAAATATCCCGGCTCAGGCCGGGATAACCTCAGAATGCAACGCACACCGGCGCATCAACGCGCATCACCGAATCCTGCGCAAACTGCTGCTTATAGCTGCTGCGCAGCGCCTCGATGCTGGTTTCACTGTCTTGGCCCGGCACATGTATCAGCATCAATGCCTTGCTGTTCTCGCGTGCCAGCTTGCCATCATTGCCCAGCCACTGCCCTTTGGCATCAAATACCGACAGGCCGTCTTTAAAGCGCGGCGTCACCTGCCGATCGACAAAACCCTGCCACTCTGCTGCGGTAATCACCGGCCCGGTTGGGCGGTTCAGACCAAAATAAAGCGTGGTCTGGACCATCGGATCTCCGGTGCCGCAAACCTTCGTTTTTTGCTGCGCGGCATTCTGAGCCGTTGCTACACAGCCGCTCAACAGTATGGCTGCCGCCAAGACCGCCGCCAGCATGGGAGTATTTTTCATTTCATATTCCTCGGTGAACAACCCCGTCATCGGCCTTAGAGGCCTCGCCGATGCACGGCGTAAAGATAGAATGCAAAAAGCATAGTCAGCAAGAGAAACTAACACGAAATATCTAATGTTTGTATGAGCATTGAGCGGTTGAAAAAGGCTAATAACAAGCCAGATAAACCACCGTCAGATTAATTAAATTAATCCGAATTGGCATTGGTTAGAAAAACTCAGTGGCAACTTGTCCCGTCGGCGATTACCCTTTCGGCCTTACATTCATTCCCGCCCACCCTGTGAATATCTTATGTTACTGAGCATTCTTTATATCATCGGCATCACCGCCGAAGCCATGACCGGCGCACTGGCCGCCGGCCGCCGCCAGATGGATATGTTTGGCGTGATTATTATCGCTTCGGCCACAGCGATTGGCGGCGGATCGGTGCGCGACATGCTGCTCGGGCACTTTCCGTTGGGGTGGGTCAAACATCCTGAATATATCGTGATTGTCGCCATTGCCGCGATTGTCACTACCTGGGTAGCACCTCTGATGCGCCACTTGCGCCGCCTGTTCCTGGTGCTGGACGCCGTTGGCCTGATTGTATTTTCAATCATCGGAGCTCAAGTCGCTTTGGATATGGGCCACGGCCCTATCATCGCCGCCATCGCGGCCGTCATCACCGGCGTGTTCGGTGGCGTGCTGCGCGATATGCTCTGCAACCGCATCCCTCTGGTTTTTCAGAAGGAAATCTATGCCGGTATCTCCTTCGCCGCCGCCTGGTTGTACATCGGCCTGCAACACTTCAACCTGCCGCACAATCTGGTCGTCATTATCACGTTGGTCGCTGGCCTGAGCGCGCGCTTGATCGCCCTGCGCTTTCGTCTGGGACTACCGGTATTTAACTACCAGCATCCAGACCATTAATACGGCTCACCTCAGAGGCAACATATGCTGCGCCAGGTAGTCTACAAAAACCCTCACCTTGGGCAGCATATGCCGGCTTGATGGCCACAGAGCAGAGAAAAAACCCTGCTCCTGCGTGTGTTGATCCAACACCGCCACCAGTTGCCCGGCGTTAACGGCCGGACACAGCGTAAAATCCGGCAGGTAAGCGATACCCAATCCTTCCTGGGTGGCGTGGATCAGCGCTTCAATGCTGTTGCAGCTCAGCGTCACCGGGATTCGCAGGGAAACCGGCTTTCCATCGGCAAACAACCTCCACTCCTGCAATTGCTGGCCCCCCGGGTAGCGGTAGCGCAGGCAGGCATGGTTGAGCAAATCTTCCGGCTCTTGCGGTATACCCCGACGCTGTAAATACTCAGACGCACCCGCCAGAATCAACCGGAACGGCCCCAGCCGCCGGGCCATCAGCCGGGAATCCGCCAACTCACCGCTGCGTACAGCCACATCGATTCCCTCGGCGATCAGATCTACCATCCGGTCATTGAAGTCCACGTCCAGCTCAACCTCGGGATAAAGCGCGCTGAAATCAGCAAGCAGAGGTACCAACATTCGATAGCCGATAGCCGGCATGCTCACGCGCAGCTTGCCGCGCGGCGCATCGGAGATCCTCGCCATTTCGGCTTCGGCATTTTCAATTTCGCTGACGATGCGTTGGCAGCGTTCAAAAAACAACGCGCCCTCATCGGTGAGATTGATGCGCCGGGTGCTGCGGTTAAACAGCCTGACGCCCAATGATTCCTCAAGCCTGGCCACGCTTTTTCCGACGGCAGAGGCGGACACGCCCAGCCGTTCACCTGCGGCGACAAAACTGCGTAGCTCGGCAGCGCGCACAAAAGCTAATAAGCCACTGAGGCTGTCCATAGGATCTCCAATTAGAGCGTTATTGTCCTTAAAGAGTGGAATATAGCCCCATTTTTAGCCAATTGAATCCACTTTATCATCCATCCAAACCGACAATACTGTTGCTGGAGCTCATCATGAACCATCCTTACCGTCTTCCAGACCCCGCTCCCGATCCGCAGCGCTGGATGATTTTGTTCTCCGTCTGCCTGGCGGGGTTGATCATGCCGATTAACTTTACCGGCCCGGCAGTCTCTTTACCCGCTATCGCTGCCAGCCTGGGGGGCAGCGTAGTCGCCCTCAGTTGGGTCACCAACGCCTTTATGCTGACCTTTGGCTGCAGCCTGATGATTGCCGGCGCGCTCGCCGATCGCTTTGGCCGAAAACGCGTGTTCATCAGCGGCCTGGCAGTGCTTACCTTAAGCTCGCTGGTTATGCTGATGGTGCAGGACATCATCACCTTTGATTTGATACGTGCACTGCAGGGTATTGCCGCCGCAGCGGCGTTTGCCGGAGGAACCGCCGGCCTGGCTCAGGTATTCGATGGCGCAGAACGCGCCAAGGCCTTCAGCCTGTTGGGAACCACTTTTGGCATCGGCCTGGCATTTGGCCCACTGCTGGCCGGTTTTTTGGTACAGCATTTTGGCTGGCACGCGATTTTTATCAGCGTGTCGCTGCTCAGCGCCATAGCCCTGTTCGCCGGTATACGCTATATGCATGAGTCGCGCGATCCTGCAGCGGCCAAACTCGACTGGCCCGGAGCGGCCACCTTTACGCTGGCGCTTACGTTGCTGACTTATGCCGTACTGCAAGCCCCCGACAGCGGTTGGGCCAGCCGTGAAGTCATAGCCCTGTTCAGCGGCGCTTTACTTTCCATAGCGGCCTTTATCCTGATCGAGAAACGCGTACGCAGACCGATGCTTGATCTGTCTTTATTCCGCTATCCGCGTTTCGTCGGCGTACAGTTTCTGGCGGCTGCCCCGGCCTATTCCTATGTGGTATTGCTGGTTTTACTCCCGCTGCGCTTTATTGGCATCGAAGGTTACGGCACCCTGGAGGCGGGTATCGTTATGTTCGCACTCTCAGCGCCAATGCTGATATTGCCGTTGCTGGCAGGCATGTTGGCGCACCGGTTTTCCGCCGGTCTAATTTCCAGCCTGGGTCTGCTGATTTGCGCTTTAGGCCTGTTATGGCTGGCGCAATATGCGCCTGGGCAGCCCTTCCTGCTATTGATCCTGCCGCTGTTGACCATTGGCTGCGGCATCAGCCTGCCCTGGGGATTAATGGACGGCCTGGCAGTCAGCGTGGTGCCGAAGGATCGCGCAGGTATGGCCACCGGTATTTTCAGCACTATCCGCGTGGCGGGCGAAGGTATCGCACTCGCCGTGGTGGGTGCGTTGCTGGCCACCCTGGTTGAACAGCATCTACCGGGCTCTCCGCTGGCCAATGCGGCCACCGGCGCCCATCGGCTGGCAATGGGCGACCTGCAACAAGCGGCGGCACTGCTGAATGTCGATACCGCGGCCTTGAAACAGAGCTACGAAGCCGCATTTCATAACCTGCTGTATATTCTGGCGTTAATGACGGCGATTTCCGCAGGCATCGTTTTTATTTTCCTGCGTCATGCCTCATCCCCGCCGATCACGCATCCACAGACCACAGACGCAAACTCACTTGTCGAGAGATCGATGGAGTAACAGCACATCACTGGGTTCCGACAAAACCTGTTATTTCCTGTGCCTCCAGCGTGCTGACCAGCGTCAGAAATGGCGGATGCTGCAGAAAACCGGTGATTTGTTCGGCCTTTTTCGCGCCTATCCCGGTCATTTTTCGCCACTCTCCTGCGGGGAGTTGCCGTATCTGATGCCAGCTTTTCAGCGCCGGCGTTTGTTGCAGGCTCAGCGGCACGCCTAAGGCTATCAGCCAGCGAGCAAACGGCTGTTGTCGCGCCAGCTGAAATTGCCGGTGGATGCTGCGTCCGCGTTTATCACCGATGCCGGGCGCTGACATCAGTTGCTCCGGCGTCAACACCAACCAATCCAGCAAGTGCCGCACCAGCCCCTGATCAATCAGCACCTGCCAGGTAGATTCACTGACACCGTGCAGGCCGAGTCCCTGTGGGCCGCCCAACCACACCAGCCGCGCCAGAAACTGCTGGCGACACTCCGGCAGCCAGGTAAAGCAACTCAAAGCATGGTAGCGATCGGCAGCCGGCGCACTGGGCTCGATTCTTTCTGTGGTCCGCCAGGCCACTTTATCCAGACGCGGGATCCCGTGCCCCATCAGGCTAATAGCCACCTGGTCACCTGGCACAACCGCCCATTGCCGCCAGCGGGGCAGCGATCCCAGGTTAACCCGCGAGACCCATTTATCATCCATCCTGAGGGGATCAAGCTTCAGCACCACGGCAATCTTTCCGGTGCGGCCTACGCTGAACTCGACATCATTGACCCTGGCAATCTGCCGCACCGGCGGATACTTCCAGGCAACAGCCCAATCACCGGGCTTTGCCTGCCAGTAATGCCCCGAAGGTGACCGCGCCTGATGAATCACCACGCCATCCGTGACGAAGGGCAATGCTTCGCGATACCAACGCTCGCGCCATTGCCGCACGTCTTCCAGTGAACTCACGGGCTGTGAATAAGCCAAAGCGAGGGGGAAACCCATTGCGGCAAGCTGCTGTAAACGCTGCGTCATTTCTTGTGGGCCATCCGGCCATGCCCAGACAAACAGGCCTATTTGTTGCAAGACCGGCGAAAGCCGGTTTTTCATTAGCGCCCCGGCTACCCTGGCTCGGGCATTGATGCCGCCATGAAGCTTTTGCTGATGATCGTTCACCATCAAAAACAGCTCACCCTGCAGAATCAACGTCGCCGGAACGCCCTTCACCGCCGCCGGTATCGATGGAATAGCGCGCACCTTTTCCAGCCAATCTTCCCCCTTCAGCCCATTTCCCCGGCTGACAGCCGCCGCCAGCTCGCCATCGCGATACACCAAAGTAACGGCTACGCCGTCCACCTTAGGCTGAACCCAGACATCGCGGCGACCACGAAGCCATTGGGCCACGGCGGCAGAATCCGCCAATTTATGCAGCCCGGTATGCGCCACCGGGTGAGGCGTTTTACCCGCAGGTAAAAGCGGTCTGGGCTCCTCAGCCCTTTCCAGCCCGGCGCAACGATGCCATAGCTGCAGCTTTTGCCGCAGGCTGTCATAGACCCCATCTTCAATTAAACTGTCGCCCTGTTGGTAATAAGCCACATCCCAGCGTTCAAGCTGGTTTTTTAACGTGGTTATCTCCAGTTGCAGCCGCTCCGGTCGCCACGCCGGGCAACTTTCTGCCCGCAGCACAC
>Ga0213829_1002414_pt1 | contig 12238 bp, 10 predicted proteins | sample MC6MC0896MG_FD_180665 | JGI IMG/M metagenome (GOLD analysis project Ga0213829, IMG submission 180665) | Enriched soil aggregate microbial communities from Iowa State University, Ames, United States - MC6-MC0896-MG | ecosystem: Environmental > Terrestrial > Soil > Unclassified | place: USA: Iowa...
GCCCACCTTCGCTGGCCATCATGCGCCGGCCGGTATCGATCATCAGCACCAGCTGCTGGTTCTTCTCGTCCTGGTACTCGCGCGACACCAGCTTGCGTGCCCGCGCGGTGGCCTTCCAGTCGATCTGACGCAGGCTGTCGCCGACGCGGTACTCGCGCATCTGGTGGAAATCGGTGCCTTCGCCGCGGCGGCGCTTGAGGTGCGCGCCGACCAGACGCGAGGCCTGTTCGGCACTGAACAGCGCAAAGCGGGTCAGCGGTGCGAAGTTGGGGTAGACGCGCACCGTCATCGCCGGCGCCAGCTGCCGCCGCTGATGCCACAGCCGCCAGGCGCTGTGCACGCGCAGGTGCACGCCGTCGAACACGAAGCGGCCACGCGCGGTCGGGGTCAACCGGTACGCCACACTGCTGGTCACCATCGGCTTGAGCGCCAGCGCACGCGGCAGGCCCTGCAAGCTCCAGCCACCGGGCACCAGATCAAACACCTCCACGCGCTGGTGCCGGCTCGATTCCAGGCGCAGCGTGGCCTCACGCTCCACGTTCAGCGCGAGCGACTCCGGCAGTTCGCGGTGCACGCTGGGCGAGGGCTGGTGGCGCAGGCGCAGCAGGTCCACCAGTGCGATCAGGCCCACGCCGGCACCGATCGCCCACCAGACCCCCTGAGGCCAGAGGCCGATGACCACCGGCACGCCGAACAGGCCCCAGCCGGCCAGCAGTGCCAGCAGTAGTGCGGCCGGCCTCATGCCGTCCGCTCGCGATGGGGGACGTGCCCGCTCATTTGCGCGGTGCGTCCACCTTGGCCAGCAGCGCGGTGAGTGCATCGTCGGCGCTCTGTCCTTCGATCTGCAGCTCCGGTGCCAGCGCGATACGGTGGCGCAGCGCCGGTTTGGCGATATCACGCACGTCATCGGGGGTGACGAAATCACGGCCGGACAGCACCGCCTGCGCACGCGCCGCACGCACCAGCGCGATGCTGCCGCGCGGGCCGGCACCGAGCGCGATGCCCGGCCACTGCCGCGTGGCGGCGACGATCCGCACTGCGTAGTCGATCACTTCCGGATCGACCGTGATCGCCGCGGTCGCCTGCTGCAGCGCGACCACTTCCGCCCCGCTGAGCACGCGTGGCACCTGTGAAAGATCGAAGTCGGCGGCGCTGCGGCCGGTGGTGATGGCATCCACCATGCGCTTCTCGTCCTCCAGCGCCGGGTAGTCGATCAGCACCTTGAGCAGGAAGCGATCCAGCTGCGCTTCGGGCAGCGGATAGGTGCCTTCCTGCTCGACCGGGTTCTGCGTAGCCAGGGTGAGGAACGGCGGGGTCAGTGCGAACGCCTTGCCCTCGATGGTCACCTGGCCTTCCTGCATCACTTCCAGCAGGGCCGACTGGGTCTTGGCCGGGGCACGGTTGATTTCATCGGCGAGCAGCAGGTTGGTGAACACCGGGCCGCGACGGATCTTGAAGCTCTCGGTCTTCGGGTCGTACACCGCATGGCCGCTGACGTCGCTGGGCATCAGGTCCGGGGTGAACTGCACGCGGCCGTAGTCCAGCTCCAGCGCCTGGGCGAGCGCACGCACCAGCAGGGTCTTGCCCAGCCCGGGCACGCCTTCGATCAGCACGTGGCCACCGGCCAGCAGCGCGATCAGGATCTGATCCAGCACCTCGGGCTGGCCGATGAACGCGCGGCCTACCGCCTCGCGCACGGCATCGACGCGCTCGGACAACGGCGAGGGCGATGGCGACGGCGAGGGCGTCACGGCAGGAGGGGACAACGGCGGCGGAAGCGTCGGCTCGGTCATAGCAGGTTTCTCATCTGGATCAGCAGGCGGATGCGGTCGCGCAGGCCGGCGACGTCGTGGGAAGCGGGTGGGGTCAAGGCGGTCTGCACGCGCTCGTGCGACCACTGCAGCAAGGTGGCGACCGCGTGCACCCGGGCCTCGCCGGTCAGCGCGGCCGCACTCGGCGAACGCCGCCGCAGGCGCGCCAGGAACGCACGCCGGACCGCGTCGTACAGCAGCGGTGCCTTGCCAAAGCGCAGCAGGTGTTCGCCGCTGGCGCGGATGTGTTCCAGCAGCGAACGGCGTTCCGCGGCGGGGGAGGGCAGTTCGCTGCCCAGGCGCTGCGCGCGCTGCCAGAGCCAGCCGAGCAATGCCAGCAGCAACGGCACCCACACCGGCCAGCCGAGATAGAACACGCGGTTCCACAGCGAAGGCGGACGCGAGGCGTAGACCAGCCACATCGTGCCCTTGCCATAGTTGGGCGCCAGCACGTAGCGGGTCAGGTCGCGATGCGCCTTGTCGTGCAGCCCGTCGACGATGGCGTTGGGCGCGTTCGGCGGGACGGTCGGGTTGGGCCGGCCCTTGCCGTGCATGAAGGCCATGTCGGCCAGCACATCGATACGGCCCTGGCCGTGGCGCAGGCGGGCGAAGACCAGATTGGCCGCATTGCCCCATTCGCGTTCGACCGTCACGGCCGCGGGCGGTTCCACCGCGAAGCGGCGTCCGCTGCAGAACTCGACATGCTGCGGGTCATCGCGCACGTGGAGCGGCTGGCAATAGCTCCCGTGGTCTCCGCTGTCCACGCCGAGCGCGTCCAGCAGCGGGCCGCTGCGTGCGGTGTCCTTGCCGACCGGTGGCGTGCGCACGATCAGGTGCCCGCCACGCTCCACCCAGGCCATCAGTGCGGTGACGGCCGGTGCGGGCACTTCCGCGCTGTCCTGCAGCAGCACCACGGTATCGCCCGGCGCCAGCGGCATCCGGGTCAGGTCCAGGCGCGGCCGCGACTGCACGGTGAGTCCGTCCGCGCGCAGCGCCTGACCGAGCACGTACAGCGGGTTGTAGCTGGCCTCGCCCTGCGGCGGCAGCCGCTCGACCTGGGTCACCCGCTCGTGCGTGCGCAGGAACAGGATCGCCAGCGGCACCCCGATCACCAGCAGCACGATGCCAACCAGCAGCCAGCGCAGGCGGATGCTCATGCACGCCACCCGAACTGGCGCTGCAGGGTCGTGGCCAGCGCCTGGAAGTCATCATCGGCCGGCAACCGGCCGGCATACGCGGCGTACTGCCAGACCCGCACGATGCGTGCGAACAGGCTGCGGTCGGCCTCGACCGGCATCCGCCGCGAGGCACGCAGGCACTGCGCTTCGGTGGCGCCCGGAGGCAGAGTGACCCCGGCGCGCTCGCTCATCGATTCCACGCTGGCGCGATACAGCAGGGCCAGCGCCTGGCGCGGGCGGCCCTCCTGCCACAAGGCACGTGCACGCGCGGCGGGATCGGGTGGCGCCACATCCGGTATCCGGATCGGCTCTTCCACGACCGCCGCAGCCTGTGCCTGACGGCGTCGGCCGGAGCCGCGCAGCCACGGCAGCCAGCGGGGCGCGGTGGCCAGCAGCAGCAACACCAGCACCCCGACCGCAGCCCACAGCGTCCATTCGGCGATCTGTGCCGGCAGCAATGGGCCCTTGTTGCCGCGTTGCCCGGATCCCTTGGCGGCGGCCTCGCGCTTCGCCTTCTCGGCCTCGGCCGCCTCGCTATCCGTGCGCTTCCACTCGGTGACCTCGCGGGTCGGGCTCTGCAGCGGGTCTTCATATGCGCGCTGCACGGCCTGGCGGAAGCCGGCCGTATCCACCGCGTCAGTGCCAAAGATGACCGTGGGCGTATTGTCTGGATCGTTGTCGTACGTCCGCGGCGGGTCATCGGTTTCATCGTCTTCGCCGCGGTCCGCGTCCCCGTCCGACACCGCATCGGCGTCTTCCGCCGGCGACGGTGCGTCCTCGGCCGTCGTCGGCAGCGCACCCTTGCTGTTCGGATGCGCTGGCGCCTGTTGGGCGTGCAGCCCCGCTCCCGGCCAGATCAGCACCAGGGCCAGCACCAGCAACGGCGCGGCCTGCTGCAGCCGGGCCCGCAGGCGGCGGAAGGCGATCTCCAGGTCCCATGCTTCCATCTGCGTGCGGCGGTCCAGATACAGGCCGAAGCCGGCACCGACATGGAACGGACCGATCAACGTGGCCGCCGCCCAGAACAGCAGGTTCACGCCCAGCTGCATCCACGCCGGCATGTCCTGCTTGGCCAGCTCCCACGCCGCGCGCCAGGACTCGGACAGCAGGTCCACCGGAATGAACAGGAACACCGCCGCGATGCCGCCGACCACCAGCACGATCTCGAAGATCATGCACAGCATCGTCAGCAGGACGGCGTAGCCCATCGCGCCACCGGCGATGGCGCGGCGGCGTTGGCGACGCTGTGCAGCGTCGGTGCCTTCGAGCAGATTCACCGGCAGCAGCACCGAGCGCAGCGGACTCAGGCGCCGCCAGCCCAGATAGCCCCAGAAGCCCTGCCAGCCCCACGTGCGCTGCGCGCGCAGTGTCTGCGTGGTCGTCGATACATCGCCGAACACCCCGCGCGAGATCACGTACAACGCGATGCGTTCGAACAACGGCTTGAGCCACCACATCGCCAACCACGCCCAGCCGAAACTGTCGGTCCACCAGGCCAGCGCGTTGAGCAGCACGAACACCGGCAGCGACACGATCACCCACGGCGCCCAGATCGCCGCCGCATGCCGCCGTACCAGGGCCATGCCCAGCTCCATGGCTTCCCAGCCCGAGCGCGCGCGCAGGACGACGTTGAGCCGATCAATCTGCATCGGGCGCTCCGCGTCCGCCACGCCACAACCACACGAACACGGTGGTCCACAGCACGGCCGCCACGCTGTATTTGCCCCAGGCCGGAACCGCGGCGATCGAGGACCAGAACGCTTCGATGAAGGCGGCGACCAGCAGCATCGCGGCGACGCCCACGCACAGCTTGGCGCCGATCACACCGCCCTCGACCAGCGCATCGATGCGCCGCCGGCGACCGGGTGCGAGCAGTTTCATGCCCAGCTGCAGGCCGGCGCCGCCGGCGATCACGATCGCCGTCAGCTCGAAGGCACCGTGGCCGGCCACGAAGCGCCAGAATGGATCGCCGTGGCCGATGTGCTGCAGATGCCCGGCGACCGATCCGATGCCGACGCCGTTGAACAGCATCACAAACACGGTGCCGACACCGGCGATCAGCCCGAAGGCGAACGTGCGCAGGCCGATGCTGATGTTGTTCATGATGTAGTAGCCGAACATCGACCAGTTGGTGCCGCTGTCGCGGCCCAGGTTCGGCGAGGCCGGATCGTACATGCGTTCGAATTCGGCGATCCGCGCGTTGTCCATCAGCAGGTGGATCAGCTCGGGGCGCCACAGGATCAGCGCGAAACTGCCCACCAGCGGCACCGCGAACAAGGCGGCGGCCACCCACATGCTGCGCGCCTGGCTGCGCACCAGTTGCGGGAAATCGGCGAACAGGAAGGCAAGCGCGCGCTGCCACTGCGGGCGCGGGGTGCGGTAGAGCAGGGTGTGGCCCTGCTGCATCAGCTGCTGCAGTCGCGCCACCAGCTGTGGGCTGTAACCACGCCGGCGTGCCAGCGCGAGCTGCTGGCACAGGCGGCGGTAGCGTTGCGGGAAGTCGCCATCGTCCAGGCCGTCATGGACCGGTTGCCGGCGCGCCTGCCGCGGGTGCTCACCGCGCTGGGCCAGCCACTGCTCCAGCGCTTGCCACTCGGCCTGGTAGCGGGCAACGAACTGTTCCTGTTTCATCGCCGCCCCAGCAGCCAGTTGGCCATCGCATACAGGCGCAGCACGCCGACCTGCCCGTGACTGCCGGTCAGTGGCGCGGCGATATCGGCCAGTTCCTGCTGGCGTGGGCCCGACAACCGCGGCGCGCGTTCGGCGAAGGCGACCACGGCGGCCTGTTCGGCCGGCTGCAGCGGTTGCGGGGGGGCGAGCACGCTGCCGACCGGCACCGTGCCGCCCAGCGGCGCCGCGCTCTGGTGGATCACCACGGTCCCGGCGACCAGATCACCGAGGCGGCGGCCATGCGCATCGAACAGGCTCGACAGCAGCCCCAACGCATAGCCGAACGGCAGCATGTCCACGGTGCGCAGCAGGTTGCGGGTGATCGCGCTCATCCAGCCGATCGGGCCGCCATCGCGCGCGACCACGCGCAGGCCCATCGCGCGCTTGCCCAGGGTGCGGCCCCAGCAGGCTTCCTGGACGATGGTGTAGGCCCACATCAGCAGGAACATCAGGCCCAGGTAGAGCCCCTGGCCGAACCCGCCGAGGAAGGCCAGCGGAATGCTCAGCATCATCAATGCGCCGACCCGGATCACGAAGTCGATCGCCCAGGCCAGCGCACGCGGCAACGGACCGGCGACCGGCAGGTGCAGGGGCACGCCTTCGGGGGTGATGACCTCCCGGTAGGTATCCAGCATGGGCGCGCTCATCGGCGGCGCATCACGGTGGATCGTACGAAAGGCCACCGGGGACGCCGGATTCCTCTCCGGTCTGCCAGCGGGGGCATGCGGTTCTCGACTGCTTCCTGGTCGGCTGAGGACTTTACCGCGCACCGATCCCGATGCCCAGCGGGGTGGCCGCAATCAACCCCGATACTGGTCTTTCAGGCGTACGTAGTGATCGGCCGAGTAATGCAGCGACTCGATCTCCTTGTCGCTGAGCGTGCGCGCCAGCCGTGCCGGATTGCCGAGCCACAGCTCGCCTTCGCCGACCACCTTGCCCGGGCCAAGCACCGCGCCGGCACCGAGGAAGCCGTGCGTGCTCACCTGCGCGCCATCGAGGATGCACGCGCCCATGCCGATCAGGCAGTAATCGCCGATCGTGCAGGCATGGATGATGGTGCCGTGGCCGACCGTGACGCCCTCACCGATGATCGTCGGGTAGCCGCCCTTGTTGAACGGACTGTGGTGGCTGACGTGGATGATGGTGCCGTCCTGGATGTTGCTGCGCGCACCGATCCGCACGTGGTTCACATCGCCGCGGATCACCGTGCCCGGCCATACCGAGACGTCATCGCCCAGCACCACATCACCGATGATCGTGCATGCCGGATCGATGTAGACGCGCTCGCCGAGCACGGGCAGCTTGTCGAGGAAGGGGCGGATCGGGGACATGCGCAAACTCCGGCAACGCAGGGGCTGGGACGTCGCCTGCAGCGTTGTCCCGGCCCCCGATGATAACGCGGCTGCACCCGCCGCCCGTTGATGGCCATACACCACCGCCGGTAGATCCGACCGTTGGTCGGCTGCCCGGAATGTCCCGGCCGATGCTGTGCAGCCGACCAACGGTCGGCTCTACCGGCGATGTGCCGTGTTACGCGGCGCGGATGCGGCGCGCGCGTTCCAGGTGCACCAGCAGCAGCGAGATCGCCGCCGGGGTCATGCCGGGGATGCGCTGGGCCTGGCCGATGGTCTGCGGCCGCACGCGCTCGAGCTTCTGCTGCACTTCCGCGGAGAGGCCGCGCACGCCGGCGTAATCGAAATCGGCGGCGATGGCGGTGTTCTCGTGACGCTGCTGGCGCTCGATCTCGTCGCGCTGGCGGTCCAGGTAGCCGGCGTACTTCACGCCGATCTCGACCTGTTCGGCGACCTTGGCATCGGCTACGGCCGGGCCGAGCGACGGCACCTGCATGAGCGTGGCGTAGTCCAGTTCCGGGCGTTTGATCAGGTCCAGCACGTTGGTTTCGCGGCTGACCGCTATCCCCAGCGTGGCCTCCACCTCGCGGCCGAGCGCATTGCCCGGCGTCGCCCACAGCGCACGCAGGCGCGCGTTTTCCTGTGCCACGGCGTCCTGCTTGGTCTGGAATGCCGCCCAGCGGCGATCATCGACCAGGCCCAGCTCGCGGCCGACGCCGGTCAGGCGCACGTCGGCGTTGTCCTCGCGCAGCTGCAGCCGGTATTCGGCGCGGCTGGTGAACATGCGGTACGGCTCGTTGGTGCCGTGGGTGATCAGGTCGTCGACCAGTACGCCCAGATACGCCTCGTCGCGGCGCGGGCACCAGCCAGCCTCCTCGCGGATGAAACGCGCGGCATTGAGGCCGGCCAGCAGGCCCTGCGCGGCGGCTTCTTCATAGCCGGTGGTGCCGTTGATCTGGCCGGCGAAGAACAGGCCGCTGACGGTCTTGGTCTCCAGCGTGTTCTTCAGCCCGCGCGGATCGAAGAAGTCGTATTCGATCGCATAGCCGGGGCGGGTGATGTGCGCGTTCTCGAAGCCACGCATGCTGCGGACCAGCGCCAGCTGCACATCGAACGGCAGCGAGGTGGAGATGCCGTTGGGATAGATCTCGACCACGTCCAGCCCTTCGGGCTCGACGAAGATCTGGTGGCTGGCCTTCTCGGCGAAGCGCACCACCTTGTCCTCGATGGAGGGGCAGTAGCGCGGGCCGATGCCCTCGATCTGGCCGCTGTACAGCGGCGAGCGGTGCAGCGCGTTGCGGATGATCTCGTGGGTGCGCTCGCTGGTGTGGGTGATCCAGCAGCTGACCTGCGCCGGATGCTCGGCCGCGCTGCCCAGGAAGGACATCACCGGGCGCGGGTCGTCACCGGGCTGTTCTTCCATCAGGCGGTAGTCCAGCGAGCGGCCGTCGATGCGCGGCGGCGTGCCGGTCTTCAGGCGATCGATCACGAACGGGCGCTCGCGCAGGCGCGCGGCCAGCGTGGTCGCCGGCGGGTCGCCCATGCGGCCGGCGGCGTACTGGGTCTCACCGACGTGGATCTTGCCGGCCAGGAAGGTGCCGGCGGTCAGCACCACGGCGGCCGCGCTGAAGCGCAGGCCGGTCTGGGTGATCGCCCCGCGTACGGCATCGCCGTCGATGACCAGATCATCGACGGCCGCCTGGAACACAGTGAGGTTGGGCTGGGCCTCGACGATCTGGCGGATCGCCATCCGGTAGAGATTGCGGTCGGCCTGGCAGCGGGTGGCGCGCACGGCCGGGCCCTTGGAGGCGTTGAGGGTGCGCCACTGGATGCCGGCGCGGTCGGCGGCATGCGCCATCGCGCCGCCCAGGGCATCGATCTCCTTGACCAGATGGCCCTTGCCGATCCCGCCGATGGCCGGATTGCAGCTCATCGCGCCGATGGTCTCGACGTTGTGGGTCAGCAGCAGGGTGCGCGCACCACTGCGTGCGGCCGCCAGCGCGGCCTCGGTGCCGGCGTGGCCGCCGCCGATGACGATCACGTCGTAGCGGTAGAAGGAGTCAGTCATGGCGGAGGAGCTCGGGACGGGGCCGGGCGGCCCGGATCAGCCCTGCAGGCAGGGCGCGGGTGGCGATTTTAGCGCCATTCGTCGGGGGCCATGAAATCCGCCCTCAAGTTGGCACGTTTTCTGCAGATAACCCAATAGCACCCAGGATGGCATGCGCCTTGTGCGTAACGGACCGGAATTGGAACAGGGGCCGGTCCCAGCGCATCGTGGGGAAGCAGAGGGGCCGGCAGTCGGGGGACTGCCGGCCCTGTTTTTATGGCCGCAGCGGCCGGTTGCGCACCCGGAAAACAGAAGGCCCCGCCAGTAGCGGGGCCTTCTGCATTTAAGGTGCCGACATCCGACAGGGCCGGAACAGGGGGGATCCAGATGTTCCTGGCGGATATCGACATAGAGCCGAATGTGACGCCACTTGTCGCTTTTGGCACTTTGTGACCGTGGCTGTCACCGCCCGGCTAGAGTGAACCGCCGGGCGCGTGAAAATCAAGCCATCTCAGGGCTCAACTGTGCGTTGGTTCGCATTGTTGAGATTCCGCCACGGGGAACCGTTCATCCTCGGTGCCGACGGACGCGGGGCCTGGGCCGGGCGTGCCTGCGGCGGCGGCGACGGACGCTGCTGTTGCTGCTGCTGTGGCCGGCGCGGTCCACCGACCGAATCCATGTTCCGCCACGGCGAGCCGCCGTTGTTCGGCCGCGGGCGATCCGGCGGACGGGTCGGCTGGCCCCCGTTGCCATTGCCGGGGCGCGGCGGCGGGCGATGATTGTGCGGCGGGCGATAGTTCGGGTACGGGCGATACACCGGATAGCCGTAGCCACCGCCGTAACCGTAATAGCCACCACCGTAATAGCCGCTGCCGTACCCGTAGGGATACCCGGCCGGGTAGCGGTACTCGACCGAAGGTGCGCCGTGGTAGTAGCCATTGCCGCCGCCACCGCCGACATAGTCGTACGTCGCGCAGCCGGACAGGGCCAACAACAGGCCACCGGCAAGAACAAGGCGCATTTTCATGATGGGGTCCCCCCAAAGGGCTGTAGGGCCAGCTTCAGCCCAGGGCATTGAATCAGCCCTTAACTCGGCCCGATCCGAATGAATGGTTGCCATGCTGACACGTTCATCAAGGCGGATGTGGACGGGGGGCATACGTTAATCTTGCGTCATGAGCGATTCACCCTTGCCCTGTGTTGACGACGTGCTGGCGGCGGCGGCGCGCATTGCCGCGCACGCCTGTGTCACCCCGGTGCTGCGCTCGCGCACGCTGGATGCGATGACCGGTGCCACCATGGTCTTCAAGGCCGAACACCTGCAGCGCAGCGGCGCCTTCAAGTTCCGCGGTGCCTGCAATGCCGTGTGGGCGCTGGACGATGCGCAGGCCCGGCGCGGGGTGGTCACCCACTCGTCGGGCAACCATGGCGCCGCGTTGGCGCTGGCCGCACGTACCCGCGGGATCGCCTGCCACGTGGTCGTGCCCGAGGGCGCGGTGGCGGCGAAACTGGCCAACATCGGCCGCCATGGGGCCACGCTGTGGCGCTGCGATGCCTCGATCGCCGCGCGCGAGGCGATGTGCGCCCAGGTCCAGGCCGAAACCGGGGCGACCCTGGTCCATCCCTATACCGACCCCTGCGTCATCGCCGGCCAGGGCACGGCCGCGCTGGAGCTGCTGCAGGCCAGCGACGGGCTGGACATGATGGTGGTGCCGGTCGGCGGTGGTGGCCTGGCGGCGGGCACGCGGCTGGCACTGCAGGCGGCCAACCCGGCGGTGGAGCTGCTCCTGGCCGAGCCGCTGGGCGCGGCCGATACCGCGCGCTCGCTGGCGGCTGGCGAGCGCCGCATCGATTTCACCCCTGACACCGTCTGCGATGGCCTGCGCGGGACGCTGGGCGCGCCCAACTTCGCGCTGCTGCACGGCGCGGCCGAGGTCATCACCGTCGCCGATGACGCCACCATCGCCGCCATGCGGCTGATCTGGCAGGTGCTCAAGCAGGTGGTGGAACCGTCCTCGGCGATCGCGCTGGCGGCGATCCTCGCCGAACCGGCACGCTTCGCCGGCAAACGGGTGGGCGTGGTGCTGTCCGGCGGCAACGTCGATCTGGATGCGCTGCCGTGGGGCGCGGCATGAGCCGACGCACACGGGTGGGCTTCTTCGGGTGGCTGTGGCGGCTGTGCGTCGTGCTGGCCGTGTGGCTGCTCGGGGTCACGGCGTGGATCGTCTGGATCGGCGAGCGCGACCAGGCGCAGAAGGCCGATGCGATCATCGTGCTCGGCGCGGCGGCGTATGACGCCAAGCCGTCACCCGTGTTCGAAGAGCGCATCCGCCATGGGCTGGATCTCTACCAGCAGGGCTATGCGCCGCTGCTGATCTTCACCGGTGGCTATGGCGGCACCGGTGCGCGTTTTTCCGAATCGCAGGTGGCGCGCCGCTACGCGCTCAAGCAGGGCGTGCCCGATGACGCGATCCTGATCGAGACCGCCTCCCGCACCACGCGGCAGAACCTGATCGAGGCGCGGCGCCTGATGGAACAGCGCAAGCTGCACCGCGTGATCATCGTCAGCGACCCGCTGCACATGGCGCGCGCGCTGCGCCTGTGCCGCGAACTGGGCATCGATGCGCTGGCCTCGTCCACGCCGAGCACGCGCTTCCGCAGCTTCCACACCAGCTGGCGGTTCCTGGCGCAGGAAATCTACTTCTTCCATCGCGATCTGTTCCCGTCGTAGCGCCGACCGTTGGTCGGCTGGCCCGCCGGGCCGCCGTGCGGCCAGCCGACCAACGGTCGGCGCTACGGGATCACCGTGATCACCGCGGCCGGCGCGATCACCTCGATCAGCGCGATCGGCTCAGGGCGTTTTTCGGCGAATCGGAATCGCCGACACCGGCACCGTGGCGATATCGTGCCCGCGCTCGCGGATCGGTGCGCCGCCTTCCGGTGCCCACGCGTGTGCGTAGATCACTTCCCAGCTGCTGGGCAGTTTGCCGTCTTCGCGCCGCAGCGGCTCGTAGGCCGCACGCGCGGCATCGAAACGCCCGCGCCCGGTCAGCGTGTGGCGGCGGTCCTGGCGCGCGTTGGTGGCGCCGATCGCCTGCAGTTCGCGCATCAGCGCGGTCAGGTCGTCGTAGGTCAGGGTGAACAGGTCGCGGTCCAGCACCGGATCGCGGAAGCCGGACA
>Ga0213829_1002420_pt1 | contig 12224 bp, 7 predicted proteins | sample MC6MC0896MG_FD_180665 | JGI IMG/M metagenome (GOLD analysis project Ga0213829, IMG submission 180665) | Enriched soil aggregate microbial communities from Iowa State University, Ames, United States - MC6-MC0896-MG | ecosystem: Environmental > Terrestrial > Soil > Unclassified | place: USA: Iowa...
TTTTGTTTTGAAAAAGGTGAATTTAAGAAAAACCAATAAGTTTTTTGTGATTTGCTTACCAGGGGCAACTCAAAATAAGTAAGCGGTCAGTCGCCATCTTTTGCCTAGTAAAAGAAGGGGATATTTTCTATATCATGTTCATAATGATGCAAAATTAAATAATTTTGATTTTATATACAAATGAATCGATCACTGGATTTTTGTATAAGTTATTTATGACGATCAGTTTGCCTTACTTTTGGTCACCATTTATTAGGGGAATGAAACCTCACTCGAAAAGGTTTATGCTAACTTGGGCATTTCTGAGGAAAGCCGTTGGTAGACTATTTGGATTTATTGGGAGCTGGATCGCGTCAAATAGTTTATTGAATGCTCAGCTTATGGAGAATTCTCGTGAGCACTAAAGGTGTCATCATCTGGTTTATGCCGAATATATAGCGTTTCTTTTTTGAATTTGAGCGCGCCAGTGCTGATTGGCTGATGATCAGGATATTTTGTCCCAGGCAATGCCATCTGATTTCCGGGCCAAAAAGCTTCTGAGCAGGTAGTTTTTTTCGCTCTGAAGCGTAGGGTCTTCTTTGAATATGGCGATCACAGTGTTTCTACATTCGGTCAATAAGGCCTGGTCTGTCGTCAGATTGGCCATCTTAAGGTCAAGGACGCCAGATTGTTGTGTGCCGGAGATGTCACCGGGGCCGCGTAATTCCAAGTCAACTTCGGCGATCTCAAAACCATCATTGGTGCGTACCATGGTATCCAGCCGGAGACGGCCTTCCTTGCTGAGCTTATTGCCCGACATCAGGATACAAAAGGACTGTTCGGCTCCACGGCCTACACGGCCCCGCAATTGATGGAGTTGGGAGAGACCAAATCGTTCGGAGTTTTCAATGACCATGACAGTGGCATTAGGCACATTGACACCGACTTCAATCACGGTTGTTGCCACCATGATCTGTGTTTCATGCTTCACAAAACGCTGCATCTCAAAATCTTTATCTTTGACGGGCATCTTGCCGTGGACAATACTGATTTTATATTGTGGGAGAGGAAATTCGCGTTGCAAATTTTCCAGTCCCGCTTCTAGATAGATTAAATCCAGTTTTTCACTTTCTTTGATCAGGGGATAGACGAGATAGACCTGTCTGCCTTTGGCGATTTCTTCACGCATAAAGCCAAACATCCGCAGACGGGAGCTTTCAAAAAAGTGTACAGTCTTAATAGGCTTACGTCCTGCGGGAAGTTCGTCGATCACCGAAATATCGAGATCACCATACATGGTCATCGCCAGCGTCCGTGGAATGGGTGTGGCTGTCATGACCAGCATATGCGGTGGAATGACATTCTTGCGCCAGAGTTTGGCCCGTTGTTCCACACCAAAACGGTGTTGCTCATCGATAACGACGAAGCCAAGATTCTTGAATTGTACCTTATCTTCAATCAGTGCATGGGTGCCGATCAGGATGTCGAGCGTGCCCTCTTCGAGGGCCTGATGGATTAGCCGACGTTCTTTGGTGCCGGTCGAGCCCGTGAGCAGCTTGATGCTGACGAGATCATCACCGACAAGCTGTTTGAGTCCATGATAATGCTGTGTGGCCAAGATCTCGGTAGGTGCCATCATACAGGCTTGGAAGCCATTGTCAATTGCGAGTAGCATGCTCATCAGGGCAACCACCGTTTTGCCGGAGCCCACATCACCTTGCACAAGACGGTTCATCTGCGCGCCGGTATTGGTGTCGATACGGATTTCTTTTACAACGCGTTTCTGTGCACCCGTCAACGGGAATGGAAGTCGCTCATTGAAAAAAGTGTTAAACTTTTCGCCTACTTTATTGAAGCGCTGACCCCTGAATTTCTGCGTGTTCAGTTGTTTGTTGTTGAGCAGTTTGAGCTGGATGAAAAACAGCTCTTCAAATTTGATCCTTTTGATGGCCCGGTTCAGTTCCTTTTGATTGCTTGGGAAGTGGATGGACGCTAGCGCCTGCTGGTGAGAAACCAGCTGGTGTTTTTCCATTATTTCCTGGGGGATCGTTTCACCGATACTCCGAAATACGGTCTCCAATGCGGTCTGCTGCAAACGTTGGATGCCTTTGGTATCCAAATTGAATTTTTTGAGTTTCTCCGTGGAGGAATAGACTGGCTGTAAGCTCATGTTGCCCGCCTGTTTGACCTGCGGATTGTACAGGTCCATTTCAGGATGGGTGATGGATAGCTGCCCATTAAATTCACTGGGTTTGCCATAAATGATATAGGCCGAACCTACTTTCAGGGACTTTTGGAGCCAGGGAATAGACTGGAACCAGACGAGCTCCATGGAGCCGGTTTCGTCCTTGAATGAGCCGACGAGACGTTTGGTCCTTTTCTCACCCACGAGCTGTAGTGAAACCAGCCGCCCCAAAACCTGGGCCGCCATCATATCGGGATGCAGCTTCCGTATCTTGTGGAATTCTGTACGGTCGATATAACGGAAAGGGTATTGGGTCAACAGGTCACCAATGGTAAATACCTGTAACTCTTTCTTGAGTACATCTGCCTTTTGGGGACCTACACCTTTGAGGTATTCTATTGGGGTAATTAAACTTAATTCAGCCATTCTTCTCGAATGGCTAAAATACGAAAAATTTAATTTTTACGATTTATATAGTTCTACAAATGGCTTACCATTCCTGTATTGGACTGATTTTTTCCTATTTGGGCGACTGGTCTGACATGCTTTTTTTTACGCTCAATAAATTTAGGCTTGTAAATTTTTCTGTTTTAAATCGGTTATTCGTATTTAATCGTTGCCTGTCCTTCTTTGCAGATGACATCTAGCGGTTTCCGATAGGGAATACAATTGATCTTTGGTGCCATCATGGGCTGATATATTTTCATCAGTTTATTATAGTCATTGACCATGTTTTGTAAAGTAGTCTTATCAACAGACCGGTGATAGGGGATATGACTGGTACCACATACGGTTTGAATATCCATCATTTCCCACTCAGTTGTGTCAGAATAAGGTTTTGGACTTGCGAATGCGACGATTTTATTGTGTTTTTCAGCTGAAAGTGCTTCCAGTTCCTTTTCGGTTTTTTCTTTATAGGGGTTATCAAGATGGGATTCGGATTTACAAACAACAAAAAGCATGATACATGCGAGCAGGGTCGTTAAACCTAGAGTAGACAAACTTTTCATAAATGCACATTTGGTTTATGGTATTAAACGGGCAATTTTGGACATTTGCTACAATGGCAAGTGAAAATTTCCCAAGACTGTGATTTTTTAAAGCTGTGACCTGTACTGGACAGGAAAGCGGGACGATGGACTTGGAGCAAAAACAGGATCTGAACAATACAAAAAAGCGGCTTAACCTTAAGATTAAGCCGCTTTGGTATTGTAGGGAATTCTTTTAGAAATTTCCTTTGGCAACATCCCACCAAAGACGGGTGCCACCATTGTCAGGACCACCTAACAGTGCAATTGCTTTCTGTACCTCGGCTTTGTTTGCATTGTTCTCATTTTGTGGAAAAGGTAAGCGACGTATCTGTATTTTGGTGTCGATTAATCCGCCACTGTTGTTGACAACGACAGGGAATAGGCGTGGATATCCAGTACGACGGAATTCACTCCATGCTTCCTGTCCTTCAGGGAAGATGGCCAGCCATTTTTGTGTAATGATGCGTTCTAGTTTTTCCTCATTGGTTGCACCTTCGTTCCACTTGATCGTTAATGAACTTGGTGATTTTGCATTATTGTCTGCATTGAATGGGTCTTCATAATCAGCAGCTGTACTTGTGTTATCATCCAAATAAGTTCTTGAGGCTGATGAAACACCCCACTGTGCGAATGAAGTCTCCACGCCCTTCTCATAAAGCGACTGCGCTGTTCCACCTGCATTGTTCCAGCCTCTTAAAGCCGCTTCGGCCCGTAAGAAGTACACTTCTGCTGCCGTCATTAGAACAGGCGCTGTTGTTGCTGTGAAGGTTGGCGTATTTCCTTCGGTATTTAGCGCAGACAATTTCTGATAGGTATCTTTCTCGATCTTTTCGGCTCCTGCACGTATGCCAATATAGCTACCTTTCTTTTTGTTTAGTTCGGTATCTTCAGCTGCAGGGGTGATTGGGGACATGTATTTCGAGATCCGGGGATCTTTTAGCCCTACCATATAAGAAGTTAAGCTGGCGTTAATGCGTGTATCGGCCCAGCTTTTGGAAATAAACCAAAGTGGATTGCTGAAAGTTCCGTTCGTGGGAACAGTAATTTTGAAATTCTCACTATTGTTTTCCAAAACTCCTCCATTCGCCGGATCCAATGCTTTTTCTGCTTGTGTTTTTGCCAAAGCTGCATCAACTTTAACGATACGCATCGCTAAACGTAGACGCAGAGAGTTGGTAAATTTCAACCAGTTGTTAAATCTTACCTCATTCGCTGTATTGGGATATGCCAAATCAATCTGGTCGATCTTTGCCGCCATTGGGCTACCTGCTTTATACGATTTTAACGCAGTTACTGCTTCATCAAGTTCTTTGAAAAAGCTGTTGTAGACGTCAGACTGTTTGTCATACGCAGGTGTGCTTGAGAGACCAGCCTTGCTATAGGGGATAGGCCCATAGATATCCGTGACGCGGCTTGCTGCTTCTACTTTTGTTGCTAAAGCGGCTCCCCACAACGCAGGATAGGTTTCGGCTAAGCCGTTTTTCTGTAACTTATCGATGGATAGTAACACATTTAAATAGAGGACCTTAAAAGCTTCTCCATTCCACCCATTAACCATGGCATAGTTTAAGTTGTTTTGGCCACTATTGAAAGGTGTCGGCGACATGAAAAAGCCGGAAAAGACGTCTGCATTCAGATTCTGTTGCACCTGATACGAGTTTGGGTCTCCACCACCCGAAAAATTGTAGATCGACATTAGCGAATTTTTGAAGAAAATCACTAGATCTTGTCCATCACCTTTAAGATCCCCGTCCGTAGCGCCAATATTGTTTTTATTGTACTCTTCAAAATTTTTGGTGCAGCTGCTCATGGCTCCACAGGCAAGTAAGAGGATGAGGGAGAATTTGGATATGTTTTTTATATTCAGTTTCATTGTTGTTCTTTTAGAAAGTTGCGTTTAATGTTAGACCATAGTTACGTGTCGCTGGCATCATAAAGATATCAACACCGCTCAGTGCATTCCCGGTAGACATGGTTACTTCAGGATCAAAAGGAGCTTTCTTGGATATATAGAACAAGTTTCTTCCAACGGCATTGACACGAAGTTTTTTGAAGAAACTATCTTTAATATTAAAATCATAACCAAAAGCCAACTCGCGCAATCTTACAACAGTCCCATCATAGATATATTGACTGCTCACAGGGCCCATGCCAGCAGTTGAGGTATACCATTGTTCGGCATCCACTTTTGTAACCGCTTTACCACTTGGCGTCACTCCATTAATGCTCACACCACCATTCGCACGCGCATCACCAGTCACTTTCGAAACACCGTAACCATCAAGTAATGACTGTGTCACAGACATGACTTCGTAGTCAAACTTGCCATCGATTAGGAAGCTCAGATTGAAATTCTTGTAGTTAAAGCTGTTGTTCCAGCCCATCTGCCAAATTGGATTGGAGTTGCCCAGTTTGGTGTATTGATTGTTTTTCTGTGGAATGCCATCTTCGGAAATAAGGATTCGGCCCTGATCATCACGGACAAAATCCTGTCCATAGATATCACCAAAAGAACCGCCTACTTCCAATTTAGAAGCAAAGTTATTTCGGCCCTCACCTGTTAGCGTAAATTCTGTGATCTCATTGGCAAGTTTGATGATTTTATTTTTGTTATATGTAAAGTTTAGGCTGGTATTCCAGGTGAAGTTGTCCGTTTTGATTGCATCCAATGAAACTAATGCTTCCACTCCTTGGTTTTGAATGTCTCCGGCATTTACAGCAAAGTAGTTGGCAAATGATGCATTACTTGCCGCAATTTTGAAGAATTGGTTTGTCGTATTTGTTTTGTAGTAAGTAAGGTCTACATTCAAACGGTTATTCCACATGCGCCATTCTGTACCAATCTCCAGCGATGCTGTCTTTTCTGGTTTTAGGGACTCTAAAAATGCGATGTCATTCACTACGATGACCCCAAAAGGATTCATCGGATTCGTTGGGAAAGTAATACCATAAGGCAAATCATTACCAACTTTGGCGTAAGAACCACGGATTTTGGCCATATTGACAAACTCTGGGAGGTTTAATTTTTCATTCAATACCAGACCTAAACCAACAGAAGGATAATTGTAGGGGTTTTCACCTGTGTAGGCCAGTGTACTTGACCAATCCCATCTGGAGGTCAGATCCAAATAAACCCAGTTGTCATAGGCTAAATTGGCCGAGGCAAATACCGACTGTAATTGTCTGCGGCTTGCAGATAATGTTGAGCTGACGGGAGTTTTGGTATTTTGGATATTGAACAAATTTGGAATGTTTAATCCATCTTTACCTGAAGTGAAGTCAACACCCTCAGTTTTCCAATCGGTGATACTTGTACCGACCAATCCTGTGATCTGCAGTTTGTCCCCAATATTAAAGTTCATATTAGCAACAACATCACCGTATTGCTGTGTGATGGTGGTATTTGTATAGCTATATGCACCATTTTCGCGGGCAAGAATTTTCTGTGTACCTGCATACGCTTTTCTATCCCAAACTTCACTCGTCCGGTCTACACTACCGCGTGCCTGCACGCTGATCCATGGTGCGATTTTGTATTTTGCACTTCCGTTCAACAATAAGCGATTTCTGGTCGATCTTGTCGAATTCCGGTTTGCAATCCACCAAGGATTTTGTTGCGTAGTTTCATCATCCGAAAGTGTAAACCAATTCTGCTCGTTGAGACTACGATTTGGATTAAATTTTTCGTAATTTTTATAATCTGCAATATTCAAGCTTCGGGGTAAAAGATAAAGACCTACCAAAGGACTATAGTAGAAGCCCGATGTTGGCGCATTATCTAATTTTTGTGTAATGTAGTTTGCACTTGCTTCAACCGTTAATTTATCATCAAAGAATGTCGCACTCTCTTTGAGATTGAAGTTGTGACGCATCAGGTCATTTTCTGGTAGTATTCCTTTTGCCAGGGTATTGGCATAAGAAAAGTAGGTTTGATTTTTCTCATTACCACCAGATAAGGTCAGTGAATTTGTGAAATTACTTCCCGTACGGAAAAATTCACCTACATTATCATAGTTCGCGCCATTTGTTTTATCACCCCAACTAAATACACTTGTATTACTGTTTTTGCCTTTAGAACCTTGGCCATATTGGCTCTGGAACTTTGGTGTTGATACCGCTTGTTCGATTTGGGCACTTGATGAAAAGTTGATGGTCGTACGCCCTTGTTTACCAGATTTGGTTGTAATCAAAATCACCCCATTGGCAGCCTGACTACCATATAATGCTGCCGCTGAAGCTCCTTTTAATACGGAGATATTTTCTACATCCTCTGGATTGATCAGTGAAATTGGATCTCCACCGTCACGTTGACCACCGAAAACATTATCTGGCTGACCGGCTAAAGTTTGGTTATTGATCGGTACACCATCGACAACATATAATACTTGGTTATTGCCGGAGGCAGATTTGTTACCACGTAAAACGACTTTTGCGGAACCACCTGGGCCTGAGGAGCTGGAAGCGATATTAACCCCCGCTACTTTACCATTCAGGTTGTTGGCCAAATTGGTGCTTTTTACCTTGTTCAGTTCATCTCCATTGACCTGTTGAGTAGAGTAGGTCAGTGATTTCTGTGCACGACTGATACCTAGCGCAGTGACAACAACACTTTCAAGCTGTTGAGTCTGTTCATCCAAGCTTACCGTAACTGTTGTTTCTCCCGGTCCAAGTGTCACCGTTTTATTTTCGTAACCAACCGTACTGATATTCAGGATACGATTTTTATCGTCTACATTGATCTGAAAAGTTCCCTTACTGTCTGTGGAGCTTGCTGTTGACGTTCCCAATACTTTAATGGTGGCCCCCACGAGTGGAGTTTTTGTTTTTGCGTCAACAACCGTTCCTTTCACTTGGCTACTTTGCGCATGTAGTAAAGATGCTGAAAAAAGCATTGTCGGAACAATACTCAACATCCTCAGTGTAGTGTATAATTTGTTATTCATGTAGTATATGTGTTATATTCAGTTTTTTATATACATATTTTCACAACAGAAGTTATTTTCCACGGTAATGGGCTAATTCCATTTAGCATGTTGGTTAGGGGAATGGTATTGAATATAGCTGGAGAGCAAAATAAGTGATTATTGTATGTTATTCAATATCCCAATTGACAGGAGTGGGGGAAAGTGTGAATTCCTTTCATTAATACTAATTTACTACTGTTGATTAAAAATCAAAAATTTTAAGAAACAAAATTGATACAAATGAGGGGTTCGTAGTGTTAACTGGTTGATTGTTAGTTGTGTGTTGTTTTGTAATTTTTTGTGCGCTGTCAAAAATGTATCTTTTTAGGGTATATTAAATAGCAAAAGGCCTCAAAATTCTATAGCTGAAGCCTTTCGGTATTAGATGAAGTATAGTTTTAGGGAGTTTAATCTAATTTTTCTTAACCTGCCGCAAATTGCTGCTGTTGAAAAGAACAATCGCCAATAGTATAATGGCATAAGCTACATATTTGACAAAAGGAACCGGCTCCTGAAAATAGGTCGCTGCCAATGTAAAGGCAATGATTGGATTGATGTACAGCAATACACCTGTCGTTGTTGAAGAAATCCCAATCAATGCATACATACTCAGGAAAAGCGGGATAATAGTGAAGACAACAGCAATCAATAAAATAGTGCCCCAAAAGATGGGATCGGTAGGGATGTCGTGGTGATTATAGATCAGTTTGGGGACAACAAATAGTGCACATATACTCAGTTGGAGAACCAACTGGTTGAGTTTGTTGAAGCTGGTAGATATGCGCTGTACGATAAGGTAGAAGGCATAACAGGTCGCGATGGTTACGGCCCATAAAACATCATTTAAAGAGCCCTTGGCCAGTAAGCAAACACTTCCAAATGCGATGAGTAAGGCCAGCTTTTGTAGGGGTCGCAGTTCTTCTTTTAAGATAAAATAAGCTGCTGCTGCGGTGATCAGTGGGCAGGTCAGATAGGCCAATGCAGCAGACTGGATGCTGATGTGGTTGACGGCATAGATATAGGTAAACCAATTCCCGAAGATCAATAGGGACGTGAGAATAGTGAGGCCGGTCTGTTGAATTTTGCGGTTCCGCGGGAGGTCTTTGAATTTTTGAACATCTTTACATAGCGTCTTCCTTTGAAATAATAGGAGATAGAGCCAAAGTACGGCTAAGGCTGTTACGATCCTAAAATATAGAATGTCTTCGGCAGGATATTCCCGTATCCACCGGACGGGAATGGACATGAAGCCCCAAATAAAGGGTGCTAAAAAAGCCGCGAAAAGATATTTTCCGCGGCTTACAGTTTCGTTATTATTTTCCACGGATTAATCTTTCCAGGCAATGACCGAAATTTCGACATTGACATTCTTTGGTAATGTCTTCACGGCCACACATTCACGTGCCGGTTGTGCTTCCTTGAAATATTCGGCATAAACATCATTTACAAGAGCAAAATTACCCATATCACTTAAAAAAATGGAGGCTTTGACAACATCCTGAAATGTATATCCTGCATTTTTTAAGATGGCTTCCACATTTTTCAAAACCTGGTGCGCTTCATCTTTTACGCCTGAAGATACCAGTTCCATAGTCTCTGGAACAAGTGGAATCTGTCCGGATACATAGAGGGTATTTCCCGCTTTGATGGCTTGATTATAGGGGCCGATCGCTGCTGGAGCTTTGTCTGTATTTAAGATCTCTTTTTTTGACATGGTCGCTTGTTTAGGATGAAAAAAATATTTTATAGATCAACCCCAATAAAAAGACAATAATAGCCGTTGCATTAATGATATGCATGGCTTTGATACTGCCATTGGTGGGTCGGTCAGCGTTGCGCTTTCTGAAAAAGTACATGGAACTAAGTTACGACAGTAAATTAAAAAGTTAAAATTAAAACGTAAAAACTTTGGGATAGCGTGAAGACAAATCCTAACTTTAGTAATGGAAGTGTGTTGTGCAAAATTTGCTGTTGAGCCTACGAGGAAAGGAAAGACCGAAAGGGATATACAGATGTTACAGCGATAACTGTTATTGCGAATTTCATATCGGAAGCTTTTCGGGAGGATTGTAAGTCAATGTATTCAGCGTGAAATGTATCCCTTTGAAGCGTCCGAAAGGAAAGATATAAAAATTATTTTGATGAAGAAAACAGCATTAATAGGCGGTAGGATCTATACCGACAATGAAATTTTAGAGAAGAAGGCGTTGCTTTTGGATGGTGGTGTAATAGTCGGGACGGTCGGTGATAAGGATATCCCAGCGGGATATCAGTCTCTTGACGTCAAAGGTGCCAATATCTGTGCTGGATTGGTCGATCTGCAGTTATATGGCGATGGTTCGGATCTTTATTCTGCTGAACTTAGCCTCGCGTCATTGGAACGGATCACCAATGGATTGATTGATAAGGGGACGACTTCTTATATGATGACTTTGGCGACGAATACCATTCCGGTATTTAAAGAGGCCATTCGCATCGCTGAGGATTATCATCATGATGCTTTTTTGGGGCTGCATCTGGAAGGTCCATTTTTGAATGCAAAAAAACGGGGCGCTCATCCTGAAGAACTGATTATAACACCAACGAAAGAACGGATCGAAGATCTACTTCAGGGAACTCAGGTTGTCAAGATGATGACAATTGCTCCTGAATGTATTTCGGATGAGGTGCTGAAGTATTTGCAAACGTATCAGTTGTTGCTGAGTGCAGGGCATAGTAATGCTACTTTTGCCGAAGGGACCCATGGCTATGATGCGGGAATTCCGACAAGCACACATCTGTTCAACGCTATGTCACCATTGCATCATCGCGAGGTGGGGTTGGTCGGAGCTATTTTTAATCATCACAAAGCCTGTGCGAGTATTATTGTCGATGGACATCACGTCAGCTTCGAAGCTGTGAAAATTGCTAAAAAGCAAATGGGCGACCGTCTATTTATGATTACTGACGCTGTTGCAGCATGCAATAAGGGGATCTATCAGCATGTGTTGAATGATGGTTATTACGCCTTGCCGGATGGCACGATTTCGGGGGCAGCAATTTCCCTTTTTGAAGGAATCAGAAACTGTGTACAGCAAGTTGGGATTCCGTTGGACGAAGCGATCCGGATGTCGACAACCTATCCGGCGAATCTGCTAGGAAGAAGCGATATCGGAAACCTGAATGCGGAAAGTATGGCCAATGTCATCGTGTTTACGGATGATTTCAAGTTGGAACATGTGATCTTTAAGGGGGAACTGCGCTATTGATGATCCTATTCGAGAAGATTACGTTGTAATCTGAAATTGACTTAATATGATGTGTATTTTCATCTGATAGAAATATATTTTTAAGAAGGATGAAAGAACGCTAAATTTCTTTTCTATTGAAATTTAGCTTAGTTTTGGGGGTTATTTTGAAAAAAAACACTATACTTTATCGCTTAATGAAACGTTCCTTATTATTTTTAGCTACAGCAGTCTTTCTTTTGTCTTCTTGTTCATCCAAGAAAAATAAAAAGGAAGAACCTGTTAATACCAAGACCAATGTTGAAATTGTAAAAAAAGATCCGCCTTCGGTTCCAAAAAGAGAACGGATGAAAAATACAATCGAGACTAAAGAGACTAAAGAACAGCCTGCTGTTGAAAAGAAGAAGGATATCGTTGTTGAACTTCCAGCTGTGCCACGCGAGTTTCGTGCTGCCTGGGTAGCTTCCGTTGCTAATATCAACTGGCCGAGCAAAAATTACCTCAGTACTGCTGAGCAACAGCAGGAAGCGATCGGTATTTTGGATTTTTTAAAGAACAACAATTTTAATGCGGTTGTTTTTCAGGTACGCCCTTCAGCGGATGCTTTTTATAAAAGTGATCTTGAGCCTTGGTCTTATTTTTTGACCGGAACTGAAGGTCAGGCGCCATCACCCTATTATGATCCACTTGAATTTTGGGTTGAACAGGCACACAAACGGGGAATCGAACTTCATGTTTGGTTAAACCCTTATCGTGCGCACCATACCGCCGGCGGTGCGGTGACTTCGGCTTCAATGGCACGCAAGATGCCTGAATCTGTTGTGAAATTAAAACAGGG
>Ga0213829_1002432_pt1 | contig 12187 bp, 12 predicted proteins | sample MC6MC0896MG_FD_180665 | JGI IMG/M metagenome (GOLD analysis project Ga0213829, IMG submission 180665) | Enriched soil aggregate microbial communities from Iowa State University, Ames, United States - MC6-MC0896-MG | ecosystem: Environmental > Terrestrial > Soil > Unclassified | place: USA: Iowa...
GGAAACTAATTCTTTAGGAAATTTCTCAATAGATTTACTCATAAACGACCTACTCCTTCATAAGCAAAGCCCTTGGCCTTTACATATGCCGGGTCATAAATATTACGCCCATCCAAAATTAAAGGATGCTGCATCATTTGTTGTAACCGCTTAAAGTCTGGACTCCAGTACTGTTTCCATGCGGTAACCAAACATAAGGCATGTGCGCCTTGAGTAGCCTCATATTGATCTGTACAAAGTACTAAATCTTCACGATCACCATAAGTAGCAGCAATTTCATCTAATGCTTGTGGATCATGCAAACGTACAGTTACACCTTGTGCCCATAATGCAGCTAGCAAAATATGAATTGGCGAGTTATGTATGTTTGAGGTATTTTCTTTAAAAGATGCACCCCAAATAGCCACGGTTTTACCATTCAAATTACAATGATAATAATTCCATAATTTACGGAATAAAATTTCTTTTTGTTGTTCATTAATTGCCCAAACTTGCTCTAAAAGTCGGCTTTTAGCCCCAGTTTCAGAAACAGTACTAGAAAGCGTTAAAATATCATGAGAAAAGTTTTCACCACCGAAACCAACACCAGCCGATAAATAAGCCGCCCCAATACGAGTATCGGCAGCAATACCATGTTTCACATTAGCAATATCAATACCAAGCTTCTCAGCCACCATGGCTAAATCATTCATATAGCTAATGCGGGTAGCCAACATGCCAGAGATGCTGAGCTTGGTAAATTCAGCATCTAAAATCGGCATAAATAAATATTGATAACTAAAACGGAAAAATGGGCGTAACAGTTCTTGCATGGTATCCCGCGCATGATTGGACTCAACACCAACAATAACGTGCTTCACATTCAATACGCTATTAATGGCATTTCCCTCTTGAATTACATCAGGAAAATAGACCCATTCATCTTTTGGTAAGTACTGTTTTAACTGATCAGTTCCATGTAAGCCAAACGTAGAACCATTTACCATAAGTCGAGGGTGAACAATAGGACGTTGACTTAACTTCTCAACCGTATTTAAAGCAAGCTGAATTTGTGTGGGACTAAAACAGAATAAATAAACTTCAACATCAAGAGGAATAGCAGAAAAAGGGCTTTCTTGTAAAAAACCCGATTTTCTTTGTTTACTCAAATAATTATTAACTTCTTGATCTTGATAGGAAAGTACAGAAATATTTTCTTCGCAGGTGACACTTGTGCACCAATAAATCTGATTACCATATTCAGCCAGTAATGCTGCCATTACACCAGCGTGTAAGGTGGTTCCAAACACTGCGATTTTCATTGCACACCTGATTTTTTAATATTCTATAGATTTCTCTTCCCGTCACGGGAAGAGAATATACTGACTCTTTATTATATTCAGCAGTTTTTACAAATACTTAAGTAGAGCTACAAAATACTATAACTTAAGTTCTTTAATGAGCTGTTTAAATTCCGACCCTAATTTAGGATGTTCAAGCCCATAGTGTAATACAGCCTTTAAATAGCCAAGCTTGCTACCACAGTCAAAAGTTTGGCCTTGCATACGATAGGCTTCAACGGTATCTGTTTCTTGTAACATCGCAATTGCATCTGTTAATTGAATTTCGTTACCAGCACCTTTTGGTGTATTTTCCAAAAGCTGCATAATCTTTGCAGGTAATACGTAGCGACCAACCACAGAAAGATTAGATGGTGCAGAACCAACAGCAGGTTTTTCAACAATTCCCTGCATGGCAATGCTTTCACCCTCATTTAGGCTATGTGCTACATCTACAATCCCATATTGATCAACTAGGTTATCAGGCACCGCTTCCACCATAACCTGCGCAGCTTGGCTTGCATCATAACGTGCAATCATACGGGTTAAGTCATTTCGACCCGAGCTGTCTTTCACCAATACATCCGGTAATAAAACGGCAAAGTCATCGGAACCGACAATACTCTTTGCACATAAAACCGCATGCCCTAAACCTAAAGGCTGAGGTTGTCTTACACTTACAACACTCACGTGGGGTGGGACAATTTGGGTAATTTCTGCAAGCAAATCAAACTTCTTTTTTTGCTCTAATGTAGTTTCTAGTTCAAAGTTTCGATCAAAATAATTTTCAATCGATGCTTTTGAAGAATGAGTAACCAAAATAATTTGCTCAATTCCTGCTTCAACTGCTTCACGCACCACATATTCAATGGCTGGACGGTCAACGACTGTTACCATCTCTTTTGGAATTGACTTACTTGCTGGTAAAAAACGCGTGCCTAAACCGGCTACTGGTAAAACTGCTTTTTTAATCATAACAAAGATTTCAAGATATAAAATTTACTTTAAAGAAGAATCAACATTTTCTGGAGCATCATTACCTTTAAACAAAGATGGTCCAACATGTCCTGGTGCGTTAATGCCTTCACGTCTAGTCATCACTTTGACGGTTTTAAACATAATTTTAAAGTCAACCCAAACACTGTGATTGTCGACATACCACACATCACACTTAAATCGCTCTTCATAATCGAGTTCATTACGGCCACTTACCTGAGCCAAACCTGTCATTCCCGGACGCACTTCTAAACGACGCGCCTGTTCTGGTGAATATAATGCAACAAAGTCTTTAAGCATTGGACGGGGTCCGACTACGCTCATGTCACCTTTAAGCACATTAATCAATTGCGGCATTTCATCTAGGCTCGTAGAACGCAATTTTTGACCAAATGGAGTAATACGTGCCTCATCGGGCAACGCGTTTCCTTGAGCATCAAAAGCATCCTTCATGGAACGGAACTTAATCATTTTAAATAATTTCCCATTCTTTCCAGGTCTTTCTTGATAAAAGAATATTGGTGACCCTAAATTTTTACGGACCTTATAAGCAACGATCAGAAATATTGGCGACAGAACAGTTAAAGCTATTAAAGAAATGACTATGTCTACTAAACGCTTCATATTTTCATTCACTCATTTTTTAATATCTTTACGAAGAAAGGTATTATAAATTGTACCCAATAAATTTGCTGGTAACAGTCTAAAGGCAGACCGTATCAGAAACAGCATGTTAGCATATAGAGGATTTTGTAACTTTAGTTGTTTTTTTAAATCTAGTAACTGTTTTTCACTTTTAATATATTGGAAACCTTTACGACGTCCATGCATTCCATTATCGATACGAGCATAGACTAATACATCAGATAAGTTCTGAATTTTATACCCTTTAGCAATTACACGTAAAAAAAGGTTATAGTCTTCCATCCATAAGTGATGTTGATAGCCACCAACTTCAAGAATATGTGACTTCCTGTACGTAATCGTCATGTTATTAAAAGGGCTTTGTTTTTTTGCGTAATTTCTTAGCTCTTCATTTGATAGGGGTACTTTACGCATCCCTGTAGGATTCTGAGTATCTTCAACAAATTCCAGAATTTGCCCACCTACAATTGAAACATCAGGATTTTTTTCTAAAAAATTAATTTGTTTTTCGAATCTTTCAGGCACATAAATATCATCTGTGTCAACAATACACACAATGTCATAGTTGCATTCTTTCAATCCAATATTTTTTGCTTTACCAGTCCCAACGTTTTGCTCAAGTTTTTTAACACGAAGAACTTTACCTAGTTTTTCTTGCCATTTAGCAACAATTTGATCTAATTCAGGTGTTAAAGGTCCATCCTCAATTAAAACAATTTCTGTAGGTTTTAAAGTTTGTCTATCCCAAATACTTTCCATACAAGCATTAAAGTGTGATGGATGCTCTTTATGATAAATAGAACTTAAGACTGAAAATTGCATTTTAATTCACCATATCTTTAAATAAATCCTTCCAATACTGTCCAATATTATTAATATCGTATTTATATGAAGATTTTAAGGCATTTTGGCTTAATTTATTTTTAAGCTCTGGATTTTCTATAAGTTGTAACATTGCTTGACTTAATTTTTCAACATTTTGGTCTTCCACTAAGAAACCATTAACAGAATCATCAATAATTTCTGAAGGGCCATGTGGACAATTAAATGAAATAATAGGCAATCCAAAAGAAAGAGCTTCTACTAGGACCATACCAAAGCCCTCATATCGGGAACTCATAACAAGAAAAGCAGCTTGTTTATATACTTCACTTAAGGATGATGTATTAGCTTTAATAAAAACATTTTCCAACTTATATTTAACAATTAAATCATTTAAAGAATCTTTATCTTCTCCATCTCCATATATTTCAAGATGCCAACCTAATGTTTTATCATTTAAAAGTTGCCAAGCCTCAATTAATGCATGAAAATTCTTTTGATAAGTTAAACGACCTATAGCAAGGACTTTTTTAGTATTATTAATATTTACCTCATCAAGAGAAATACTTGGGAAGGAGGATGGATTAGGTATTACTGAAACTTTAGAACATCCTATTTCTTTAAATGATTTCAAATCATCCGAATTAATAGTCACCACATGATCTATGTTTTTGTAAAGTATTTTAGATATAGTCTTCAGCCAGTTGGGTCTTGTTTTGAATGCAATATGCTCTAAACTAATTGTTGGAATATCTTTTTTTGAAAGAGCAAAAAATGGAGTCAATTTTCCCATATTATGCACTAAAGCTAAATCATACTTATTATTTATAAAATGTTCTCTTATTTTTTTAGAAAAACTTAAAATATTACCATTTAGAGTGATTACTTTAACTCGTTTATCAAGATCAAAAGCAACACTATCAAAATTGGTATCTCTATTTAATACAGTTATTTCATAACCTTCTTCAGACAAATAATTTGCTAAAAGTGATAATACTCTTTCTACACCTGAGCGATTCTTTAAGGAATTAACAATAAAACATAATCTATAACTCATACGCCACCTTCTAATCACTTCTTCTTAAATTTAGTAAATAAACAAACCGGCCAAAGAGGAATATACTTAACAACATATTTCCAGTAATGATATTTTCAACAAAATTCATTCCAATAAAGGTTATAAAAAATAATATTAAAAAGGTATTTTTCTCCAACTTTAAATATAAATAAGAGTAAATTATATATAAAAAATATATAACCCATCCCCCACCAATTAATAAGTTAGATATACCCGAATCAACAACATTACTCCCTAAAAAGCTTGGATAAATATTAACACCATAGGAAGCATATAAATCCATTATTTTTTCTAATCTTGTAGTAAGTAAAATATTAAAATCTACTCCACCAAAAAACCAATTTCCTCTAGCAATAAACTGTATAAGAACAATAGGAAATATAATTAAAGAAAATATTGTTAACAAACCAACAGTTCTGAAATAATAATACTTATTAAGAAAAGGAAATCTACTAAAAACATACAAAATTAAAAAAAGTAAAAAACCACCTAATGCTGTACGAGAACCTAAATCAGAAAATGTATAAGCATATAAAAAAATTGAAATTAGAAGAAGAAATTTATCTTTAAAATATAATGAAAAAAAGATAGCTTGGGCGATTAGAATAGAAGCAGGATTTGGATTAATAAAGCCCAATGACTCTCTTTTTTCTAATGCAAAACCATTTGAATCATAAAATACTAAATTTTTTGAGACCCCTAAATAAGACAATAAAAAAACCATTAAAATGGAAGCTATTAATGAATAATTAAGCCATTTTAAATAAGAAACTCTTAAAGTTAAAATTTCAGAAAACAAAAGCCCAACAATCATCATAAATGACAATGTCATTAAATAAGCATCAAAGCTCAAAAATAAAGCGATGGATATAATAAATATCACCAATTCAGCTTTATATATCTTCAACTTCGATAGTTTTAAAAAAATTAAAATAAAAATTAAAAATATTTTTAAAAAAAAGAGAATTGATGAAGCTAATTCATCATCAGAAAAAAACTGAGAATATGTTAATCCTCCCAAAAAAACATATAAAACAATTACAAAGAAAGAGAAATTTCTATTTATAATATGAGAATCCATACTACCTCCTCAATCCCTGTCTACTTGTCTAAAAATATTATCCACAATATTCATAATATTATTTTTATCATGCTCATTATAACTATCTTTGATAGTCAAGACTCCTTGATTACAATATCTCTTATACGCTATAAAGTCACTCATAACTTCATTAGACTCATTCAAAAAACTGTTTCTCAATGATTTAAAGCTTTGCAATTTATGGACATTCTTAAAGTTTTCATAGAAAACTCTACCCAAAAGATAAACTGGTTTACCAAGAAGTAAAGCTTCATAGCCAGCAGTACTATTAACAGTAATCACACCTACTGATTTTAAAATTAATTTCTTAATATTCACATCAAAATTAACTAACCGGACATTCGGCAATGCACTTACTTTCTTATAGAAATCAAAACTTTGAACTCCTTTGGCACTTTTATGATCTTTTACATATAAATAAGTTCCAAAAGGAAGGTTATTGGCAATATTTACAATATTAGAATATTCATTTGTATATTCAGGTGCTAATACAGAAGTTGAAGACTCGGGATGAAAGTGTATTGGGTATACATAAAATCTTTCTTTAGACGAGCAAATTTCCAATTCATCATTATTTATATAAAATTTTTGAGATTTTTTTGTATTTAAATATCTTTTAATATTTACTCGGATTGCTTTAATAGGCGCCATAAATGGATTACCAAACTGATAATCGTAATAATGTTTATATTTAAAACCAATAGTAAGTAAACGTACTGCTTTAAAAAATTTATTAACTTTCACTATTCTAGAAATTGCAACATTATCTAGACCATTCTGCTTCATATAATCAGGCTGAATATCCACAATACTCTTTTTATAATTTTCAAACCATTCAAGTTCATCTTGTGTTATTGGATTTTGAGCTAAGACTTCTAGCTTTTTAAGTTCATCTTCTACAATAGAATTCTGAATTTCAAAATGATTCGGTAAGCGTGCCCCCATTAAACCAATATATTTTTTCCCTAGTTTCTCACACTGTAAATAAGCTGTGTAAGCAAAACTGTTTGAAATATTCTCATATAAGACGAAATCTATTTTTTTATCTTTTATAATTTCTTCAAAAAAAGAATCTAAATTTAATTTCACGTTAAGCCAATAATTTTTATCTTTGTCTAAGTTAAAATCATGGGTTAGAAAACGATCAAAATCTGAATAAAATAAATCTCCCCAATATTCTTTCTCGTACTGTGGGGCCTCTAAGTTTTTATTGAAATTTTTCTCTAAATAGCTATCAAAAAAGAAAGAGTTTTCACTATTATCTAATTCAGGTAATGGTTCAAGATATTTAGAGCGATGAGAATCTATAGCAAAATAAATATTGTGCCCACGGCTTTCTATTTCTTTTGCTAACTCATAAAAGAAATACTTATAGTTAGGGGCAGAATTTATCAATATTAAGAAATTCATCGCTAAACAGACCTATTTTTTTTGAATGAAAAGACCACTTTTGCTATCAATATTGATAAAAAAGCACAGCATAATCCATAAGCTACAGCAACTTGTACTTTATTAAATATTAAAACTAGAGTGCTAAAAATAAATATAGCTAAACCAAGAATATGAGAAAGTACAATCTGCTTATCTTTATGTTTTGCATATAAAATATAGTGAGGAACCATGCTTGCGCAATATATTAAATTTGCAAATAGAACGATGTAAAAAATATTTTTATATGTATAGTATATATCTTTCCCAATCCAATGCAGAAAATAGGGAAAACTCATCACTAGTACAATAGATATAAATACAGCTAGCCCTAAGGACTGGAAGAGCATTTTTTTTACAAGAATTCTAAAATTTTCACTATTATTTTTCTCTTGTATCATTTTAGGATAGATAAAAGAAAAGACTCCCGTTTCCAAAAAACTAATAATTGCATTGGTTAGTCCAATAAACAAACTATATGCAGCAATTACCTCTAAACCTTCTAGTTGTTCTAACCAAAGCCTATCTACTGTTGTGATAGCTCTCAAAATTAAAGTGGAAATCAATAATGGTACACAAATTTTTAATCCACTTTTCAACCATTCTATTTGTATTGTTTGACTATTACTAAATACTAGTCCTTTCTTTAAAACTAACCAACCTACAATCAAAGCAATCAAGTCAAAACTTATCCAAGCATATAAAATACTATCGAGTTGCTTTTCAACTAGTGCAAAAATCATACACCCAATAATAAGATAACACCAAAGGCCACTTCTAATAAAAAGTAGGTTATTTGCCAACACTGTTTTTTTATCAATAATCAAAAGCCGCATGAGCTCCTGATTTAAATGTTCCAAAACAATCAGCAAACCTAAAAAAAATAACCACTTAGTTGGAATCGAGTAACTAGCAAGGAAAAGAATAATTGGTAATATAACAATATAAGCAAAAATTATTAAAAAACTTTGACTTTTTAAAAAGCCTCCCCATTCAGTTTTATCTTTCAGCACAAGCTCACGTGTAGAGAAAGTATAGAAGTCAAATCCTACAGCATATAATGAGTAACTCACCAATACAACAAACAGACCATAAACACCAACCTCCTCTGGATTGAGGAATTTTGCCATATAAAAAAGCAAAATAAACTTGCCCAGAAGCGTCAATGCTCGGATAGACAAGTTTATGAGTGGTGCTATTTTCAAACTTAAGGTCATCAGTTAATAATTTCTAACTTTACTGGCGTGTTTACACTTACGTCCTGTGTTACTTTTTTACCTAAAAGTTCATCGTAAAATTTAGGTGGTAAGCCATAGCCCGGACGTACACTACGGATACTAGACTCATCAATCACATCACCTGCTTTTAGGTCTTTTACGAAGTAAAGCGAACGTCTAAATTGAGCATTACCTTGTTCACTCGACTTTCTTCCATAATCGACACGACCAAGCGCTTGCCATGCAGTTTTTGCAGATTGGCACAAGTGTTGCAACTCTTTTGGTTCTAAAGAGAAACTGTCATCTGGTCCACCACCATTACGGTCAAGCGTAAAATGTTTTTCAATTAAACACGCGCCTAAGGCCACGGCAGTAATTGCAGTTGTGTTATCTAGGGTATGGTCAGACAACCCAATTGAAACATCAAATGATTTTGCCATATCAACCATGGTGAGCAAATTATAATCTTCCGCAGGAGCAGGATAACCACTCACACAATGTAGAACCACAAGCTCTTTACAACCGCCATCATAAGCAGCTTGAATTGCCTCACCAATTTCTTCTTTATCTGCCATGCCTGTAGAGATAATCATTGGTTTACCAGTTGAAGCCACATATTTAATGAGTGGCAAATCAACCGCTTCAAAAGAAGCAATTTTATATGCCGGAGCATTAAGATCTTCAAGTAAGTCTACTGCCGTCCGGTCAAATGGAGAACTAAAAATGGTAATATCTAAAGCACGAGCATGTTCAAAAAGAGGTTTATGCCATTCCCATGGCATTTGTGCTTTTTGGTAGAGCTCATATAAAGACTGACCATCCCATAAACCACCACGAATCATAAATTCTTCATTTTGGCTGTTCAGCGTAATAGTATCTGCACTATAGGTTTGCAGTTTGATTGCATCTGCACCGCAACGTTTTGCTTCTTCAATAATTTTTAGGGCTGTTTCTAAACGCCCATTATGGTTTGCTGAAAGCTCAGCAATTACATAGGGTGGAAAGTCTGCACCAATATTACGGTTATTAATTGTAATTTTTTTGCTCATCTCATTTTTCCTCTAGCCATTCTTCTCGTAGCAAACCGAACTGATGTATATTAAATTCGCCTCGATCATCTTTAAAATGTTTTCTCAATAGCCCTTCTTCAAAAAAGCCCATTTTTTTGTGAAAACTTAATGATTTTTCATTAAAATCTAAAACTTGACCAAAGACTTTTTCAATCTTAAGTTGTTCAAATGCAAAATCTAATGCTGTACAACCCAATAAATGGCCCATTCCTTTTTCAGCTTGAGGTTTTATATAAAACCCCCATTCATAAACTGAACTATTGGGAACCGCAATAAAAGAAACATAACCTTGGGGCTGCTGCTGATACTCAAAAATAAAAAATAGTCTATCAGTTCTATCTTTATTACGCTCAAACCAAGCCAGATGATCACTTAAAGCAATAACATCTGAATTGATCATCCATTTACGAATTTCATCATGGTTACGCCATTGCAATACCATTTCCAGATCATTTGCATTCAATGCTCTAAGTTGCGTATTTTTCTTATCTAACATGCATTAAACTCTTTGGAAAAAATAGTTTTCAATAACAAATCTGCACCTAAACCTTCTGTAACAGATAGGGCCTTTTGATGCATTGTGCTTAACTGCACCTGATTGCACTGTTGCAATGCCATTAACAATTTCTCGTTAAGCTCTGTTTGATCAAGAGCGATAGCGACATCTAAATCATGCAAATATTTTGCAATCATTTTTTGGTTATCTGCCATACAGATCATGATTGTAGGAAGTCCTAAACAACATCTTTCCCAAGCTGTACTCCCAGCAGCTCCAATCGCCAAATCATGCTCAACCATTAATTCAGCCATATTATTGGCATTAATGAGAACCGTACTATAAAATGGGAGTTTTTTTGATAATTCCGCAACTGACTCTTTCCATGGCGCATTAATACCCATCACAACCGTAACGGATAAATGCTGTCGTTGTTGACTATGAGATAAGAGTTCTAACACAGTTCCTGTTAAATTATCTTTATCTATTCCACCTAAATTTACTAAAACGCGTAAATTCTCATGATTATAAGATTTTGGATGTTGCTCTAACCATAATCTTTTTGTACGAAACTCTGGGCGTAGTAAAGCGTAGCTTGGGCCTGTTAAGTAAAGCCCTTTACGATTATTGAGTTTCGCATAGACTTCAGGCGTATGTGCTAACCCACAATCTAAAATAATATTGGCATCATGTTGTCGATTCGCCAAATCATCAATTGCAACAATCCAATTAACCTGTTGCCGAACAATTTGTTGCCATACAATAGAAAGACCGTAGTGATCTACGATCATCCAGTCTGCTGGCTGTTCTTTCAGAATAACTAATGTTTCTTGAGCATCTTGTTGCTCAGTCACCCCTAACCAACGTTGATATTCTGACAAACTATCGGAGTTTTTTAGAGTTGGTTCAGGTAAAACATAGACCGTATAACCACGTTGTCGAACAAATTCAATTAAATTACCTTGATGTTGCCGACAAATAAAATAACTTTCATGTCTTTGTTCAGCCAATGCATCGGCAATAGTTAAACAACGAATTACATGGCCAGAGCCTATATGTAAAGAAGCATCAGCTCTAAAACAAAACTTCATTTTTATACATCTAGTAGTAACTGTGCCATCAACTCCGCACGATGCCAATCTTCTGGAGTATCGATATCTTGTACTCGCGTTCTAGGTAGTTCTACAATCCGTGACTTATTTGAAAAAATTACAGATTTATTTAACCAAGCCTCTGCCGTTCCCCAATAAAACTGCCCAGCATCATGCCAAGCTTCTTCTAAATCTTGAGAGCGCTTATTAAAGTTTTCAGGATAAAACATTTCAATGTTTCCATCCTGATTAAGCTTAATTGCTCTTTGAATTGGAAAAGCAAATGTCGTTGCACTAAAAGTATAATCTAATGGATTATTTTTTAATAATTGCAAGCCTGCTTGTAAATCATTCGCTTGCACAAATGGTGCTGTCGCATATAAACAACAGATATAGTCTGGCGATTGACCCTGCAATTGAGTAAAAGCTTGAGTAGCATGATGCATTACATCTGCCGTAGTTGCATAATCATCAGACAAATGTGCGGGGCGCATAAATGGTACTTTCGCCCCATACTCAACTGCAATATCTGCAATTTCTTTATCATCGGTCGAAACCCACACCTCGTCAAAACAATTACTCTTAAGCGCTGCCTCAATTGACCATGCAATCATGGGTTTACCATAAAAGTCTTTAATGTTTTTCCGAGGAATTCTTTTGCTTCCACCTCGTGCAGGGATAACCGCCAGTTGCATTGTTATACCAACGCCTCTTTTAATGTTTGGTAAACAAACTGAATTTGCTCATCCGTCAAATCAGGGAACATTGGTAAGCTAATAGCAGCTTCGTAATAAGACTCAGCTTCAGGGAAGTCGCCTTGCTTAAAACCAAGCTGCTCATAATAAGGTTGAGTATGTACCGGAATATAATGTACGTTCACACCAATTCCTTTTTCTCGTAATATTTCAAAAATCTCTTTACGC
>Ga0213829_1002436_pt1 | contig 12177 bp, 11 predicted proteins | sample MC6MC0896MG_FD_180665 | JGI IMG/M metagenome (GOLD analysis project Ga0213829, IMG submission 180665) | Enriched soil aggregate microbial communities from Iowa State University, Ames, United States - MC6-MC0896-MG | ecosystem: Environmental > Terrestrial > Soil > Unclassified | place: USA: Iowa...
GCGATTACTGTGACGGCGATGGCGGAGAGGTTGGGGGTGGAGAGATTTGGGATGGTGGTGGAGAGGATGAAGGCGGCGGCGGGGGGGATTGCGGGGAGGTGGGGGAGGGTGGAGGGGCGCGAGGAATCTTTGGTGCCATCGCCCAGGCGCAGTAAGGTGCCTCTGAGTTAGTCCCGCGATATAGGTTATAGCTAACAAATCCGACTATTCCGATCCCACGCACGAAAAATCAGAGCGTGCTGTTTTTATCAGAATCATTTTAAAATGGCGTGTATGTAATTGGGCGAGGTTCGGGTCAAGCAGAACTCTTCTGTCTCGCCAGCGATTGTGATTTACTTTAAATTGAGAGATTCGGTGTGGGAAAAATTATCTGTATAAATTATGTTTTTGGTGATTATCGTCGGCCAGGATTTTGATTGTTTTCTAATAAAGATCAATCCCCAGTTTTACACTCGAAAGTACTTCTAAGAATTCATCGTTATTAGCAAGGTTTATGCTGTAGTGGCATTTAACGAATTGAATGCCCATGATGATCAATCTAATGTGTGCAAAATCTGTGAGATTTATCAGGGATAGATAATATTTCCTTCTGTCGCTAGGGGTGAATCCATTCGCATCACTTAAGTGCTCCATGACTAATTTTACGGCTACGTAAAATGATCTTAAGAGACTAAAAATATGGTCTAGGTGGTCTATATTGCAAAGGTACTGAGATATTTCTTCATCGGTGGCGTCGAACTGACGTAAGAACTCTACATCTTTTTCAATAAGTAGAATGCTGCCTGGACCTGTGATGGGGGCAGTGCTTTTTTTCCAACCTAGATCCACCGACAGTTCTTTTAGTTGGCTTTTCTGAGCGTCGATGACGTTAAAAAATAGAACGCCGAAAGTTCTTATTTTTTCTGCTTTTTCGTTGTTTTTAAGCTCTTGGGTAAGGCTAGTGTTGGCTTCATTCTGAAGTCTTAACGACTTTATCAGAAGTGTCATTGCCAAAAAACTCAATATAGGATTGAGAATGCCGCCGAAGTAATCCCCGAACTCTCCCCAGTTCGCGGTGTTGGCGGAAATTTCGTATTTTAAATTAAAGAAGAACTGGGCCACATATGATGCTGTTGCTACTAAAATTGCGGCGCCAGCACCGAATAGTGCCCACTTATTCATCCCGATAGCCCCTGACAATATACTTGACCACTTTTCCGTTATGAAGGGTCACCGGCGTGGCGGTTAGCTCAACGTATTTCCAATGTTCTTTTTCTACTCCGTTATTGTCATCAAGATTCTTGGAGAATATCTTTTTTGCTTGTAGCTTAACGGCCTTGTATTCTATGCCAAACCCGAAAGCGACAGTTTCGTCATGTCCTTGGATCTGTAATCTTCCATTTCCTGTATGAATGTTCAATCTTGTGATAACCACAGTAAGATTGAGGATCTTTTTCGATATTTTTGCTTCCAGAATCTTTGCCGTTTCTGCTGTATAGGTGGCGAGAATGGTCTGGTCGTCGCGATTATGCCTGTACCTAATTTTAAGGTTTTTGTGTAATTTCCTTGAGGCCTCGTGTGCGTTTCTTATTGCCGATTTTCTTAATTGTTCTAATAAATCCTCTGAAACGTCTTCCAAGTCGGCAATAACGTTTAGTGCGTTAGGGCTTAGTTCATGTGGATAATCTTGGTAAATGGCTTGGCTGAAGTAGTACGCGAGAACTTCAGAAAAGGCAAGATGCCCAATATCTTGCAGTTTTGACCGCAATTCATCATCGTGAAGTTCGAGACTGAATACCTGGCCGTAAGAACCAGAAAATGTATTTCGCAGAAGCGTTCGAACGCTACCTTTATAAGTTTGGCGCTTCGGTACTTCGCCTGTTAAAACTGTTTCACCTATACACCGAATCGCGTCCGAGGTCCCTGCCAGAGTGGTTAAGCCAGATTTCATGTCGACTGCGTATTCTGGCGTGTCAATCACTGCATCAAAATCTACCGTCATAAGAATGTCCGAAGAATTAAACCGAGAAAGTATCTTTTTTAAGCTTTAAGAAACAAATCGGAACATATCATATTTGGCATAGTTCTGCTGGCGCAGCTATCCCTGGTTGGATGAGGCCCGGCCACAGGCGCCCTTGCAGTGCGCCAGGGGTTACGGCATGTTTTCTGAGGTTGACCTAACAGCTGCGGGCGGGCGGGTGGAGAAAGTCCAGTGCCTCCGTGTGTGGGACTACTGTGTGAATGTGCCGTCCGAAAAGCTAACTATCTTGGGTTACTGAATAGTGGGCCGCATTGATCGAGGAGAATTCGGGTTTCGCGTCGGCATCGTCCAACTCAAACACCCCATCAAGGTATGCCGAGTATCGCTCTTGCAGGTACTTCAGAGATGCGTCGCGATCCGCCTGTACTTCCAAGGCGTCCTGGAAGAACTTCAACCGTGCGCGATTCTCTTCGATGACTTGGCCCCAAGTCTTCGCGTAGACCGAAAGGTTGTCCTTCGTATGAATCAGCCCGGCGTCGTCTACCACGCGATTCTCAGCGTATGGAGCAAGCTCATCGCTGATGACCCAAAAGACCCATGTCGTGTCCACCTGTTTAAATCGCGGATCGCTCATTACGGAGAATGCGTAGCTCTCGATCTGCGTGATCTCTGCGGCAGCTACGGGCACTCTTGGGGCTTTTAGCTCGACCACCAGATGGGTCAGTTTGACGACATGTCGCTTGGTAGCCTTAGACAGCATCAAGTCCACAATGCCGCGCGTTTGCGAGATGTGCTTAACTGGCGCGTCAATGACGATGTCGGGATCAAGAATTTTCTTGTGCGCGATCAAGACTTCGGTCAGCGAACGGTCGTCTACCGACAGGCCGAACTCCTCGCCAAATAGCCAGCAGTTCTGCGCGATGATTCTGTGCAACTGCGATCGCTCCTTCAACCGCTTTTTTGGTTCCGGATCAAACAGCACCGCTTCCAACCCGGTCAGAAACTTCAATCGATCGGAAACGATCTTCGCAGCGCCGATGATAGCGGGCAGGGTTGTGTACCGGAGGAGCTGGGCCAACTCCTCCCGCTGCCTTTTCGGCAGATTTAGTACTTCGTCCAAAATAACTTGCAAGTCTTCCGGACTGCTCTCAATCGCTTGACGCAACATGCGGAGCTGGAACTTGCGATTCTTTGGCTGGCTCGTTCCAAAGTCTGGCAGGTGGCGTGCGACATTGACCGCCACTATGTCGAACACTTGGCGCTCGACCTTTTCAACCGGAGTCGTGGCCTCACCGCTGAACGGGTAGACCGCCTCATCTTTCCACTCTTCCACAACGGTCCGGGCATCCTCGGCCGCCCGAGCACGGAAATGGTCCTTGATGATCTGCTGCGCCTCGCTGACCGCCAATAGGATGCCTGGCTGCATCTCAGTCAGTTCGACTGAGCCCTCATCTTGCGCCATATCTAGGTAGGGCGTTGCGAGGTAGCCGGAGAATTGGAACTGGCCAGGAATATGAAAGCGCCGATCAACCTGCAGCAGAGGAAAACGTTGTTCGTTGCAAAGGTACAGCGCTCGGTTGCCGTTCGCTTTCCATTCAACAACTTCTAGTCGAGCCCGGTAGTGCTTGTTGTCGATCAGGAGATCTGTAAGGTTGAAGAATTTACGTCCAGCGATGGCAGCATTCGGGTCGATCGCTGTTCCGTCGAAAACGATTTTGGTATTTTCGTAGTCGGCAAGGTAGAGCGCAAAGACCTCAGTTAATTCCTGGCGACCTTCCTCGGTCATAAATATTCGAAAATCTCGGATTGGTTCGTATATGGTCAGGGTCGTGCCGGTGGATGAATCGTCATTCACCATCCTTTCGTCGCTAATGCCGACGTGACGGATGTCGATTGCCGACATGCGAATGGTGTACGTCCAGAGCCCACCGCCGCGGCGGTAGACGATTTTCCATTCCGCCAAGCGACCAAGTGCGAATGCCTTGAACCGGCCTCGCCCCTCTTGTCCATGCAGAAATCGCCCAGAGGCGGTCTGCGATCTGGACTTCTTCCACGAGCCACCTAGCGAGGTGAAGCAGAATTCCGCTTCGGACCGAGCAAGGCCCTCGCCGTTGTCCTTCACGACGATCGCGGCGAGCGTCTCGAGATCGTTGTACTCGAAGGACACATCAACTAGCTTGGCATCCGCGTCGAATGCGTTCCAGATCAATTCGGACAGGGCTAGCACGGGCTTTGCGCGCGTGATCTTCTCAAGAAAGTCCGACTGAACTTCAACCGCGTACTGTTTCTCCAGCATGCCATTTCTCCCGTTCCGCTTTTGCGTCGCGCCGTCTTGGTGCAGCATTTTAACGCCGCTGGACCAGCAGCGTTGTGCTAGCAAAGAGCCGTTGGAGGACCGTTTGCTACTGGTCAGAAATGGGTGCGAAGGGAGCATGCGCGACGGCTAGCATTGAGACAGGGCAGTCCCATCGTGTTCCCCGTCGCTCAACGGCCTCGCGGGGGAGTTATCATGCAGCGTTAGCGTCCTAAGCGCGGGCAGCCGCATGGTCACGTTGGTGATCGCAAATGGCAAACTTGCCCCCTGGATCGCCCCATTTTGAAGAGCAAATTCCCCTTGTGTGACTATGAATGAAGCGGTTGTAGATTCCCTCCGGCACGAAGTCAACGCCAAATTGGACCCTAAAAAGAAGGGGCCCCTCGGCCAATTCATGACGCCCTTCAAGATCGCTGAATTCATGGCGGGGCTTTTTACTCGGAAAGAAGATGCCAGACTATTGGATGCGGGAGCGGGAATTGGGTCGTTGACGCTTGCCGCGAGCAAGGCTTTGAATCTCAAACACTGTGAGGCGTGGGAGATTGATCCTGTGATGGTTAGCTACCTTAGGGAGAATTTGAATACCCTGGGTGTCCCATACGAGCTACACCAGAAAGACTTCATCTTGGATTCCTTAAACCGCATCCAGTTTGGCGAGGGCATGCGGTTCACCCACGCAATCCTTAACCCCCCGTACAAGAAGATCGGCACAAGCTCGGTTCATAGGCTTGCGTGCCGCCAGGTGGGGTTGGAAACGGTAAACCTCTACACCGCCTTTTTTGGTTTTGCTATCTTGCAGATGGAGCAGGGTGGGGAGATCGTCATCATAATCCCCCGATCGTTCTGCAACGGTCCGTACTACAAGCCATTTCGGGACATGATGCTTTCCAAATGTTCGGTCGATTCGATTCATGTGTTTGAGTCGCGTAGCCAAGCCTTCAAAGACGACGAAGTCTTACAAGAGAACATTATTTTGAAGCTCACGGTAGGGAGCAAACAAGGCGGCGTGTCACTCTCGTTCTCACATGACGCCAGCTTTGTGGGCCTACATACTTACAAAGTTCCGTTCGAAAATATCGTGCAGCTGCAGGACGAAGAACGGTTTATCCGCATCCCCAAAGATCTAGAAAGCGGGGAAGAACGCCCCGACCTTTTCGCACACAGCTTGAAGGAACTCGGTTTAGAAGTATGCACCGGTCCTGTGGTGGACTTCCGTTTAAAAGAATGGTGGAGCCAACAACCACAGCCTGGCACGGTACCGTGTGTTTATCCACATCATTTGACCCCACGAGGCTTCGAGTGGCCCAAAGAACACAAGAAGCCTAACGCGCTGTTCCGAAGCCCAGAAGTCGATAAATGGCTGATGAAGGAGGGCGTCTACGTCATCGTGCGTCGCTTCTCGGCCAAGGAAGAACGTCGTCGTGTGGTGGCATACCTAATCACCCCCGAGGACACCAAGAGCGAGCTGGTGGGCTTTGAGAACCACTGGAACGTGCTGCACATCAAGAAGGGCGGTTTGCCTCTGGATGTTGCCAAGGGTCTTGTGCTATTTTTGAATTCCACGGCGCTGGACAACTACTTCCGTGTATTTTCGGGCCACACTCAGGTAAATGCTACCGACCTTCGGAACATGAAGTTCCCGAGCCTGGAGTTGCTCCGCAAGCTGGGGAACGGCTATAAACCCGGGCTGGAGCAACAGGAAATAGATTCGCTACTGACCACATGAGCAAAGAGCAAAAGATTCGGGAGGCTTTGGCCATTCTCGAAGATCTGGGTATGCCCAGACCCCAACTAAACGAGCGCACAGCTCTGTGTCTGCTTGCATTGGTCAACATGTCTCCCACTAAAAGGTGGGAGGACTGCGAAGCCCCGTTGATCGGCATCACGCCAATCATGGAATGGGCCAAAGAACATTACCAAACCGATTACGCTCCCAACACGCGGGAGACGTTTCGTAGGCAGTCCATGCACCAGTTTATTGAAGCTGGGGTGTGTCTCTACAACCCCGATAAGCCAGATCGTCCCGTCAATAGTCCCAAGGCTGTTTACCAAATTGAGCCCAATCTCATATCGGTCATGAAGTTGTATGGGACTGATGCCTATATGGGCGCATTAGACGGGTACAAGGCCGAGCGTAAGACGCTAGTGGAGCGGTACGCCAAAGCTCGTGAAATGCAGATGGTCCCAGTGAAGGTGAAAGAGGGGTATCACATCACTTTGTCCCCTGGTATCCACTCGGAACTGATCCGAGATATCGTGGAGGAATTTGGGCCTCGCTACGCGCCTGGTGGAGAGCTGATCTATGTGGGCGATACAGGAGACAAACATGGTTTTTTTGACAAGGACCTGTTGGCCAGCCTTGGCACGGTGCTGGATAACCATGGCAAGCTCCCTGACGTGGTGATCTACATGCGGGGCAAGAACTGGCTCCTGTTAATTGAGTCAGTTACGAGCCATGGGCCAGTGGAGTCCAAACGCCAGTTGGAATTAGCACGCCTCTTTAAGACGTGTAAGGCGGGCTTGGTGTACGTTTCAGCTTTTCCGGATCGCAAGACCTTTCTTAAGTACCTCGGCGTTATCGCCTGGGAGTCTGAAGTCTGGATCGCGGACGCCCCTACGCACATGATCCACTTCAACGGCTCGCGCTTTCTTGGACCTTACGAATGATGTCTAAGGAGCACCCACAAGGCTGGATTTCCGTCGATATTTCTGAGGGCAACGAGAGATGGGCCAGAGTCAAGAGAGCCGAGCGCGATCGATTATATGGAAACGTCTACCAAGAAGCCATTACGGATGAGCGGTGGGTGGGAGACCTGGGAGAGCTGGCCTTTGATAGATGGCTCAAACACAACGGTGTGACGGGATATCGCTGGATTTGGGAAGAGGCGGCTGGAGCCCCTGACTTTCAGCTTGCTTCGGGTACTTGCATCGGTGTTAAGACGGTTAAACGCAAAGTGCCACCACGTGACGGTTACACCGCCCAAATCACAGCCCGTCACACTGAAGAGCCTATCGACCAGTTCTTCTTCATGACTTACGAGATTACCAAACGTCAGATGTGGCTTTTGGGCGGCATCGAGAAACGGAACTTCTTGGATGCCGCTACCTACTACCCCGCTGGCGCGCAGGTCCACGCGAACTACACGATCCGCGAGGGGCATGAGATTTACAATGTCGATATTGGCAAGTTGATGCCACCCCATGCGTGGTTGCGAACTTTGGCTGAATGCTGACGTTATCGACTCGTTGGCCCACAAACTTGCGAAGGCGGGGTTCAACGCGAAAGTCGAGCATCCGCTTAGAATCGTAAACGGTTAGTCATCAGGAGTGGTTCAGGCCAAATTTGATTGAGCATCAGACGATAGGGAAGGCCAGTACTTACGTGACGTGTGCTGTTTGGAATGACGCCCCAGTACCGGAAAGACGAGTCGTGTTGTCGATTCTGCTGGACTTTCACCGACTTGCTGCTTAATGTTGCACGGCATCGCGGCGCGCTTTCAATCGGTGATGCCAAACCGCTCTTTAAGTCGAGCCACAGTGTGGCTCCACTTTGGTTTTGTAGGCCGAGCCACAGTGTTTTGATTTCCAAAAAACCCCTTTTCTTTAATTGCTTGGCTCTCTGGTACGGTCTTTAGCCAATTAACTCTGACCAGATATTCGCAACGGTCTGGGTCTTCCGCGTAAAGCACTTTGTTGCCTATGCGAGCGCCAATCTCCAGGATGGCACGACTGACCCCATCATCGCCGCTCACGTAAAAATTATCGATCGGAACCTTTGATTCCGTTACGACTCCTACGCCCACATACCCAGAACCTGGAATATTGACCCAAATTCGGCTATTGGGAGAGAGCAAGTCCAGTGTATTGCTATACCAGCTTTTGCCGCCAGCACAGATATAGCCATATTTAACTGCATCTTCCCAGTTCCGGTTGCCGCCAAAAGAGACATAGTATTCTTGATTCCACTCCGTGCTTCCATTGGATTCTCGAATGTCAACCGGAATGGCCGTAGGATCACGTAACCACGCACGAGTCAAATACTCACGGTCGCCATCACGGAAAGCCCGAAAGAAAACGGCGTTGATATTTACTCCGTGGTAATTGGCTAGGTAGTCGACAATTCTCTCGGTGCTCTCGTCGAGTGCGCTAGCCACGATGATCAACTCATGTTCCGTGTTTATCTCATCGGGCATCTCGTTCAGGCCAAAATGCTTGCAAAAGGCATCGTCGAGTGCTTGGCCTTTTGAAACGCCAGAATCCTCGCGCTCGGAATATTTTGCCCAAATTCGTGCAATGTCTTCATCGTCAAGGGTGTGAATCCATGATCCGTAGTCGAGGGTCTGGGCGATGATTTCTCGAGGGGTTCGGTCCCGCTTGAGTTCGATAACAGCTAGCTCACCGGTGATGCTCATAGCAAGTAAATCAATATATTTTCCAAAACTTGTGGCTACTTGCCTACCGATTACCATTAGATGTGGCCCGATTATTCCAATATTCTCCTGAATAAGTTGCTCGAGCTTGTTCTCGTTTTCTAGGGGCTGCGGTGTAATCGGCTTAATGGACTGATCCATCCGCCAAACTCCAATTTCGATCGGCATAGTCGTTGTGGAAAGGTTGTTAGGGCTTGACTGGAAAAATTCTAGGTCAAATCGAGAGGCTTGTGGGATGTCGACTGTTTTTAAGTGGTCTGATTGGGAATATATTAAAGGACAGGGTTTCGACTCGTTCTGTGGATCGAGATGAATGATCAGTGCGCTCGACTTTCCTTGCTAACTTGTCTCCCCCTCGCCGATAGGTGAAATCCGTGGGAACTTTGCTGAGGTGGAGAACGTTAAATCGGAGGCTCGAATGGCGTGCGCAGCCGGCTTTAGCTATCTGTCGATTTAATCGGACGGCCCATAACTAGAGGGTGTTGGCACCGTAGGCGATTTATAGTTCATCTGTACATTGCCGAATGTGGGAGTGTTAGAAGCCCAGATAGATGGTCGCAAAGACTCTCCGCCCCGCCCATCAGATTCGACGTCACCCAATGGTCCAATGGCTCGGCGCCCGAAGCGTCCGGCTCATTCACACCATTCCCCACAATCCGAGCAATCGCCCAAATCCCTTGGCAAGCCCGCTCCATCTTCCTCAAATCATCCACCCGCACAACAGCAAACTCCGGATCATCCGGCGTAGCCCAGCGGTCATAAGTAAAGGGGTGATCGTTCATCGCAGCCTCTTTTGTCGTTAGACCCGCTCCCCGCTGTCAATCGGGGTGGGCGGGCGCAAGGCCGGGTTGACAGACCGGTGACAAAAGAAACCGGCGCACGCGAGCGTGCCCCAGCCAAGGCCCGCCCATAGCAGGGACGTGCGTCGGCCTACGGACGTAAAAATGCCGCTATTGCAGCGGCAGTCCGCCTTTTGTCATTTCCAGCTGTCAAACCGGACGGTCATTGGTGTGACCGCAGGGCGAGTATACGGCGGAACGCTATGGAAGCCGCAACGATGCGCGTGACGTTTTTGTCTCGCCCCAAACGACGGTCAAAAAGCACAAAGGGCTCCGCAGAGCCCTTCGTCATATTCATGCAGCCACCGGCACAAAAAACCGATCCTTCAACTCCTGCAACCCAATCCTCTCCAACATCTCCGTCAGCCTCTCCGCAGGCTTCCGGGTCGGCAGATTCTTATACTGCGCCACGATCAGCTCATTCTTCATCGAATGCTCCCACCCGACCAATTCCGTCACGCTAACCTGATACCCATGCGCTTCCAGCTGCAAGCACCGCAGCACATTCGTAATCTGGCTGCCAAACTCCCGCGTATGCAGCGGATGCCGCCAAATCTCCGCCAGCGGATCAGCCAGCGCCTTGCCCTTATTCTTCCGTAGCACCGATGCCACTTCCGCCTGGCAGCAAGGCACCACCACGATGTACTTTGCTTTCTTCTCCAACGCAAAGTGAATCGCGTCATCCGTTGCCGTATTACAAGCGTGCAACGCAGTCACCACATCAATCGTCGCCGGCAACTTATCCGACGTAATCGATTCCGCCACAGAGAGATTCAAGAACGCCATCCCGGCAAACCCCAGCCGCTTCGCCAGTTCCTCGGACGACTTCACCAGTTCTTCGCGAGTCTCGATCCCATAAATATGGGACCCATTCCCGATGGCATCCTTCTGTTCCTTGAAGAACAGGTCATACAGAATGAAGCCCAGATACGACTTACCAGCCCCGTGGTCCGCAAGCGTGACGGCGCCGCGTTCCTGTTGAACGTCCTTTAGCAACGGCTCGATGAACTGAAACAGGTGATAGACCTGCTTCAATTTACGGCGGCTGTCCTGGTTCATCTTGCCGTCGCGGGTCAGGATGTGCAGGGCTTTGAGGAGTTCGATGGACTGGCCGGGGCGGATGTCGTGGGTTTTTTCTGACATGGGGAAAGGCAAAGCGCCCCGCACGGGGCGGGGCGCGTAGTGGCGCGGAAAGCGTCAGTTTAACGAAAACGCTGACGTGGCCGCAGGGCGGCGGAAAAGCGGGTCTTAGCCTACGGTGGCAAAAACCGGTTCGCCCAGGTTCAGCATCAAACGATTTGCCCAGGCGAAGATCGCGTCCGAGTGCAGCAGGTCCAGCACTTCGCCTTCGCTCAAGCCCGCATCCTTCAATGCTTGGATGCTGTTGGCGTTGACGTCGGCCTGGGCTTCGGTGATCTGGATCGAGAACTGGGCAATCGCCAGTTCACGCGCCGTGGTGCCGGCGGTGTAGGGGTCTTCGAACACTTGCGCGATCACTTCATTGCGCTTGGCCAGTTGTTCGAAGCGCTGCGCGTGGACGGATGCGCAGTACACGCAGCCGTTCACACGCGAGACGACCGTGGAGCCCAGCTCGCGTTCGGCGCGCGACAGGCCGCCCGGGGCGTACATGATGGCGTTGAAGGCGGTGGAGCGCTGGCGCAGGATTTCCGGTTGGTGGACCAGGAACAGGTAGTAGTCCGAGACCTTGGCCTTGGGGTGGCTTTCTTCCAGGACGGCGACTTGTTCCGGGGTGGCGGTGTCGACGTTGACGACGTCGAGCCATGCCTTCCACTCCAGCACTTCGTTGGTGAAGCCGTGGGCCTTGATGACGGCGCCGGGTTCGGTGGCGGCGGTGTTGGGTTCGAAGGGCGCGGGCGGGACGGCGGCGGCGCGGGGGGCTTGGCCTTCCAGGTCTTTCATCGCGGCCAGGCCTGCAACCAGACGGGTCTGGTACGACAGGAAGGCGATCAGTTGCGACAGGGTGACCACCGCGGGCGTGGAGACGCCTGCGGCGGGCAGGGTCTTCAGCGCGGCTTCGTCGCCTTCGACGGGGTTTTCGATCAGCTTGCGCGTGAATTCCAAGACCGCAACCAGGCGCGGGGTGGAGGCGTCTGACGGCTTGCCGGATTCTGCGGCGGCGATGTCGGCGGGAGCTGCGTCCGTTTCGGCCAAGCGGGCGCGGTAGTGCGAGGCCAAGAGCGGCGACGGGCTGATGCGGGTGGCGTACAGCGCGACCAGCAGGCGTTCGGCCAGCGACAAGCCGGGCAGTGCCGGGTCGAACAGCGCGTCGTAGCTCCCTTGCGTGGCGGCGGCGACTTTTTCGCGTTGGTGGCGGACCTCAAAAGTTTTGCTGCCGGGCGTCAGGCCGACGAGCTTGTCGACGAGATCATTGACGGCGTCATAGACGATGGGTTGTTGTGCCATGGGGATGTACTCCTTGGTGTCTGTTCAGCCGGCGTTGCCGGAAGTGCTTGTCGAATGTGCAGCCGCCCGCGCCTTCACTGCCGCGTCCAGAAACGTCTTCACGCCTTCCCACGATTCCTGGTCGGCGCGCGCGTTGTCTTTGGGGTTGCCGCCGCTGGTGCTGATCTTGCCCGACACGGGGTGGGCGTAGACGAGCTGGGTGGTGGGCAC
>Ga0213829_1002437_pt1 | contig 12175 bp, 10 predicted proteins | sample MC6MC0896MG_FD_180665 | JGI IMG/M metagenome (GOLD analysis project Ga0213829, IMG submission 180665) | Enriched soil aggregate microbial communities from Iowa State University, Ames, United States - MC6-MC0896-MG | ecosystem: Environmental > Terrestrial > Soil > Unclassified | place: USA: Iowa...
TTGTCGACCCGAACGCTGAAGAAGATATGGCGCCTACCGCCACTCACGTCGGTTCTGAACTGTCTCAGGAAGAGATGGATGATGACGAAGACGAAGATGAGGAAGAGAGCGACGACGACACCGCGGATGATGACAACAGCATCGACCCGGAACTGGCGCGTGAGAAGTTTGCCGAGCTGCGTACTCAGTACGAAGTGACGCGTGACACCATCAAAGCGAAAGGCCGCAGCCATGCCGCCGCTCAGGAAGAGATCCTGAAGCTGTCTGAAGTGTTCAAACAGTTCCGCCTGGTGCCAAAACAGTTCGACTACCTGGTAAACAGCATGCGCGTGATGATGGATCGCGTACGTACCCAGGAACGCATCATCATGAAGCTGTGCGTTGAGCAGTGCAAAATGCCGAAGAAGAATTTCATCACCCTCTTCACCGGCAACGAAACCAGCGAAACCTGGTTCAACGCCGCTATCGCGATGAACAAGCCGTGGTCTGAAAAACTGCACGACGTGAAGGACGATGTGCATCGCGGCCTGCAGAAGCTGCATCAGATTGAAGAAGAGACCGGCCTGACCATTGAGCAGGTTAAAGACATCAACCGTCGTATGTCCATCGGTGAAGCGAAAGCCCGCCGTGCGAAGAAAGAGATGGTTGAAGCGAACCTGCGTCTGGTTATCTCTATCGCCAAGAAATACACCAACCGTGGTCTGCAGTTCCTGGATCTGATTCAGGAAGGCAACATCGGTCTGATGAAAGCGGTAGACAAATTTGAATACCGTCGTGGCTACAAGTTCTCCACCTACGCAACCTGGTGGATCCGTCAGGCTATCACCCGCTCTATCGCGGATCAGGCGCGCACTATCCGTATTCCGGTGCATATGATTGAGACCATCAACAAGCTCAACCGTATTTCCCGCCAGATGCTGCAGGAGATGGGCCGCGAGCCGACGCCAGAAGAGCTGGCCGAGCGCATGCTGATGCCGGAAGACAAGATCCGTAAAGTGCTGAAGATCGCCAAAGAGCCTATCTCCATGGAAACACCAATCGGTGATGATGAAGATTCGCATCTGGGTGATTTCATCGAGGATACCACCCTCGAGCTGCCGCTGGACTCTGCCACCACCGAGAGCCTGCGTGCTGCCACGCACGACGTGCTGGCTGGCCTGACCGCCCGTGAAGCGAAAGTGCTGCGTATGCGTTTCGGTATCGATATGAACACCGACCACACGCTGGAAGAAGTGGGTAAACAGTTCGACGTGACCCGCGAACGTATCCGTCAGATCGAAGCGAAGGCGCTGCGTAAGCTGCGTCACCCAAGCCGCTCTGAAGTGCTGCGTAGCTTCCTGGACGATTAATCCGGGTAAACAGCAAAAAGCTCCCAGTCGGGAGCTTTTTTTTGCCTATCCCCTCTCCCTGTGGGCTGAGGGATCCCCACAAAATAATGCCGGCACAGACGTCCCCCTCTCCCTTGAGGGAGAGGGCTGGGGTGAGGGGGAACATACTGCTGTGGAGGTAATTCCGTTCACTTTATGTTCCTTGCTACTCTGTAACGACATGGCCTGTGAACGTGCCAGGGTGGCTCACTCGCCACCACCCTGGCAACCCGGGCTTCCGGCGGTAAATCGCCGCTTCGCGGTGCCTTCGGCTTATTCCTTCCGGCTTTTCGGGGACGGGCGGAGGTAACATCCCTGTAAAGCCCGCCCTCTCGGCGCATCCCTGCGCCTCGCCCCGGCCTGCAGGAAACGCCTCAGCGATTTACAGCCGGACCAGGGCATCGCTGTAAGTCATTCATTTTCCTGAAACAACATTCGTCGCTTTCGGTTAAAAAATTACTGAGGATTCCTAAACCGGTCAGGGGGAGGGCATCAGGCCACAGAAGCCCCTAAAGCCCCCGCACCATCAGCGCCTCATCCAGTTCCCGATACGCCTCCACCAGCTTATCCAGCGTCGCCCTGTTGAGCCCGCTCGGATTCGGCAGTACCCACACCTGCGTCACGCCGATGGTAATGGCCTGCTTGCCCCACTGCGCCCCGCGCTGGCTGAACGCCTGCTCGTAGGCCTGCTTACCGAGGATCGCCAGCGCGGCCGGCTGATAATCTTCTATCTTTTTGACCAGCTCTCGCCCGCCGCTTCGCAGCTCATGCAGGTTAACCTCGCTCGCCTGCACCGTAGGCCGCTCGACCAGCATGGTGATCCCGCAGCGCGTATCCAGCAGGTGCTGCTCCTCTTCGGGCTTGAGCAGCCTGTCGGTAAACCCGGCCTGGTAGATCACCTTCCAGAAGCGATTGCCCGGATGGGCGAAGTGAAAACCGGTGTGCGCCGAGGACTTGCCCGGGTTAATTCCGCAGAACACCACCCTCAGGCCAGGGGCCAGAATATCGTTGATCATCTTTACTCCCGATCGATACATCGTGATTGAAGTATAAAGGATTGATTATGCGTTGTTTATAAAAACAGCAGGCAGGTGTGAATGGCTGGATTGCTGCGGGGAGTTACTTTATAATTCACCGCCACGGCCCCTTAGCTCAGTGGTTAGAGCAGGCGACTCATAATCGCTTGGTCGCTGGTTCAAGTCCAGCAGGGGCCACCAAATTTTAGCTTTAAAATCATATAATTAAGCCACTCTAGCGAGTGGCTTTTTTGTTTGTGGTTTCATCATTGGCAGCAAAATGGCAGCAGGAAATAAGCTGCCACTAATAAAAAACCCGCCGAAGCGGGTTAGTTGGTCAAAAATTCATGTGTCCCTGACCACTATTTAAAGGGTGCGGAGGCACATGATCAACCTGTCCTGGTGTTACGATAAAGCGCACTACGGTTTCATGAGTAACAAAAGTGGTTCCACAGTTAATGTTTTGGCACTGGCAATAACGTTCTTTCGTATTATCCGATACACGAAAGCTGCTGCGAGTATGTGCCGCGTGTCCGCATTTCGGACAATTCATCATATCCGTTTCTCCCCAAGTCATTACCCGCAATCCCATAATGATACACGAACATCCAATTTGTGAACATTCTCATTCCATTTCTAAATCATCAATCTTTACCTCAAGCTCCAGAGCCGTAGTAAAACCATTATCTGCACTGACAGTATGCGTCAGCGTGGTAATGGTCCATTCGGCATCATCAATGGGCTGCTTAAAGCCGCTTACCTTCACCGGCATTTCGGTATACAAATCAGCCCTTCCCTCTGCGAGCTGCAGGGAGAAGGTTGCAACCCCGCGCTGCAGACGCTCCCACTGCATCTTTGCCGCTCGCTCTGCATTGCTGCGGTTTGCATAAGTTCTGTTGAGTACCAGCACGTTTTCATCCGTTCCAACCAGGTAATCTCCCTGTTTTGCTTCCGGCTCCTTTGGCGCGGCGGTTTTCTTTCGACGGCGCTTTACCTTTGCTGCCTCTTTTTTCTTTGGCTCACGGGTATGGAGCCAGCTGGCAATCACCCCCGTATAGGCATCGCGATCAGCCAGGGTAAAACGATGACCGTCACCGGCCTGGCGGGTTATGGTGATAACCGGCAGTGGCTTACCGCTTGCCGTTCTGCCCTGCCCCTGGCGGATAAACAACAGATTGCCGTCCTTAACTGAGGCTATCGCTCCATACTGCCGCGCCAGCTTCATCAGGAAACTCGCATCGCTCTCGTTGGTCTGGTCAAGATGATCCACAGGCTTGTCCATCAGGTCCTGGCCCAGCGCCATCTTTAATTTATGCCTGGCCGCGATTTCCTTCACGACTTCGCCCACCGTTGTCTGGTGCCAGGACTTTTCACGCCGCGTGTTAAGGGTTTCACGGAAATCTGCACTACGTGCGCGAATTGTGAGACGGTCAGGCGCGCCGCTGTGCTCAATCTCATCGACAGTAAACGCCCCTTTCGGAAAAAGCGGCTGACCTTTCCATCCCAGCGCAAACTGAATAATGGCCCCCCGGCGCGGAAGAACAATTTGCCCGTCCGAGTCGTTCAGCTCCAGATCAAGCTGGTCCGCTTCAAAGCCCCGGTTATCCGTCAGCGTCAGACTCATCAGGCGCGCATCCAGCACGGTAGTCACATCTTTACCTTCAATGATGATGCTGAAACCGGGAGTTTTGCTGTTCAGGTTCAGGAGATCAGAGCTGAAATTCACTGCAGTAACCCTCCAATCGTATTTTTCATATTGCCTATCGCAGAGGTGGCAGAGTCCTGCAAATTACCGAGCTGATCGCTGAGGCTGCCAAACATATCAGACAGCGATTCATCCACCCGTTTGAGGCTCAGCGAAAATTCAATGCGCCGGGGCATACCGCTCTCAAAAAATTCTGTTTTTGTCTGGCTCAGACTCTCGATCACAAACATGCCGTAAATCGTCCCGCTCCCCTCGATCAAAGGCCAGGCTTTCCCCAGCTCCGCCATCTGCTCCAGCGCCAGCAAAGACAGCCTGCCGCCGGTAATCTCCGGCAGCAGGACACCGGACAGAGTAAGCGAATCGTTATCCGGTCCAAGAAACTGCGTTGACGGGCGCCGGTTAACCCGGCTGTTGGCTGCGTGCCGCCAGCTGCGCTGATACTGCAGCTCCTGATAGGGCACGGTGCGCAGCATGAATACATACAACCCCAGCACCATCATCATTATTCGTAACCCCCTCGATCACTGAAATTACTGCGTGTTTTTGCCCTGGCCCTGCGCTCACGCTCATCAAGCTGCCGGGCCACCTCGCGGGCGATATCCTGTGCGCTTTGCCCTGGCTGGGCGACAATATGAATTGGCGCGTTTATCTCGTAATTAAATACCTGCGGCTGTCTCTCTGCCTTTGCCGACGGCGCCGGTTGCGTCCTGGCGGGCACACTGTACGGATGAAGTGGTGCGGCCTCTGCCGGGGCAGCCGCCAGGCCCATTACGCCAGCGACGACGGAAGCGAACATCTTCTGGCGCATAGCCATCGGGTCAGCCCTGTTATCCGTGATTTCCGTAATGGCCGGTGCTGGCATGACAGCTGCAGCGATATCAGCCAGCTCCGCAGTACGATCCCGACCGGGAAGATTTACCGTGGCGTTAACAATCTCAGGCGGCAGTATTAACCTGCTTGCAGGCCGTTGCTCCGGGCTGGCTGTTACATCACGAACGGGGCTTACCGTTGCCGCCAGTTTCACCAGTTCAGGAGTACGATTGATCACCGGATGATTTGCCGGACCGTTCACACTATCAGGCGACAGAACTATCCCGCGTTCAGGACGCTGTTTAGCGCCGGTCGGTTCCGTCCGGGAAGGATTGAGCGTTGCCGCCACCCTTGCCAGATCAGCAGTCCGTTTCCTGCCGGTGACATTGGCGGGTCCGTTAACAATCTCAGGGCCATTCTCGCCCACAATGCCGAACTGGCCGCGCGGAATGGTACCGCCGTTGTCGTACATGCCTGCAAAACCCATCGTCGGGAATCCACCAGGCGGCAGCACCACTTTACCGTCTGCGTTTACCGTGGCTGGCTGCTGCCGCGTGACCTGCTCAGGAAGCTTCGCTTTTGCCGCCTCCTTGCTGACGACACCGAGCTTTTCAAGCAGCCAGGAGACGCCCGATTTAAGCGAATCCAGCGGGTGCATGACCATGTTCAGCCCTGCCGCCAGCGCTTCACCAAACTGCCGCCCCATCGATGCCGCGTTTTGCAGTTCTGCAGCGGTGGACTTAACCGGCGTCAGCAAGTCAGTAAACCAGCCCCACAACGCCTTTACCTTGTCGCCAATCCACTGGAAAACAGGCTGCAGAGGCTCAAACGCCGCACTGATAGGAGCTGCTGCAGCTTTGAATCCTTCAACCACTCCACCTAAAAACGCGCTTATCGGCTGCCAGTATTTCCAGACAACCAGCGCAACGCCAGCCAGCGCCGCAACAACCAGCCCTATCGGACTAAGTAGCGCGCCCAGCAATCCAGAAATCCCGTACAGCGCGACGCGAAGCAGGGCCAGCGGGCCGGACGCCAGAAAACGCACCGCGCCACCGGCTGCGGACACCCCCCCGCGCAACGCGGCCAGCGGATTCATTACCATGCCGATAATGTTGCGAATACCAGACATTCCGCTGCGAAGGACAGCAAGCGGCGCACCGGCCAGCGCTTTCAGCGCATTGCCAGCAAGCCCGGCAGAACGGCGCAGGGAGTTAAGGGGAGATGCCAGCAATCCGGCGCGACTGCCGGATGCCGCCATAGCACGACGCAACAGGGCAAGCGGCGCATTTGCCAGCCATGACAGCGCGCCGCCGGTGCGGGTCACTGCAGACGCAACAGAAGGAAGGGTTTTTACACCCAACATAGACAGACCAAAACGGATCAACGCCAGTGGCCCCAGCACGGCAGCCACGGCCACCGCCAGCGTGCCGAGCACAACGGTGATCGCAGCAGTGGCAGCCGCCACTTTCATCAGCGTGCCCGCCAGCTGCGGGTTAGCCTCAACCCATCGACGCAGTGCCCCGGTAACGCTTTTGACGTACCCCATGATATCCATCAGCGGCTGGCGCAGGGTTTCACCCAGGCTACTGAAAGCGTTCTGCGCGCCCGTTTTAACAAGCAACCACTGCGCGGAAAGTGAATCCTTATTGATATCGGATTCTTTTTGCATGGAGCCGTTAGCCTCAGTGCCTGAGGTAAGTTTCAGCTGTCGCTGCAGCTCCGGCAGGTTGTTTGCAAGCTTCGCCGCATCATCGCCAAACTCCTTGCCAAATATCATCGTCATGGCGGACAGGCGCTTGTCCTGCGGCAGTTTGTTGACCTTCTCCAGCACGCGCTGAATGGTCCCCATTGCGTCCCTTGTCATCTGCTTTTCAATCTCTTCTGGATTGAGTTTCAGCAGATCCATACCTTCCATGAACCGCTTGCTCTGCATGGTTGCAATCGACAGTTCGCGCACCATCGCATTTGATGCGCTGGCGGCAATTTCAGGCGCGGCACCCAGAGACAGGAAGGTGGAACCCAGCGCGGCCGCCTTGCGGAAATCAAGCCGGTCAGCCACGCCGCCCATGCGCTGCAGCACATTGATGATATCGCCGCCCTTAGACATGGCGTTATCGTCCAGGTAGTTCAGGGCATCGCCAAGCTGTTCAATATTTCGGGTCGGCACTTTATACAGCTGCGCGATTTTACCCAGCCCCTCCGCCAGCTCATCAGCGGGCAGCTCGAATGCCGTTGCGGCCTTTGCTGCAGTGGATGCAAAGGCCAGCAGGTCACGCTTCTGGTCTTCGTAGGAATCGCTCTGGTTTGTCACGCCCATGCGGGCGCCACCTTCAACCAGCGCGGCATAGTCAATAGCGCCATTCTCCATCGGCAACTGTTCACTGGCGGCCTTAATGGCATCCTGCATATCGTAAAACTGTTTTGTGCGGTTGCCGTTGTCGTCCCGCAGCCCGTTAACCTGCTTTGCAACGCCTTTCATCGCATCTTCCATGCTGGCATAGCTTTTAACGGCTGCCATCACCGGCGCGCCCATCGCCAGCCCGGCGGCAGTAGTCGTTGCTCCGGCGCCCGCGATACGATCCCGCACCTCAAGGCGCCGCGAATACTGATCGCGGACGGCGTTCATACGGGCCTGCTGCTCGCCCAGGCGCTTAAGGGATTTCTGCTGTCGGTCCAGCGCCTGCCGGGTTTCATCGGCATTCTGCCGCAGCTCACGCTGCGCACTGCTCAGCTTTTTGGTGTCCAGCCCGGCCTCATTGAGCGCAAGACGCTGACGCTGCACCGACTGACGCAGGCCGTTATATTTGCTCTGCAGCTCGTTAACGCGGTTTTTTGCCTGCTCAAGCAGACGAGCCTGCGCCGCCGTCGGGCGGTTAGTGGCCGAGAACTGCGTGGCAAGTTTCGCCGCTTCTTCGCGTGCGGCTTTAAGACTGTTGCCGGTGACGGCGAGCTGCGCGCTTGCCTTGCGGAAACCGTCAATACGGCCCGCCTGGGCGTCCAGTTCTTTTAATCTTGCGCGGCTTTGCTGAATGGCGGTAGCCAGCTCTTTAGAGCTGGCCTGCGCTGATCGGAATGGGCGGGTGAGCTTATCAACCGCATTTAGAATTACCTGCAAACGCAGGTTAGTGTCACTCATCGCTGGCCCCGCTTCTCTGAATCGCTTTATGCCGCCACTCCAGCACTTCGGTCAGCGGCATAACGTCAGTGACGGACGGCGGCCAGTGAAAAATGGTGGCGATATCAGCCACCAGGTCTTCTACCGTCAGGCTGTCGGCAAACCGGCAAGCACCGATTTCTTCAACAAAAAAGTGACCACCTCAACCGACAGCGCGGTGAGATCGGCTGGGTCCATTTCAGCCATTTCCTGAGCGGTCAGTGCGGGCGTGGAGATGCGGGGAATAATCGTCATCATCGCGCCGACGTCCATATCCATGATCGCCTGCAGACGGGTGCCACGCAGCGCGCCGGACTGCGGCTTGCGCAGCACAATTTCGGCAATTTCGGTTTTACCGCGTTTGATTGGGGTGTCCAGCTGTACGGTTTTTTCAGTCAGTTGTTCGCTCATTGTCGTTTCCTGTTAATAAGGTACTGGCGCGGCTGCCCGCGCCTTTAAAGTAGATCAGAGGCCCAGGGCGTTGCGGTGTTCTTCCATCAGGTCCACGCCATCAACGATTTCAATCATGTTGATCACATCAACCTCATAGAGCACCTCGCCGTTAATGGTCAGCTTCGCGTAGCTGTTGGTGCTGCTGACTTTTGTGGTGTTGCTCTCGCCGGTTTTCCATTCGCCGGAATCGACTTCTTTATGTCGCCCGCGCACAACCAGCTCAACGGCCTGCACTTCGCCGGTATCGTCACGCTGAATGGAGCCGGTGAAACGCAGCTGGATGCCGTCAACGGTGGCCTTACCCATCTGCTTGAATAACAGCAGTTCGGTGCCGCCGATTGAAAATTCCGTGTCCAGCGCGCCATCATCCAGCCCCAGATCAACATCCGCCGAGCCGGGCATACCGCCGCCGCGATACTTTTCAAACTTGCGGCCGAATTTAGGCAGGGTCAGGGACTCAACAATCCCCTGATAGTTATTCCCGTCGTTAAACAGGTTCAGGTGTTTTAACTTGCGTGGTAATGCCATTTTGTCCCCTTACGCGCTGACCTGGCTGGAGAAATCCAGCAGATACTGATCGGTGATGCGCTGGCGCAGCATCAGGTTTTCCAGAGGCGGTACCGGCGTATAGTCGTAATCGATAGTGAGCTTCCCGGCTTTCAGGGAATCTTTATCGTTTACGGACTCATCCAGCCAGCAGTCGGCGCCGATGATGTAGCCCTGCGTTTTCAGGTTACGCAGTTTGGCGCGAATACCTTCGATAATGTCGCGGGCCAGCGACGGGTTAAGTACGCCATCCACCGCCCACATGTGCGCTTCTGCGATGGTGTCAGCCAGTACCTGCGCGGTGCGGGTGTAGTTTTCAAAGGCAAACAGAGGATCGTCACTCAGACAGCGAGAACCCCAGAAACGGAAACCGTCTTTGCGGATCAGCGTGGTGACATCGTTCTGGTTCAGCAGCCCCGCATCGGTTGCCGGGTCCTGCAAATCCCAGAACACATCAGCAGAAATGCCGGTGACGCCATTCACGCCCACGTTGGACAGGGATTTGTGCCAGCCGGTTTGTTCGTCAATTTTGGCACGCAGGCCAAGCGCACGGGCTGAGGCGTAAGCCGTTGCGTCAGCATTCAGCACGGTGTCAAAACTGATGAAATCAGGCCAGATCAGCATCCCCTCGCGCTGGCTGAAATTAGCGCGGTAGGCAATGGCTTCCTCTACCGTTTTGCATCCATAGGCGGACAGATAAGCAAACCCGCGCAGACTCTGTGCCACGCTCAGCAGCTCAGTGGCAACCGCCTGCGTGTCGTGCCCCGGCACGCCCAGAATGCGCGGCTTAACGCCGAGCTGGGACTGCGCAGATAACAGCGCTTTCATGCCCGTTTTTTTACCGTCAGTTGTCACGCCGCCGATAATGTTAGAGGTTGTCTCCGCTTCGGTTTCCCCCTGTGCAACGCGCACAACGACGGTCACGGGTTTAGCCTGGTCGGCAATTGCATCCAGCGAGCGGGCCAGCGTGCCGGACTCGCCTGCTTTACCGCTGGCGGTCAACACGTCGGTAAGCAGGACCGGTTTATTGAGGGGGAACACGGACGCATCTGCATCATCGCCGGTACAGACCATACCGACAATTGCCGTGCTTACTGTTGAAATGGGGCGGGTGCCATCGTTGACCTCAACGACGCGCACACCGTGGTGATAATCCTGAGCCATACGGCGAACCCTCCGGTGTTTAGGTTTCGCCCTATGGTGAATTGAATGGGCCGCGCAGACAGCTACGCGGCATTGTTCCCTTAATCACACAATACGCCCGCGCGGATATCTGCGTTTTCTTTTTCCAGGCGTTCGCATGAGATATCAAAATACTGCTGGCTCATTTCAATCCCGGTAAAATGATATCCCTTCCTCAGCGCGGCAACGCCAGTTGATGCACTCCCCATAAATGGATCAAGAATATGGCCGCCAGGGGGAACGGGGGCAATCAGGCTCTCCATAAGCTCAATCGGTTTGCCGGTCATATGGAGTTTTTGAGACGGAATAACCCGACGAGTCACCATACCCGGCCAGGGCCCACCATGCAGACTTTTAGGCAACGGTCCGTTACTTCCCCAAACAACGTATTCGCACTGATGGCGAAAATAACCGGTATGAGGCGCACGGGTTGAAAGCGTTTTATCCCACGGAATCAGCCCCCGCCACACAAAACCGCCAGCCTGGAAAACATCAGTAAGCGTTGGAAGCTGCCGCCAGTCAGTGAAAACCATGGCATACCCGCCTGACTTAACCAGGCGGTTAACCTGGCTCATCCACTGCGTCATCCAGAAAGCCCAAGAGCGCACGTCTCTGTTATCGCCGTAAAACTCATGATAGTTGTTATTGCCTACATACTTCCCAGAGGGTTTGGCCTGCCGATCACTGCGCGTCATACCACCGCTGGAATAAGGCGGATCAGTAATTACTGCATCAAATTCGCCAGTAAGTTCGCGCAAAATTTCCAGGCTGTCACCACAGTAAATAGTTGCCGCCCCAATAACCGCTTTTTGCATAGCCTTGCCTCTCTTATGTGCCTGATTTCAGGTTACATAAATGAGAAAGCATGTTCATTTATACAGGAGTGTCTGAGCGTTCAGACAATGGCGCCACGGCAGACGCGGGAAATTTACGGTACAGCGTTGATATACCCACATCAAAAATTAGAGCAACGCGTTTCCTGCTTTCCCCTGCATCAAGCAATCGCCCGGCCTGCGCCCATTGCTGCTCTGTCAGTTTTGGCCGCCTGCCACCGATACGCCCTTGCTGCCTTGCCGCTGCCAGTCCGGCGCGGGTACGCTCAACGATTAGCTCACGTTCCATTTCAGCCAGGGCGCCCATAACATGGAAAAAGAAACGCCCCATAGGAGTTGATGTGTCGATGCTATCTGTCAGGCTGCGGAAATTTACCCCTCTCCCGCGCAGGTCTTCAATCAGCGTAACAAGATGTCGCATGCTCCTGCCTAATCTGTCCAGCTTCCAGACTACCAGCGTGTCACCTTCTGATAGCGTGCGTAGGACCTTCTTTAGCCCTGGTCGATCTGAGGTTTTTCCGCTCATTTTATCCTCAAATATCAGCTCACATCCTGCGCACTCAAGCGCATTTCGTTGTAAAGCTGTGTTTTGGTCATTTGTTGACACCCTTACGTAACCGATTTGCATGATTTTTCGCCCATAAAAAAAGTGGTGAATGATGCCACCATTTTATCGAGCATGGTCATTTCTGACTGTACTGCAGAAAATGGCCAACACGGACAATCATGACCGTGCTGGATGAAAAACCTTCGTTTGGGGGAAGCGGCAAAACTTGCAGCGGCAACGGGATCGCTCACGGGTAATGGGTGGACCAAAATTCCCTTAACTGCTGAGCGTGAATTGATAATCCAATGGGGAAATGTTTCAAATGGTGGAAGCGGTGCGACCGGAAATGCACAGTTACCGATTGCATTTCCGAAAGCCTTTCTTGCTGGGGCATTAGGGCCGCTTGATACAGTCAACGGAGGCTTTTCTGCATCATTCGCCACTAGATCACTAACAGAATTCACGGCTGTATTTCGTGATGTTTCTAATGCGCCTTACCCGCATATTCCCGTCAGGTTGCAGTCATCAAGCTATATAGCGATAGGATTTTAAACGTTCGTTT
>Ga0213829_1002439_pt1 | contig 12169 bp, 13 predicted proteins | sample MC6MC0896MG_FD_180665 | JGI IMG/M metagenome (GOLD analysis project Ga0213829, IMG submission 180665) | Enriched soil aggregate microbial communities from Iowa State University, Ames, United States - MC6-MC0896-MG | ecosystem: Environmental > Terrestrial > Soil > Unclassified | place: USA: Iowa...
TGTTTGTGCCGGGATACCATTGTTGAAACTTCCGCTGCCAATCTCGACGCGGTTGGCGCAGGGTTCCGTGTTGGAGGCGGCATTGATGCCATAAGCGGAAAATCCATCCACGCCGCTGTCAAAAGCCCCACAGTGGTAATGATAACTATCGCCGTAACCGACATGCACAAAGGCGTCGTTAGCATCCGTTGAACCCTGATAGGAACAACGCGAGAAATAGGCGCGCAGTGTCGGATCGCCACCCGTACCACCGGCGGCAACAGCTTCGGAGATTGCCATGGGGTTGCTACCGCCGACGAAATCGATCCCATCAACCCAAAGTGTCGCCCCTAGCACACCAGAAGCGGGAACCCATGAACCGTTGAGGCCAGACGTTACCGGCTGCACAAGCGCGTCAGATGCTCGGTTGTCTCGCGGATGGGTGTAAAGAACGCCACCAGTCCAGAAGTAAGATCCGGGCGTGGAGTCGCAAAGCGCGATGCTGGCAACACTGGCGAGCTTGTCATAGTTGGGGCATTCCGCCGACGCGTAAGCGGGTACGCGGATGTCCGTCAGCATTTTAGGAGACAACAGCGAAAGGTCATAAACCCGGCTCGGAGCGGCTGCCAATGCCGTCTCATACACGTTCGTGTAGCCGGAACTCTTCGTGTAAGTGAGAGCGGTATTTGTCGCGCTCAAAGCGCTGATGGCTCGACCGCCATTGACTTCCACAACGCACCGACGAGTAAGAGATATGCTCCACCCATCGGTTCCCCTGAAAACCCACTTGGATGGAAGATTGACCATAATTCGGTGGACGAGAGCCGCCGATGCAGCATTCACCTTGCCAAGAGCGTTTCGCAGCGTTGCTACGGCGAGAACTGGAGAAAGACCGCTGTTGCCATTGTTGCCGCTGACCGGGTCAACATAGAACGTGCTGCCCGTAACTGTGGGTTTGAATGCCGTAGGAACGTAGTCGGTGAGGTATGTCCCGCTGGAAAGCTTCGTCTTAAAGCCCGGGTCCCAAGACATACCGACCGGGACAGGAACAGATTTGCCGCCCCCAATCACGCCCGCCCCGAAATAGCTTGCCGTTGCCCTCATGCGCGCAGCACGTGCGGCCGATGAATTTCCTTGTCTAGCCATGCTTTATCCTGCCCGCGTCGCACGCGGCTTTGATTGATTTTCGACGATGCGATCCACGCGCAACGTCATCTTGTCGACGGCATCCTTCACGGCGCCGATGGCGCCCATAATCTGCTCAGTCTGTTCGCGAAGGCCGGACTTCGAGACGTAGGTTTCCGCCACATGCAGGCGGTGAGCAGCTAGCTCTTCCCTCGCAAGGGACGCCATTGCCGAAGCCGCAGATGCGGCGCCAGACGCCTCCATCTTTGCGGCACTGATCTTCGCGTCGACGTATTTCCAGAGGCCGAAGAGGAAACCGAACAGCAGCACGAAGAACCCGCCGACAGCCATAATTTCAGGGCCGGTCATGGCTTCACCCCGCAAAGCTTTTGCAGCTTCTCATTCTCGGTGAGGATTTGCCGCTTCGTTTCGCTCGTGAGGCTATCCTCAAAGGAAGGACGCACCGGTCGCGCGATGTCGCAGTAATTACCGCTTGTCGCGCATCCACTGAGCAAGACGACGATCAACATCATCGTCGCCAAGATTTTTGATTTCATGTTCGACGTCCCCGGCCTTCTTGATAGCCTTGGCATTCGCCGCAGCCTGCTCGTCCTTTGCCGCGGTGCGCCCTGCCCGCTGGCCATACAAAAAGACGCCCGCGAGGATCGCGAGCGCCGTGCCGATTGCGGCTAGGTAGCCTTTAAGCTTGGCGATGATCATCAAACCGCTACCTCCTTGCCGCGCCAACTATTCCACCGGCGTGCGATCACATCGCGGTTGCGGTAGGCCACGTAGACGACCACGGCGACAAGCACGCCTGCGGCGATCCAGCCCCATGGAAGGCCAGCAGTGAAGGCGAGCAATCCTGAACCGGCCGCAGAGCTTGCGCTTTTTGTAACCACGTCCTTGGCCGCGCCCGCGTCGCGACGAAGCTGTGCAATGGTGGCAGGACCGATGATGCCGTCAGCGATAAGGTGCGGGTGTGCCTTCTGATAAGCGATTACGGCAGCCTTGGTCTTTGCACCCATCCAACCGTCGATAGCGCCGGGATTGAGGCCAGCAGTCGTGAGCAGCTCCTGCGCTTCCTTCACAACTGGATCCGGTAGCACCGGCGGTTCCGCCGTCACTTCTTTCGTCACGCCAACGCCGGTATAGATGCCCTTCTCGAATAGAAGCGCCTCTTCTTTGCGACGGCGCACGAGGCCAGGCAGTTTCTTGCCTTTCGCAGTGTTGTAGTTGCTTGCGAGATGAGCGGCGGCCTTCTGGATCTGGCCTTTGCGCCAGAGATCAGCCCACGTCCAGTTCATCGCGCCGACGCCGAGATTGAACGTCACGGATGCAGCGGCGTCCAGCTCATGCTGCTTGCGATTCTCGGGCGAACCGGTAACGACGGCAGGCACGTACTCGGCGGCAAGAACAGCGTCGAGGATGACATCGCTCTGCGATGCGGTGATCTTGGTCTTACCAGGCACCAACTTCGTGATACCGATCTTCGCCAGTTCACGGCGAACGGAATCACTGCGCATTGTGAAGCCCGTACCGATCGTCGGAATGCCGACAGGGTCGAGGTAGCAGGTTAGTGGATTGCCCTCGTGCAGGCGCACGAAAGCCCTCCCGTGTGTGGAGATTTTGGTGATTGGCATTTGGAATTCCTGATTTTTACGGGTTGTTTCTCGCCCCAGAGCATTGGCGAGTCGTTCATCTGCGGTTCATGCGGCCGAGGCCACCTTGCGCGTGGTCGCTCCGCCCAGCGACCTGACAGAGGCCCGCAGCCGCCCCCCGGCCCTGCGGGCCTCTATTTTTATCGGTCGCGTAAAGTTGATCATCGCGATCCCCTGAGAATGCAGGCTTCTCTGAATGACGGGTAACTTCTGAGATTGCAGGCATGTGGCGACGGTTTTAAAAACGTCGCCGTCGCGCGTCCCCTGAAACAGGCCGCGACATTGGGGTCCGCTGCTTGGCGGAGCGGCGGGCCTCTCCCAAAGGTTTATATTGACGGCTCACGGGCCACCAACGACACTGCGCCACCGTGGGATCCTAATCGCCACGGCGTGGAGGCCTGGCGCTTACGAGAAGCGACTGGCCTCCACCTCATGGAACGATTTCAAACGTCGCGCATTGTATGCCGCTGTGCAGTGTACCTTGTTCACAGCACTGAGGCTCGCGCTCAACACCCCCCAGCCACCGTGCGAGCCTCTTTTTGCATCCCGCTCCCGATCGCCAGGTACGCTACCGTCGAAGATGCCGGCGTATAATGCTGGTGCCTTGAGACGCGCGTGTTGATCACGTGTGTGATAATGGTCGGCTCACTGAAAACTAGCCAAAAGAGATAGCCCAAACCACCTAGAAACGTCGCACAGCCGCTGACAAGCAAAGCAATGCCGAGATAGTAAAGTGCCAAGTGACCGTTGTTCATCTTTGTGCCGCCGACAGGGTTGGATAGCCGACATGTTAGCTATGGCGACGATCGATTTTCAAGGTGCTACCGGCCCAGCGACGGGCGCGATTTCGACGACCAAAATTGCTCAACGTTAAGTCGTGCGGAAACTTCGTGCGCTTATTAGAATATTCTCACTTGCGCCGTTCCAAAGCCTACGCAATAACTCTTAGCAAGAGGAAATCAACCGGACGTTGACGCGCACCGACTGCATGCGTGAGGGGGAACCATGCCAAGCCTAAAGCAATTGAAACACGCAATCCGAAACATGGCAAAGATTGACGTGAACAGCCTTTCGAGAATTGACGGAATATCGAATTCCTTGCAGGCGATCGAGCGCGGCCAGGCTTCAATTGCTGGTGACCTCGCTCTCGTACATGGCGGTGTTACTGAGTTAGCCCAAGTTGCGAAGGCTCAAGAGCTGGAACGGGAGCAAGAGCAGCCGGTAGCATCCTCAGTCTTGGACGGTAAGCTCATCTTTGAATATACCTATACCCCCGCCATCCGTGACTTGAAGTCAGGCGCCGCCGGCAAACGACTGATGGCTATCCTCAATGAGCCAACCGAAAAATATCGAGACCTTCTTGCCGGCATCAATGCCTTGTCTGATTGGCTCGAAAAAATACCAACTCAAGGGTCTCCGGAGGATTTGGAGCCATACTGGGCAAACCATTGGTTCGAGGGGCTGGACGCGGCGTCTCTCTACTACTTCCTCGTCAAAAACAATCCGGCCGTTTACATGGAAGTCGGCTCCGGAAACTCAACCAAGTTTGCGCGGAAAGCCATCAATGACCACGGATTGAAAACCAAGATCATCTCGATAGATCCGCAGCCCCGAGCCGATATCGACCAACTTTGTGACCAAGTCATTCGCCAGAAGTGTGAAGACGTCGATCCCAGCGCTTTTGAAGCTCTCTCGCCATCGGACATCCTTTTCATTGATAACGGGCACCGCAGTTTTCAGGGCTCCGATGTCACGGTCTTCTTCACTGAGATACTTCCATCCCTTCCGAAGGGAATGCTGTTTGGGATTCACGATATATTCCTGCCGTTCGACTATCCTACTGGCTGGCTGGACAGGTTCTATAACGAGCAGTATCTGCTGATGGCCTATCTTCACGGCGGCATGGGTGGTGGCTCTGTTGAGTTGCCGGTCAGGCATGTAAATACAAACGGCGAAACAAAAGGAGCGCTCTCGCCTTCCCTGTTGGAACACATGGGATTGAATGGCGGTGCTTTTTGGATGCGGAGCTAATCAGGCCCGGCTTCCCTATACGACAGAAGGCGCCAAGATTTCCGCCGCCCTTTCTTCACCAAAGAGTGTTGTGGCGATCTGCACCAGGAGCGGCCACAGTTCATGGTCGCTGCGGTATGAGTTGGCGGTCTCGAATATCTTGCGGGTGCGGATAGGCTGTTGTTCCATGATAGAGAGGACCTCCTCGGCTTCCGCATCAGTCATGCGCGTCCACAGATCAACCGAGTAAACAACCGTTACCGGGTCGGGCTGCGGTTCAACCGTGGGATCATATGTGACGATCGTGTCGTCAATCCATTTGCGACGCCCCGGATTTTCGATGAACTCACGCCATTGTTCCTCCGTGATTTCAACGGTGTCCTGTGGAATGTTGTCACCGTGGATTTCAAATGAGTAGAAAGCGGTTGGAAACCCGTCGTCGTCGAACAACGCAAATTTTTCCATCTTCAGTATCCTATCGCTATCCACGCAACTGTCCCGTCAGTGGGGACAGAAACAGCGCCACCGTTGATTACGTCTCTGAATCGCACGGTGATGGAGTTTAGGGTGGAAGGGTTGTCGATCGTAACAACGCGTGTGGCGGTCGTGGTATACCCAAGCTCACAAACCGCAGTTTTTGCAAACACTCCGGTTGGAAACGCAATAGGCAGCGTTATAGCAGCATCAGAGCCAACAAAGTTTCGCCCCCATTGGATAATTATCCCATTTGGTAATTTCACATATCCTGGAGACGCTCTCGACTGGGTGGCTCCCATCGTGGCGAACATTGCTGCGCCGTCTGCATCATCCAGCAGAGTGCGGGCGAATACTGAGATCCCGGCAATCGTACTGACATCTTGAGTACCGGTATGGTTTGCTCTGTCTCTGTAGTACGCTCCCTGTTGCCCATCTAGCAGATCGGCATCTAGGCCGGAGCTTGCACCATCGTTGCCTGATGTCCAAACGGTATCGCCGCCAAGAGTGATGTTTCCTGTCCTCGGAATTTTGAAATCTCGGACTAGGGTTCCCGCGTCGTTATTCAACCTGATAATGAGACTGCCATCATCACCATTTGATATGAGACTAGCTTGCACGACTCCTGCTGTATTGCGAAAATAGATAGTTCTATATGTCTGGTTGTCGACATAGAACGCACTTTTAACAACAACGTTGCCGTTGAAGGTCTTGCCGGTCATCGTGGACGGGAGCTGCGTATCAGGAATAACGTCAGATTTTTTATTGTACCTGGCGTCGAGTTCTGTTCCTGTCAACCGCGTAGGCAACTGTGCATTCGGGATTTCTCCCAAGACACCATATGCAGCCGAGCTATTGAGAGCGGCAATCAGCGATTCACCAAAGGGCGAGAGGTCGGCAAGAGCCGCCGCGCCGTTCTCATCGATCGTCAGCGCCTTGCTTGGCGTGGACGGAAGTTGAGACAGACCATAAAGAACTCCCGAACTGAGAGAACCAAGCATCCGACGCATAGCCTCAACGGCTATAACGTCTGGGCTGGTCAGTTCGATCTTGTAAGCCGCATTCGTTTGCGCCGGACCAGGCCAATTATCCTCAAGGGTCAACTGTGTGTTGCTGTCGACCGATGCGATAATGATCGGGCGTCCGACATGAATGCCAAACTTGTCACCAGCCTTGATGGCCGTCAGCCCACCAACGACAGAAAGCCAGTTCGTGCCGGTACCTGTCACAGTCTTGGAGTTGGCCGCAACCGTCGCCGTACCGGTGTTGTAGTAAGCAACGCCCGCCATTATTCGGTTTCTCCGTCGACAGCTTCGCCGTCACCGCGCGCAAGACGCAGATCGGCTTCGAGACCGTTGATTTTGTCGAGAAGCACTTTGTTCTCTGCGGTCTGCATAGCGAGGTGCTGAGCGAGAAACAGATTGCGCTGTTTGAAGAACTCTTCGCGCGCGTTCGCTTCTTGCAGCGCGACCATAGGGTCGATCTGCATGGTGTTGCCGGTTGTCATGAGATTTCCTTAGCGCTTGAAAGTGGAGGCGATCAAAGTCGTCCTATCGACGGAACCAAGGAACGGGCCGCCGGATACGGTTACTCTGAACGTGGTGGAAGATTGACCAAACGAAGGGGTGTAGAGAACAATGTCGCTCCCGACATACCGGAACCCGCTGGCATCATCCGTCGAGTTAAAGATGCAGAAGTTGCTCACCTCGCCGCCGTTGGTGATGTTCTGCGTGACAATCTGCGACTTCCCGTTGACGGTTCCACCAGAGATCAGTTTGCTAGCGATATCGAGACGCACAGTCGGTGATCCTGTGCCGTGGCTCACGGTAACGTCAAACGTTCCTGTGTCCGTTCTCGAGTTGCTATCGACCCTCGTGATCGCGCCTGGCTCGATGTTAGACGTGCCAACTTGTAGGTTGCCAACAATGGCGTTCTCAATATTGACGTTACCCAAGTCACCAGACAGCGCCGACAGAGTGTTGACGCGGACGTCATCCAGGTAAAGCACGCCGCCCTGAAAGACGAAGGGTCGCTTCAGCGAAGACGGGTCGGTCCCATACATCAGGATTTGATCGGCCTGCATGAGGATGCGAGTTGGCAATGACGGATTTGAAGGAGCATCCATCATAAATGATGCTGCTCTTGTCGAGCCGTCATTTACTACGGTCACGATGCCAAAACGCGCATCATATCCCGTGGGGCCTGCACTGGCCTCCCATTTCACTCTAACCTGGGCAGAATTTCCGCCCAATGCCGCCGTGAGCGTGTCTGTCCGCGTTGCCAGTGAAGATGTTGCATTGGCGACCACAAGAATATCGTTCGATAGTCCAGCTGTCGCAGCGCCGAACTCGACCTCAATCTCGTCCACCCTGCCCGCCAGCGCTTGGTTGGCGTCAGCGACGACGATGATCTGGCTGGTAAGGCTGGCGATAGAGCCGTTGAACGATACGCTTAGTTCTTCAACCTTGATCGCCACCGCGGATGTTTCACTAACCGCAACTTCAATTTTCTCGTTGTAGTCAGCGCGGGCATTACCAAGTGCTACAGACAGGCTGCGGCGGATGGATTCGCTGTGTTCCATGCCAGCGGCGGACACTTCCAACTGCGCAGTGATTAGACCTTGAATTTTGTCTTTCGCTGACCTGGCGTTGTCGTAAAGCCACGACAACTGCTTATCGACACCGGAAAAATCGACGTCAACGAACACATCCTTGTCGGAGAGCAGCACGTTCGGCGTGACGACCGGGATAAATCCAGACCATAAAACTGGCCTATCGCCACCGGGAATGTATCGGCCACGAACGACGTAGCTCTCATTCGGCAGCAGCCCCTGCGAGATGAGCATTGAGCCGACCTGCGGTTGGTCTGTGCGACCCTCCGAAATCTTTTCAAGCGACGCCTGTAATCTGACCTCGTATTCGATACCAATGACGTCATCGAGGCGTCCGTCGGTGTTGTCCCAAGTCAGGCGAATGGCAGGGCGACGATCATCGCCAGCGCCATCCTTAACCGTGGCTGGCTCTGCAAACCAGTCGACAATCGGCTGTGGTGTCGGGCGAATGACGCCGAGCTGTCCATCAACCGGAGGTTTGAAGTCGGCGCCCGTGTTCCAATCGTAGTCAGTTGGATCAACCTCAGTGATGTCGACCATGACATCGAGGTTGGCGCGATCCGCCACGCCGTCGAGGCGCATCAGCTTCGCGATATAACCGTTACGCTCTGACGTCCACGAAAACACCGTGCCTGGTGTCGCATAGGCCCAGAATTTCGGAGGCAGAACAATCGTATGCCGGCGGAAGCGTCGAGCCTCTTCTAGCGCCGACCTCATTAGCCGCTGCACCTGCTCCGCATACGGAACAAAGTTCAGATCGACGTCGGCCATCAGACGGCGATTGCCGTCGATCGCTTCAAGGTCAGTCCGATAGAGCGGCGGCGCAGTCTTTGATACCCAGCCGTCTTGCGGAGAAGGATAGTTGGCTGAAACGCCGTTGATGGTGTCCGCCAATCCAAGGAACGGCGTGAATTCCTGCTCTTCAGTAGATAGGATATCGTCGTCGGTGAATGCGATAACCGGAGCGTCCGGCGCACCAGAATGCAGGTAGTAGACGCCACCAACTTCCGAGATCTTGCCTTGGCAGGCCGTTAGCAACGCTTCGATGGCCGACGTCAGCGGAGCCTCGACCTGGACTTCCCCACCGCTCCGATAGGTGTTGACCCATCCCGTGGATTCCAGGGTGCCGGCCCGGTGCTTCTCGATCTGCGCAATCCACGCCAAAGCAGGGAGGCGGGCCGCCGCCATGTTCTGCAGGCCGTAAAACCACTGGCCGTTGTAGCTGATGCCGCGCAGCAGATTGTAGATCTGCACCGCCGGCAGAAAGTCGCCGTCGCCGCCCCACGTCGCCGGATCTGCATAGCGCTGGCCACCTACGCCACCAACTGTGCTGTCGCGAGATGGATCGTAAAGGCGCATTCCCTCAAGCACGAACTTGAAGGACGGCACGCCGGAGAACATGTTCTTGGAAACGCGAGCCGTGACGATCGCGTAAGCAACACCCCTACCGATACGGTCAGGGTTCCACCATCTGTTACCGTTCGATACTGACGTAAACAGGAAGCTGTCGGCAGTCGCCTGGGTGCCATCGTAGAACTTGACCCAGAGGCTGTCTGGATACTCGTTGACGGCATAGCCACGCTCAGAAAGTCCGCCGAGCGTGACGCGCTCGCCGTTGACCCAGACTTCAGCAAGGCCACGTATCGGCATATCCGAAAGCGCAATCACCTGCGTCAAATAAGCGTTCGGTGTGTCACCATCCTGCCCCCACGTATTGACGAACACGAGAGAGCCAGCAGTCGCAGTACGACCGAGGATAAAGGAGCGCGAGATATCGCCGCCGCCTTGCAGTGTGCCGTTGATGGAGAATGTCGGATCTTTGGGCTTGCCGGCGAGCGACCGGGCGAGCAGGCTTACGCCAACGCCTACGGCCGTCTTCAGCAGGAAAGAGCCAACGACGCCGAGGCCACCAATAAAACTGGAGACAGCCGAGATCGCGCCGGATATCGCGGTCGCGATACCAGAAAAAATAGCCATCGATTTTCCTTGGGATGCGCTGCGCTATTCGCGCGCGTAGCCGCTAGAGCGGCTTCATGAAGTGTGTTTCGACAGCGCTGTAGCCGCGCCTCTCGTAGAGGCTGGAAACGTCATTGGTTGCCAACGACGCCATTCCGACAGAGACGCAACCGACTGAGCGCGCCCACGCTTCGTAAGCGTCGAGCATCTTGATTGCGCCCCGGCCGCGCGCTTCCGGCGCGACGTACCAGACCGTTTCCTTGGCAATGCTGCCAACACCGAACGGATGGTCAAAAGCAGCAGCCATCAGAACGCCCTGCGCGCACTCGCCTGTGACCAGCACGCAAGCCATTGGAGAACGCATGTGCTGCTGAAACAGCTGGTCTGCGTAAGCCGCCTGAAACGGAAATGTGAAGCCAGCTGCCTCATGGCTGTCGCGCAACAACGCGACCACGCGGTCGCGGTCCTCGGCAGTAGCAAATCGAACATCCATCAGAATATCCCGAGAAATTTCTTGCGCTTCGGCTGCGTCGCGACCTTGCCCTTCTCGGAACCCCAGAAGAACTCCCACTCGGACGAGGTGTCCGCGTCGGTGTAGAATGCATCACCGGCCTGCCGCAGAACCTGCGTAGCATGGCTGCGCGTCGACGGATTGGAGCGCGTCATTTCCTGAGTATGGCTGGCGCAAACCATCGTCACGCTGCCCTCCTCGTTTTCGCTTGGCGTCGTGATGGTGACTGTGTCGACAAAGCCTACGAAACGGCACTCTGCCGGCGCGACCATCTGGCGGCTATCCGGATCGAACAAGCCGCGGTAGATCTCGACGCGAGCCTGTTTACAGTCGTACAGGCGGACCAACGTCTGAACGTGCTCGCTAACCTGAGACAGGCGGATGTTGACGTTCTGCACCGACAGATTGGCGACGAGCGGAATGTCATCGATCTGGACCAGTGTGCCAGATCCGTACCAGTCACGCGTGACAGGCAAGCCCGTGTCTGGATGAACGACAGTCGCAGACACGTTGCCGACGTCCGACCACATGCCATCGGTGACCGGCGCGCCAGTTGCCCGGTCTCGCGCGACAAACCAGAGGAAGTCGCGAGCCACCAGCTGCCGCGCTTCAAGCGCAGCAAGATTTTCTGCTGAGATGTTTCTCATTGATTTCCCGTTGGGATCTGACACCAAAAAGCCACCTGAGGTGGCCTAGACACAGACTTAAAGTTGAGCATTAATCCCGCCGTCACTGGGGGATTTCATGAAGTACTTTTTTCTAGCCATTGCGGCTTTGACGCTCACCGCATGCCAGACCCAAACGCCTACGGAATGGAAAGCGCAGAGGGCCATTGAAGACGGCGCCGATCGCTACTGCCGCACCATGAAAGGGAAGGAGCAGTTTGCTACGTGTTACGAGCGAGAAGTTCGCGGCCGTAAAAAATTCTATGACGGCATCATGGCTCGTTACGCACATGTGCAACCGCGTTGAGATTTTGCTCCGGAGATTTCATGAAGTACTTAATTGTCGCGCTATCGGCCGCGTGCCTCACTGCTTGCCAACAAGGTCCCATCGTAAAGTCAGAGCCGTTCGACTGGAAAAAAGCGGTCAACAGGAATGCCGAGCGCGCTTGCAGTGAGAAGAAGGGCACCGAGCTGTACGTGAAGTGCTTTGATCGTGAAGTTGCCAAGGGCACGCGTGAATCGAAAATGATCGCGGCGCATTTCGGGGTGAAAATTCAATGACTACCTGGCCTCAATAGCCTGAAACGTAACCGTGCCGCGACCCGTCGCCATGTCGGCAGTCGTCGAGATCGAACCAGGCACGATTGCCATGATGCAGGATGGCTTTGCCAACGTTGCGGCAACAGGCGCCACCACGCCGGGCCACAGATGAGGGCGCACTTCAAACTGCGTCGTCACGCCACCGCCGCTAGCAGTCACTGACTCCATGACCATATGCAGGTCTTTGTCGCCTATCTGGATGTAATCGCCGACCATGATCTTGTAGCCAGCAGGCAGGCCCGAGAGCGAGATAGCCTTGCGGTTACTCGCTATCGTGGCCACCTGCCCTACGCCGCCGAACGCGCCGCCGGTTGGCCAGCTGCCGTTCGGATATGCCACCGGGAAACAGCGAGACTTCGGGAATGCCAGAAAGGTCTTCAGTACACCTTCGAGGCTCATGATCCGACCTCTCCAGTAATCCACCTCGTTAGGACGGAGCGACTTTGATTGAGCCGTCATCTTCCAAAGCGGAGAGCCGAAATCCTTGCCGATCGTCTGGCCGCCGGTCGTTCGTGAATATTCTTGCCGCCAAAGCGGCTCAAACTCGGTCGACCAGCCTGGGAAGTCGTCGAAAAAC
>Ga0213829_1002444_pt1 | contig 12158 bp, 9 predicted proteins | sample MC6MC0896MG_FD_180665 | JGI IMG/M metagenome (GOLD analysis project Ga0213829, IMG submission 180665) | Enriched soil aggregate microbial communities from Iowa State University, Ames, United States - MC6-MC0896-MG | ecosystem: Environmental > Terrestrial > Soil > Unclassified | place: USA: Iowa...
GGTCTGGACCGAGAACGCACACGCCCCCGACGACTTCACGCTGATCCGACGCGTGGGCGACGGGGCGTGGGGCCATTTTTTCCAGCTGCACTCCTCCAGCCGCGAGAAGGAACCCGTACCCGCGTGGCCCTACATCCTGACCATGCATCAGCGCTGGGGTGAGCAATGGGTCGACCTGGGCTACACCACGCGCCAAGGCGCGACCGCGTACTTCAGCCACGACGTGCCAGCCGTGCCGATATCGTTGTCGATTGAATCCGACGTGACCGACAACCGGAAGTGCTTCGACGAGCTGGACGCCATCAACCGCAAGTTCAGCCAGAACGATGCGGATGGCGCGCATGCATTGATGGACAGCATGCAGTGCGCCGAAACGCCCCAGCACCAACTGGACGTGGCGCATCTGCTGCTGATGACCGGCCGCGCCGATGAGGCCCGCGAGTGGCTGCTGCGCGCGCGAACATGGCGCTTCCCGGAATCGCTTAAGCCTGTCGATACCGGCTTGTTGCGCGACCGGCTGGAGCTAGAGCAGTTGCTGGGCATGCCGGACCTGGCGCTGGCCGATGCAGAAACGCTGCAACAGCGCCAGAACAAGCGCGGGCGCGGCCGGAAAGCCGACGACAACGACTGGGCCAATAACGTCGCGTACTACCTGGCGGACTTTCCTGACTATCTGCCGCAAGCCGAAGCCCAGGCGCGGCAGTCCATCCGGGTGCAGGGGCCTAACGCGTACAACCAAGGCACGCTGGGCTGGATCTTGAGCTTGCGCGGTGATGCCGACGAAGGCCTGCGGCTGCTGCACACGTCGTATCGCGACTTGTCGCGCAACGAAGAACTTGTGGCCGACTATGGCCTGGCGCTATGGCGCAGCGGCCAGCGGTCACAGGCGGTGCGGTTGTGGGACGAAGCCCAGGCGCAATGCGTGTGGGGCCGGCGCCTGCACGACGCGATGCGCGACGTGCAGTACCCGCACCCCTACTTCCAATCGACGGAGTCCGACGCGGTGAAGGCGTATCGGCAACGCTGCGATAAGCCCCGGACGAAACGCAAGACCGCGGCGGGCGGTCCTGCGTAATGGCGTAGCCGTGATTACTTCTCGTCCTTCATCTTCACTTCGCTGGCCGTGTCCGCCTTCAGACCGCTGGTGTTGATCTTGCCCGGCGGCGGCGCGTCGATCTCGTCCAGGTTGGCGGCGGCCGGCGCGGGCGCCGCCACGTCGTCCAGGTTCACGGCGTCAGCCACCGGCGCGGCCGGCTTGGCCTTGGGCGGCGCTTTGGGACGCGGCTTGGCCGGCGCGCGCGGCTTGGTGACTTCCAGCGGACGCGTGTACAGATTGCCGTCTTGATAGACCAGCATGTAGGGCGTGCCGACGGCGGCCTTCACGGTTTGACGCGCGGTCCACTGGCCATTGGCCACGTTGAACGACAGCGGGCCTTCGCAGCTGCGATAGCTGTTCTGCCACTTTGACGATTGCGTGCCCGACACGCGATACACGTGATAGACGTGGTTGCAGCCCAGCTCCGGCACGTCCAGCGTGATCAGCGTCGCGCCAGGCACTTCGGACACATTGGCCACCATCATGGCCGCACCCTTGACCTCGAGCTCCATGACCTTTTTCTGGCCATACAGCTTGATGTCGTAGGAATCGTTGTAGTACTTGCGCAGCGCCGCGCGCTCGCCATTCACGGTGAACACCTGCTGCTCTTTGGCCAGCACTTCACCGAAATCCAGGCCCATCTTGCCCGAGCCGGTGCTGACGCAGCCCGTCAACGCCAACACGGCCGTTACAGAAACTATTGCGCCAAATGAACGGCTGACATCGGACCTGCTTGCCAATTTTGTTGAAACCCATCCGACGAATGCTGAAGCCATTCACTAACCCCTTGATTTAGCGCGATATTTGCCCGAATAGGAACATTCCTGACGGACGTATCATTTATTTCCAAATGATTCGCAATGTTATACTGTAAACCAATCCGTACAGGGCGAGGCTCGAAGCATGAAGAAGGTCTGCGTGGCCGCGGCAATCGCCGCCAGTGTTGGCAGCCTGCCAGCGCACGCCGAGGCGTATCGCCTGGCATATTCCAAAGCCGAAAACATCGAAATATTCATCGACCACGCCACGGGCACGCCCTGGTGCGGTCCACACCTTGATCTGCGCGCCGTGTACGGCGCCGCCCCCGACGCCGCCGCACTGGGCCGTTTGCTGCCCAAGATTGGCGTGCTGCTCGGCAAGCAATGCCCCCAAGCCGTCGACCTGCGCTGGACCAGCGTCAACAACGCCGGCGCCCGCGTAGCGGACGGCACCAGCACGAAAGCCAACGGTTGGGCGATGCAGGTGGCGGCAGCTGCGGTGGCTCCCGTGGCTGCGGCTCCCGTGGCTGTGGCTCCCGTGGCTGCGGCTCCCGTGGCGGTGGCTCCCGTGGCTGCGGCTCCCGTGGCGGTGGCTCCGGTAGCTCCTGCTCCCGTTGCTCCTGCTCCCGCACCCGCCACGTCAACCACCCCCGCGATTGCGGCTCCGGCAGTGACCGCCCCTGAAGCGGCGCCCGCAATTGCTCCCACGGCCGTATCGCCGCAAGCGCCGGCTACCGTCGCTGCTGCGCCCGCGCAAGCGGAAGCGCCCGCGCCCATGGCCTCTGCCCCCGTTCCCGCCAGCGTCGCGCCCATCGCGCAAGCGCCGGTGGCGCCGGCCCCGGCTCCTGAACCGCAAGCTGCCGCTGCGCCTGCTCCGGCACCTGCCGCCGCTGAACCTGCCGCACCGGCTCCCGCCGTAGCGCCGGCTCCTGCGCCCGCCCCCGCCGTCCAGACCGCCTTCGCGGTCAACGGCTGGACGCCGCCGTCGCCCGCCGCCGCGCTGGCCAGCACTCAGATGCTGAAGACCATGCCGGACCAGAACGGGTGCAAGGTCGTGTCGACCTTCCGCCTGGGCGAAGGCGCGCAATACATCACGCTGAAATCCGACGGCTTGACCTGCGGCCCCGACGGCTACGCCACGGGCAAGGGCCGGCTGCGGCTGGAACGTTCCGACGGCGCGCGCATCGCGCAGAGCAATGACGTGTGGGTCGTGTCCGGCATTCCGTTCACCTCGCCCATCGCCGCCGCGCGCCTGGCCTATGTCAACGACAACGGCTCGTTGTGGTTCCACCTGGACAGCGACCCCGCCAGCCGCTCGCACTATCTGCTGCGCGCCGAACGCATGTCGTACGGCAGCGGCTTGGACGTGTGGCGCTACAACCGCATCGACGTCGTCACCGAAAACGCAGACGTGTTCCGCAACGCCGCCGACATCAAGGTTGCCGTGGACGGCGCGCTGCGCGTGCTGGAACGCACCGCGCTGCCCGACGCCGGCAACGCCCGCATCGTGTTCTCGGACGACTTCCAGCAAGGCGCCATCGGCGACCAGATGGAGCACCTGCTCTACATGATCACCGCCGACCGCCCCACCGACTGGCGCACCGGCAAGCCGCGCGGCGAATGGCGCTACAACCTGCAGTACGCGCAGAACTACCTGTTCAAGCGCGACGAAATGCTGGCCCGCAAAAAGCGCGAAGAACTGATGCGCCTGGCCAACCAGGAACGCGACCACCTGCGTCAATACCAAAACCTCGTCGAGCAGGCCAAGAGCGATCCCAAGGGCATCCTGGGACGCATGCAGCGCGACGTGCACTACGACTTGCTGACCGGCGGCGACTACCGTTCGCTGATGGCCGGCCGCAGGGCGGCGGTGCGCATGGTCGTCCACGTGGACGATCACAAAGACAACGACGCCATCGCCGACTGGCCCTACGAAATGCGCCTGCCCGGCCAGAAGGCCATGAAGGAAGGCTGGTATCTGGTGCCGGGTGACATCACGCTGGACGCCAAGCGTCAGGACGACAAGGGCCTGCCGCTGACCCTGCTGACGCTGGGCCAAGCGGCGCCCGTCGCGTGCCAAAAGGAAGGCTGCGCCGACCTGAACGACCCGCTGGTAGGCGCCCGCATGATGCTGGGCCTGCCGGACTGGACGCCTGAAAAGGCCCAGGCCGTGATCGACCAAGCGACCCAACCCTAACCGCCAGACGAGCAACGCAATGATCAAACAAAAGAATGGCCTGATCGCAGGCGGTGTCGTGGTGGTGCTGGCTGCTGCCTGGTGGGGCCTGGGCGCGTATGCGTCCGGCAAGGCGGAAGACGAAATCGTGGCGCTGCTGGACAAGACCGGCCAGCGCGACATGGTGCGCTGGGAAAGCATCTCGGCGTCCCCGTTTGGGTCCGCCAAGCTGAAGCAGGTGACCATCGGCCCGGCGGGCGCGCCCGTCGCGCTGATCGACACCGTGAAGATCAGCGGCCTGCGCAATACCGCCGACCGCCGCAGCGGCGACGTCACGATCGAAGGCGCCGCCATGCCCAACGGCTATAGCGTGCTGAGCCAGACCGATCTGGCCCGCCAAGGCGGCAAGCTGGACCTGCCGCCCGCCAACCTGCGCGTGCGCTGGGACTACGACCGCGACGACGACGACGCCGAGATTCATCTGAACCTGGAACAACCCGAGGCGCTTAGCGCTGAACTGTCGCTGAACCTGGAACGCGTCAACGGCGCGGTGGCGATGGCCGAAGACGGCTCGGCGCTGGCGGCCATGGGCATGATGGGTTTGATGGGCATGGGCCGCCTTGACCGCACGCTGGCGCCGCTGGGCGAACTGCGCATCAAGACGGGCAGCCTGTCGGTGAAGGACGATGGCCACGTCAAGCGCAGCATCGAACTCTTCAAGCGCTACAACCTGACCGCCACGCCGGGCGAGGGCAACCCCGACAAGCAGCGCGCCAAGCAATTCGACAAACTGGTCAGCGACAGCAAGAAGCGCTGCTATGACCAAAAGTCGTTCTCCGGCTTCAAAGACAACGACGACGCCTGCAAGGCCGCCGCCAATTTCGCCAGCGGCGACAAGCGTTCGATCACGCTGACGTTGAACCCGCGCAATGGCGTGTCGATGGCGGAATTGCTGTCAAACGCGAACAATCAGGCCAAGGCATTTGCGCTGCTGGCGCCCGCGCTTGAGAACTGAGCCGCGCCTATAATCTCCTGCATACGCTGCGCACGACGCGCCTGCTGAGGGGCAGCCGCAGGAGACTTCCATGACATCCACGTTGAAGCATTTGCTTGCCCTGCTTGCCACCGCTGTGTTGCTAAGCGGCTGCGCGCCCGGTAACGGCGGCCCGCCCCACCCGGGCGCGGTCAATCCGTACAGCAGCGGCGGCTTTCACGACGCCGGTCCCGACTACCCGGATACCGGGCGCTGAGCCCACCGCGCCCCGCCTGCCAGGTGCAGCCGGGGCGCGGAACGCATAACAGCTTTGCGCGCCACGCGCACCCCGCCTCGCCTTTGAAATCCTAGACTACCTGTACATCACAGGCGTCAAGGAGAAGGCTTTGCAGCCGCTGTTATCAAACGTGAAAGTGCTGGACCTGAGCCGGATTCTGGCCGGCCCCTGGGCCAGCCAGATCCTGGCCGATCTGGGCGCAGACGTCATCAAGGTCGAGCGGCCTGGCCTGGGCGACGACACCCGGTCATGGGGCCCGCCGTTCCTGAAAGACGAACAGGGCCAGGACACCACCGACGGTGCCTATTTCATCGCCACCAATCGTGGCAAACGCTCCATCACGCTGGACTTGCAGACGCCCGAAGGCCAGGCGCTGGTCAAGGAGCTGTGCCGTGACGCGGACGTCGTGCTTGAGAACTACAAAGTCGGCACGCTGGCCCGCATGGGCCTGGACTACGAATCGCTGTCCAAAATCAACCCGCGCCTGGTGTATTGCTCGGTCACGGGGTTTGGCCAGACCGGCCCGCGCGCAGCAGAACCCGCCTACGACTTTCTGATCCAGGCCATGGGCGGCCTGATGAGCGTCACGGGCGAACGCGACGACAAGCCGGGCGGCGGGCCGCAAAAGGTGGGCGTGCCGATTGTGGACCTGACCACAGGCGTCTACGCCGCGCTGGGTATCGTCGCCGCGCTGCTGCGCCGTTCGCAAACGGGCCAGGGCGAACACATCGACGTCGCCATGCTGGACGTGCAGGTCGGCCTGCTGGCTAACCAGGCAATGAACTTTCTGTTGGGCAATCGCGTGCCGCGCCGCACGGGTACCGCGCATCCCAACATTCAGCCTCAACGCACCTTCGCCTGCGCCGATGGCGACATTGTGATCGTCGTGGGTAACGACGCGCAGTTCGCCACGCTGTGCCGCCTGCTTGGCCAGGATGCGCTGGCGCAAGACCCGCGCTATGTCACCAACAGCCAACGCGTAAAGAACCAGGCCACGCTGGACCCCATTCTTGACGCCATCTTTGCCGCGCAACCGCGCGCGCATTGGCTGGCGGCCCTGAAGCAGGCGGGCGTGCCGGCGGGGTCGATCAATACGGTGCCGGAAGTGTTTGAAGACCCGCAGGTCGTGCACCGCGCCATGCTGCGCCGGCTGCCGCATCCCGCTGCCGGCTCGGTGCCGCAAGTGATGAATCCTTTGCGCTTCGCGACATCGGATTTGCGCGTGGATCGCGCGCCGCCGCTGCTGGGCGAGCACACAGAACAAGTGCTGGAGGAACTGGGCATGAGCGCCAAGCAGATCCAGGATTTCCGCGACCGCAAGATCATATAAATCAAACGGAGACTGCTTCATGACCTACCCGGAAAATCTCGCCGGCCCCTACACCGCGCTTGACGTCACGATAGACGGCGGCGTCGCCATCATCCTGCTTGCCAACCCGCCGGTGAACGCGTTGAGCACCGAGATGATGAACGAACTGTCGTGGGTGCTGGACCGCATCTCTGAAACCCCCGAGGTCCGCGCCGTGGTGCTGTCCGGGCAAGGCAAAACATTCTGCGCGGGCGCCGACTTGAAGACCCGTGCCGCCACCATCAAAGGGCCGGGAGATCTTCCGCAGCATTCGCGCCGCACGCGCGAGTGCTTTCACGCCATCCGCGAATGCGCCAAGCCCGTCATCGGCGCGATCAATGGCGCGGCGCTGGGCGCGGGCCTGGCCATCGTGGCGTCGTGCGACATCTTGCTGGCCGCGAATACCGCGGTGGTGGGCCTGCCGGAAATCAATGTCGGCCTGCTGGGCGGCGGCCGCCACGGCATGCGGCTGTTCAGCCATTCGCGCCTGCGCAGAATGATGCTGACCGGTCTGCGGGTTGATGGCGATGAGCTCTATCGGCTGGGCATTGTTGAAGCCTCGGTTCCCGCCGACGCCTTGATGGACCGCGCCATGGAGCTGGCGCGCGAACTGGCGTCCAAGAGCCCGCTGGCAAGCGTGCTGGCCAAGCAGACGCTGAACGCCATCGAAGACATGAGCCTGCGCGACGGCTACCGGTACGAGCAGGACATGACGGCCGCCATCGCCAAAACCGAAGACGCCCAGGAAGCGCGCCGTGCGTTCCTGGAAAAGCGCGCGCCGGTCTTTCAGGGCCGCTAAGGAGACAAGATGACCCGTGCGCTAGAAGGCGTAAAAGTCCTGGACTTGAGCCGCGTGTTCTCCGGCCCCTGGGCCGCGCAAATGTTGGCTGACTTTGGCGCCGACGTGATCAAGGTGGAACGCCCGGGGCGCGGCGACGACGTCCGGCATCAAGGCTATCCGATGCCCGGCCCCAACGGCGAAGCCAGCCCGCAAACCTCTTCGTTCGTGGCGATGAACCGCGGCAAGAAATCATTGACGATCGATATCTCGCGGCCGGAAGGCCAGGCGCTAGTGCGCCGGCTGGCGCAGACCGCCGACATCGTGATCGAGAATTTCAAAGCGGGCGACCTGCGCCGCTATGGGCTGGACTACGCCGCGCTGTCGGCGATAAATCCCCGGCTGGTGTATTGCTCGATCACCGGCTTCGGCCAAACAGGGCCGTACAGCCACCTGCCCGGCTACGACCCGATCTTCCAATCCATGAGCGGCCTGATGAGCGTCACCGGCGTGCCCGATGGCGAGCCGGGCGCGGGGCCGGTGAAGGCGGGCTATTCCGTGTCGGACTTGACCGCGGGCTTCTACGCGGTGGCCGCCATCCTCGCGGCCTTGCATCACAGGAACCAGATTTCGGGGGTGGGCCAGCATATCGATCTGGCGCTGCTGGATGCGCAGATTGCCGCTATTTCGCATATCGGCATGAACTATCTGGCCAGCGGAAAGCTGCCTGCGCGCATGGGCTCGGCGTCACAGATCACCGCCCCTTTTCGCGCGTTCGCTTGCAGCGATGGCCATCTGATGGTGGCGGTGGGCAATGACTCGCAATTCCGCAGCTTCTGCAAGGTCATCGGGCTGCCGGAGCTGGCCGACGATACGCGCTTTTTGACCAACCCCTTGCGCGCCGCGGCGCAAGCCGAGCTGTCACGCCTGATCGAACCGGCGATGCGCCTGCGCACCGCCCAAGCGTGGAACGAAGCGCTGGCCGCCGCCAACGTGCCTTGCGGCCCCATCTACACGATGGACCAGGTGTTTGAAGACCCGCAGGTGCGGCATCGCAAGGTGCTGGGCAGCGTTAACCACCCCGAGCTTGGCGCCATGCCGGTTATCAACAACCCCATTCATTTTTCCGAAACGCCCATCACACCCGGCCTGCCCCCGCCGCTGCTGGGCGAACACACCGCGCAGGTGCTGCGCGCGGAACTGGGGTTGTCCGACGACGAGATCGCCCGCCTGCACGCGGAGGGCATCGTATGAACGCCGTTGACCACGACCTCATCGAAGCCATTCGCGACAGCGCACGCGATCTGCTTTCCAGGCGCGATCAGCGCCAAAGAAAGCGGGCCGCGCGCGCGGCGGACCGGGACTACTGGCAAGAGATCGCCGCAGCCGGCTGGGTCGGCATGTGCGTGCCGGAAGCGCTTGGCGGCCTGGGCTTGGGCTGGCACGCAATGGCGGCCGTGATGGAAGAAGCAGGACGCGCGCAATTGCCCGAGCCGCTGGTGGGCGCGGGAGTGCTCACTAGCGCCCTGCTGACGCGTATTGATCCGTCGCCGGGTTCAACGCTTCGCGATCGGTTGCTGCAAGCGGTATGCGCCGGCACACGCATCATCGGCGTCGCCTGGCAAGAGACAGAAGGCCAGCTGGAAGCCGGCGAGGCGGCCGGCGCGTTTGGCGTCAGCGTCACGGCGCGCGAAGGCGCTTACGTGCTGAACGGAGAAAAGCGTCACGTCATTCCCGGCGCGGGTGTGGACGGCTGGCTGGTGACGGCCGACGGCGAACACGGCACCGCGCTGTTCTATGTAGAAGCCGGCACCCCCGGCATCACGGCGCACCTGCACACGCGCGCCGACGGCACGCCAGCCTGCCACCTGAGCATTGAGTCCGCGACGGTGCCCGCAGACGCGCTTGTGGCGCGCCATAACGTGCTGGACGCCGTTGACCACGCGCTGGACTACGGCCGGTTGATGCAGTCCGCAGAATTGATCGGGGTGGCCCGGCAGGTGCTCGCCGACACCGTCGCCTACCTCAACACGCGCCAGCAATTCGGCAAACCCTTGTCGTCGTTTCAAGCGTTGCAGCACCGCGTGGTAGACGCCGCAACGCAAATTGAACTGGCGGCAAGCAGTTTGCAAGACGCGCTGAACGCGTTGGCCGAGACGCCCGAGGCCATCAGCGCGCGTCAGGCCGCGGCCAGCCGCGTCAAGGCACGCGCAGCGCGCGCCGGGCTGGAAGCCTCACGGCTGGCCATTCAGCTACATGGCGCCATCGGCTACACGGAAGAATGCGATGTGAGCCTGCACTTCCGTAGCGCCTTGCACCTAGCCGCCTGGCTGGGCAACGCCACCGCCCACCGCCAGCGCTACGGCGCATTGGCGGACGACCCCGCCCCGCTGGCGGATGACGCCGACGAACCGGACGACGCGGCCGCGCCCTTTCCCCGGGATGCCGATTGGAATGGCATGCCTGAGGCCGAATTCCGCGCGCTGCTGCGCCGGTTCTTCCGCGCGCACTATCCGGCGCACCTGCGCCACGTTCCGTGGCGGCTGCATTGGGACGAGATCAAGGCGTGGTACTTCACGCTGTCGCGCCAGGGCTGGATTGCCCCGTCCTGGCCACGCGAACACGGCGGCATGGCGCTGTCGCCCGCCCGCCAGATTGCGTTCATCGAAGAAGCCGAACGCTATGGCGTGGCGCGCGCTCCCGATCAAGGCCTGGTGATGCTGGGCCCGATTCTGATCCGTTACGGCACCGACGAACAGCGCGCCCGCTTTCTGCCGGGCATTCTGTCGGGCGAGGCCGTGTGGGCGCAGGGGTATTCCGAACCCAACGCCGGTTCCGATCTGGCGTCGTTGCGTTGCGAAGCGGTGGCGGACGGCGACGACCTGATCGTGACCGGGCAAAAGACCTGGTCAACGTTGGCGCAAGACGCCACCCACATGTTCATGCTGGTCCGCACCGACAAGAGCGTGAAGAAGCAGGCGGGCATCAGCTTCCTGCTGGTGGATCTGAACCTGCCCGGCATCAGCCGCCGCCCGATTCGAACCTTGTCCGGGCATGAAGAATTCTGCGAAGTCTTCTTTGATCAGGTCCGCGTGCCGCGTGCGAACGTGGTGGGCGAACTGAATGCGGGATGGGCCATCGCGAAGGCGCTGCTGGGGTTTGAACGGCTGTTTAGCGGCAGCCCCAAGCATGCCAGCCATGCGTTGCAGCAACTCTTCAGCATTGCGCGGCAACGCGGCCTGCTGGCCGATCCGGCATTCACGGACCGGCTGGCCGAGCTGCGGCTGGATAGCGCCGACCTGACCGCCATGTACCGCGTGTTCGCCGACCTGGCCCGTGCGGGGCGGCCGCTGCCGCCGGAGCTGTCGCTATTGAAAATCTGGGCCACCGAAACCCACGAACGCCTGGGTGCGCTGCTGATCCAGATTGCCGAAGAATATGGCGGCGCCGACATGCGGCTGGGCTATGGCAACAGCGGCGTCCAACCGCTTGCGCCCTACATCAACGCACTGGCCGCCACCATCTTCAGCGGCACCAACGAGATTCAACGCAACATCTACGCCAAACAGGTCTTGGGCCTGGACGGCGCATAACAACATGGCGCCGGCTCGACCCGGCGCGACCTGGAGAGAGACCATGCACAAAGCACCCGCACTGACGGTGGCGGCAATACTGTTGGGCGCCGCCCTGCTGCCCGCGGCGCACGCCGCCCAACCCTGGCCCAGCCAGCCCATCCGCATGATCGTGCCGTATCCGCCCGGCGGCTCGGTGGACAACCTGGCCCGCCTGCTGGCCCCCGCATTAGGCAAACGGCTGGGGCAGACCATCGTGATTGAAAACAAGGCCGGCGCCAGCGGCACCATTGGCGTCGACGCCACCGTGCGCGCCACCCCCGACGGCAACACGTTCGGCTTTGGCGTGCCGGGAGCCATCACCGGTTTGCCGCACGTCATGAAGGTGCCGTACGACGTGGGCAGCATCCAGTATGTGTCGCTGGTTGCCCGCATTCCGCAGGTGATCATGGTCAACCCAGCGCTGCCCGACACGACGCTGGCCGCGTTCGTCAATGACGCCAAACAGCATCCAGGCAAGATCAACTATGGTTCTGCCGGCAACGTCACCACGCCGCATCTGGGCGGCGAATTGCTGAAGCAGCAAACCGGCATCGACATCATGCATGTGCCGTACAAGGGCGCCGCCCCCGCCGTGACGGCGCTGCTGTCCAACGAGGTGCAGATGTTCCCGGGCGATGCGTCGGCCGCGCTGGGCTTTATCAAGGCGGGCAAGCTGCGCGCCTTGGCCGTGGCCAGCCCCGAACGCTTCGAAGGCCTGCCTGATGTGCCGACCACGCGCGAAGCCGGCTTTCCCGGCGTGATCGTGGAATCGAATTACGGCATCATCGCGCCCACCGGCACGCCCAAGGACATCGTGGACAAAATGGCGGACGCCATCGCCCAATCCCTGGCGGACCCGGCGTTGCGCCAGAAGATGATCGACCAGGGGGCCATCCCTGCGGCCACCACGCCCGACGAGTACCGCTCGCTGATGGAAAAGGAATCAAAGAAATGGGGCGAGGTCATCCGGCGCGGCAAGCTGGGGCTGGAATGACCCATTGCCGTACGCTTTGCCGTACGCTTATGCCGTTGCTTGCGCCCCTAACCGTGAACTGCCGAACATGCCTTCTGCCAAAGCCACTGGCCTGAGCCTGGACCTGACCGCCGATCTGCACAA
>Ga0213829_1002446_pt1 | contig 12155 bp, 13 predicted proteins | sample MC6MC0896MG_FD_180665 | JGI IMG/M metagenome (GOLD analysis project Ga0213829, IMG submission 180665) | Enriched soil aggregate microbial communities from Iowa State University, Ames, United States - MC6-MC0896-MG | ecosystem: Environmental > Terrestrial > Soil > Unclassified | place: USA: Iowa...
ATGCGTTACAATTAGACAGGGTGAATTTATTATTGAATCAATTAACAGTTAAATAGATATGAATTTAAAATCTCTATTATTATTAGCGGCAATAGGTACTGTATCTACATCAGTTTCTTTCGCCCAGACGGGTAACGTAAAAAAGGCAAAAACTGGTCTTGCTAAATTTCAGGAATTAAAAGATGCTGGTACTGTACAATTAGGCTTACCAAATCTAAAATCGGCAAAAGAAGCCATTGACGCTGCTGTCATCAATGAAAAGACAAAAGATAATGCAGAAGCTTGGACAGTATATGCCTTAGTTAACGCAAATTTATCGACTATAGATAAATCCACTGAGTTGGCAAAATTAGCCGAAGATGGTATTGCCAAAGCAAAACAATTGGATACAGATGGAGCTAACAAGGCAAACATCACTGTAGCTGAGCAAATTCTTGGACAATACAACTTCAATATTGGTGCTGAGGAATACCAGGCACAAAAATATGCTGATTCTTATAATTCGTTCACCAAAGCATTGACTTATCTTCCAGGAGATACATTAGTGACTTACTACAGTGGTGTAGCGGCATTATCCAACAAGGATTATAAAAATGCAATCGAACGTTACAAAGAATTGATCCCTAGAAAAGACTTCTCTTCACATAAAACAATTATGGTTGATTTACCAAAATTGTATTTATCATTACAAGACACAACTTCTGCTCTTGAATATGCGAAGAAAGCTGCTGAAGCTTACCCTGATGACAATGCAGCGATGACACAAAATATCGAGTTGAATTTGATCACAGGACACGAGAAAGAGACCATTGATGCCATCACGACGCAATTGGCTAAAGATCCGTCGAATAAAAGCTTAAACTATTATTTAGGTATCGCACACGCATCTGCAAAAAATGATGAAGCAGCGATTGTGGCCTACAAAAAAGCATTGGAAATCGACCCTAACTTCTTTGAAGCCAATACAAATTTAGCGATCACGTTGATGAATAAAATTCGTGAAAAACTAAATGTTGTTAACAACAACAGAAAATTGACACAAGCGCAATATAATACAGAAGTGGACAAGATTAAAGCAGAATTGAAACCTGTATTACCTTACTTGGAGAAAGCTGTTTCTTTACAACCAAAGAATATAGATGCTTTAACGAATCTAAAAAACTACTATGTTTTTATGCAAGACGAGGCTAAAACTACTGAAGTCAATGCTAAAATCAAGGAATTAGAATAATTTTATTAAATTTTTCTGAAATAAATAGAAAATCCCTAGCCTTCGCTGGGGATTTTTTGTTTTTCCCCGAAGGAGTCGCAACATTTCCCTGAGGGAATTCCAAATACTCCAAGGAGAATTTACTATTGTCGGTGGAAGGTGCAATATTTCCATGGGAGAATCCTAAATACGCCAAAGGGAATTTACTTTTCCAAGTGGAAGTCGCAACATTTCCATGGGAGAATCCTAAATACTCCAAAGGGAATTTACTTTCGCAAGTGGAGGTCGCAACATTCCCTTGAGGGAATCCTAAATGCTCCAAGGGGAATTTACTTTTCCAAGTGGAAGTCGCAACATTCCCTTGAGGGAATTCCAAATACGCCAAAGGGAATTTACTTTTCCAAGTGGAAGTCGCAACATTCCCTTGAGGGAATCCTAAATGCTCCAAGGGGAATTTACTTTCGCAAGTGGAAGTCGCAACATTCCCTTGAGGGAATTCCAAATACGCCAAGGGGAATTTACTTTTCCAAGTGGAAGTCGCAACATTCTCTTGAGGGAATCCTAAATACGCCAAAGGGAATTTACTTTTCCCTCAGGGGGACGCACTTTTCCCTTAAGGTTAGCCTAAAAAATGTAAGAGACCAAAATCTACCTTCAAAGCATCACAAACAACTATTTTAAGATTTTTTTTATTCCAAATCGATAAATTACAGGGGTAAAATAGTGCCAAAAAGAATTTTCAGGTTTTTGCATTTTGGCGCAATTTTACCCCTTTTATATCCATATTTTTTTGTATAGATGGTTTTTTGTAATTTTACCAAAAATTGGTAACTTTGATAAAAGGAGTTAGAAAAATGAAAAATACATCAATATCACTCGGAAGTTATTTTGACCGGTTTGTTAGCAATCAGGTATCGGCCGGTCGCTACAAAAATGTCAGCGAAGTTATCCGGGCAGCACTTCGGCTTTTAGAAGATGAAGAAAGTAAAATTGTTGCCTTGAGAAATGCCATTCAGGAAGGGATAGATAGTGGAATTGCTCAGGACTTTGATCCCAAAAAAAATCTTGAAAACCTAAAGACTAAAAGAACTATTAATGAGAAAATATAGGCTAACGTAGTCCATTATACTTGCGGTAAGCGATGGTCCAAAAGACTTGATGGCATTATCTTTCAAAAATGAAAGTACCAAGTTCTAACGCAAAGTCAGTAAACTTTATTAAAGTGTCTGCCAGATTTGACTCCCAAAGCCTGGCTCAAGTTGCAACAAACTTCAGGGGTACAGACGGTTTGTTGGGAAAGGATTATTTTTCGAATGGACGTCTTGCTAAATAGGAAGAAGCCATCTATACGGTTCTTTGGGAGATATCCGGTATATCCGTAATCCTCTCTTGGGTTAAACTAAGATTCCCAAAAACTTTTTATCGAAAAATGCGGTTTGACTCGATTTCCAAACCGCATTTTTTATTAATTATTCGAGAATTACCTGACTGTAAATCCATCCCCGCACGGAGAGCTTCCAGAGCCTCCATAGGTTCCGTCACGATTGAGTATTATAAATGGTGGAACATCAACTGACGTCAAGTTGATCTGAACAGCACCAATAGTTGGCGTCACGATTTCTGATCCATTTGGACAGTACGTGTAGTCATATGCAGAATGAACCACAAAATTCCATGTAGTTTCCCTGGTAAAATCTTCACCCGGAAGGTCGATGGTCAATTTACCATTTTGGTGGAAGATAAGTTTAAGTGCCCTACCTTCCCAATACAGTGGACTGGATACGCTAAGGGTCCGGCCTGCAATCATGCTATATGCTTCGTTCGACAGCTTTACCTTAAAGGAAAGTGTTACCTCTTTTTGGTTCAGTTCATCATAGAATGTGATGCCATAGTCTTCGAAATATTCCGGTAGCCTATCGATTGGGGCCTCCCCGAATGTCATCCTACGGATATTATGCAAAATAGGATTGTTTAGATCCGTAACAGGCTTTCCTTTATAAAGGATTTTGTAATAGTAATATATATTGCTATGTACATTTAACAGATCGCCCTCCTTATATGTAGTAAAACTCTTGATCTTGCTGTAATCAGGATTATAGGTATTGGTAAAAAGGACCGTATAGTCTTCATTATACCCTTTACGAATATCTGCACTAACCTTGACCTCATGAATCTGTCCCAGAAAATCAGCATGGAGTTTGTAGCTGAAGGTCTCTTCCTTGGATTTGTCAAGATCAAAGTCTAACCTATTTTCTTTGACCTCTTTTAATATGACCTTTGAATTACTGATCTCAGAAACTTGCCATTTAATCTTTGTTGACTTTATTACAGATTCATTGTTCAAATAATCGGGCATTGGACTAAAAACTTCCTTCACGGGTATAATAAGTTCCTGTATGCGTTTTTTTAAGGCCATAAAAACACTCAGTTCCCCCTGAAATTGGTCTCCTCCTGACAGAGTTCTAGCTCGATAATAATTGGCTAACTGGTAAGTGCTTGCTGTTTTTATGCTCTGTTTCGGAACATTAACCTTTTCTTTGGCAAGCACCCATTTTTCAGACAGAAATTTAGAAGAATTATCCCATGCAATTTCTATATAAGGTCCCAATTCGGCAAAGAGGATGTAAACGGCTACTGCAGCAGAAAGGGAGCCAGCCACTGTTGCCACACCAAAAGTTACCGGAGGCATAAATACAGCGATACCTGTCATAGCAGAGAAGAAGCCAAAATCTACCAGTGGCTTGATTAGCCCATTATACTGGGAATTTATAGGTCTTGCAGCGCATCCCATCTGACTGGATATATCTCTTGGATACTGTTTTTGGCAATCTTGACTTATAATGGTGACATCATTAAATGCAGTAATGTTGAATTCCTGAGCATTGGTAGGAGAAGTATGCCCGACTCTTCCTGCAAATAGTTCCCGCGAGAAGCCTTTATTTTCAGGGTCTTCAAAATAGGAATCCTCTTCCAGTAGACTTCTAGCTGGTAAGCTCTTTACGATTGTTTTAGCTTCAAGTACCGATTTGCGGTTGGCTGCATATATAGCTAATGCTTCCTTTTTCTGTTGGCCTGTCAGTTTGACAAATAGCTTTTTAACCTCAGCCTGAAAATCCTTTATCTCTTTCATTCTCTTGTCTGAAATATTGGAACCTTCCAATATTGTTAGATCGGACTGTAATCCGTCAAATACCTGTTTTTCCGTCAAGGCTATACCGGCCTGTACGTTTAGGGATATATTTCCCAGATTGGTCGTAAGTGTCTGCTTTCCCAATGGTAGTTCCGGAGCCAAAAAGATCGCAGTGCTGTCATTTACAATCTTGAATGACAGTTGCTTTCCCGAAATATTTCCGGTTAAGCCATTTTCCTTTTCTTTAATCTTAAGTACGACCAACTGACTAGAAGTGATATTCGGATCTTCAATAGATATCTCCAGGTCATCTTCATTTGGTGGTTTCTCCGTTCCACCAGATGATTCTTTTTTACAGGAGATCATGGACATCAAAATAGTACATATTAATAACATGTACATTGACAATGTTGTTCTAGTTCTAGGATATAGATTCATGAATTGTTAATATTTTTAGTTTGGTTAATTAAACTCAATTATGGCTGGTTTTTCAGGTGTTAAAAAAGTAATATTTGTGATTTCCTTTGATCCCGAATTCGCTCGACACTAAAAAATAGGTTCGCTGGTACTGTCAGGTACGTTGTATTCGGTAATATCTCAACTGTAATACCTTCGGGCACTGTATCCGAGGAACCGCCGGTATAACACGACTGTGCAACCATCACAACTGGGATCAATAAGGATAGGATAAGTATAGCTAACTTTTTCATTATTATGTTTCTTAGGTATGTGCTACAGCAAATAAAAGTAAAAGCATAACGCAAAAAAATACCCCATTTGTGGTATTTTTCAAATAATTTTATAATATTTTTGTACTAAAAGAAATGACTTATTATAGAAATACTAACCATTCTTAGAAAGGAAACTCAAAGAATAAACCATGAGGACTTTAACATTTGATTCAAGGGGAAATCTAACGCCAAACTCGAACATAAAATGTTCACTACAACTTTTTCACGAAACATTCGTTCAAAATATATCCTCAACTGTTCGAGAAGAACTTTTCAACAACTTCCAAAGATATTTTCAGGAGCTGACAAAAGTATTGGAAAGCAATTTTCTGACCATTTGGATAGACGGTTCTTATACAACAAAGAAAACTAATCCAAATGATATGGATGTCGTCGTCTTTGTCAATTATACATCGGTAGAAAATTTCGAGGACAAGCTTGAAAATTTTAAATTTCCAAATTCTTTAAGTAAATTTGGAATAGATGCTTATATGGTGAAAGTATACCCTAGAGAGCATAAAAATTATCACTTATATATCAGTGATGAAATGTATTGGAGGGATCTTTTTGAAAAAAATAGGCGAAATAGAAGAGGTGTCAAAATACCAAAAGGATTTATTGAAATAAATATATAATCGAATTTATAATGAAAAAATCAGAAATATATATCATTTTAGACCTCATGGACGAAATCAAAAAAATTGATTCACTTTTGCTGCTACATAAAAATTCAGATAGCGATGACTTCATGATTTCTCAATATGAAGCAAAAAAAGTTAAACTTGTCGGAGAGCTTATTGATTCGCTAGTCGCTCCAAAGGTACAATCGCCTCAAAGTTTCTCTCTAATACAAAAAATACTCGATAAATTCTACCCTCCAGCCTATTCTCGGGAATTTGAAGACGAATCGCTAAAGGAAATTATCGCAGCCATTTAGTCTTGGATCCCATTTCTTCACATACATTATCCAGACCATCATAATATCGCAATCAATTCTATCTGGAACACTAGGGTACATTCCCCTCCTTTCCGGGGCACTAATTCTTCCTTTCCATAAGCCAAATGTGGTGGCAGATACACTTGCCAGATTGATCCAACAGGCATCATACACATAGCCTCCTGCCAGCCACGGATAAGTTCATTGATATAAAATGTTTCCGGTCGTTTATGCTTATAGGAGCTATCAAATACCGTTCCGTCCAATAGTTCACCCTTATAATGACAGATTACTTTTGAGGTTTTCACCGGAATTTTACCGGCACCTTCCGTCAATATCTTATATTGTAGACCCGATGGGCAGACTGTTACACCTTCCTGCATGGCATTCTCTTTTAGAAATGCGATCCCCTCCTCCTTATTCTTTTCCAATAACGCTGTCGCGTTTAGCCTATTTTTCTTTTTCTGTACCAAAGTAATATCGTTTAAATGCTATAGTGGTGATCAGCGTTGCGCATACAGCTGCAGTGTCCGTGATAGGTTTGCCCGGCTGCGGAACACAGGATACCGACCAAGGGCCAAAGTAACGGCTTTTTATCTTCTTAACGAAAAAATGCAGTGATTTTTAGGGAAGCCTAAAATATCACTGCATTCATAGCGTAGATCTACACCAATTTTTATATTTCAAACCGCTATACCAAGGCAGCATGCAACGTTTTTTCAAAGCTAAATGCTTTGCTGACCGGGCAATTCTCCTTTGCTTTCTGAGCAAGCGCCTGAAATTCTGCGTCATCGATGGAGGGTACTTTTGCGGTCAATTCGAGCTCAGAACGCACGATTGCACCATTTTCAAATACAATGGTTGATACCGTTTTGAGTTCATCGGGCACAAAGCCAGCTTCGGTTAAAAATGCGCTCAGCTGCATTGTAAAACATCCGGCATGGGCTGCGGCCAATAGTTCTTCCGGGTTGGTGCCAATACCATTCTCAAACCGTGTCGAAAACGAATATTGTGCCTGATCCAATACCGTACTAGCTGTAGTCAGATTTCCCTTACCTTCTTTTAGACTCCCATTCCATTGGGCTGTTGCTTTTCTTCTCATGATTATTTTGTTGTTATATTTTATTATCCTTCTATACCGTCTTTATTTTCAAAGATTTGCTAAAAATAGTGCTCCAGATCCATTTAAGAACAATCTATATATACAACAAACCTGCCTATAAAAAGTTGTATTTTATTGTATAAAATCATGTCGCACTTCTGAAGAAAGTCTCGTTATTTACTACAATAAAACTAAACTCATGAATAAATTAGCGTATCTCCTCATCTTAGTAGCATTCACTTCCTGTAAAACTCGCCAGAACACGCAACAGGCTTTAATTCAAGCTTGTCCCGAAGAAAAAATTGTCAATAAGATCCCCGGACCACCCGTAAAAGGAGAATCTGAAAAAATCTATTATATCTACCAGGGCAAAAAGGTATCACCTAAACAATTTGATCAGGAATGGCTTGAAAAAAATTGTGAGATTAAGGAGACAGTCGTCTACTAATTTTATTTCTATAAACAAGCTTAAACACGTAATTTTGCCTAAAATTTTTTAAAATGACAGTTTCTCTTCGGGAGGTCAATAAAAAGATTTTAGGCTATGTTTCTTTAACTTTCCTCGGTTATTTCACGATTGGCTTATCACTTGCGACCTTACCCATTTTTATTCATCAAATTTTAGGGTTTAATACTATTATTGCCGGATTGGTCATCAGTGTCCAATATATTGCGACCTTTTTACTCCGGGGTTATGCGGGCAAAATCGTGGACACCAAAGGCCCCAAGGTATCTGTCCTGCGCAGTATGCTCTTTTTTGCGCTTTCGGGAATCTTACTTCTATTCGTCTTTTTATTCAAATCACAACCTTTCATCAGTCTAGGTTTATTGCTGATCACGAGGTTATTCACAGGTATTGGTGAAGGCCTTGTCGGCGCCAGTCCGATCAATTGGGCGCTATTGGAACTCGGCGATGAACATGCGGCAAAGGCCATCTCCTTTAATGGTATTGCGAGTTATGGCGCACTTGCCCTCGGAGCGCCATTGGGTGTATTGATGGTCGACCATATCAATTATGAATCATTGGGACTGCTGACCTTTGCTATTGGTATCCTGGGCTATCTTTATAGCAAGTCAAAAACTCCTTTTCGGGTGATCGCCAAGAAGACAAGCACTGTCAGTTTCAAGCGTGTGCTTTTGACTGTCGCTCCATTTGGGACTTGTCTGGCCTTGGGTGGCCTTGGTTTTGGAAGTATATCTACTTTTATGACGCTGTATTATGAGCATTTTAACTGGCAGAATGGTGCGGCCTGTTTGACTATTTTTGGTATTTTCTTTATCCTGACAAGACTTGTGTTCAATAAGGTTATTGATCAATATGGAGGTCTGAAAGTCGCCCTGGTCAGCCTTTTTGTAGAATCATTAGGTTTATTGGTTATTGCCCTCGCCCTCCATCCCCTTTGGACACTTGTTGGAGCGGCATTGACGGGACTGGGATTTTCACTCGTTTTTCCTGCCCTCGGTGTGGAGGCGATTAAAAAGGTCGACCAAAGCCAACAGGGTTCGGCATTGGCTGCCTACGGATTATTTATTGATATTTCTCTGGGGATTACAGGTCCCTTGATCGGTTTTGTAGCCAATAAGGTCGGGATGACAGGTATCTACCCCTTCAGCGCCATTATGGTGTCTATCGGTTTTGCAGTCGTAGGCAATTTATTATATAATCAGAGACCGAAGCTTGCCTGACTCCCCCTTCTGTGTGGAAGATTAAAAAAACTATAGGGGGTATACGAATGGAACGATATAAAACGAAAGAAGGCTAACCCGATGGTTAGCCTTTTTTATATCACTCGTATTGCTACCTTATATTAGCTTTCAATGCTCGGTACAGCAACAACCTCATTGGTATCAGCATTGTAATCTATACCATCAAAGTTAAAACCAAATAAGTTGAAAAACTCATTGCGGTAACCTTCGATATCGGAGATCTCAGCCAAATTTTCTGTATTTGCTTTCTCCCATAATGCTGCTACTTCAGCCTGAACATCTGCACGCATCTCAAGGTCGTCAACACGGATTCTACCTTTATCGTCAAGCAATACCTTGCCATCAGCAGTATAAAGACGCTCAGCAAATAAACGTTGCATTTGTTCAATCGTACCTTCGTGGATTCCTTTTTCTTTCATCACCTTGTATAATAAGGAAATGTACAAAGGTACTACTGGGATCGCTGAACTAGACTGTGTTACTAAGGCTTTGTTTACAGAAACATAAGCTACCCCGTGAAGATCACTTAAGATCGCATTGATTGCAGGTACAGTACCTTCCAAATCATCCTTCGCACGGCCAATCGTTCCATTGCGGTAGATTGGATAAGTCAATTCAGGTCCGATATATGAATAAGCAACTGTCTTTGCGCCTTCAGCTAAAAGGCCTGCAGCTTTAAGATCTTCGATCCAAAATTTCCAGTCTTCCCCACCCATTACGGCAACTGTATTGGCAATATCTTCACTATTTTCTACGGGTTGGATCGTAATATCCGAAACAACACCCGTATGGAAATCTACCGTTTTATCGGTAAAAGGTTCCTGTATAGGTTTTAAAACAGAAGCGTGTGCAACACCTGTTTTCGGGTGTGTACGACGCGGAGACGCTAAACTGTAAACCACTAAATCTACTTGTCCCAGATCCTTTTTGATTAATTCAATGGTCTGTTTTTTGATATCGTCCGAAAAGGCATCACCATTGATACTTTTGGCATATAATCCAGCTTCGTGGGCTTCTTTTTCAAAAGCTGCAGAATTGTACCAACCAGCGGTACCTGGCTTACCTTCTGCCGCAGGTTTTTCAAAAAATACACCGATTGTAGCAGCTCCAGAACCAAACGCTGCAGAAATCCGGGATGCAATACCAAATCCTGTTGAAGCACCGATCACCAATACTTTCTTTGGACCATTCGCGATCTCACCCTTCGATTTCACGTATTCAATTTGATTTTTAATGTTTTGCGCAGCCCCTTGTGGATGCGAGGTTAAACAAATAAAACCTCTAGTTCTTGGTTGTATAATCATCTTGATGAATTTTCTTACTACTTGTTTTATTGATTAGGCAAAATAAGGAATTTTAAATGAGAAAATCGCCATAAAAATCAATTACTTTTTGTTTCATTTCCAATTAAACGGGCATTTGCTTACTTTCACTGTATTAAACTGACAGCACATCCATTTTATTTATGCCATTCCAATTTACAATAAAAAATAATAAAAATACGGCACTTTTTTTAGGAATAGTTGCCGCATTATTTTTCGCCAGCACCTTTGTCTTAAACCGTGTTATGGCTGTTTCGGGAGGAAGCTGGCAATGGACGGCATCCTTACGTTTCATCTGGATGCTTCCCATCTTGTTTGTTATCGTATTCATTAGAGGCAATTTAGCTCCGCTCTTTGAAGCCATCAAATCCAATCTGCCACAATGGTTGCTATGGAGTACAATAGGTTTTGGTGTATTTTATGCCACCCTTACCTTTGGTGCTAGTTTTGGCCCCTCATGGTTGGTCGCCAGTACCTTTGAATTCACCATTATCGCAGGTATGTTTATCGGACCCTTGCTGGAAAAGAAAGAGAATCGAAGCGGAATTTCCAAAGCTTCACTCCTATTCTCGATCATTATTTTTTTTGGAATTGTCCTGATGCAAATCTCAGAAGCACGTGCAAGTTCCATAAAATCCATGTTATTGGGAACCATCCCTGTACTGATCGGGGCGATTGCCTACCCTTTGGGAAATCGCAAGATGATGCAAATAGCGGGGAATAAATTGGATGCCTTCCAACGAACACTGGGCATGACGTTATGTAGCATGCCTTTTTGGATTCTGCTCAGCATCTTCGGCTATATGGACAGTGGACTCCCAACTGATAGTCAGTTGTTGCAGACCTTCATGGTTGCCATTTTTTCGGGAGTAATCGCCACCCTCCTATTCTTTACAGCAACAGATCTGGTTCGCACTGACCACAAAGCCCTCGCAGCAATTGAAGCAACGCAAGCCATGGAAGTAATCTTTACACTATTGGGCGAAATAATACTATTGCAAGCCGCTTTTCCAAATAGTTATTCCTGTATGGGAATTGCTCTGGTTGTCATTGGAATGATACTTCATAGTCGTGCAAATTGAGGTTCGAAAGCCTAAGAGATCAATCTGCTCTGTAGCAATGGCGTCCAGATTTGCTGTGTGCTCATCCAGGAAAATCATATAAATTCTATACAGCAAAACTGAAATACCAGAGCAAAAAAAAGTCGTACCATAAACAATGATACGACTTCAATATACTGTGCTTTAAATGTGCTTATCCAAAAATCCGGTTCAGCACCTTAGCCAGACGCAGACCACCTTTGAGTAAACATTGCTCCATGGTATCTTTGTTTTGATAAACGTAGGAATAAGACAGGTTGGCATTGTTGGCTACATCAGCATAAATCTTTTCTGCAAGCTGATTTGACTCATACAACCAATTGGACAATTCGCCAGCGGCCAATTGTTCGTTTTCCTTTTTACCATTGATATCCAATACTGTTGCGTACTCGGTATAACTATATTTCTCATTATCCACCAGATCACTGTCCCAAACGCGGTGAATATTTGATTTTTTTCCAAACCAGCTCACTTCGATCTTATTTCCACCCTGATCTTCTGCACGGCTGACATGCATAGGTTGATGCGCATCCCCCAAGATATGGATCAGGAAATAAAGATTCTGTTGCTGTTGATCCCGCGAAATGTTTTTATCTGCAAAAGATTGCTCGATACGGATCGCTGTTTTATATAAATTTTCATCAGCCGAATTTTCAAGTCCCAGCTGAAATTCTGCCCAAGGTAAATTTGAATTTAAATTTATAAAATGAGAATTACCTAATTTCTTAAATTCTGGGTTAGGATCCGACTTGATAAAGTCTCCCCAATTTGCCCAATATGCCAACTTTTGCTGTCCAATGATCTTTCCAATATTCTTTTTTGCTTTCTTGTTCAAATGACGCTCAGCGATCTCAGCGACGACACGATGCCCAATGGTTCCCCAGGCAAATACCGATGAAAGTTGAAAACACAAAGC
>Ga0213829_1002456_pt1 | contig 12130 bp, 10 predicted proteins | sample MC6MC0896MG_FD_180665 | JGI IMG/M metagenome (GOLD analysis project Ga0213829, IMG submission 180665) | Enriched soil aggregate microbial communities from Iowa State University, Ames, United States - MC6-MC0896-MG | ecosystem: Environmental > Terrestrial > Soil > Unclassified | place: USA: Iowa...
GAACATAAAAATAATGATCCGTGGCTTTTTGTACTCGCTAACAATCCCTGTCCTATCCGTCCTGTACGTAGGAATGGTTTTGAGTGCAATAATCTCAATGCTAGCTGGCATATTACGAACACTCGGCTTTGAACAAATAAAAATGAGTATTTGGCAGGGGATTGATCTCCCAGTCGTTTTAAGTATCCCGTTATCACTCGTTGTTTCTTTCTTTTTAATAATTGTTTCACTTTATATAAAACGCTCACTAAAATTTTGTGTATCAAGCCTTAGGTTTAAATAAAAGATATTTGTTATGTTATATCTAAAAATCTTATCCAAATTCAATCTCAGCAGTTTATCACTTGACTTACCTAACTAAACAAGGCATTCTTTCGACTTCACTATCTAGTCGCTTTATTCTAAGTGGTTCATGGCATAACCTGAGGTATTCAAAATAAAGTGCCTGACCCCCATCGGTTAAAGCTTTTTCACACTGGGGGTCAGACACCAATTATCAAATTTAACTCATACTTAATTAATTTTGCCTAAACGATTACGATTCCAATATCTCTTCTCTTTATGGTACTAACGAAGACTCATTTGCCATAATAGAATAAACACAATAAAGATTTAATTTGATCTTTAAGTTCAATGCATTGATGCTGAAATTTCTTGCATTTTACGTGACACTAGGGGATAAAAATAAGTTTTTGCACTAATTGTAGAATTACCTCCAAAAAATCCAGTACCGGGGCAAGTTTTAACCTCATACTCTTTACTGTTATCTAATACTCTTTCCTTTGTTCTGTAATGCCACCAGTGATGATAAGTAATACTGTCAATGGATGGAGTTAACCCAAATTTTATGCAAAGCAAAGCAGTGATATAAACAATCGTTTCTTTTTGTTCCTCAGACATAACATCATGACCTATATCAAAGTTCCCGACATTTTCGATGGCTATACCTACAGAATTGGCCTCATTTCCAATTGAACCTTCGGGAGCTATGTCAAATGGCCTGGAAACAGCAATTTTTCCATCAGGAAATGTAGTGATATTTTGAGCGATATTCTTCCATCCCATTTTATTTACATGATAGTTCTCCATACTCATCAACATTTTAAAATGATTGGAACCATAAAATTGCTTGTATGATGGTAACCATGTGTGGTGTTGTTGGATTAGACTTATTTTTCTAGTAAATCTGTTGTGAAATAACCAATCCCCAAATTCCTCCTTCGTCATAAGAATATACTGTCCTTGCATTGTCATTTTTTTAGGAGTAATCTTTAATATTTGCCCTACATGTATTTGCTCAGACGAAAGTCCATTTATTGTTTTTATAGTATCGACTGATGAATTATTTTCTAATGAAATCTCCTTTAGTGTATCCCCTGCAACAACTTTATACATCATCGGAACCCACAATTTCTGACCAGCTAATAATATATTGGATTGTAATCCATTTGTTACTTTTAGCTCTTCTACAGACGTATCAAATTTATTTGCAAGTCCAGGTAAAGTGTCACCTGATTTCACTTCATAAATATTGCTAGGGTTATTTCCAACTGCATGAGCAGGAAACATATTAAGCAGCATATTTAATATCAAACAAAATACAATCAGAAAAATTTTTTTCATTTTTTATGCCCTTTCCAATGTAATATCACCTAAATCAACAAGCTCTGTTCTTCGCAGTATGGTACCTTCTTCTTATAATCTCTACATTAGTTTGTAGAACAGCAATGAGATTATTCTTGGATGATTTAAAATATTGTTTTTTGGTGTATCCTCTATTCGCATAAAAGACCAAAAACGTGTTCTGTTAGATAAAATTAACTTGTTTACTATGTTTGAGTTTTTTCGTTCAAATAAGATTTAAGAACGGATTTAATATTCACATGTAATCATACCGTCTTAGAATTGCAGTTATAAAAAAATGATTAATAGTCCCCCTCTCACAGAAAAAAGCACCTAACCATATTGATTAGATGCATTTTTTAATAGTTATTTACTCAACTTTCGCACACTGAAATAGGCAGATATGCCTTGATATAGTTGGGTAAGCCAGCGACCCATTGTTGTAGTTGACTTTTGATTAACTTTTGAATTTTCTTGTTACCCTCTTTAAGGATATCTTCAAGAAGCTCGATTAATTGCTGAAGCGCAATAGCCCAATCGAGGTCACTGATTTCATCCTATTAAAATAGGAAAACCGCCTTCATTAAAGAAGCACGGTTTTAACTCATTTTTCCTTAGTTATCAATCCCAGTTAAAATTTACGCCTAAATAGTCATACAATTTCTCGTTATGCGGTTTATAGTATTGAGTTAATCGCTCTCTTATTTGTCCTTCCATTTTCGGATATGGATTACTTGGTTCCTTCGTATACTCAAAATTCCATCCATCCAAATGTAAAAAATCACAAACTTGATTTATTCCGGCAATAGGGTCTCGGTAGTAATCTTCACTCTTTAAAATTAAAAACTGTTCTCTTGGGAAAAAATTCATCCATCTTTTCAGTTGTTCTACATAAATCCCTCTTGCTAAATAATTTCTATTAATTTCGGGATCAATTATTCCTTTCTGCTCTCTTTCAACCGCTTCTTCAAAGGACAATTTTTCTAATTCCTTCCTTTTAAAATGATGGTAGTGAGAGTATGCTCGATCAACGGGATTTCTTAATAATACGATCAGTTTTGTATTTGGCATGACTTGAAATACTCTTTCAGGAACTTCTGGTATGAATAGATATCTTGGTGTTGCTTCCCCTGTTATTAAATTTGGTTTATTTTTAAATTTTTTTTTGAAAAGCAATGGAAATTGCTTTCTATACCAATTAATACCTTTCAAATTCTCATCTTCTTTATCAAAAAAATGAAGCTCTTTACTTTTCGCGCTCACTATCGATGAATGTTTAACCAGATTTTTATAAAGTGTAGTCGTTCCACATTTCATCGCCCCGATAATGAGGAAATCTGGCATCCGCTCGTGAGAAACAAGGGACTGTTTCTTCTTATTAACCAATAGCTAAACCTCCTTAAACATTTTCCATTTTTAGATGGGTATAAAATAGTATATGAAAATCCAATTTTTTAGATTGTATATTTGCGGAATTTTACTAGGAATAGACGAATAGTTATCTTCTTTCACAAAAATGAGTTATTTGCCCTCAACAATTGTCCTTTCATAATGAAATTGCTTTACATACAATAAAAAAGCAGAGAACAGTATTTTTTGCTCCTTTTTCCATTAAAAGGAATTAAGTGTTCAAATAAAGAACTTATGAAGAAAATATATAAAAGGAAGTGATATACGTGGAAAAACAAAATCATAACGATGCGAATAAATTAGTCATTTTTATGCATATTCCGAAAACTGGTGGAGGCACATTAAACAGCATACTAAAAAAACAATATCAAGATATTGAAGTTGTGCGAAATGGTGGCTTTTGGGGAGACAAACCTCCATGGAAAAACAGTTTTCCCAACGATAAAATACAAAAACTTCAATGTATTAGAGGACATTTCCCCTTTGGAATACATGAGCAATTTCCAAAACCATTTACCTATGTTACTATGCTGCGAAATCCTGTTGAACGTCTAATCTCCCTGTACTATCACATAATAACAAGCCCAGATAATCGTATGTACCGTAAAGCAAAAAATTTATCCATGAAACGATTTATGGAAAAGGATGACTTTAAAATACAGACAGTAAATATGCAAACACGGCAAATTTCAGGTGGTAAATACTCAGATTTACAATTAGCAAAAGAAAACTTAAAAAACTATTTTTCCGTAGTCGGTATTACTGAAATGTATAATGAGTCTATATTTTTAATGAGCCAGGAATTTGGATGGAGCAACTTTAATATTAATTACAAAAAGAAACATGTAAACCCCCATAGATTAACAAAAGATCAGATTTCACAAGATGTGATTGATATTATAAAGAAAAATAATCAGTTGGATATGGAATTATACCATCTTGCCAAACACAATTTTAACGAAAGAATTAACCATTTGGACAGTGAATCCAAAGAAAAGCTAAAGAATTTTTCCCCATTTTCATAGTGGTGAAAGAAAAGATGGGAGGTAATTAACTTGCCTCTCCTTTTTACTCATGTAATTCACCAATAAAGTAAAACTTCCATCAGTGGGGGTCTTACTGCCCGTTAATGCAGGATAAAAATGAATCCATTTTTAAAATTACACTACCAATCGTCCGCCGATGTCCTACACGTATTATTTATGCTTGCATACAGTTAATAGAGAGTTAAACTGAATAGTGATTTCTTAGGAGGTACAGTTATTTGACTAAATTTAACAAAGATGTAATTGTTACTGGAATTCCAAGAGGAGGTACAACCTTAGCTACAGCTTTAATGGATAATTTGAACAATGCCATTTGTTTAAGTGAGCCACCACGGCAAACAAGATGGTTTAAAAAAACAAAAGATATTAATGAGGTTACGAACAATGTAATCTGTGACTATAGAAAAATCCGCAGAAAAGTAATGAATAAAAAACCTGTAAAAGATTTTCGTAATGAAGATGGTACCCCGATCACTAACTATTTTAACGATGATAGAAACGGGACCCGGAAAAACGTGAGACAGCTTAGGGAGTTTATCTTTCAAGTAGAAGATGAAAACTTTTTGTTAGGTATGAAGCACAATGCCCATTATACTAGTATTCTTCCACAATTAATTGACACGAACATATTTTCCATAATTGCGATTGTAAGACACCCTGTTCCAACCATTTTATCTTGGAAATCTTTAAATCTTCCTATTAGTAAAGGCCGGTTGCCTCATGGAGAAATATATTGGAAAGAACTACGGGATATAACGCGCTCAAAGGATAATTCCCTCCTTACTTTAGTAAGAATTTACGATCTATTTTGTCAGCGTTATCTGACACTAAGTAATCATATTAATCTTCTGAAATATGAGGATATCATAAAAAAACCGTTTCTTTTGGAAAAACTTACTGGTCTATCATACAAGGAAAAAATTGAATTATCCAATCACAACCAAAGTAAACACTATAATTTTAACTTAGCTGATGAAATAAGAGAAAAGATCACACTGCATTCCCCCCATGCTTTAAAGCTCTATTCAATGAACGATGAATCCATTTTAGGAGGGTGAGTAAAAGATGGAAAAGAATCAGCCAAAAATATTAATCTCCTGTGTAGGTGAGAATACGGAAAAATTTAATTTTCGGGTGTTGACCCTGTTCAAAACCTTGAAAAAGTTTGGAGGGCAACTAGCTGAAGCGAAATCGGTTGCGAATTTCGTACGTTCAGTGGATCCTGCTGTAGAAGCTGCGTTACAAAATATTGGCGTTAAAGTAAACGTAGTAGAGCCTTTTATTCAGGACTACCCTTATGCCAATAAATTAAGGATGCTGCAAATGGAGGAGGAGTATGATGTCTTACTTGCACTTGATTGTGACTTAGTCGTTACTAAAGATTTTTCCAATGAAATCTCCTCTAAGTTTATTCAGGCATGTCCTCCCTACATGGATCCCTTAACCCTTGAACAATGGCAGTCTATTTTTTCACATTTTGATCTAAAGCTGCCTTCTGAAAGATTCGAGCTTCTTGGTTCAAATCGGAAAACAATTCCCTATTTTAATAGTGGAGTATTGACAATACCTAAAGCTTACAAAGATCGGCTATTATCATTATGGGAAAAGTACATCATTGATCTTTTAAAACTTGATAGTTTATCAAATGTAAGAACATTTACTGACCAAATTGCTTTATCACTTGCTTTAGCTGATGAGGGACTTCCTTATAAGTCACTGCCAATAGAGATGAATTTTCCAATTCATAACATTATTCATCCAAAATTCCACCCAGAAAAAATGGATCCATATATTATACACTATCATAATCGTATTACAAAAAATTGGTTAATTAGAAAAACTGGATATAAAAAAACGAATAAACATATAAGAAAAATTAATTCTTATTTAAACTTGGATAAATCCTAAGTTTGAGCAAAGAAAAGAAATCATGCAAGAGTAACAACTTGAGCCTCCTACTGGTGATGCCTTAGTTTCGAACAAGACACTCCAAGGAGGCTCCCTTATATTTTGACCATATAAACTTCTTTGAAAGTTACCCATTTGATTTTTCTTTTAATGTATTCCCCGTTCATAGAAGTTAATGTCATCTTTTTTATTATTGCTTCAAATCCAAATTACCACACTGGGGGTCAGGCACCAATTATCTCTATTTATTAATCAAATTGAGAATATTTTTAGGATTTTTAAAAATATACTTTGCATTTTCAAATCCTGATGTAGTTCGTGCCCCCCATAAAGCTAGGCCAAAATCTACACCAGCTGCGTTTGCACTTTGCATATCGTAAATTGAATCACCTATATAAATAGCTTCGTCCGCTTTACATCCTAACAACTTTAGTGCTAGTTCTAATGGATCCGGATTAGGCTTACGTTTTTCTGTATCACTCGCACAAACAACCGAGTGAAAATGATGATCGATATTTAATAAATAAAAGCTATGGTTCATTTCTTCAGCAGTTTTAGAGGTTACAATTCCGGCTTTAGGAAGCGCCTTTATTGCCTCAATAATCCCTTCAAATATAGGAACATTTTTCATAAAGGGTTTTTCCTTCTCTAGCCAAGATTCAAGTGTGGTTGGAATATCAGCAATATTTAATATTTCTAATGTCGTCAGACCCGGAATACCGAGTGAAAAACGGAGTTCATCTAAAGTTTTTTCAATTCCTTGTTCCTTTAAAGTTGCTTGTAATGCTTTAAGTCCAATCAACTCAGAATCAATAATCGTCCCATCTAAATCAAAAATAAATGTGCTATACATTCTATTCATCCTCCCATATTTTATCTGTTTAGAATAGGATAAAAGATGAAATGGATTTCAGGTCAATAGTTAAATCGATGAACGTTCGATAATTTTATAGGGAATTTGAACTTTTTGTCTAGATTTGTTGATGACAAGATCAAAAGCTTGTTCACCAACCTTAATTAATTGATGATCTATCGAAGATATCCCCATTCCAATACCAATGGGTTGGTTTTCTTGTCCTAATATAGCTATATCTTCGGGTACTCTCATATTGATAGATTGAGCATACTGATACATCCCACCAGCCACTTCATCCCCATTGGCATAGATTGCTGTTGGTCTTGTTTTTTGACTCAACAGCTTCTTTCCGGCATTGTATCCATCCTCAAAACTAGAACAATCTGATAGGTAAAACTCGGATTGAAGTTCTCCAAATACTTCCTTATAAGCTGAAATGAGTTGCCTGGTACTCATGCTTTCCATTCCTCTAACTGTTGTAAAGGCTACCTTGGCATGTCCTTTATCTTTAAGGTATTGAAAAGCATCAAGATATGATGCGTATCTATCTATATAGGAGCATCCTATCTCTGGATGATTCGTATATTCACAAGAAACGACTGAACCATAATTAGTATAGGGGATTATCGACTCCCAATTATTTGTCCTAGACGTGATGATTATTCCATCGAGTAATTTATTTTTCAGCATTGAAAGATACTCTATCTCTTTGTCTTTATTGTATTTAGTCGGGAGGACAGTTATGGAATAATCCTTCTCAACAGATTGATTAAGCACTCCATGTAACATTTGATCGAATGCTTGATTGTTGTTATATGGAATGATGATGCCAATCATTCTTGTCTCTCCACGAATTAAATCGACTGCATTTTTATTAGGGGTATAATTCATTTCATCAATAACTTTCTGAACGATAGCTCTTTTTTCTTCAGATACATATTTATGGTTGTTTAAAACTCTTGATACTGTCGTTACTGACACACCGGCCATCTTAGCTATTTCGTTAATATTTGTCATCTAATCCTTCCCTTACACAGAGACTCGTTAAACTGCCTCAAGATTAGTGCCGATCCACTGGCACCGCCCGGATTTTCTATGCTTATTTTAACATAAATTCCCTATTCCTTCTAAAGAAGATGCCTAATTCAACACAAACGGCGAATTGTTTAGCGATAAAAGGACCGATGCTTTGAACAAACATAGGGAGAAAAAAAGGCAGCATAATTGAATATATACACACATATATTTATAAAACACTTTCACTTGAAAGGGGGATCTTTACCTATGGATATTTGCATTTCTTGTGGAAAGGAATTATCAATTATGGAGAGAAACAGAACTGAATGCTGGGAGTGTAGAGAAACGACTGTAGAAGCATATACGGAAGAGGAATAAATAATTCCTATGCAATGAAAATAAAAGAAACGGCCCTAGTCCTCATAAAAAGGTGCCTGACCCCCAATGAGTTAAAGTCGTAACATCGGGAGAGGTGCCTATGCTAGAATAATTCATTAGACTTTTCCTGTAATCCAGTAACTCCAAAATTTTTTTATAAAAAAAGCACAGCGTCTTCGTCATTTCAAATATTTTCAGTAGTGATTTCACTTCACGTTCACAATAGTAATTTCCCATCTCCCGTCCTCATTGTCTAAACAAAGTGCCTCATTAGGAAATCCACCACTTAAGCATTATAAATCTTTTGATACGTTTAAATTAATTAGTAACAGATTTAATTCATCTTTTTTCATACTTTACCACCCTCCTTAAATGAGGATGGGTCTAGCGAGCAGTGACAGTCACTGTTCGCTTTTTATTTTGTTGATTTTTTATAGTAATCAAAAATACCAAAAACTTTTTCTTTATATATTGGCGTCTTTTTTATAGAATCCAAAAGGAGGTGCCAAGCGATGAAGAAAAAAGATCAAGAAGAATTACTTACAGAATTCGTATTGGAAAACAAAGAGAAATTTTATCGATTAGCCTATAGTTACGTTAAAAATGAAGAAGATGCTTTAGATATTATTCAAGAGTCAATCCATAAAGCCCTAAAAGGGATTCATACCTTAGAAAATTCTCAAGCGTTAAAAAGTTGGTTTTTTCGCATCGTAGTTAACACATCATTAGATTTATTACGCAAAAAGAAAAAGGAAATGGTAGTGGATGATGATACTATAGAATTTTTTAGCCCCAAAAAGAATGACACTTATGAAAATGTTGATTTAACCAGATTCCTTAATGAATTGCCTGAAAAATATCGAATTGTAATTATTCTTAAATTTTTTGAAGACCTAAAAATTCGTGAAATAGCAGAAGTTCTAAATGAAAAAGAAAACACGATTAAGACTCGTTTATATAAAGGGCTTAAAATGCTGCGAATAGAAATGAATGATATTTCCTATATGGGAGGTTGATACAATGGATAAAAAGATGGAGGCATTAATGAAAGAATATAATGAGATTCCTATCCCTAGTCAGTTAGACTTTGTTGTTAAAAAGGCACTAAAACAAAAGCCTAAGAAGCGCATAATGACAAAAGTGGCGGTCGGACTAGCAGCAGCTGCTGCTATCTTTATTGGAGGAATAAATTCAAGTCAGACATTTGCCATGACTATGGCTGAGGTTCCAGTTTTAAAAAATGTGGTGAAAGTATTAACATTTAGAGAATACAAGGTGGATGAGGAAACCTTCCATGCAGATATTAAAGTACCTGCGATTAATAACCTTGATAATAAAGAATTACAATCAACATTAAATCAAAAATATCTAAAAGAAAGTGAAGAACTCTATCAACAATTCCAGGCTGATATGAAAGATCTAAAAGAAAGTGGCGGCGGACATTTAGGCATAGAGAATGGATACGAAGTAAAAACCGATACTGACCAACTCTTATCCATTGGACGTTACACTGTCAATACAGTTGGATCGTCATCAACAACGTTCCATTTTGACACGATTGATAAGAAAAATAAGCTGCTTATCACATTACCAAGCCTGTTTAAAAGTGATGCCTATGTTGATTTGATCAGCAATGAAATTAAAAAGCAAATGATTACTCAAATGGAACAAGACTCTGACTTAACTTACTGGGTAAAGAATCCAAATAAAGAAGATAATGATCCACTAGACACTTTTGAAAAAATAAAGCCCGATCAAAATTTCTACATTAACAAAAATAACAAATTGGTCATTAGTTTTGACAAATACGAAGTAGCTCCTGGTTACATGGGTATTGTTGAATTTGTCATCCCTACGGACGTCCTAAAAGACACTCTGGTTAGTGATGAGTATATAAAATAGCATCCACGAGGAGAAGACAGTTTGACACTTACTTTTCCTAGGATAAAAGAAATAAGGATATCCCAAAAGGGTTTGACCCCACGTTCAACACTCAATTTTACAGCTGATTATCAAGTGAAGATCAGCTATATATTGTAGGTTGAGGGGTCTGACACTATTTTCTGGGATATCCTCTTTTTATTTCTTAGAGGACCACCCTTTGTTTTGTCCTTCTGATTTATCCACATGAATTAATGGCAGTTTACATAGCAAAGTCTAATTTTTATTGAAAAATTCCCATACAAAAGTAGGTTAAACTTTTTCTTTATTCCGAGCGTCTATTTATCGTATGCAATAAAGAATACGTATCAAGGAAAGAGACAGGTCTTTTTTAATGAAGAAAGGTCACTCTTAACATAAACTTATACAATTTATAACAGAAAACAAGGTTAACTTTTATCGATTCGCACATAGTTTAGATTAGATGGTTCAAAAAACTTTACAACATCCACAAAAAAAATTAACCTTATCATGGCCTTCATTCTGGTCTATCCCCCATATCTGCCATTTGAAGTGAGGGAATGCTTTGAATTTACTTTTGGCATTAGAATGATCGTTATTTTCATCATTAGAAAATGTATTTTTTAAAAGAAAGGAAAAAATCATCTATGAACTACTTACCTATTTTAAAAAACAGATTTCAAACAAAAATTACAAACTTGGATTTAAGGGTGAAAGACCATGACGACTAACCCTAAAGCACAAAACAGAAGATACCTAGTAGGATTAGATGGTCTAAGAGGTTTAGCGGTGCTTTCTGTCATTTTCTATCATATTGGATTCCCTTGGGCATCTGGAGGTTTTTTAGGTGTAGTCGTGTTCTTCGTGCTATCTGGCTACCTTATTACTGATATCATAATGACTGAGTGGGAACAACAAAGAAGATTTGATTTAAAGAATTTCTGGATTCGCCGTGCTAGACGCTTACTTCCAGCCATGCTCGCAATGTTAGTGATCATAATTGGCTGGGTAAGCTTGTTTCATCATCATCTTTTAGAAAAATTGCAAGCGGATGCTCTAGCTGCTTTACTATATATTAGTAATTGGTGGTACATCTTTCATCACCAATCCTATTTTGATAGCTTTCAATCACCATCATTATTAACTCATTTTTGGTCATTAGCAGTAGAAGAACAGTATTATCTTTTCTGGCCATTGTTGCTTACATTCGGGTTACGCTTTATCTCTAAACGTTCATTTTTATTTATTACTCTCACCTTAATCGGTATTTCTGCATTAACAATGGCCATATTATATGAACCCGGATCAGATCCAAGTAGAGTCTATTACGGGACTGATACGAGAGCTTTTTCTCTATTAATTGGTTCTGCACTTGCACTTATTTGGCCAAGTCAAAAGCTTGCTGTCAAAGTACCATTAGCTTTACGACTTGTCCTTAATTTAGTCGGGTCAATTGCGCTTGTTGTAATCCTTTTAATGGTTGGACGTACCAATCAATATGACCCTTTCCTATACCGCGGAGGGATGGTATTATTGTCAATTGCTGCTATGTTATTAGTAGCCGTGCTCGTTCATCCAGCTAACAGCATTAGTAGAGTTTTTAATTTTAAACCTTTACGATGGCTGGGTGTCCGTTCCTATGGCATCTATTTGTGGCAATATCCCGTCCTTGTATTAACTACGCCTGCAATAAATACAACAGGAATTTCGATTACCAGAGTCATATTCCAATTAATCTGCATTATTGGATTGGCATCATTATCATGGAAATTCATCGAAAATCCAATACGCCAAAAAGGATTGAAAGAACCGTGGAGAAGACTTGCTACGAAGAAATCGTTACTTAATCGTGTTGTTTTCAGACGTTGGATTGTCCTTGGCGGAGGAGTGCTAATAATGCTTTTCTCATTTTTAGCTATTTACAATGTGACTATTGCAAAAACAGATAAAAAAGAGGAAACGCATGCTGTAATTAAAGAAGATCGTTCTA
>Ga0213829_1002465_pt1 | contig 12106 bp, 12 predicted proteins | sample MC6MC0896MG_FD_180665 | JGI IMG/M metagenome (GOLD analysis project Ga0213829, IMG submission 180665) | Enriched soil aggregate microbial communities from Iowa State University, Ames, United States - MC6-MC0896-MG | ecosystem: Environmental > Terrestrial > Soil > Unclassified | place: USA: Iowa...
GCCGGGTACGACTGAGGCCCACCGGGACATCCCGGTGGGCCTCAGTCGTACCTGCGCTCTTCCGGCCCCTCAGGAGGGGCCGGCTGACCTTACTTGGTCCAGACGAGCGGCTTGTCGCGGTACGGGTTCAGATCGTAGCTGAGGTAGTTGCTGGAGCTGCCCGTGTAGGCCACTCCGCTCACCGCAGTGCCCGTGGGAGCCAGCGCGATCTGGCAGTCCACCTGGGTGTCGCCGACGGCCCGGAAGCTCTTGGAGTAGGGGCACTTGTCGAAGCCGCCGAAGATGATCAGGCTGCCGGCCGGAGCGCCACCGGCGAGGGTGCCCTTGAAGTTGGAGTGCGTCCAGGAGACCGAATTCTTGATCGGGTTCAGCGTCTGCTTGAGGGTGACCTCACTGTGGATGTAGTAGGGCACGTAGCCCTTGTACTTGTCCGAGTTCTTGAGGCCGGACAAATCCGCGAAGGAGCCCTTCTCGATGCTCGTGACCTTCACATCGAAGAGCTGCTTGTCGTAGTAGTCCTTGCCGGGCTTGCCGGTCTGGACGAAGATCTTGCCGGTCTGGCCGATCTTGAGCGTGGTGCCCGCGGGGGTCATCTGGTCCACGGATGGGCCGCCCTTGGGGTCGGCGGCCGGTGCGGCGCTGGTTTCCGACGGCGTCTCAGACGGGGTGTCCGAGGGGGACGCCTCCGTGGACGGAGTCTCTTCCGGGGTCTGCGACGGAGTGCTCGAGGAGCTCTCCACCGGTGCCGGATCCTTCTTGGTGTCCACGGTGATGGTGCAGGCGCTCAAGCCCAGGGCCAGAGCGGCCAGGGCTGCGACGGTGCCCGCGCTGCGGGTGCGAGAGGTGAAGAATGACATGGTTCCCTGATCCTTGCTACTGCGTCAGATGACACTTTTTAGTGCAATCATTGGAGCAATTGTGGCATGGCTCAGGCCGCGAAGGCGATGGGTACCCCTCCCCATGACGACGGCCCCTCGAAGAGTCCGTGTGACCTGCCGGCCGGCTCGTGCAACCGCCCGTGACAGTTCCGGGTGTGGACGGCGGGGCGAGAGGCCGGGTGCGACCTCTTATACTGGAAGGCGTGCTTTCGGGACTGGTGATCGTGGACAAACCACAGGGTTGGACGAGCCACGATGTCGTGGCCCGTATGCGTCGGCTGGCGGGGACCCGCAAGGTGGGCCATGCCGGCACACTGGACCCCATGGCCACCGGTGTCCTGGTGGTGGGGGTGAACAAGGCCACGCGTCTGCTGACGTACATCGTCGGCACCGGGAAGCGCTACACCGCCACCATCCGTCTCGGCCAGTCCACGGTGACCGACGACGCCGAGGGTGAGGTCACCGCCGAACAGGACGCCTCGTCCGTCGAGGACCGGGCCATCCGTGACGCGGTGTTGCAGTTCCTCGGCGGCATCCAGCAGGTGCCCAGCAGCGTCAGCGCGATCAAGGTCAACGGGGAACGCTCCTACGCGCGGGTGCGCGCCGGGGAGGACGTGGCCCTGGCCGCCCGGCCGGTCACCATCCGCCGCTTCGACATCCTGGACATCCGCCGGGACGGTTCCCTGGTGGATGTGGATGTGGACGTGGAGTGCTCCTCCGGGACCTACATCCGTGCGCTCGCCCGTGACCTCGGAGCCGCACTCGGCGTCGGAGGTCACCTCACGGTCCTCCGCCGGCACGAAGTCGGGCCATTCACCCTGGACGCCGCCAGGACCCTGGAGCAGCTCGCCGAGGACTTCCAGGTCCTGGACCTGGCCCAGGCCGCCCGCGATCTGATGCCGGTGCGGGAGCTCAGTGCCGAGGAAGCCGCCGACCTGTCCCACGGGCGCCGCATCCCGCGCGACGAGGCGCAGCCCGGCACCGCGGAGAACCCCGTGGCGGCCTTCGCCCCGGACGGGACGCTCGTGGCCCTTCTGGCCGACGCGGGACGCCATGCCAAGCCCGTGCTCGTCTTCCCGCCGGACGCTCCGGAGGCTCCCGCCGGACCGGGCGCGGGGGAACGGTGATGGACGCCTACTTCTGGATCATCGCGGTGGTGGGCATCGCGTCCACCCTGATCTGCGCGGTGGCCGGCGTCCTGGGCAAGAAGCCCAATGACGTCACCATCCTGTCGGTCGGGGCCGTGTGGCTCGCGCTCGTGGTCTACCTGGTGGGCTCGATCATCCGCGTGAGCGTGGGGGAGCGGATCCGCGGGGAGACCTGGGAGTTCTGGGGTTACATGATCACGGCCCTGGTCCTGCCCCTGGGCGCGGTCTACTGGTCCGTGGTGGAACGCACGCGCTGGAGCAATTTCGTCATGGCGGTGGTGGGCGTGACGGCCCTCGTGATGGCCGCCCGCATGAACCAGATCTGGTATTAGATGGAGAACACGGTGAAGACCCCCTCAAGCAACGCGGAACAGAGTGACACGGCTCAGGGCAACACCCGGAACACGGGGCCGGGGCGCCTCCTGATCGCCGTCTACGGCATCTTCGCCCTCGCGGCCACCGCACGCGCCGGCTATCAGATCGCCACCAAGTTCCACACTGCGCCGCTGGCCTACCTCCTCTCGGCACTGGCCGCCGTGGTGTACATCGTCGCGACCGTGTCTCTGGCGCGCCGCGGCACCGCGTCCTTCCGGGTCTCCGTGGTGGCCGTCAGCCTCGAACTTCTGGGTGTCCTGGTGGTCGGAGCCCTGAGTGTTTTCGACTCCCAGGCGTTCCCGGCGGACACGGTCTGGTCCGGCTTCGGGAAGGGCTACGGTTTCGTGCCGCTGCTCCTGCCGCTGCTCGGGCTCTGGTGGCTGTACAAGCGGCGTCCGTCCACGTCCTGACCGCCGGCGGGATCACCGCCCGCGCACCCGGTATTCTTGACAGGCCGCTAGCCGCGGCACACCGCTCTTGTAGGGGATGGCTCATGGTTGACATTTGGCGGGACCTCACGGAGGTTCCGGAAGCTTACGGTCCCGCCGTGGTGACGATCGGGAACTTCGACGGCGTGCACCGGGGCCACCGCCGAGTCCTGAGCCGCCTGGTCGCCGCTGCCCGCGAAGGTGGCGCACGCGCCGTCGTCGTGACCTTCGATCCGCATCCCGCGCAGGTCCACCGCCCCGAGCACGCCCCCGAGCTGATCATGGGCCTGCAGGACCGGATGGAAGCCCTGGGCGCCGAGGGCGTCGACGCCGTGTTGGTCATGCACTACACCCCGGAGCTGGCCGCCATGAGTGCGCGCGCTTTCGTGCAGGACGTCCTGGTGGACGGGCTGCGCGCCGCCGGAGCCGTGATCGGCCACGACACCCGCTTCGGCGCGGGCAACAGCGGCGATGTGGACACCATGCGGGAGCTGGGCGCGGAGCTCGGCTTCGAAGTGGAGGTCATCGACGAATTCGGCAGCGACGACGACGGCGGCCTCTCGCGCCGCTGCTCGTCCACCTGGGTGCGTGAGGCCCTCGCCGCGGGGAACGTGGAGCAGGCAGCCGAGGTGCTGGGCCGTCCGCACCGCATGCGTGGCGAAGTGGTCCACGGCGCCGCCCGTGGACGTGAGCTCGGCTTCCCCACGGCCAATCTGGCCCCTGACTCCTCAGGTTTCGTCCCGGCCGATGGCATCTACGCCGGCTGGCTGGTCGATGAGGCCGGAACCCGCTGGCCGGCGGCGATCTCGGTGGGCTCCAATCCGACGTTCGAGGGCGTCGAGCGCCAGGTGGAAGCCCATGTGATCGGGCGGCCGGATGAGCGCGTCGAGGACTTCAACCTCTACGGGCAGTGCGTCGTGGTCGAGTTCGTCTCCCATCTGCGCGGCATGGTCGCGTACCGGGGCCCCGAGGCCCTCGTGGAGCAGATGTGCCTCGACGTCGCGCAGACGCGGGAGATCCTGGGCGTCCCGGCGCCCCGAACCTGACGGATACGAAGCCCTGACGGGCTCAAGGCCCGGCTGTCCCTGGGGCGCGTGCCCCAGGCGTCACACCGGTGGAGCAGTGAGTGCCGTCGCGTGGTCTGCGGAGGAGAGCCGTGCCGCGAAGGCCCGGTGATCGGCCGCGTTGACCTCTTCATACGCCAGCGCCCAGTCCAGGAGCGCCGACCCCACCTTCCGGCCCCGGCCCAGGTACCCGGCGATCCGCGTGGCGGCGGGCGATTGGGAGTGCGCCCGGGACAGCAGCAAGGCGCAGGCCTGGGCGTAGCCGTGGAAGGGGCCGTCCTCCAGAGCCGAGGCATCGATCCCGCCCTTCATGTCGCGGAACTGGCGCAGGTAGAAATCGCCCTCGGGTGCTTTCAGATGGCCCAGGAACGGGTCCGAGCAGGCCTGGAGGATCTTCTGGAGCCCCACCACGCGCGCGCCTTCACCGCGCTGGGCCACGCCCTCGAGCAGCTGACGCGGCTGGGCGATCCCTCCGTATTCGGCCAGAACGCTGCGGCGGGCCTCCTTCGCCTGGAGGATGAGGACGTCATCCGCGGAGTCCTGCAGCGCGATCACGAAACACTGCGTGCCCACACTTCCCACGCCCACCACCCGGCGGGCGAAGTCCGCCAGGGAGTAGTGCTGGACCAGGAACGCGATGTCGATCGCGGCGTTGCGCTGATACTCCTTGAAGAGGGCGTTGAGATCCCGCGTGAGGGACGGCTCCACATGTTCCATGACCGGAGGATCGTCCACGAAACGGATGCGGCCGTCGTCGCCCTTCCGGGTCAATTTCCGCGCCGCCTGCCCGGTGGTCCGCCTCCTCGCCTTGGCGATCGCGTCCTGCAGGGCTTTCCGCGACGGCCCGGACAGTCTGCTGAGTGTCTCCTCGGCGTCGACGTTCGCGTAGTACCGTTCCACGGGGCTCAGCCGGAGTGCGGCGTCGAGACCCAGGCGGTAACCGTCCACCGCTGCGAGCGCCGCGTTCTCGATGACCTCGGTGCTGCGCCCGCTGTCCCGGCCCGCGATGACGAGGCTGGTGACCAGGCGCTTGAGGTCCCATTCCCACGGCGCCCAGGCCGCCTCGTCGAAGTCGTTGAGATCGAACACGAGGCTCCGCTCCGGGGACGCGTAGAACCCGAAGTTGGCGAGGTGGGCGTCCCCGCAGGAGGCCACCAGGATGCCGCTGTGCCGGTCCCTGGCCAGGTCCGCGGCCATGACGGCGGCCGCGCCACGGTAGAACGCGAAGGGCGACGCGGCCATGCGCTCCTCCCTCAGCGGGACCAGGAACGGGACGCGCGTGGCGTTCTGACGGTCCAGGATCCCCAGTGGGTCGCGTCCGTCGGTGCTGAGCCGCGCCAGCTCCCGCCGTGGATGCGTTGAGCGGGCGGCCCGGCCGGCCGTGAGCTGGTCCGTGAGGGTGACGCGTGCAGACTCCATGAGGACAGTCTGGGGGCCGCCGCCGCTCCGGACAAGCGAGGCCGCGGCCCGTGCCACCCCGCTTTTCGACAAGCTGCGGCGTGTGCCGATAGAATGACAGGTGGGTTCGGCTGCAGTCCGTGGTTGCCGAGTCTGTTGCCTGTCCGCTCCGGCGGGAGGCGGCTACCCGGCAGTGAGTTTCTGTCCGGGCCGCACGGCACAACTCATTAGGAGTTCACTGTGGCACTTGACGCCGCCGTAAAGACGCAGATCATCCAGGAATTCGCCACCCACGAGGGTGACACCGGTTCCCCCGAGGTTCAGATCGCTGTGCTGTCCAAGCGCATCTCTGACCTGACGGAGCACCTGAAGTTCCACAAGCACGACCACCACACCCGCCGTGGCCTCATGGCTCTGGTCGGTCGCCGCAAGCGCATGCTGCGTTACCTGCACGACACCGACATCAGCCGCTACCGTTCGCTCATCGAGCGCCTCGGCCTGCGCCGCTAGTTGGTCCGGAAGCGGCCCGCTCATCGAGTGGGCCGCTTCCTGCAGCAACAGCGAAAGCTGAGTTCGATGGAAGTGCCTCACCAGAGGCGCTTCCGCACAAGTAGATCAGCACATCAGTAAGTAGATCAGCAGGAGACCTTCCGGATCCGCGCATTCGCGGTCCTCGGTAGTGACTCGCGGGACGGCCGGACAGGCCCTGGCCCGAGGGTCTCGATCGAAGACCGGGTGACGTACAGGACGGCGACGCCGCCCCTGGGCTGGAACGGACGGTCTTCACACACGAAACGGAGGTGACCCTTGGAGGGTCCCGAAATCCAGTTCTCCGAAGCGATCATCGACAACGGCCGGTTCGGCCAGCGCGTGATCCGATTTGAAACCGGCCGTCTGGCCAAGCAGGCCGCAGGCGCGGCCATGGTGTACATCGACGATGACACCGCACTGCTCTCCGCCACCACCGCGGGCAAGCACCCGCGTGAGGGCTTCGACTTCTTCCCGCTCACCGTGGACGTGGAAGAGCGCATGTACGCCGCCGGCCGCATCCCCGGCAGCTTCTTCCGCCGCGAAGGCCGTCCGTCCACCGAGGCCATCCTGGCCTGCCGTCTCATGGACCGCCCGCTGCGTCCGGCCTTCGTGAAGGGTCTGCGCAACGAGGTCCAGATCGTGGTGACCGTCCTGGCGATCAACCCGGACGAGCTCTACGACGTGGTCGCCATCAACGCGTCCTCCATGTCCACCCAGCTCTCCGGTCTGCCGTTCTCCGGCCCGATCGGCGGCGTCCGTGTCGCACTGATCGCCGACGAGCAGGGCACCCAGTGGGTCGCCTTCCCGAAGCACTCCCAGCTCGAGAACGCCGTGTTCGACATGGTCGTGGCCGGCCGTGTCGCCGGTGACGACGTCGCGATCATGATGGTCGAGGCCGAGGCCACCGACAACTCCTGGAACCTCATCAAGGAACAGGGCGCCACCGCCCCGACCGAAGAGGTCGTGGCCGAGGGCCTCGAGGCCGCCAAGCCGTTCATCAAGGCCCTGTGCGAGGCTCAGTCCGACCTGGCCGCCCGTGCCGCCAAGCCCACGGTCGAGTTCCCGGTCTTCCTGGACTACCAGGACGACGTGTTCGCCGCCGTCGAGGCCGCCGCTGCGACCCGCCTGGCCGAGGTCTTCCAGATCGCGGACAAGCAGGAGCGTGACGCCGCGTCTGACGCCTTGAAGGACGAAGTGGTCGCCTCTCTGGCCGCGCAGTTCGAAGGTCGCGAGAAGGAGCTCTCCGCTGCCTTCCGCTCCGTCACCAAGCAGGTCGTGCGCCAGCGCATCCTCAAGGACCAGGTCCGCATCGACGGCCGTGGCCTGACGGACATCCGTCAGCTCACCGCCGAGGTCGAGGTCCTGCCCCGCGTGCACGGCTCCGCCATCTTCGAGCGCGGCGAGACCCAGATCATGGGTGTCACCACGCTGAACATGCTCAAGATGGAGCAGCAGATCGACTCCCTGTCGCCGGAGAAGACCAAGCGCTACATGCACAACTACAACTTCCCGCCGTACTCGACCGGTGAGACCGGCCGCGTCGGCTCCCCGAAGCGCCGCGAAATCGGCCACGGTGCTCTCGCCGAGCGCGCCCTGGTGCCGGTGCTGCCGAGCCGCGAGGAGTTCCCGTACGCGATCCGCCAGGTGTCCGAGGCTCTCGGCTCCAACGGTTCGACGTCGATGGGTTCCGTCTGCGCCTCCACCCTGTCCCTGCTGAACGCCGGTGTGCCGCTGAAGGCCCCCGTCGCCGGCATCGCCATGGGCCTGGTGTCCGACGAGGTCGACGGCCAGACCCGCTACGCGGCCCTGACCGACATCCTCGGCGCCGAAGACGCCTTCGGTGACATGGACTTCAAGGTCGCCGGTACCCGTGAGTTCGTCACGGCCATCCAGCTCGACACCAAGCTGGACGGCATCCCCGCCTCCGTGCTGGCCGCCGCGCTGAAGCAGGCCCGCGAAGCCCGCCTCCACATCCTCGACGTGCTCAACGCCGCGATCGACACCCCGGACGAGCTCTCCGAGTTCGCTCCGCGCGTCATCGCCGTGAAGATCCCCGTGGACAAGATCGGCGAGGTCATCGGCCCCAAGGGCAAGATGATCAACCAGATCCAGGAGGACACCGGCGCGGACATCTCCATCGAGGACGACGGCACCGTGTACATCGGCGCCACCAACGGCCCGTCCGCCGAGGCCGCCCGCTCCGCGATCAACGCCATCGCCAACCCGCAGATCCCCGAGGTCGGTGAGCGTTACCTGGGCACCGTGGTCAAGACCACCACGTTCGGCGCGTTCGTCTCCCTGACCCCGGGTAAGGACGGCCTCCTGCACGTCACCGAGCTGCGCAAGCTCGCCGGTGGCAAGCGCGTGGACAACGTCGAGGACGTCGTCTCCGTGGGCCAGAAGGTCCAGGTGGAGATCACCAAGATCGACGACCGTGGCAAGCTCTCCCTCTCCCCGGTGGTTGAGGACGAGGCTGAAGCCCCGGCTGGCGAGTAGTACATGGCAGCCACTGAGCTGCCTCTGAGCGTGGAGCAGGGCCGTCCGGTCCTGCTCCACGCCCATGATGGGGCAGAAGTCCGCCGGACCGTCCTCCCGGGCGGCGTCCGGGTCCTCACCGAATCGATGCCGGGGCAGCGCTCCGCCACCATCGGGTTCTGGGTGGGCGTGGGCTCCCGCGACGAGGTCGGAGGCCAGCACGGCTCCACGCACTTCCTGGAACACTTGCTCTTCAAGGGCACCCGACGCCGGACCGCCCTGGAGATCGCCTCGGCCTTCGACGAGGTGGGCGGTGAGTCCAACGCGGCCACCGCGAAGGAGAGCACCTGCTACTACGCGCGGGTGCTGGACCGTGACCTGCCGATGGCGATCGACGTCATCGCGGACATGATCACGGGAGCCGTCCTGGATCCCGAGGAGCTCGAGCAGGAACGCGAAGTCATCCTCGAAGAGATCGCCATGGACGCGGATGATCCCACCGACGTGGCGCACGAGCACTTCGTCTCCGCCGTGCTGGGCGATCACCCGCTGGGCCGCCCGATCGGCGGCACCCCCGAAGCCATCCGCGCCGTGGCGCGCGACTCGGTCTGGGAGCACTACCGGCAGCACTACCGTCCTCAGGAACTGGTGGTCACCGCAGCCGGCGGCCTGGATCACGACGTCGTCTGCTCGCTCGTGGAGGAGGCCCTCCGGTCTGCCGGCTGGCCGATGACCGAGGGCACCGCTCCGAAGCCCCGCAGGTCCTCCGACGCCGCCGCGATCAGCGGCAGGCCCGGTCTCGCCGTGGTGAAGCGCCAGGTGGAACAGGCCAACATCATCCTGGGCTGCCCGGGACTGGTGGCCGGTGACTCGCGCCGCTACGTCATGAGCGTGCTGAATTCGGTGCTCGGCGGAGGCATGTCCTCGCGGCTCTTCCAGGAGATCCGCGAGAAGAAGGGGCTGGTCTACTCCACGTACTCCTTCTCCTCGAGCTACGCGGACGCGGGCTACTTCGGTCTGTATGCGGGATGCAGCCCGGCCAAGGTGGGGCAGGTCATCACCCTGCTCCAGGCCGAGCTGGAGAAGCTCGCGGAACACGGCATCACGGAGTCGGAACTGAGCAAGGCCAAGGGCCAGCTCTCCGGCGGGATCGTGCTGGCTCTGGAGGACACCGGCTCCCGGATGTCCCGCCTGGGCCGGGCCGAACTGGTGTCCGGCGAGTTCCAGAGCATCGACGACACCCTGGCGCAGATCGAATCGGTCACGGCGGAGCAGGTGCTGGAGCTGGCGCGTGACATGGCCGGCCGGCCTCGGACGATCACCGTCGTGGGGCCGTTCGACGAGTCGGAGACGTTCGGGCTCTGACGAAGCGCGGAGCAACGATCTGCTCTGCCTGCTATTCCCACGGCGGTGTGGTCACCACACGCCGTGGCCAGGGCCGCGGGGCCCTTTTACGCAGGCTGCCGCAGATCGTTGCTCCGCGCTGTGTTTTCTGCGAACGTCTCCGGTTCGCCTGGTGGTGCTCAGCCGCCGGCGAAGGGCGGGAGGACGTCCACCGTGTCGCCGGGGGAGAGCGGCTTGGCGTGGTCCTTGGCGGCCACGCCGTTGATGAGGAATGAGCTCCGCGAGAGGACCCGGGACAGTTCGGGGGCGTCTGCGGCGGCGCCCGGCCGCTCGGCCACCTGGACCGCTTCCAGCAGCGCGCCCAGGGTGAACGGGCCCGCGGAGGGGCTCGCGCCGTCGTCGGTCGCGAGGGTGGACGGCGGCGCGTCGAAGCGTTCCTCGTCCACGCCGGCCGCTGCTTTGGCCGCGGCGAAGTACCGTACCGTGATCATCTGTTCTGTTCTCCTGGGTGACTCTGCGTGACTCAGCCGCCGATGGCGCTCATCGAGCGGTCCGGCTGCACGAAATCGGGGGCGTCCAGGCCGACATGGCCCATGCCATGTGCCTTCGGCTTGACCCACATGGCCTCCTGCCACCGACGCACGAGTTCTGCGTCGTCCGCGCCGGAACGGAGCGGCCCCAGAAGGTCGAACTCCTCCCGCGAGAAGAGGCAGCTCATGACCTTGCCCTCCGCGGTGAGGCGGGTGCGACGGCAGTCCGAGCAGAACGGCTCCGTGACGGAGGCGATGATGCCCACGGTGCCCAGCACCTCGCCGGTCTCCCGTGACCGCACGGTGAACCGTTCGGCAGGGGCGCCGTCGCGCTGACGGGGATCCGGCCCCAGCTCGAAGCGCTCCTCGATGATCTCCCGGGTCTGGGCGGCGGTGATGAGCTGTTCGCGCTGCCAGATGTGGTCCGCGTCCAGGGGCATCTGCTCGATGAAACGCAGCTCGTAGCCGTGCTCCAGGGCCCAGGCCAGGAGGTCCGGAGCCTCGTGGTCATTGAGACCGCGCATCAGGACCGCGTTGAGCTTCAGGGGGGTGAGCCCGGCCCGGGCCGCAGCCTCGACGCCGCGCAGCACCTGATCCAGGAAGTTCCGGCGCGTGAGCGTGGCGAAGGTCTCGGGGTGGATGGAATCGAGCGAGACGTTGATCCGGGTCAGGCCCGCGTCCCTGAGCGCCTGAGCCCGCGACTCCAGCCCGACGGCGTTGGTGGTCATCGAGATGGGCAGTTCCGGATGATCCTCGCGGAGCCCGGCGATGATCTCCACCAGGTCGGCTCGGACAAGAGGTTCGCCGCCGGTGAGCCGCAGTTCCCGGACACCCAGCCGGTCCACGGCCAGGCGCACCAGGCGGCGGATCTCCTCCTGGGTCATGAGGCGGTCCTTCGCCATCCAGTCGAGGCCGTTGGCGGGCATGCAGTAGGTGCAGCGCAGATTGCACTTGTCGATCAATGAGACCCGGAGGTCGGTGGCGAGGCGGCCGAAGCGGTCCAGGAGACCGCTGTGTTCCGGCATCGGCGTCGGGTCGCCTTCCCGCGCGGCAGGGGGCAGCCCGGGCATGCCGAGGGCTACGCGCACGCCCGCATCATGTGCGGTCTTCTCCATGTCTTTCACCCTACGCCAGCCTGAAGCCCGCGGGATGTTTCAGTCTTGTCATAACTGGTGATTCCGAACGCTCGATCGGTGGCACCGGCTTAATCTGGACGTATGAACGGTGCCTCGCTTTCCCGGGACGTCCCGACGGCCCCACGGCACAGGCCGGTCGGAGCCTGGCGGGTGACGGCGCTGGCCGGGGTCTGCGGCCTGCTGGCCGTGGGGACCGGCGTGCTGCTGGGAGAGTTCCTCAGTGTCTGGCTGAGCCCGTCGCTGACTCCGCTGAACGCCGTGGGCGGAGTGGTGATCGACGCCGTGCCCGGCCCGGTCAAGGAATGGGCCATCGCCAGCTTCGGGACCTCGGACAAGCTGGTCTTCGGCATCGCCATGCGCGTGATCGCGGCCGTGCTGGCCGTGCTGGCCGGGATACTCGAATTCCGGCGCCGCCGCACGGGCCTGGTGCTCGTCTCCCTCATCGGGGTGCTGGCAGCCTGGGCCGGTGCGGTCCGGCCCGACGGCGGTGCCGTGCCCGCAGTGCTCGGGCTGTTCTCCGGCGTGATGGCCGCCGTCGTGCTGTCCGTCCTGATCACGCGGCTCGGCGTCTGGGCGCGCCGAGACGCGGAGGCCGACGCCCCGACTCCCGCCGAGGCGGGGCCGGGGGCTTCCGCCCCGAGCAGCCGCAGGCGGTTTCTCGGTGCGATCGGTGCGAGCGCCGTGGGGATCGCCGTCCTCGCGGCCGGCACGGCCGTGGCCCGCGGCGCCCGGAGCGGATACCAGACGGCGCGCGCCGCGCTGAAGCTCCCCGCCCCGGCGAAGGCCGCGCCGCCCGCCC
>Ga0213829_1002468_pt1 | contig 12101 bp, 12 predicted proteins | sample MC6MC0896MG_FD_180665 | JGI IMG/M metagenome (GOLD analysis project Ga0213829, IMG submission 180665) | Enriched soil aggregate microbial communities from Iowa State University, Ames, United States - MC6-MC0896-MG | ecosystem: Environmental > Terrestrial > Soil > Unclassified | place: USA: Iowa...
CTGCATAAAGGCCTCTCATTGCTTCCTCTTTGAAGCGTTCAAAATCAAATTCCTCTTTTTCCATTTGCTCTGTCTAATATAAAAATTCTTTATTTGACACAGTTTACTTTACACCCTCTAGTAAACATTCAAAACATGAACTTTCGTTAAGTAGTTTCAATTATTTCTATGACTTTTTTCAACGTGTTGATCACAGATTAATAGTAAATTCAACTTAAAACTATGTTATTTTTCATCACAACGAACCACAATCTTATATTCGATGTACACCGTTTAAGATTAGTTTTTATAATATGACTATTCGTTATATGTAAATGCACTAAAAGATATCTGCTTGGGATAAATCCATAAGTTTATTACTTTGTTCTGTCTTGTTAAATAACTATTGTTTATCATCGGATATGAATATGGAATTATGTATAAATACCTGTCGACTCCCCATATTTTTCTACGCAAACTTCATCCGCTATCCCATAAAGTATCTGTTCAGTAAAATCACTAACATTATGTGGTATTTTCTCTGGCTTATCTAAGATTTCAAAATAGAAATCTTGACCATTACTCACCACCCAGTTTGCAATATCTTCCCTCCCGTCTTCCGACTCTTCCATATAATCAGTGTATGGTTCACACTGTAATTCAATAGAAGCGTCCACAAATTCTTCCTGAAACCTAATTATCTCCTCTTTAGAAAAAGAAATAAGAATCTCTTTCAGCCTTTCCCTACTAAGTGCCGCCTTTTCTACTATAGCCCAAAACCATTCGGATGTTTCAATATTTTCCATCTATATATTCTGTGAGTCAATTTTAATCATTTTTTCAAGCCTTCTATCATTCGTTTGCTACCGAATTTCTTGGTACAGGTAGCTCCGATGTCTTATTTAAGCTTGCAACTCTGTTTGTCCTTTTGTCTTTCTGAATTCAGTCAAGCTCATTACATGCCGCTTTTTAAAGAATTTATTGAGATGGCTTTCGTCGGAAAAACCAAATTCGGAAACAATTTCGTTAACCCGCATATCGCTGAAAAGAAGTCTATGCTCAATCAATCTCATTTTATAATTCAATATATAATGCTGGATAGTTTCACCACACTGCTTTTTAAAGTAGCTACCGAGATAGCTTTCAGAGAAACCAAATTTTTGTGCTATTGAAGAAACCTTCAACAGGGCTGGATCATGGATGTTTCCTTGGATATAATTAATAATATCCAATGCTCTCTTATCTGTATTAGAGGCTACATGCTCTACTCTCATCTTTGAAATATTGCGTGCGGCAATGACAATAATAGCATTCACATAGTGTAGTGTCAGCTCTTCATGGAAGAGGTCTGGATGATTAATATTATGAAGAAGCGACGATACAATCGAATCAACCAAGATAACATCAGGTTTATTCTGTAAGATGCACCCCGACAAATAGGAAGCACCGTATAATAGGCACTCCATCGAATTAATACTGTTCCATTTGTAATCCTTAACATAACGTTCGCTAAACTTGATTAGCAAAAGTTCCGTTTTCTCAACAATTTCCAAATAATGCTGATCATTTGGTGTCAAGAGAATCAGGCTGCCTTCGCTGTATGAGGCTGTATTGTTATTTATCTTAAGGAATCCTTTTCCACAAATCACATATATGATTTGAAAAAAAGAGAACTGATTGTCTTTTAGTGGACAGTTTACCTCCTTATGATGCTCTACTTTGACCAATTGGTCGATATTCTCGCGTTTCATCATGTAAAAATACCTATTTATCATTAAAATATACTGATTTTTTAGAATTTTTCTGTTCAATTTTGCTATATATAAATTTTAGACATCAATGAAAAATTCAATCTACGTCCTAGCCCTGGGCGCCTTTGGCATAATCACCACTGAATTTGGGATAGTTGGCATCCTTCCGACAATTAGTCGGCAATTCCAGGTATCAATAGATACTGCGGGGTGGTTGCTTAGTGCTTTTGCCATAACTGTCGCAGTCTCCTCTCCTTTTATCACTTCATTCACGACCAAAATAAATCGAAAACTCCTTTTGTGTTTGGTCATGAGCATATTCGTTTTCTCAAACTTAATCTCAGCATTTTCTTCAAATTTCTCGATACTCATGGTCGCCCGTATACTACCAGCCATTTTACATCCCCTATTCTGGAATATCTCTATTGCAATAGCCTTTAAAAACAGTGGCGCAAAAGGCGTTTCTACAGTGATGTTAGGGCTAAGCTTAGCTACAGTATTAGGTATTCCATTAACGACATATGCTGTAGATCTCTTCCACAATTGGCAGGCTTCGTTCTTCCTCAGTAGCGCAATCAGTTTGATTGCCTTTATCGGTCTATTACTCTTCATACCTTCTATCCCAGCAGATAACTCGAAGTCTACACAGAATCAGATATCCGTTCTAAAAAGTCCACAATTGTGGCTCAATCTGATTTCTACCATTTGTACATTAGCAGCAATGTTCTCAAGTTATACTTATCTTACTGCCTATCTTGAGCAAATTACAAAAATGGATGGGGCTCAGATCAGTATCATGTTGCTTCTTTTTGGTGGCATGGGAACTTTAGGAAACTGGCTTATGGGGTTAGCCCTGAATAGAAATGTGTTATTGACTGCAAGACTTTTTTTGGCTTCTTTAATTACAGTACAGGTTTTAGCTTACTACCTTGGTGGAATCTTTACGCCAATGGTCGTTATCGTTTCCCTTTGGGGAATGATTCATACGGGGGGCTTTTTAGTTTCAAATATCAGAACAACACAGTCTGTTCCTCATCATGCCTTAGAATTTGTGAATAGCTTACTTACTTCATCATTCAATATCGGCATATCCTTAGGTGCATTTCTCGGTGGTGTAATAAGCGCGTATTACGGAGTTCATTATGTTTTATGGGTAAGTATTCTGTTACTCGCTGTAACATTCGCTATGAGTTTTGTCAGTTTTCCAAAAGAAAATACAAAAAGTGAAGGAACAATGCACACAAAACTTGCTCCATCGGTCTGTGAATAAACGCTGAAACCATATCAACTGCTTTGTGGTGCAACTTAAGCAACCTCCGGCAACGGAAAGGTTGCTTTTGTGTATTCTAACATAGAATAATTAAAGAATTGCTATAGAAATAAACGACAATAGAAAGCACAATCGATACTTTATAAAACAAATACAAAATTTACCCGAAGCAATTACTACTGTCTTAAATTTGCTATTTTTATCCCTATGGAAGAATCTTTGAAACAACTCTTTAAGGAAAAAATATACTCATATCATAAAATTTCACAAGTTTCATTTGAGAATCTTTTAAAAATAGCAACAGTTGTGAACCTCGAAAGAAATCAAGTACTTGTGCAACAGGGTTCCATTGGACGTGAGTTTTGCTTTTTGCACACAGGTTATTTAAGAGCATATATAAGTGATGAAAAGGGACAAATTTATAACAAGAATATTGCTGTTGGGGGTGACTTTGTCGCATCGACAGTTTCCTGCATTCTAAATCGTCCCTCAAAATTTACCCTTCAAGCCATAACCCACTGTTCATTATTGAGTCTTTCCTATAAAAAGTTCAGAGAACTGCTTTTCCAAACAGACGACCTAAAATCTTTTTATATTCATTATCTTGAAAAGAATTGGGTCATCGATAAAGAAGAACGAGAAGTATCCATCGTCATGGAGGAAGCTCAAATTAGATATGAGAAATTTTTAAAACGTCATTCTAATATAGAGGACTACGTACCCTTACGGGATATCGCTTCCCATCTTGGTATTACCCCCACTCAGCTTAGCAGAATTCGTAAGCAGTTAAAATAATATTTTTCTCAACATATGTAAAGCACTATGCGATCTCAGTCTTATAATTTTGATTTATAAAATAACAAAGGAAAATATTTCATGAATTATATGTTAAGGGATATGATACGAAAGAGTCTGAATTCAGAATTCAATACGATCTACGAGATTATTAACGATGCATCTACAGCTTACAAGGGTAAGATACCTGAAGACCGGTGGAAAGAGCCTTATATGGATGAACACGAGTTGCGGGAGCAAATTGCTGATGGGGTTGAATTTTGGTGCTATCACCAAGATAACACTATACTTGGTGTAATGGGGATTCAACACAAATCAGATGTGACCCTAATCCGCCACGCATATGTGAGGACGACAGCCAGAAACAATGGAATTGGTGGAAAACTGTTAAAACACCTTTCAACACTTACCAATAAACCCATCCTAATCGGCACTTGGGCTAATGCCAATTGGGCAATTGATTTCTATGTAAAAAACGGCTTTCGTCAAGTTAGCCATATAGAAAAAGAAGAATTACTTCGGAAATATTGGAATATCCCCTTGCGACAAATTGAAACATCAGTCGTGCTTGTCAGTTCAGATTTTGATAGTAGGTTAGCGTTTTGAGGTATCTATCTTAAAAGGATCTTGGCGATTTCATTACCTATAATCACGACAACCATTTTTGTGTTATTACTCAAGACTGCAATTGTTCCGCTATGGGATGCTTGAATAACCCGCCCAACCATTTGAATGTTCCAATACATCATTATCTGTAATCTTTTTGCCATCTGCTGTAGTCGAAGGAAAAGCGGTTGCAAATCTATTCAGCAGATCAATTCCCTTAAACTTGCCAGTACTTATGTACTGGCTCCAAAGCATGAAATCATGAATATTGTATACACTGACCGTCTCCAGTATGCGACCATCTCACATCATCAAATTTGCCTGTTTCATCGTAAGATGAAACCTGGCTCCGTCGGTAGAAGCTAATTTTTAACTGGGTCCAAAGAGATTAGCCCTATTGATCCTTGATAACAGGCGCTACTATCATATTTGCCCATAAATACGAATCTAGACTTATCAACTTCCCTATATTTCTTTATAATACTGTTTAATTTTGCTGTCACTATTGAATCTTCCATTGCTGGGCGATGGCGATCTTCAACCTCCGATCTGAAACTGTAAACGCTAAAAATGGATTTACCCATAAGGAACAAACCTATTAACGGAACAAGAAAATATCTTTTTGGCATAGTTATGTATTTTATATGTTCAAATCTTAGACGAGCATGTGCTTATCTCGAATTGTTTACCCAAACTTAAAAGGTACTGGTATCTTGTTGAAAAAATAGTGACTAGCTTCAAAGATTTAATGACGAAATAAGTTTATCAAAAAATGCAGGAGATCATACCAAATGGAGCTTATTTGATAAAATTATTAAAGATGAATAGAATTTAGCCTGAATTGAATCCTTGAAAATTTTAAAAATCACTCAAATTCCCAATCGTATAAAAGATAAAATTATAAAAACGCTACTTGAGATTATCAATCATACTGAAGACTATGATATTAAATGCTATGTAACTACTACAAGGTCAACTTTTATTGAATATTCCCAAATTCGAGTAGAAAGCCCTTCCCATATTTATTGGTTATCGGTCAATAAAATTTATTGTCACTTATTGTATTTATGGTTAAATTAATGTTATATTTATGTTAATTCCCAAAACACCAATAAATTATGGCAAAATCTGCAAAAATTCAATCTCCTAAAAAAGAATTAAAAAATCAAGTAATTACTCATCTACACAGTGCAATCGAGTATTTGCGTGCTCATTTAAGCGAAAAGGAGTTTCGTAACCGGATAGAAAAAACCGCCAAATTATTGACAGAAGGTATTAAAAGTAAGGATTTAAAGAAAAAAAGCGTTAAATCAGCAAAAGAAAAACTTGTAAAAAAAGAGCTTGTTGTTGATAAGAGTAAGTCTACTCTTATCAAAGAAAATACACCTAAAGTATCAGCTAAAAAAACACTAATTAAAGATGCTCAACCAGTTACTAAAACAAACAGCGTTGATAATCAACAACCTAAAGTCGCTCAAGTAACAGTTACAAATACTCCTAGTTCAACCAAACAACAGTCTAAGGTAACGCCTACAAAAACAACATCACCGGCTCCTAAAGCAGCTGCAGTTAATTCGTCGACAAAAAGCAGTGCTCCCAAAGTTGTGCAAACAGCAGTCAAAAATACACCTAGTTCAACCAAACAACAGCCTAAGGTAACGCCAACAAAAACAACATCACCGGCTCCTAAAGCAGCTGTAGTTAATTCGTCGACAAAAAGCAATGCTCCCAAAGTTGTGCAAACAGCAGTCAAAAATACACTTAGTTCGGCCGAACAACAACCGAAGGTCACGCCTACAAAGGCAACATCACTGGCTCCTAAAACAACTGCAGTTAAATCACCCGCCAAAAGCAGGGGCACCAAAGTTGTGCAAACAGCAGTCAAAAATACACCTAGTTCAACCAAACAACAGCCTAAGGTAACGCCAACAAAAACAACTTCACCAGCTCCTAAAACAGCTGCAGTTAAATCACCCGCCAAAAGCAGGGCCCCAAAAGTTGTGCAAACAGCAGCCAAAAATACCGAAGATACTAAAGCAACATAATTTACCTCTTATTTCCAGTGATATTCAAATAGGTCAGATCTGTATTACTTCTTAATTACTTCTTAAAATCAAATTTTGGGTGATATAAACCCTCGGTGAGAAGAACTACTTCATTAAATAGATTTTTCAATTCGGCTGTATTTTTTTCCAACGATTTTATATCCAAAGTCAAAATAACATTCACTTTATTTTCAAGATTTTGAGGCGTAATTTTTGCCTTTGAAAGCAATTGGATTGCATACTTATCGCTGATAGGATATATTTCATTTAATGCAAACAACGTTTCCACCAAACTTTTCAATATACGGGCAAAGCTTCCGGACAGATTGTATATGTCTTTGCTTGAAGCGAAGCCATCAAGATGTGCCAATGTAAATTCTGCTGACCAGAGAGCCGTATTTATCACACTTTCTTTTAATGCCTGGGGATATTTTGTGGACAGCCGCTTTAACCGATTTATAATACCTTTTGCATCATACAAAGGAACACAAGCAATACATTCTGCCAAATAAATCATTGATGTAAATCCATAAGGTGGCTGTTGTTCATAATGGTTTTCCCATTTGCCCACTTGGGCTTCGTCAATCGTATTTTCAATCTGATTTATATTTCTATATAAAATATCTACTTTTCCCACTTCCGTATGCATCCAAGCGCCACCGTTTACCCATGGCCCCCATTCATAAAAACCGACGACCACCGGAGTATCATCCATTGTGTACTTTTTCACGAATTCTCTGATGTCTTGGATTGAAAAAGGTTGCTTTTCATTGTAATAAATGGCTATATCAATATCGGAGTTTTCATTTGCTCTCCCTGTCGCATGTGACCCTCCCAATGCAATCGCCTCAATGTGTTTTATCGTGCTTAGATCTTCAACAAAGCGTTCAATAAAATGTCTCTTCCTATCTGTTAAACTTATGATATCTTTCACTATGTACTTCATCTAACTCATTAATTTTTTAATTTCAAATGTGAATGTAAACAGTACTACCAGACAATAAAGGTATATACTTTATTCAAAAATAACTTTTACGCCGTCACTGAATAAAATATATACCTTAATCTAAAATTCACTTCCTGCTATTTTCTAAATAGCGCCTTTTTGAGCGCTAGCGCGCCCTGTTCTGTTGAAAACTTCACTGCTTCGATATGATCCAAAGGATTCAATAATCCATAGTCATGAATAAACCCATTATACGTTTGAATAGTAGTTGGGACACCCGCTTCATCTAATTTTCTAGCATAGGCTAACCCCTCGTCAAACAGGATATCGTTTTCCGCTAGCTGCACCAATGCCGGCGGAAGTCCCCTCAACTGTTCTATCGAAGCATTGAAAGGTGTTGCATAATATTCTTTACGTTTTGCGGTATCCGGTAGATAATTCGCCCACATCCACTTCATTAACGGGGCTGTAAGAAATCGTCCTTCAGCATATTTCTGCCAAGACTCACGAGAGAAATCGGCATCTGTGACCGGCCATAACAACAATTGAAATTTTATCTCTGGACCAGCTTTATCTTTTGCCATTAGGCAGAGAACAGCAGTCATATTACCACCAACACTATTTCCGGCAGCAGCCAAATTTTGACCATCTACACCAATTTCAGCGCCATTTTCAGAGACCCATTTCGTAGCAGAATATATTTGGTTGATAGCAACCGGGTATTGGGCTTCGGGTGATGGCGTATAATCCGTAAAGACTGCAGCTGCACCACTATTAACCACTAAATCCCGTACTAATCTCCGATGTGTTGGATAGTCTCCTAAAATCCAGCCCCCACCGTGCGTAAACATAAATACCGGAAGGTTTTCGGGAGCAGCATTTGCTGGTTTTACGATATGTATATTTACGGTAACTCCGTCCTGCGCAATTTCTCTTTCTGTCTCGGTAATACCAGAATAGTCGACTTCTACTGATTTTTGTGCTCCGACTAGTACTTGTCTTGCCTCTTCGGGTGTTAATGTTTCTAATGGTTTACCGCCGCTATTATTTAGTGCTTTCAAAAATTCTCGGATACCCAAAAGGATTTGCGGATCGTTTTCCGCTTTCATGTTCTGTGCCATAATTAGAATTTTAATGATTAACGTAACTATTGTTGATCGTTGAGTTCAATTTATTAATTTATTTCCCATCAAGTTGTCGGACAACAATCTTGGCCATCTCCTTGGAACTAAAAGGATTCTGTCCTGTGATAAGGTGGCCATCGACTTCTACGTTTGAAGTCATCGGGATAAACGCCTTTTTAAGATTCGCTCCACGTGCCTTGATAGCCGCTTCAAGATTAAACGGTACTTTTTTCTTTCTACCAGCAATTGTTTCTTCAAACCAGTCAAAGCCAGTAATTGTTTTTCCTTTAATTAGATATTCGCCATTGGAAAGCTTCACATTGAGCAGTCCCCCTACACCATGGCAAATCGCAGCAACGTTTTTCCCACTTTCGTACTGTGCCTTAATGATAGATTGTATTGTTAAATCATCCGGAAAATCATACATCGTACCATGGCCCCCCGCAAGATAGATCAAATCGTAATCTTCATCTGCAACTTCAGTCAGTGGTTTACTATCATTCAAGAATTTTCGAAAACTGGCTTCATTCCAATACCTTTTAGAAGTCTGATCGAGTGTAAAATGCTTGAGGCTTTCGGGATCAATGGGAATATCACCTCCTTTCGGGCTCGCAATTGTAACCGTGTACCCCCTCTCCTTCACGGCATGATACAAATGGGTCAACTCACTCAACCATAAACCAGTTGCTAGGTTACTATTTGCATATACACCGACATTGGTCACAATAATTAAGATTTTCAGCATGCTCATCTTTATTTCCTTTAGTATAACAAAGTTCTCTAGAAACTGTTGAAATAAAGTAACCGAAATAAGGAAAGTTGTAGCCAAATCTCTTTGGCAAGCACTAATTAAATGATACCCTAAATTCTAATGGAGAAATCGAGGTACGGCTTTTAAATAAGCGATGAAAAGATTGCGGATGTTCAAAGCCCAAATGGTATGCAATTTCGGAAACAGACATCTCGGTGGTTGAGAGCAGTTCTTTCGCTTTCTCAACAAGCCGATTCTGAATATGCTGTTGTGTTGTTTGTCCGGTTTGAACCCGAAGCATATCACTGAGGTAGTTTGCACTGAGATTCAATTGTGCTGCAATAGAATGAACACTGGGGATCCCATTTTCAATCAATTTATCATTCTTGAAATAATCATCCAATAAGATTTTCAGTTTAGAAAGTAGATCGTTGTTTGCTTTTTTTCTTGTCAGAAATTGGCGGTTATAAAAACGGTCACAATATTTCAATAGGAGGTCAAGATTAGAGATTAGCAAATCTTGTGTGAACGCATCCATATTTGCATCTATCTCCCTTTCAATATTGTCTATAATATCTGTAATGGATTTTTCCTCCTTATCTGAAAGATACAAAGCTTCATTTGCTGTATAAGAAAAGTATCCATATTCTCTTACCTGGGATGCTAGTGTATATCCATGTAGGAAATCTGGATGAACAACCAGAACAAAGCCTTGAACACCGTTCAATAGTACATCTTTAAATCGCAATACCTGATGTGGAGCGATAAAATACATGATACCCTCATCAAAATCATAATATTGTTGACCATACCTGCATTTTCCTCCTGCACAGTCCTTCTTTAAAGCAATAACATAAAAATCTGTGGTCACTGCGCTGAGAATAGTTTCTGATTCTAGCCTGACCTGATCAAAATTAAATACACTGATCAATGGGTTTGAAGGTTTTGTCAATCCCAAAAATTTATGCAGTGTGCTAATTGATGAAACCTTCTCTGGGGTGTTCATTGTCGAGTTTATATAATACGAATTTACTGATTCTATTTTGATTGTGAGCTGTTCGTTTTTATCAAACTGATGCCCTGATGGTAAGATGTTACCTGAAACTCAGGAAATCTGTTCCGAAATTTTGAATCATCGAATATATTGTCATGTTCATATCTTGGAAGAAGCTCAAGTAGTTCCTTTAATCGCTTATTAAATAGCGCTCCTATCGTAAATACAAACTTTGGCACAACGGCATACTGCAGTTCCTTATTGTAAATACCAGACGCGATACGAATAAACTCCTTATAGGTAGGGTGTTTTTTGTCAACAGGAAGATGCCAGGTCTGGCCAAATGCATCAGGCGTATTTCCGATCAAAGCCGTTGCTCGACTTGCATCTGGCGTCCATATCAGACTTCTTTTCTTACCCGCGCTCAATGGCACCCTTAGTTTTTTCTCTTCCTTAATGTTGTTAAAAATGAGGGTGTTGGTAATGCTCTGGGTTTTATCTGGTCCATAAAATTCAGGTGCCCGACATATAACTGCTTCAAGTTCACCAGACTCGATTTCACTTAATACCATTTCGGCCATTTTCCTTCTTACATTCCCTTTTCTTCCTACTGGAGCAAATGCTGTTTCTTCAGTTAAAACATGATCATTCTGAGGATACATGTAAGTGTTATCAAAAAATACAAGTTTTGTTCCATTGATCTTACAAGCGTCAATCACGTTCCTTAAAATAAGGGGAAACTGTTCTTCCCACAATGTCGAATTAATCGGAAGACCTAATGTAAAATAGGCTATTTTACTTCCTCTCACTGCTTCAACTGCTTCCTCGTATACGGAAAGATCGGCTGAAAATACCTCGTCCGTCTCATTTACCTTTTTTGCATTTCTGCTGACAATGCGAATAGCCGAAGTAAAGTTTTTCTTAAGCTCCCTTGCCAGTTCTTCGCCAATCTGTCCATTGGCACCTAATATTGTTTGCATATTATTTTGTTTTACGATAGACACAAAGTTCTGAAGAACTGTAATAATCAGTGTAACTCAATTAGGGAAATCTGTAACAGAATCTCTGCCATTTATAAGTACCTAAGGCATAATCCTAAAAATAGGATAAAGAAGGTGTGACTTTTCATAATAGTTCGAATGTCTGTATACCCAATCTAACTGTGCTTTTCCGTCAGCAGCAAATTTTGGATTGCTTGCTTTCTCTTTATCAAATGCAGATTTTAGATCTTTATCTTCTTTTAAAAGTTTCGCAGCAGTATCTTCAAAAACATAGGCCGAATAGTATTCTTTTTGGCCTAAAATCGCATCAAAGAAATTCCAGTTGAAATAGGAATCAATCGCTTCTGGTTCGAGTGTTTCCAAAAGAAATTTTACCCCTTCTTGATTCAACGGGACTAAGAAGTCCCCAGCTCTGAACTTAATTTTCTTCAATTCTTTGAGTACACGAGTATCATAATGGAGATAATGTCCCTCATAGGGGCTTGAAGTTGTCTTAAAATCTTTGATCTTATATTGTTCGACAGTAATAATAGAATCCTTTTGTATTGGATTCAATGTAATCTGATTGAGTTTCAATAAATCAATAACTTTCCATTCGGATTGTGGAATCAAATAATACTTTGGTATAGTAATCTCTTTGCTCGGGATATAGGTGCTATACAATTTAACTTGTTTTGAAAATTTGGCATTTCGGTCATACCATAATCTATTTTCTGAGGAAACTTCACTCGGCTTATATTTAGCCTCAAAACCTTTAAAATCGATGTTTTCATATTTTGTAGAATCGAGTTTCCACATAATGGGATATCTATTCCCTATACGATACTGTTTGAGATTTT
>Ga0213829_1002469_pt1 | contig 12097 bp, 5 predicted proteins | sample MC6MC0896MG_FD_180665 | JGI IMG/M metagenome (GOLD analysis project Ga0213829, IMG submission 180665) | Enriched soil aggregate microbial communities from Iowa State University, Ames, United States - MC6-MC0896-MG | ecosystem: Environmental > Terrestrial > Soil > Unclassified | place: USA: Iowa...
GAAGATCGTCGGGTCGAGATCACCGGTCCACCCGATCGGAAAATGGTGATTAACGCCCTGAACTCAAACGTTAAAGTCTTTATGGCCGACTTTGAGGATTCGCTCTCTCCGGAGTGGTCGAAGTTGATTGAAGGGCAGCTGACACTGCGCGAAGCAGTACAGGGCACCCTGAGTTATACCAGCGACAAGGGCAAAATTTATCAGCTCGGCGCTACCCCTGCGGTGCTGATGTGCCGGGTGCGTGGTCTGCATCTGTCAGAAAAACATGTCAGCTGGCAGGGGAAGGCAATTCCGGGCGGGCTGTTTGATTTCGCGCTCTATTTCTTCCACAACGTCCGGCCATTACTGGCCAAAGGCAGCGGGCCTTATTTCTATCTGCCGAAAACCGAGAGCTGGCAGGAGATCGCCTGGTGGCGTGAGATCTTCATTTTCAGCGAGGATCAGTTCGATCTGCCGCGTGGCACGATCAAAGCCACTGTCCTGATCGAAACCTTACCCGCCGTGTTTCAAATGGATGAGATCCTGTGGAATCTGCGCGATCACATTGTTGGCCTCAACTGTGGCCGCTGGGATTACATCTTCAGCTATATCAAAACCCTTAAACAGCATGCGGATCGCGTGCTGCCGGATCGCCAGTCCGTCACCATGTCTCAGCCGTTCCTGGACGCTTATTCGCGACTGCTGATTAAAACCTGTCATCGGCGGGGTGCTTTTGCGATGGGCGGGATGTCAGCGCTGATCCCCGCTAAAGATCCCACGCGCAATGCCTGGGTACTGCAGCGCGTGACGGAAGATAAGCAGCGGGAGGCAGGTAACGGGCATGACGGCACCTGGATTGCTCATCCTGGTCTGGCAGATACCGCGATGGCGGTCTTCAACGCTGCGCTGGGCGACCGGCCAAACCAGCTGCAGGTCATGCGGGAAGAGGATGCGCCGATCACAGCGGAGCAGTTGCTGGCGCCCTGTCAGGGTGAGCGCACCGAAGCCGGTATGCGCGCCAACATCCGTGTTGCGCTGCAATATCTGGAAGCGTGGATCAGCGGTAACGGCTGTGTCCCGATTGACGGACTGATGGAGGATACCGCCACCGCTGAGATCGCACGCACCTCAATCTGGCAATGGATTCATCATCAGCAAATGCTGAACAACGGCCAGCAGGTCACAGCTGAACTGTTTCTGCGCTGGCTTAACGAAGAGCTGCATCTGCTGCAAAACGCGCTGGGCGAAGCCCACTTCAGCGCCGGTCGCTATGACGACGCGGCGCAGTTGATGGCTCAGATCACCACCGAGCGCGAGCTGGTTTCCTTTCTTACCCTGCCAGGCTATCGCCTGATCCCCTGAACAGAGGAGTTATTGCCATGACACGTACTCAACAGATCGATCAACTGGAACAACTCTGGCAGACCGCACGCTGGCAGGGCATTACCCGCCCTTACAGCGCAGCAGAGGTCGTCAATCTGCGCGGCTCGGTCTTGCCCGCCTGTACGCTGGCAGAGCGCGGTGCGGAAAAATTATGGGCGTTGCTGAATGGCGAGGCGAAGAAAGGGTATATCAATAGCCTGGGTGCGCTGAGCGGCGGGCAGGCACTGCAGCAGGCCAAAGCGGGCATCGAAGCGATCTACCTTTCTGGCTGGCAGGTAGCGGCGGATGCCAACGTGGCGGGGCAGATGTATCCCGATCAGTCCCTCTACCCGGTGAACTCGGTGCCGGAAGTGGTGACGCGCATTAATCAGACCTTTCAGCGCGCCGATCAGATTCAGTGGTCCAGCGGCATTGAAGCGGGGGACAGCCGGCACACCGATTTCTTCCTGCCAATTGTGGCCGATGCTGAAGCTGGTTTTGGCGGCGTGCTGAATGCGTATGAGCTGATGAAGGCGATGATTCAGGCGGGTGCGGCGGCGGTCCACTTCGAAGATCAGCTGGCGGCGGTAAAAAAATGCGGTCACATGGGCGGCAAAGTTCTGGTACCGACTCAGGAAGCCATTCAGAAACTGGTGGCGGCACGGCTGGCTGCCGATGTAATGGGCGTGCCAACCGTGCTGCTGGCACGAACTGATGCCGACGCCGCTGACCTGATTACCTCAGACTGCGATGAATACGATCGTCCCTTTATCCAGGGCGACCGGACGGCAGAAGGCTTCTTCCGCACCCACGCCGGCATTGAACAGGCGATCAGTCGCGGGCTGGCCTATGCACCTTATGCTGACATCCTGTGGTGTGAAACCTCAACGCCGGATCTGGCGATGGCGCAGCGCTTTGCCGACGCCATTCATGCGCGTTTCCCCGGCAAGCTGCTGGCCTACAACTGTTCACCGTCGTTCAACTGGAAGAAGAACCTCGATGACCGCACCATCGCGAAGTTTCAGCAGGCGCTCAGCGACATGGGCTATCGCTTCCAGTTCATCACGCTGGCGGGCATCCACAGCATGTGGTTCAACATGTTCGATCTGGCCCACGCCTACGCCCAGGGCGAAGGGATGCGTCACTATGTTGAAAAGGTTCAGCAGCCTGAGTTCGCTGCCCGCGATCGCGGTTACAGCTTCTCTTCGCATCAGCAGGAGGTGGGCACTGGCTATTTTGATCAGGTGACTAATATCATTCAGGGCGGTAAGTCCTCGGTCACCGCGCTCACCGGTTCGACCGAAGAGCATCAGTTCTGACCCTTTTCCTCTGACTGATTTCCCGTCCGCAAACCGCGGGCGGGCGTTTACCGGAGCTGATTATGCCGCCACGCGAATCATTGATCGCCCACACTATCCTGCAGGGTTTTGATGCACAGTATGGTCGCTTTCTCGACATCACTGCTGGCGCGCAGCAGCGATTTGAGCAGGCGGAATGGCAGGCGGTGCAGCATGCCATGAAGGCCCGTATTCACCTCTATGACCATCACGTCAGCCTGGTTGCCAATCAATTGCGGGTGCTGAACGGCGCGGACAGCTGGGATGAGATGTTCTGGCTGCGGGTTAAGGACCACTATCAAAGCCTGCTGCCCGGCTATCCACGGCATGAAATTGCCGAAAGCTTCTTTAATTCTGTCTACTGCCGGTTACATGGACATGCCGATCTGCAGCCGGACCGGCTGTTTATCTTCAGCTCTCAATCCCTGACCGCACCGGTCACACCTTTGCGCCCGTTATCGCGCCGTTATCAGCCGGAGCGGGGCTGGCTGGCACTGGTGGATCAGGTGTTGAGCGATTTACCGCTGACGTTGCCGTGGCAGCAGCGCGCTCGCGACGTCGGCTGGATTGTCCGCCACCTGCAGTCGCATTTTCCCCGGCTGAACCAGGGCTGGCTCGAGGTTAACAGTGAACTCTTCTATCGTAACAAAACTGCCTGGCTGGTGGCGCGGCTGCATCTGCCGGAGGGCATCTTGCCCTGTCTGCTGCCGATCCAGCGCAGTGAAACGGGCGAACTGTGGATCGACACCTGTCTGACCGATGTGAATGACGCCAGCATTGTGTTTGGTTTTGCCCGCGCCTATTTCATGGTTTATGCGCCGGTGCCTGCGGCGCTGGTCGCCTGGCTGCAACCGATTCTGCCTGGCAAAACCCTGGCGGAGCGCTATATGGCGATTGGCTGCCAGAAGCACGGTAAAACCGAGAGCTATCGCGAATATCTTCAGGCGCTGGCAGAGAATGAGACGGCCTTTGAGATCGCACCCGGCGTGCGCGGCATGGTGATGCTGGTCTTCACGCTGCCGGGCTTTGACTGGGTGTTCAAGGTCATCAGGGATCGCTTCGCGCCGCAAAAAGAGGTGACGGAAGCACAGGTCCGCGCCTGTTATCAGCAGGTCAAAGAGCACGATCGCGTGGGACGTATGGCGGATACGCAGGAGTTCGAGCAGTTTGCGCTGCCGCTGTCGCGCATCTCTCCGGCGCTGCTGGCAGAGCTCCACGCCTGCGTGGCGGAGAAGCTGCATATCGAAGGCGATCGCCTGATTATTCGTCACCTGTGGCTGGAGCGCCGTATGCAGCCGCTCAATCTCTACCTGGCCCAGGCGAATGCCGCAGAGCGACGTCACGCGATTGAAGAGTATGGCAATGCTATCCGACAGCTGGCGGCGGCCAATATCTTTCCCGGAGACATGCTGTTTAAAAACTTCGGCATCACCCGCCATGGCCGGGTGATTTTTTACGATTACGATGAGATTCGCCCGATGCAGGAGTTGCACTTCCGGGAGGTGCCCGCGGCGCGCTATGAGGAGGATGAACTCAGCGCCGAGCCCTGGTACAGCGTCGGGCCGGACGATGTCTTCCCGGAAACCTTCCGCTATGCGTTATGCAGTGAAGCTGCTACCGGCGCATTGCTGTTGCAACTGCATCCGGAGATATTCGACGCCCGCTGGTGGCGCGCGCAGCAGCAGCGCATCGCCCAGGGCCATGTGGAAGAGGTGATCGCCTGGCGGCAGACGCAGCGTTTCAGCGTCTGCTACGGCGCAGATAAAGTTAACGACCACTGTACGCCAGCGTAACCTGGCGCGCTTCGCGGATGACCAGTGCACCTAATTCAGTAATCCGATCGTCAGTCATGCGGGCGATGGGGCCGGAGATAGAGAGCGCGGCAAACGCCTCGCCATGTTCGTCATAGATTGGCGCGGCGACACAACGCAGTCCAAGCGCATGCTCTTCATCATCAAATGAGAAGCCCGCTTTGCGCACCAGCGCCAGATTCTCTTTCAGACTCTGCGGTGACATCAGGGTTTTCGGCGTGTAGTAATGCAATCCTTTCTGATGCAGCAGGGCGGTGACCTGCTCATCGCCCAGGTGGGCCAGAAATGCTTTGCCTGCGCCAGACGCATGCATCGGCAGCTTGCCGCCAATCGGCGCAGACATTCGCATCAGCTGGGTACACTGCACCTGATCAATGATCACCGCCTGGTGATCGCTGAGATCCAGCACCGCCAGATTCACCGTTTCACCGGACTGCTCCATCAGGCTACGCAGCACCGGGTGTACCAGCGCCAGCAGGTTACGGCTCTGCAGGAAACTGCTGCCGACCACGAAGGCGTGTGCGCCGATCGTCCACAGCCCGAGATCGCCCACCTGCCGGACAAAACCCTGCTGCTGCATGGTGCTGAGCAGGCGATGCGTGGTGGAGTTAGGCAAACCCGCCTGCTGAGCCAGCTCGGTCAGCGCTACGCTGCCATGTGAGTCAGCAATCAGCTCCAGCAGCGTCAGGCCGCGGGTCAGCGATTGCACCTGACCGCCCGCGGGTGCGGCGACAGGGGTGCCACGGGGTTTCTTGCCGCGCTTAACAGGAACCGGGGTTGCCATCATTGTTCTCCTTTTACATTGTGGAAATCATTTTCGTTTTAATCGCGCGCTTTGCAAACGCTGGTTTTCTGGTCAGACCTGTACAGCCGTGACCTGAAAAACTCTCATTCGAGGTTACTTTGTCGCCTGACCAGCTTGTGCCAGAATGAAAAACGGGCTTTTCCGCCAGCAGACTGACGTGAATGGGGCAACAGTGAGCAATAAAATCGACGCGTTAAAACAGCAGCTCGCACAACGCATTATGGTGCTGGATGGTGGTATGGGCACCATGATCCAGAGCTATAAGCTGGAAGAAGAGGATTATCGCGGCAGCCGTTTTGCTGACTGGCCTTGCGATCTCAAAGGCAATAACGATCTGCTGGTGCTGAGTAAACCGGCAGTGATCCGCGAGATCCACGACGCCTATCTGGCGGCGGGTGCGGATATCCTCGAAACCAACACCTTTAACGCCACGTCGATTGCGATGTCGGATTACCAGATGGAAAGTTTATCGGCGGAGATCAATTTTGAAGCGGCCCGCCTGGCGCGAGCCTGCGCCGATGTGTGGACGGCGAAAACGCCGGATCGTCCGCGTTATGTCGCGGGTGTGCTCGGCCCGACCAACCGCACCTGCTCGATCTCACCCGATGTTAACGATCCTGCCTACCGTAACGTCACTTTTAATCAGCTGGTGGAGGCGTACCGCGAATCGACCCGCGCGCTGGTGGAGGGCGGTTCCGACATCATCATGATTGAAACGGTGTTCGATACGCTGAATGCCAAGGCGGCTATCTATGCGGTGCAGACCGAGATGGAAGCGCTTGGCGTGGCGCTGCCGCTGATGATCTCCGGCACTATCACCGACGCCTCCGGCCGAACGCTCTCCGGCCAGACCACCGAAGCTTTTTACAACTCGCTGCGTCACGCCGAACCGCTCTCTTTTGGCCTGAACTGCGCACTGGGACCCGACGAACTTCGTCAGTATGTGGCGGAACTGTCGCGCATCGCTGAAGGCTACGTGACCGCCCATCCCAACGCCGGTCTGCCCAATGCCTTTGGCGAATATGATCTGGATGCGGAAGTGATGGCGCAGCAGATTGGTGAATGGGCCACCGCCGGATTCCTGAACATTATTGGCGGCTGCTGTGGCACCACACCGCAACATATCGCTGCCATGGTGGCGGCGGTTGAAGGCGTCGCACCGCGTCAGTTGCCGACGATCCCGGTGGCCTGCCGTCTCTCCGGTCTGGAGCCGCTTAACATCACCGCAGAGTCACTGTTTGTTAACGTCGGTGAGCGCACCAACGTCACCGGCTCGGCAAAATTTAAACGGCTGATCAAAGAAGAGAAGTATAACGAAGCGCTGGAAGTGGCGCTGCAGCAGGTGCAGAGCGGCGCGCAGATCATCGATATCAACATGGATGAAGGCATGCTCGACGCCGAGGCGGCGATGGTACGCTTTCTGAATCTGATTGCTGGCGAACCGGATATCGCCCGCGTGCCGATCATGATCGACTCCTCAAAATGGGAGGTGATTGAGCAAGGGTTGCAGTGCATTCAGGGCAAAGGGATCGTGAACTCAATTTCGATGAAAGAGGGTGAAGCGGCCTTTATTCATCATGCGCGTCAGGTCCGGCGTTACGGCGCGGCGATGGTGGTCATGGCGTTTGACGAAGTGGGTCAGGCGGATACCCGCGCCCGTAAAATTGAGATCTGCCGCCGTGCTTACCGGATCCTCACCGAACAGGTTGGTTTCCCGCCGGAAGATATTATCTTCGACCCCAACATCTTTGCGGTCGCCACCGGCATCGACGAACACAACAACTACGCCATGGATTTCATTGGTGCCTGCGAAGATATCAAGCGCGAGCTGCCCCATGCGATGATCTCCGGCGGCGTCTCCAACGTATCGTTTTCATTCCGTGGCAACGATCCGGTGCGTGAAGCGATACATGCCGTCTTTCTCTATTACGCCATCCGTAAAGGCATGGATATGGGCATCGTCAACGCAGGCCAGCTGGCGATTTATGATGATTTGCCGGCAGAACTGCGCGAGGCGGTAGAGGATGTGATTCTTAACCGGCGGGATGATGGCACCGAGCGGCTGCTGGCGCTGGCGGAGAAATACCGTGGCGGCAAAAGCGATGGCTCGCAGGAAAAACAGCTCGCGGAATGGCGCAGCTGGGACGTGGTGAAACGGCTGGAGTATTCGCTGGTCAAGGGGATCACCGAGTTTATTGAGCAGGATACCGAAGAGGCGCGCCAGCAGGTACCACGGCCGATAGAGGTGATTGAAGGCCCGCTGATGTCCGGCATGAACGTCGTCGGTGACCTGTTCGGTGAGGGCAAGATGTTCCTGCCGCAGGTGGTGAAATCGGCGCGCGTGATGAAGCAGGCGGTGGCGTATCTGGAGCCCTTTATCGAAGCCAGCAAAGAGGCGGGGCGCAGCAACGGTAAAATCGTGCTGGCCACGGTCAAAGGCGACGTGCACGACATCGGGAAAAATATTGTCGGCGTGGTGCTGCAGTGTAATAACTACGAAATCATTGACCTTGGCGTGATGGTGCCGGGTGAAAAAATTCTCAAAACGGCGCGCGAAGTGAATGCGGACATCATCGGCTTATCAGGCCTGATTACGCCGTCGCTGGATGAGATGGTCAACATGGCGAAAGAGATGGAGCGTCAGGGCTTTACCTTACCGCTGCTGATTGGCGGCGCGACCACCTCGAAGGCGCATACCGCTGTCAAAATTGAGCAGCATTACAGCGGCCCGACGGTCTACGTGCAGAACGCCTCACGAACCGTTGGCGTGGTGTCGTCGCTGCTTTCCGCCACGTTAAAAGAGGATTTCGTCGCCCGAACCCGCAAAGAGTACGAGACCGTGCGCATTCAGCATGCACGCAAAAAGCCGCGCACACCGCCGGTCTCGCTGCAGGCGGCGCGCGATAACGCCACCTCAATTGACTGGGAGAGTTACACGCCACCCGTGCCGCATCGTCCCGGGGTCAGTCAGGTGGAGGCCAGCATTGAAACGCTGCGCAACTACATCGACTGGACGCCATTCTTTATGACCTGGTCGCTGGCGGGCAAATATCCCCGCATCATGGAGGATGAGGTGGTGGGTGAAGAGGCGCAGCGTCTGTTTGCCGATGCCAATGCGATGCTCGACAAATTAAGCCAGCAGTCGCTGCTGAAGCCACGTGGCGTGGTCGGTATTTTTCCGGCTAACCGTGTCGGCGATGATATTCATCTCTACAGTGATGAGCGGCGTGATGAGATTTTGTGTGTGAGTCATCACTTACGCCAGCAGACCGAAAAAATCGACTTCGCCAACTACTGTCTGGCAGATTTTGTGGCCCCGAAATCGAGCGGCAAAGCGGATTATCTCGGGGCCTTTGCGGTGACCGGCGGGCTGGAAGAGGATGCGCTGGCGGAGGCGTACGATCGTCAGCATGACGACTACAACAAGATCATGGTGAAAGCGCTTGCTGACCGTCTGGCGGAAGCCTTTGCCGAATACCTGCACGAGCGGGTACGTAAGGTGATCTGGGGCTTCGCGCCCAACGAAAATCTCAGCAATGAAGAGCTGATTCGGGAAAATTATCAGGGGATACGTCCGGCGCCAGGCTATCCGGCCTGCCCGGAGCACACTGAGAAAGCCGCCATCTGGCGTCTGCTGGCGGTGGAAGAACAGACCGGCATGAAGCTCACCGAATCCTTTGCCATGTGGCCGGGCGCGTCAGTCTCTGGCTGGTACTTCAGCCATCCTGACAGCCGCTATTTCGCCGTGGCGCAGATCCAGCGTGACCAGGTGGAAGATTATGCGGTACGCAAAGGGATGTCGGTCATGGAAGTGGAGCGCTGGCTGGCGCCGAATCTCGGCTACGACGCGGACTAAATAAAAAAGCGGCCTGAGGGCCGCTTCAGACTGCTGACAAATCCAGCTCCGGTTAAATCTGGCAGCAATAATGAAGAAACTCAACGCGCAGGGAACCCGGTCAGAGGAGGAAAGCGTCCCGCGCCAGGGACGGCGCGGGCCGAGCGGCCAGGGATGGCATTAGCGCCTTTCCGATCTGACCGGGTTCCCTGAGCAGGCGCGATCTCATTGCTATGCTTTGCTTCAGGCGTATGCTCCCTGAGCCTGCTTTCTGTTAACCGCATGAAACGGCCCTGAGGCCGCCATCTGCTTAGTTAAAGCGCGCGTCGCGATCGGACGTCAGATCATACAGCTGGTACTTGCGACCCAGCATCTGACCGCCATCACGCGTCAGCGGCACCCAGTTCACCTGCGCGCGACCGCGCGTTGGCGTCACGGTGAACAGATCCATTGGGATGGAGATATAGAAGCCTTTGGTGAAGTCGCCTTCGCCATACTCTTCAGACGAGACGTTGGTTTTGGTGGCATAGACACCCACCATCACGCCGCTGTCGAAGCGCTTCGACACATCGACCGTCACACCTTTATCTTTCGCCAGATACTGACCGACGCTGGTTTTCACCAATACATCCTGCATGAACCATGGACGCCAGTAACCCGTCAGGTTGCCGGTTGAGGCTTTGTAGCGATTGAACTGCATCATGTTGTCCCAGTCACGCTGACGGACATAGTTGGCATCGACGCCCACCGCCCAGTTCGCATCGACCGGACGATAGAGCAGCTCGCCACCCACGCCGCCATACATCGTCTCCAGGTACCCGCCGTAAACCTGACCATAGAAGCCGTTACCGAGGTGGCCCATATAGTTCGCCTGCAGATCGTTAACGTAGACGTTGTTCTCAACGTAGTCGCGGATATGGGTACGCACGCGCGGCAGCGAAGAGTCCGCCGGTGCGCCGTTGTAGTTGAACTTGTCGTAGTTGTTGGCGAGGTTACCAAACAGACTACCGCCCACCAGCAGGTGATCCGTCAGCCAGTAATCAGCGTTAGCCATTACGCCGACCTGATACATGTAGAAGCTTTCCGGGCCGCCCACCGACTGATTCAGTACCGGAGAGAGGCTGTAGTTCAGGCGATCCTGACGGATAAACATACCCTGCTCGGTGCTACCCGGATCGACCGGTTCTTTGCGGGTCTGTTGCAGTGGCTGCTCATGGCCCAGCGGATAGCCTTCCAGATTGTTACGCAGGCTGGCGACCTGTGTCTCAGTCGTCACCTGTGGCATGTTAAAGCGCGACTCGGTGACATTGATGGTGTCGATGCCGTCAGGCAGGTGGTTCATGATGATGCGGTTCGCACGATCCACCCCTTCACGGGTATCGCGATACTTTGTCTGCTCGCCTGACACATAGATCGTGTGACCCTGAGTCTGAATACGCGGACCATCGAGACCGGCATTGTATTTCAGATCGGTCAGCTGAGTGCCCACCACCGTCGGCTCCAGCAACTTAGGTTGCGGCTGCGGATTGTAGGAAGGCTTCTCGCTGTCGATGTGCGCCTGACGCAGATCGTTGAAGTTGGTGCGAATGGTGACACCAAACATAAAGGTGTTACCGCGTTCGTAGCTGGCGTTGATGTCAGCCCAGTCGGTCACGCGATAAATCGCGCCGACGTTGAGCTTGCTGCGCTGCTCAAGGCGGCCAGCAAAGTCATTCTGGTAGTCGTTGCCCTCATACTCCATTTTAAGGCGCAGCGGCTGCCAGGGCGTCTGATACTCCACGCCGCCAAACAGCGCCGTCGGACCGTGGAACATCTGCGAGCCGTTGATTGAACCCGCTTCGCCCACCTGCGGACGCTGGCAATAGCTGTCGCTGTATGAGCAGAAGGGGTTCTTCACGGTGCCGCTGTTGCCGAGATAGCCCCAGCCAAGCCCCAGGGTAAAGTCGAACGGTCCCCATGCTTTGGTCGCCACCAGGTATTCGCTGTCGAACAGACCGGTACCGCCCAGATCGCGGGTGCCCACCGCCACTTCCGGCAGCCAGAAGCCCTCCTGCCACAGACGGAGTTTCAGGTCGAAGGCTTTATCTTTATAGCTCTGCGTGCCGCTGAATTCTGAGACCGCACTGTACTGACGGGTGCGCACGTCGGTATACCGCACCGTGGTCTCCAGCCAGGGAAAGAGCTGCAGTGACGCGGAGTAGTATCGGTACTGATCGTTGTCGCGCGCGTTGAGGCTGAACTCGCCCTCTTTGGCCATGCGCGCCGTCGGCACCTGCATCAGACCCACGCCGCCGAAATCGGATTGTGAAGAGCCCACCGGCTCGGGCCAGGTGTCAGCCTGCGCCTGACAGGCTGCTGCCACTGAAACAGCCAACAGGCTGAAGAGATAACGTTTTTTCATCAGTCTGGTATCCGGTGAGTCAGTACGGAAAGGATGCGTTCATTAAGGTCTTCATAGCTGCCTGGCAGGCTCCATGACGAAAAGCCGAGCCAGATAATGCTGCCTGGCTCCACTTCCGCGTGGCGATGATTCCAGTAGGCAACCGGCACCTGCTGTGTGGCGCCTGAAGGTGCAATCACGGTGACAAAATTGCGTTCTGCCCCGGAGAGTGCGTCATGACCATCCAGATAGTCGCGTACTGATTTACCCGGCTGCCAGCTCACTTTGCCAGCGCCGCTCAGCGCGCCGAGCAGCAGCACAGAATCTGAGGGGACCTGCAGATAGAGGTCATAGCTGCCTTCCAGCCGACGGTTGTCAGCCGGATGCAGACGGATCCAGTCCGGGTCGAGCGACGTGAACTGGCGACCTGCTACTTTGATGGCGCTCAGCTGGCGGATCACCTCATCAATGGCCGCCGCCCGATCGCCGCTGCTGTCGGCACGCCAGGCACGTAACGCGCCCAGCGTCTGTTGATAGTGCTGCTGTGCCACTGCGCTGGCGCCGCGCTCGGCAATAAAGGTCGCACGC
>Ga0213829_1002472_pt1 | contig 12091 bp, 11 predicted proteins | sample MC6MC0896MG_FD_180665 | JGI IMG/M metagenome (GOLD analysis project Ga0213829, IMG submission 180665) | Enriched soil aggregate microbial communities from Iowa State University, Ames, United States - MC6-MC0896-MG | ecosystem: Environmental > Terrestrial > Soil > Unclassified | place: USA: Iowa...
GCGCCAGGTGGAATGAAGAGTTCGTTGGTTTCGTTACGCTTCTGGTAATCGGTGTTGTTCAACTCTTCAAAGCGTGCCAGACGGGCTTTGCCCTTCGACTGACGGCCTTTCGCGCCTTGACGCACCCACTCCAGCTCTTTCTCGATAGATTTGCGACGCGCCGCTTCAGAAGAAGCTTCCTGCGCCAGACGCTGATCTTTTTGCTCCAGCCAGGAAGAGTAGTTACCTTCCCACGGAATACCTTCACCGCGGTCCAGTTCCAGAATCCAGCCAGCCACGTTATCCAGGAAGTAACGGTCATGCGTGATCGCCACAACGGTCCCTTCGAAGTCGTGCAGGAAGCGCTCGAGCCACGCCACGGATTCGGCATCCAGGTGGTTGGTCGGTTCATCGAGCAGCAGCATGTCTGGCTTTTCCAGCAGCAGACGGCACAGCGCAACGCGGCGGCGCTCACCACCGGAAAGGGTAGCGATTTTGGCATCCCAGTCTGGCAGACGCATCGCATCGGCGGCACGGTTCAGCTGGGTATCGAGGTTGTGACCATCGTGCGCCTGGATCACTTCTTCCAGACGGCCCTGTTCAGCGGCCAGCTTGTCGAAATCCGCATCGGGATCGGCATACAGCGCATACACTTCGTCGAGGCGCTTCAGCGCGCCAACCACTTCGGATACCGCTTCTTCAACGGATTCACGCACGGTGTGCTCCGGGTTCAACTGCGGTTCCTGCGGCAGATAACCCACATTGATGCCCGGCTGTGGGCGTGCTTCCCCTTCGATATCGGTATCGATACCGGCCATGATGCGCAGCAGCGTCGATTTACCCGAGCCGTTCAGGCCGAGTACACCGATTTTTGCTCCAGGGAAGAAGCTAAGAGAAATATTCTTCAGGATGTGACGCTTCGGCGGAACGACCTTGCCGACGCGATGCATGCTATAGACGAATTGAGCCACGTTGTATTGAGCCTTTTGGTCTGTGAGTTATGAACTTTAGGTACAGAAGTTTAGCTGTTTTCACCCTTTATTCATACCCGTCATACTTCGCGCTGCAGGTGCGTTGGCTGCGTGTGTCCACCCCAGTCACATACCAATGTATGCTCCTGGGGATGAACCCACTTGCCGCCTTCCTGCAACACGAAGTATTTAGGGTCTGGTTTTGTTTCCCGGTAATAGAAACAGAGGAATTCTAAGCTTTAGGCAATCGCAGCGGAATATTCTGTTGTGCCAGCCAGCTCTTCAGCGCCGGTTCGGGTGCGCTATCGCTGACCAGCAAATCAAAACGGCGCAATTCACCGATACGCGCGGGCAGCACTTTGCCAAATTTACTGCTGTCCGCCACCAGCACGCGCTGACGTGCGCGCAGCATCGCGTGGTGCTTCATCGCCAGCTCGTTAATGTTGTAGCAGGTGGCGCCCTGTTCCTGATCGATACCTGCCGCCGAAATAAAGGCCAGCGTCGGGCAGAGATCGTCGAGGATCGAGTGCGCGCCAATCGGCGTGAACAGCGCGTTATCGGCGTGGAACTCACCGCCGCTCAGGATCACGTTGCAGGCCGGTTTCTCTTTCAACGCCAGGAAAGTGTTCATCGCGCAGCAGATGGCGGTGAACGGCAAGGTGTCAGGAATCGCATCTACGATGTACGGCAGCGTGGTGCCGCAATCAAAAAATACCGTGTCATTTTCACTGATCAGATCCGCAGCAGCCTGCGCCAGGCGCTGTTTGCGTGCGGCGTTCTGACCGTGCTGATCGGAGATGAAATAGTGTCCGGCGTGGCTTTTCGGATCGCTGACGATATAGCCGCCCAGCAGCACCACGGTTGAAGCCGGTTCGGTGAGATCGCGGCGAATGGTCATTTCCGACACGCCGAGCAGCTGCGCCGCGTCTTTCAGGTGCAGTTTATCGGTGCGTTTCAGCGCCTGAGCCAACTTGTGAATACGTTCGTCGCGCCGGGTTTCCATGATCATCTCTGCGTAATTAATCCTGAAGTCGAAGTGGCCTGGTCAAAAATCACGATAAATCTCACATATTTTAATGATTTGCGACGTATCCAGCAGGCCAGTTTTCAATCTTACCTGTAATGAGATCGGCCCGCAAACCTCATGCAATGCCGCCAACGTGTTGCTCTCAAGCCGCTTCGCTCTGATTCTCAATGTTGTTCCATTGTTAGAATAATAACATTCATTTCTACCAATTAATGGCTGTTTATCGGCTTTTTATCAGGATGTCGAGGTGTGAAATTTATCACACAATTAACTTTATTAACCTGATATTGTTATTTTAATAACATTATAAAGCTAAAAATTCACCGGGAGAAAACAATGGATATTGCGGTTATTGGGTCAAATATGGTGGACCTCATTACCTATACCAATCAGCTGCCTAAAGCGGGCGAAACGCTGGAAGCACCCGATTTTGCCATCGGCTGCGGGGGTAAAGGTGCCAATCAGGCTGTGGCAGCGGCGAAGATGGGCGGCAGCGTGATGATGGTGAGTAAAGTCGGCGACGATCTGTTCGCGCCGAATACCGTGGCCAATCTGCAGCAGCAAGGCGTTGATACCCGCTTCGTCACCACCGCGCCAGGCACCTCCAGCGGCGTGGCACCGATCTTCGTCGACGATCAGTCGCAGAACCGCATTCTGATTATCAAAGGTGCCAACCAGCAGTTGAAGCCAGCCGATATCGATGCCGCCGCCGAAGCACTGAAAAGCTGCCAGTTGATCATCCTGCAGCTGTAGATCCCGCTGGAGACTGTTTATTACGCCATTGATTTTGCCCGTCAGCATGACATCAAAGTGATCCTCAATCCGGCACCGGCGGTGGCGGATCTCAATATCGACTACGCCTGCAAATGCGACTTTTTCATGCCGAATGAAACCGAGTTGGAGATCCTCACCGGCATGCCGGTCACCACGGATGAAGAGGTGAAGCTGGCGGGGCAATCGCTGCTCAAACGCGGGCTGAAAAACCTGATCATCACGCTGGGCGGGCGCGGTTCGCTGTGGATGTCTGGCGACAGCGTGCATCAGGTTGCCCCCACCGCGGTAAAAGCGGTGGATACCAGCGGCGCGGGCGATGCCTTTATCGGCTGCTTCGCCCACGAGTTGGTGAAAAGCGGCGATATCCCGGCCGCGATGGCGCAAGCCTCGGCTTATGCCGCCTGCAGCGTGACCGGTCGCGGCACGCAGCGCTCCTATCCCGACGCGGAAACCTTCCAGCGTTTTCTCAACGTTCACTGAGGTCGAGTTATGCAACCGAACATTGTTCAGCAATCTGATGGCTATCTGAATAAAACGCCGCTGTTCCAGTTCATTTTGCTCTCGTGCCTGTTCCCGTTGTGGGGCTGTGCGGCGAGTCTGAACGACATCCTGATCACCCAGTTCAAAAGCGTGTTCGCGTTAAGCGATTTCGCCAGCGCGCTGGTGCAGAGCGCGTTCTACGGCGGCTACTTCCTGATCGCTATTCCGGCCTCGCTGGTGATCCGCAAAGCCACCTATAAACTGGCGATTTTATTGGGCCTGGCGCTGTATATTGTGGGCTGCGTGCTGTTCTATCCTGCGTCGCACATGGCAACCTACACCATGTTCCTGGCAGCGATTTTCGCCATCGCTATCGGTTTGAGCTTCCTCGAAACCGCCGCCAACACCTACAGCTCGATGATTGGTCATCGCGATCACGCCACGCTGCGCCTGAATATCAGCCAGACTTTCTATCCGGTGGGCGCACTGATGGGCATCGTGCTGGGCAAATATCTGGTGTTTCAGGAGGGCGACAGTCTGGAAAGTCAGCTGGCCGGCATGAATGCGGAACAGGCGCATGCGTTCCGTCTCACCATGCTGGAGCACACGCTGGAACCCTACAAATATCTGGTGATGGTTTTGGTGGTAGTGATGCTGCTGTTTCTGTTCACCCGCTATCCGCGCTGCAAACCGGAAAGCAGTGAAAAATCGTTGCCGTCGCTCGGCGAAACTTTCCGCTATCTGGCGGCGAATCGTCACTTCAAACGCGGGATTCTGGCGCAGTTCTTGTATGTCGGCATGCAGGTGGCGGTGTGGTCGTTCACCATTCGTCTGGCGCTGACGCTCGGCGCGGTCAATGAGCGCCATGCCTCTAACTTTATGATTTACAGCTTCATCGGCTTCTTTATCGGTAAATTTATCGCCAACGTCCTGATGACGCGCTTCCGTGCGGAAAAAGTGTTGATTGCCTACTCGCTGCTGGGTGTTCTGGCGCTGGCGTATGTGATGTTTGTGCCGAACTTTACCGCCGTGTATGCCGCCATCCTGGTCAGTGCGCTGTTTGGTCCGTGCTGGGCGACGATCTACGCTGGAACGCTGGCTACCGTCGATAACAAATACACCGAAGTGGCGGGCGCGTTTATCGTGATGTCGATTGTCGGTGCTGCCTTTATTCCTGCGATTCAGGGCTTCGTCTCCGATCATCTGGGCTCGATGCAGCTGGCGTTCGGCGTTTCGCTGCTGTGCTTCGCCTGGGTGGGTTACTTCTTCTGGGGCGAGCTGCGTCATAAAAAACAGGCAGAAGCAGCCGGTCGTTTAGTTGAGGAGATGCCATGAAAACCCGTTTACCGTTACGTCGTGAGCAGTTTCATGAAACGCCAGCCACGCTGCTGCGCAACGAGACGTTCCACGTCGAGCTGTTTCGCTATCCCGCAGGTGTGGAAGCGGTGTGCATCAGCAATCCACGCGGCACGGTGATCGTACTGCCGTTTTACGGTCAGATGGTGTGGGACGCTAACTTTGACGGCCATTCGCTGACCATGAGCCACAGCTTTAAGCAGCCGCTGCCCGGCAGTTCGATCATTGATACCTACGGCTGTTTCGCTTTCCACTCCGGGCTGCTGGCCAACGGCTGTCCGGCAGAGGATGACGATCATCCGCTGCATGGCGAAATGGCCTGCGCGCGCATGGACAGCGCATGGATCGTGCTGGAGGACGATCGCCTGTCGCTGGAGGGCGAAACCGAATATGTGAAGGGCTTTGGCCATCACTATCTTGCCGCACCGGCGGTGCGCCTTGAGGCCAATGCTGCGCGCCTGCACATTGAGATGAACGTCACTAACCTGGCAGGCGCTCCGATGCCGCTGCAGTATATGTGTCATCTGAACAGCGCCTGGCTGGATCAAGGGCGTTTCCAGCAGTCGATCCCGACCGGTGCGTTCCAGCTGCGCAGCTCGATCCCGGCGCACGTCAAGCCTACCCCACAGTGGCGCGCATATACCGATCAACTGGCGCGCGATCCGCAGGCGTTTCAGCAGCTGGATCAGCCGCAGATGTGCGATCCGGAGATCGTGTTTTTCGCCGACGATCTCCAGCAGTACGGCGATGAGATGCAGTTCGAGCTGCACTCACCGCAAGGGTTTGCCCTGATGACGCGCTTTTCCAGCCAGCAATTCCCGCACGCCACGCGCTGGATGCTGCATAACCGCGATCAGCAGGTCGCCGCCTATGTGCTGCCGTCAACCTGCCGCCCGGAGGGTTTCAAAGCCGCACAGCGCGCTGGCACGCTGATTGAGCTGGCCCCCGGCGAACAGCGCCATTTCAGCGTTGAGACCGGGATTTTGTAATCAATGGCGGTCTTAGGATCGCCATTTTAAAATCAATATCAACAGCGGATGTTGATATTAAAAATCATTTAAAAAATATCAAATATACCCCTATCTCCCCTCGGTTAATTGCAATGACCTAATGATTTAGATCAAATTATTAAATAAGAGGATGTGCATTATAGTAATTTGATTTAAATTTACGTTCAGGGAAGGGTTATGGCATCTGTACCGATAGGACCTGGTGCATTAATTATTCAGAATAATATGCGTGAAGCCAGATGTAATGGTATGTCGAGAGGTATGGCGACACCGGCAACCTATTACTGGTTTTATCAAAAAGTACGCAATCGCGGCCCTTGGGATTACAAACAATTCGACTTCAATTGGGCTGCTTTTGGAAACTTCAATTTTGGCGCTTCAGGCAGAGCGGCTGGCATACCCGATGACATTTTGCTGATGGGCGCGGGATTTGCTCAAACACTCGCTGGCACATCAAAACCTCGCTGGGGAAAGTGGTATGATGTTCCTCCCTATGGAGATGATCCCACAGATCAACGCAATATACGCGAGGGAATTGAGTATGCTAAACAGCACGGTTATTAAGCGATTTCATTTGATACTGACTCTTCTTTTGCTGATTATTATTGGTTTTTTAGTCATCGGTAATGAAAGCTCACGCGATAATGATGTGTTGAAGCGTAGTCAAAAAATCAATCAATCTTCCTGGCTATATATGACTGAATACAGTGCTGGCGGTGCCACTGTTCCTGTTATTTATCGATATTATTTAACCAGTGAGATTACCGGCAACGAAAAACAAGTTTTAAATAAACTTAAAACGTTGGAACCTCTCATTGAAGGTGTAGGAAGCATCCGCTCAATTAACATATCAGCTAATGGGCATATCACCTTTGGATGGAGTGGAAAAATAGTGTCAGTGAGCAGTAAAGTTGGCACGGCAGATTTTGAATTTGAAAATTAATTAAAATATTTAAAATGCTCGAAACGACGTGCCTCCTGCTTGTAGACGCGGCCGTTAAGCCGCTCTTTTGAATTATCAAGCTCAACTAAATCGCTACTAATCCGCGTACGCCGTCGGCTTCCATGGCGGATCCGGCGCCGCGCTGCACGATCTCGCCGCGCGACATCACTAGATAGCTGTCGGCCAGTTCGGCGGCGAAATCATAAAACTGCTCAACGAGCAGGATCGCCATATCGCCGCGCTGCGCCAGCTGGCGGATCACCGCCCCGATCTCCTTGATCACCGACGGCTGGATCCCTTCGGTTGGCTCATCGAGGATCAACAGCTTTGGTGAACAGGCGAGGGCGCGGCCAATCGCTAATTGCTGCTGTTGTCCGCCCGACAGGTCGCCGCCGCGGCGCGCTTTCATCTCACGCAGCACCGGAAACAGTTGATAGATCTCCTCCGGCACCGCTTTGGCCTGTGCGCCAGAAAAACGCGCCAGCCCCATCAGCAGATTCTCTTCCACCGTCAGACGCGGGAAGATTTCGCGCCCCTGCGGCACATAAGCGATACCGGCCTGCACGCGCTGATGCGGCTTGCGGCTGTTGATCACATTATCCTGCCAGCGAATTTCGCCGGATTTAGCCGGAATCAGCCCCATCAAACATTTCAGTAACGTGGTTTTACCCACGCCGTTACGTCCCAGCATGCAGGTAATTTCACCCGGCTTCGCTTCAAACGACAGGCCGCGCAGAATGTGGCTGCCGCCGTAATATTGATTCAGTTCCGCGACTTGCAGCATGTTAACGCCCCAGATAAACGTCGATAACCCGATCGTCCGCCTGCACTTCGCGTAACGATCCCTCGGCCAAAACCTGGCCCTGATGCAGCACGGTGACGTGATCGGCAATGGTTTCAACAAAGCCCATGTCGTGCTCGACCACCATCAGCGAATGCTTGCCGGCGAGGCTGCGAAACAGCTCGGCGGTGTATTCGGTTTCGGCATCGGTCATGCCGGCTGCCGGTTCATCCAGCAGCAGCAGATGCGGGTCCTGTACCAGCAGCATGCCGATTTCCAGAAACTGCTTTTGACCGTGCGACAGCAAACCGGCTTTGCGCTGACGCTCGCCGCCCAATCGCAACAGTTTTAGCACCTCATCAATGCGATCCTGCTGCTCGCTGTTCAACCGCGCGCGCAGGCTGGCCCACACTGATTTGTCGTTTTTCAGCGCGATTTCCAGATTCTCAAACACCGTCAGCGCTTCGAATACCGTGGGTTTCTGGAACTTGCGCCCAATACCGGCGCGCGCGATCTCCACCGGCGACATTTTGCTGAGATCGGTATCCTGGTCGTAGATCACCTGGCCATTATCCGGCCGGGTTTTACCGGTGATCACATCCATCAGCGTGGTTTTTCCCGCGCCGTTGGGGCCGATCACGCAGCGCAGTTCGCCCACGCCGATCTTCAGTGAGAGATCGGTGAGCGCACGAAAGCCGTCGAACGACACGTTGATCTTCTCCAGCTGCAATACCGGATCGCTTTGTTCACGATAGCGATCCGAGGGATGAGGTTGGGTAAACAGGTGTTCAGTCATCACGCCTCCGGCGCAGCAGGCCAATCACGCCACGCGGCAGGAACAGCGTGACCAGGATAAACATCAGGCCAAGGAAAAACAGCCAATATTCCGGGAAGGCGACGGTGAACCAGCTTTTGGCTCCGTTAACGATGGCCGCGCCAAGCAGCGGACCAATCAGCGTGCCGCGTCCGCCCAGCGCCACCCATATCGCCGCTTCAATCGAGTTGGTTGGCGACATTTCGCTGGGGTTGATAATGCCAACCTGCGGCACGTAGAGCGCGCCCGCCAGCCCGCACAGCACCGCCGACAGCGTCCAGACAAACAGCTTGAAGCCTTTGGGATCGTAACCGACGAACATCAGGCGGTTCTCCGCATCGCGCACCGCGGTCAACACGCGGCCAAACTTGCTGCGTGCCAGCGCGAAGCCAATGCCGAGGCTGACCAGCAGCAGCAGCACCGTGGCGACAAACAGCCCAATACGTGTGCCGGTAGCGGTGACGTTAAAGCCGAGCAATGTGGTGAAGCCGGTAAAGCCGTTATTACCGCCGAAGCCGGTTTCGTTGCGGAAAAACAGCAGCATGCCAGCGTAGGTCAGCGCCTGCGTCATGATTGAGAAGTAAACGCCTTTGATTTTCGAGCGGAAGGCGAAGAAGCCAAACACCAGCGCCAGTAAACCCGGCACCAGCATGGTCAGGCACAGCGCCCAGACAAAATGTTGCGTGCCCGCCCAAAACCACGGCAGCTCACTCCATGAAAGAAAAGACATGAACGCGGGCAGGCCGTCGCCGGAGGCCTGGCGCATCAAATACATGCCCATCGCATAGCCGCCAAGCGCGAAGAACAGGCCGTGACCGAGCGACAGCAGCCCGGCGTAACCCCACACTAAATCGAGCGCCACCGCGACCACTGCGTAACAGAGAATCTTGCCGACCAGCGTTAGCGTGTAGGTGGAGATCGCCAGCGGATGGGTGGCGGGCAGCAGGGCGCAGAACGGCAGCGCCAGCAGCAGCACAGCGATCACCACGCCGAGGCTGAGCGTCAGGCGTGGCGCTTTGCGCGCAATAGTTAACGTCATTGGCTGGCTCATCAGTCAATCACCCTCCCTTTGAAGGCAAACAGGCCCTGCGGACGTTTCTGGATAAACAGCACGATCAGCACGAGGATGAGGATTTTTCCCAGCACCGCGCCAATCTGCGGCTCCAGCACTTTGTTAAGAATGCCAAGACCAAAGGCCGCGACCACGGTGCCCGCCAGTTGGCCGACGCCACCCAGCACCACCACGAGGAAGGAGTCGATGATGTAGCCCTGACCGAGCTCCGGCCCGACGTTGCCGAGCTGTGACAGCGCCACGCCGCCGAGTCCGGCGATGCCAGAACCGAGGCCAAACGCCAGCATATCGATGCGTCCGGTCGGCACGCCGCAGCAGTCAGCCATTGCGCGGTTCTGCGTCACGGCGCGCACGCTCAGGCCGAGACGGGTTTTATTCAGCAGCAGCCAGGTGAGGCCCAGCACGGCAAACACGAACAGGATCACCGCGATACGGTTGTACGGCAGCACCAGATTCGGTAACAGCTGCAGCCCGCCGGAGAGCCAGCCTGGGTTAGCCACTTCCAGGTTCTGCGCGCCAAACAGCATGCGCACCAGCTGAATCAGCATCAGGCTGATACCCCAGGTGGCGAGCAGCGTTTCCAGCGGACGTCCGTACAGATGGCGGATGATGGTGCGCTCCAGCAGCATGCCCATGCAGGCGGTGACCAGAAAGGCCACCGGCAGCGCCAGCAGCGGATACCAGGCCAGCCACTGCGGTGCGAACTGCTGGAACAGGCTTTGTACAAACCAGGTGGCGTAGGCACCCAGCATCAGCATTTCGCCGTGCGCCATGTTGATTACGCCCAGCAGGCCGTAGGTGATCGCCAGACCGAGCGCGGCCAGCAGCAGAATCGAACCGAGCGACAGGCCGGTAAACGCCTGACCGAGCAGATCGCCCCACATCAGGCGCTGTTTAATCTGCTTCAGGCTGGCGGCGGCGGCATCACGCACGCTGGCATCGGGTTCATTGCTGGCCTGGGTTAAGCGCGTGAGGCTGGCCTGCATGTTGGGATCGCTGGATTCGCCGAGCAGTTTGACAGCCTTAAGGCGCAGCGCCGCATCCGGGCTGGCGAGTTGCAGGTTGGCCGCTGCCATCAGCAGTACGTCGTGCACTTTCGCGTCTTTTTCCAGCGTCAGACGCTGCTCAATCAGCGGCAGCATATCGGCGACGCCATCATTTTGCAGTTGTTGTGCGGCACGTAAACGGATCGCGGCATCATCGCTCACCAGCTGATGGGCGGCGAGGGCGCTGGCGATCAATACGCGCAGGCGGTTGTTCATGAACAGCTTTTTGGTGTCGCCGTCGGGCTGTTGCGCGCTGTCGAGCGGCTGCAACGCTTCGCCTTGTTTGCTGAACGGCTGCTGTTTTTGGTCGATGACCACGGTTTCATTGCGCAGCGCCTGCAGCAGCGGCAAGCGACTGGCCTGCGGTGCGGCGGCCCACTGCTGGAGCAGCGTGGCTTGTTGCGCGCGGCTGGCGGCCGCGAAGTCTGCGCCATCGCCCGCCTGGGCGAGCCAGGGCAGCAGTAACAGCAGACAGCAGAGATAACGGCGGATTGTCATGGTTCTGGCCCTGATGGTGAGAAGTTGTTTTGGTTTGGATTGGTGTGGCTGTCCCCCTCCTCGGTCCTCCCCCATAAATGGGGGAGGAAGACGTTGCCCAATGCCAGCAATGAACATGCATGTGGCAGCGTCTCCTTCCCCCATTTATGGGGGAAGGCCGGGATGGGGGACAGCCAGCACAACCCCTACTGCGTTGATTTCACCGGATGGTCCGGCTTCTTATCGTTACCCGCGATGTACGGGCTCCACGGCTGGGCGCGTACCGGTTGCTCGGTCTGCCACACCACGTTGAACTGACCGTTCTCTTCCACTTCACCAATCATCACTGGCTTATGCAGGTGATGGTTGGTTTTATCCATGGTCAGGGTGAAACCGTCCGGGGCTTTAAAGGTCTGTCCCGCCATCGCCGCGCGCACTTTATCCACATCGGTGGTGCCCGCTTTCTCTACCGCCTGCGCCCACATGTGCAGGCCAACGTAGGTCGCTTCCATCGGGTCATTCGTCACCACGGTGTTGGCGTTCGGCAGGTTGTGCGCCTTAGCGTAGGCGCGGTAATCCGCGACGAACTTCTGGTTAGTTGGGTTATCCACCGACTCGAAGTAGTTCCACGCCGCTAGCTGACCGACCAGCGGTTTGGTATCAATGCCGCGCAACTCTTCCTCGCCGACGGAGAAGGCGATCACCGGGATATCCGTGGCTTTGATGCCCTGATTGGCCAGTTCTTTGTAGAACGGCACGTTGGAGTCGCCGTTGATGGTGGAGATCACCGCGGTTTTGCCACCGGCAGAGAACTTCTTAATGTTGGAGACGATGGTCTGATAATCGCTGTAACCAAACGGCGTATAGACCTCTTCGATGTCTTTATCCTGTACCCCTTTGGTGTGCAGGAAGGCGCGCAGAATCTTGTTGGTGGTGCGCGGATAGACGTAGTCGGTGCCCAGCAGGAAGAAGCGTTTCGCGCTGCCGCCATCTTCACTCATCAGGTATTCCACCGCCGGAATCGCCTGTTGGTTCGGCGCGGCGCCGGTGTAGAACACGTTCGGCGACATCTCTTCGCCTTCGTACTGCACCGGATAGAACAGCAGGCCGTTCAGCTCCTCAAACACCGGTAGCACCGATTTACGCGATACCGAAGTCCAGCAGCCAAACACCGCCGCCACTTTGTCTTGGGTCAGCAGCTGGCGCGCTTTCTCAGCGAAAAGCGGCCAGTTGGAGGCCGGATCGACCACCACCGGTTCCAGCTTTTTGCCCAGCACGCCGCCTTTGGCGTTGATCTCATCGATAGTCATCAGCGCCACATCCTTCAGCGGCGTTTCGGAGATCGCCATGGTGCCGGAGAG
>Ga0213829_1002474_pt1 | contig 12082 bp, 8 predicted proteins | sample MC6MC0896MG_FD_180665 | JGI IMG/M metagenome (GOLD analysis project Ga0213829, IMG submission 180665) | Enriched soil aggregate microbial communities from Iowa State University, Ames, United States - MC6-MC0896-MG | ecosystem: Environmental > Terrestrial > Soil > Unclassified | place: USA: Iowa...
GACGCGCTGCAGGGGTTTACACGCTTCGACGAGTTCTCACGCAGCTTGGGAATCCCGCCCAATACCCTGACTAGGCGCCTCGGAGCCCTTGTGGAAGCTGGGTTGCTTGAACGGCGGGCTTACTGCGAAAAGCCCTTACGCTATGAGTACGTACCCACCGAGAAGGGCCGCGATTTGAAGATCGTTCTGGCAGCACTCGTGGCGTGGGGAAACAAACATTTTGCTCCTGAAGGTCCAAGCATCCAGGTGATAGCGCGATCAACTGGTGAGGTACTTGAGCCGCAAATGGTGAGCGAGGCCACACGCCAATCGGTTGATTTGGATGCCTGCGAATTTGTGGCCGGCCCTGCAGCCAGCGAGGGCATGCGCATGCGGCTTAAGTCCTTAGCTGAACGCACGGAAAGTTGAGAGCGTGCTGCGAGCCTTGACGGCATGCGCTCTCTCTGTGCCGCCGGAGGCGAAGTGTTCGAGCTAGACGCTTCAGCCTGCGCATTCAGAATGAGCGTATCTGAGTCCAAGAAAAGCGTGGATTCGTCCGATTCTAAAGTTGCTCGCTTCGTCAGACTGCCAGCAGGTCTTTAAGGAGGACTTCCCATGACTTCTTTCGTGTTTGCTCCCAGCGTCATTCCGTCCCTGGCCGTACAAGGCTCAACGTCCCGCTTTCCCATCCGTCGCGTGCTCTGCGTTGGCAGAAATTACAGCGAACATGCCCGTGAGATGGGCCACGACCCAGATCGTGAGCCTCCATTTTTTTTTGCCAAGCCCAATGATGCCGTCGTACCTGCTGAAGGGCTAATCCCATATCCGCCGTTGACGTCGGAACTTCATCACGAGGTCGAGCTGGTAGTAGCGATTGGTACCGGCGGATTTGAGATTGCTGCTGATGATGCCTTGAGCCATGTATGGGGCTATGGCGTGGGCATCGACCTTACGCGGCGTGATATTCAGGCACTTGCCAAAAAATGGGTCGGCCTTGGGATTGGGCTAAAGGCTTTGATGCGTCCGCACCATGCTCAGCGCTGCAACCAGTCACAGCGGTAGGGCACCCAGATTCAGGCGCGATCTGGCTAAAGGTCAACGGTGAGGAACGTCAACGCGGAGACCTGCAGGATCAGATCTGGTCCGTGAGCGACATCATCAGTTACGCGTCGCGCTCGATCATTCTTAGCCCAGGCGATCTTATATTCACGGGTACTCCAGCGGGAGTCGGGTCACTGAGCCCAGGTGATCATATTTCTGCCGGGGTGGAAGGCATCGCGTCCCTGAGTTTCACGATCGGCTCTCCATAACGCTTGGATGATCACGTTGGGCTCGCTACATTTGAGCATCTGCTTTAGAGATGCAGCCATGTTAAGCAAGCCTCCAGTGCTCACTTATGGAATGCGGCAGCGCAGTGATCATCTAGATTTCTATATTCGAGACCAGCGGGGTCGCCCCCCGCTGACTCAGCCTCATAGGCATGAGTATTTTCAGATTCAGATCAACCTGGGTGGCGACACCCTGCAGCATATAGGGGGCGCGGTTCGCCCATTCCCTCAACGTACGCTGGCCTTTATTCTCCCTCATCGCTTGCACCTGATTCCTCACCCAGCGGAAAGCGAATTCCTGCTGTTAAATTTCAGCCAGCATTTCTTCTTGCCGCATGTCACATGCGACCCGCTCGATCTTGAAGATTTATCCACAGAGCTTTTCCCGGAACTCGCCCCCTTCCGCTTCCAAGAGCACCTCGACTTCCAATTCAGTGAGGCTCAGTTCAATGAGGTGCACGCCCTCCTGGACTTGATGCGCGCGTGCAACAACCAACGGAGCTTCGGTTCTGTCACGAAATTGAGAGGGTATCTGCTGCAACTGATAGGCCTGGTTTGCGAAGTTTTCTCAATCGACCTACAGAGGTTGGCCAGCACTGACAGCGTCAAGCGGGGGCGTCGAGATGCACTGGGTCGCGTTCGTGCGTATATCAATGACCATTTACATGATCCTGCGATTTCGCTCAAAGCCGCGGCGGCTGCGGCATTCCTATCACCTAACTACCTGACTCACCTGCTACGTAAGGAGACGGGTAAACCGTTCTCGCAGCTACTACTCGAGCGAAGAATGCAGCTGGCGAGGACTTTACTTTTGACCAGTAACGAACCGGTAGGCCTGATTGCTACCGCTTGCGGATTTGCAGACGAGAGCTATTTTTCGCGCTGTTTCCGCAAGGCCCATGGGTTGGCACCAGGTCAATTCCGACGGGAAAAGCAAGCTGCCAACTAGTCCAGCTGTTCGATCAACCAATCGCGAAAAACTGCCATTGGTCGGTATGCGGCTTTATGTGGGGGGATGACCAGGTAGTAAGCGGTGCCCGTGGGTGAATTCGATTCGAACGGGATCCTCAGCGTGCCATTTGCCAGTTCATCACGGACAAGAAATCTAGGTACCAAGCCAACACCAATTCCAGAAGAAACTGCCTGGATCAGGTGGGTCGTCAATTCGAAATGAGGGCCAAGGCGGAGTCGATCTGTCTTGGCGCCTTGGCATTTGAACCACTCAAGCCATAGGTTTGGACGAGCCGCGACGCGTAATAGCAGGGCTTTGCGTAGATCTTCGATCGATTTGTAGCGTTCGGCAATCTCCTGGTCTCCACCCACGACGGGGACCAGATCTTCGTCGACCAGCTTATGCGCATTCAAGCCGTGCCACAGGCCGTCACCCACGCAAATTGCGGCATCCAGACTCGTGCCCGTAAACTCGACTGTGCCCACGCGTGAATGGATATGGATCAGGATTTCCGGATAACGAGCATAGAAGTCGCTCAAGCGAGGGAGCAACCATTTACTGCCGAAGGCGGGTAAGACGGCAAGGTGCAGCGAGCCGCCTCCACTTCGGTAAGCGATAGCTTGCACCGTAGCATCGCGGATGCGTGCCAGTGCTCCGTTTACTTCTAATGAGTAGGTACGACCCACATCGGTGAGCGTGATGTGGCGACCGACCCTGTCAAACAGCTCTACGCCCAACAACTCTTCAAGCGACTGGACCTGTCGGCTGACGGCACTTTGGGACAAACTGAGCTCCTCAGCTGCCCGGGTGAAACTGCCATGCCTCGCGGAAGCCTCGAAAGCCAAAAGGGAAGACATCGAGGGATTAAGCGTGCGAGGGTTCATTGATTATTCCTGACACCGACTGTTTCGCGGGGAAGAGAGTCGGAATCAAGAGACCGACTACTGCCTCCACTTTACGGTAGAGGCAGCCGGACGCCAACGCTTAGCTCAGGGTCGCCTGAGCCCTGGAGTCGTAACGAGCTAGTCGGCGCAGAAGGTTATCCACTTCCTGACGAGCAGTGGCTGACATCGGACTTGCAGGTCGACGTTGGGCAGCACTGGTCAGAATCCCCCGCTTCATCATCACGTATTTCCTGACTGCCAGCCCAGCACCTGGCTGCTGCTCATAACGCAGCAGAGGAAGGTGGGCATCGAACAAGTCGTGTGCTTTGTCTTTCTCGCCTGCGGCGCTCAAACGCACGACGTCACAAAGCATGTCCGGGAAGGAATATCCGGTATTGGCACCGTCTGCTCCACGCTCGAGTTCGTAGTCCAAAAACAGTGCGTTGTTGCCACAGAGGATGGAGATGTGGCGCATCGATCCCTCGCTCTCAAAACGCCGCAGTGCACTGATTTTTTCCAGGCCAGGCCAATCTTCGTGTTTGAGCATGACGCAAGAAGGCAGGTCATTGACGATCCTGCGAATCACCGAGTTCGACATCTGCACGGAGAATGTAAGGGGGTAATCTTGAAGGACGAATGGCACATCGGCCCCGATCGCTTCTACAGCTTGGGCGTAGTAATTGACGATCTGGTCATCCGTGCGCAAGGTATTTGGTGGCGCGATCATCACACCTGCAGCACCACGCTCCATAACTTCACGAGTCAGGGTGCGCATCGACGCAAAGCCCGGAGCGGATACGCCGACAATAACTGGCATGTCACCAGCGCGCTTGATGACCTGGCTGGCGATGCTCAACGATTCGTCGGAATCGAGTTTAGGAGCCTCACCGAGTTGACCGAGTACGGTCAGACCCGTGCATCCAATTTCGTTGTAAAAGTCGACCATACGATCAATCGATAGAGTATCGATTGTACCGTCGTCCAGAAAGGGGGTTGGCGCAATGGGGTAGACGCCTTTTGCATTGGAATCAAATTTCATAGATTTTCCTCCGCCACCAGGCCGCGGCCTGCTCAGCGATCATTGTTGTTCTTTTAACCAGAGGTCGTAGCGGCGCTTCGATTCGTCATCGGGTGGATAGAGGCCAGGTAAAGGTGTTCCCGACTTAACCTCTAACATGACCCATTGCTCAAAGCGCTCTGTCGCCTGAGCTTGCTCAAGCACTTTGGAGACGAGCTCGCGGGGAATAACGACGGCGCCATCAGCATCACAGACGAGAGCGTCATACGGGCATACAGTGACGCCCCCGCAGTTAATGACTTCCTGCATGCCTACCAGCAACACGCCATCACCAGGCAAGGGGACTGAAGGCCCTGCGCACCACATAGGGAGACCACTTTCCCGAATCCCCTCTGCATCCCGTACTGCACCATCCGTAACGAGGCCACGCACGCCGAGCTGATGCATGCGTAGACCAAGAACGTCGCCCACCAGTCCAACGTCATCAATCCCGCTGCTGTCAGCAATCACAACGACGCCTTCAGGCATGGACTCAATGGCAGTGCGTGTATTCAGCGTGAGATTCAACCCAGTTCTGGAAGGAGCGAATCGCAAGGTGAAAGCGCTTCCGACTACCCGCATGGACGACTGTCCAGGCAAAGGCCTAGCACGACGAATCCAGACGTTGGTCACTCCTAGCTTCGAAAGTACCGAGCACAAGGTTGCAGTCGGTACTTTGGCCAGTTGATCACGCTGTTCAGCATTCAACATAGCGTTCGAATTCATGGCTCTTGCTCAGATGCTAGCGATCAAACCACCGTCAATACGGATAACAGAACCGGTGAGGTAGGCGGCCTGTACGCTGGACAGGAAGGCAACCACATCGCCATATTCTTTTGGCTCGCCATACCGGCCGACTGCGATTGCTGCAGTACTTTCTTTGCTTACTTCCTCAACGCTGCGCCCCTCTCGTTTAGCTTTTGCTTCATCGAGGAAGGTGATGCGGCCGGTAGCGATACGACCAGGAAGCACGATGTTTACGGTGATGCCGTCGCCGCCAACTTCGCGTGCCAGCGTTTTGGACCAACCGACGAGAGAGAGGCGCAGTGCGTTGGATACGCCCAGGTTAGGGATCGGGGAAACCACACCCGAGGAGGTGCTGGTGATGATCCGACCCCAACCTCGGCTGCGCATGTTTGGCAGCACCCGATCGGTGATCTTGATAACCGACAGAACCATGCTCTGGAAGTGCGCGGTCCAGAGGTCCGCATCTTGGCTGTGGGCGGTAGTAGGAGGTGGGCCGCCGGTGTTATTCACGAGGATATCCACCGGGCCGTAATGCGATTCGATGTTGCTGACCTTGTCATTGATATCTTGCAGTCGAGCAAGGTCCCATTCTAGGGCATATGCCTCCAGTCCGGCCTGTTCAAGCGCGGAAACGGTGGTCTGCGCTGCATCGAGACTGATGTCGGCCACCACCACCCGCGCCCCTTCTTGCGCTAGGGATGTAGCGATGGCGCCGCCCAAGCCGCCTCCGCCGCCAAGGACCAATGCTGTTTTTTGTTTGAGTCCGAGATCCATTGTTATCTCCGCTGGCTGTCACCCCTGAATAGGGTGCTGCCATGCATGTTAGGAAGGTAAGAACTCCCGAACAAACGCGTATAACTCATGAACTACATGCGTTTTCGGTATGAATCGTTAGGCGTTGAGGCTCCTAAGCCCTGAATAATCGGCTGTTCAAGCCTTCTTGCATGTCATTACCACATGCGCCTTTCAGGCAGTTCAGATCCCTTCATGCATAAACTGCATGCATAAACAGATTTTTTTACGGTTTGCGCTCAGGGTGGGCTATGTCAGCCTTTAATCACGCCCGGCACTTGCCGCCCGTAGCAACCAAACAAGAACAACAAGCTGTAGTGAGGCTCCGATATGAGCAACCGTGAGAAATGGCGAGCCCTAGAGGCTGAGCTGCGAAGCGCGTTGGGCGCAGCAGTTCAGTTCGACAATGGGCACAAAGCCGTATACGCACACGATGCGTCGAATTACCGGCAGGTGCCTATCGGCGTGGTTATGCCTCGCACGATTGAGGACTGCATTCGGGGACTTGAAATCTGCCGCAAGCATGACGCCCCGGTGCTCACCCGAGGCGGCGGAACCTCGATGAACGGCCAAACCGTCAACGCTGCCGTTGTCTTCGACCTCTCCATGCACTGCAATGCAATACACTCTTTGGACCCCGTCTTGGGCACCGCAGTAGTGGAGCCTGGCGTTGTATGCGACACCCTACGTGATGCTGCTGAGCAGCACGGGCTCACCTTCGCCCCGGATCCGTCGACGCATAGTCGGTGCACCCTCGGGGGGATGGTCGCAAACAACTCGTGCGGTCCTCACTCCGTGATGGCTGGCAAAACGCTTGAAAACGTCGAGGCGCTGGAGGTCATCACCTACGACGGTGAGCGTTTTTGGGTAGGGCCAACTTCAGAGGATGAGCTCGCATCTATCATCGCTCAGGGCGGTCGTCGCGGGCAGATCTATAAAGATTTGCGCGACCTTCGTGACCGCTACGCGGACTTGGTGCGCCAACGGTTCCCGAACATCAAGCGCCGGGTATCGGGCTATAACCTGGACGAACTTCTTCCTGAAAACGGCTTCAATGTCGCTCGTGCGTTGGTCGGCAGTGAGGGCACGTGCGCCGTGACACTGGCGGCGAAAGTACGTTTGGTATCAAGCCCTGCTAAGCGGGTGGTGCTGGTACTTGGGTATGACGATATCTATGTGGCAGCGGATGCTGTCCCTGAGTACATGCGTTTCGACCCGATAGCGATTGAAGGGCTGGACCGTCGTATCATTCGAGGACTGCAAGCCCGGGGCCTGCGCGCTGAGGAAATTGCGCTGCTGCCAAGAGGGGACGCCTGGGTAGTCATGGAGTTTGGGGGGGCCACGGTGGAGCAGGCCACGGCCAAAGCTCAAGCCGCGAGTGACTATTTCAGCTCCCGCCCTCAGGGGCCGGTTCCTACTACCTGGATCGTTCCTGATGCTGCCTTGCAGAAACGCATTTGGTCGATCCGCGAGACGGGCGCATCAGCCACTCAGCTTTCCATCGACCCGGATGTGCCAGATCCACAGGTGGGTTGGGAAGATGCTGCAGTAGATCCCGCTAGATTAGGAGACTACCTGCGTGCGTTCCAAGCGTTGGTGGATAGCTATGGCTATACCACCTCATTGTTCGGTCATTTCGGAGACGGATGTGTGCACGCACGCATCACCTTCGATTTGCGTACCGAGGAAGGCGTGCAGAAGTTTCGTGCCTTTACTCGTGAGGCCGCTCAGTTAGTCGTCGACTATGGCGGCTCACTTTCGGGCGAACATGGTGACGGGCAAGCCAAAGCGGAATTTCTGCCGATCATGTTTGGTGAGGAGCTAATGGAGGCTCTGCACCAATTCAAAGCGATCTGGGATCCTCGCAACCGTTTGAATCCAGGCAAGCTGGTCCACGCCTATCGGATCGACGAAAACCTTCGTATGGGCCCTGACTACAAGCCTGTGGAGCTCATCACAAAGCTGAAATTCATCAGCCAGGAAGGTGATGGCTTCCAGCGCGCAGTAGAACGTTGCGTGGGCACTGGTAAGTGCAGGACGTTGAAAGGCGGCACAATGTGCCCTAGCTATCGGGCTACCCGAGATGAACGATTTTCAACCCGAGGACGGTCTCGCTTATTTTGGGAGATGCTCCAAGGGGATGTCGTCAAGGATGGTTGGCGGAGTGAAGAAGTCAAAGAAGCTCTGGACACATGCTTGGCCTGCAAAGGATGCAAAAGTGACTGTCCGACCCATACGGATATCGCGTCCTACAAGGCGGAGTTCCTTTCGCATTTCTACGAAGGCCAGCGTCGTCCGCGCCAAGCACTGACAATGGGGCGTATCGGCGACTGGGCACCATTAGCAGGCCGTGTGCCGTGGCTGGCGAATTTCTTTACTCAGACGCCGGGCATCAAACGGGTCGCCAAGCAACTAGGTGGCGTTGCCCAAAGCCGTGATCTGCCACGCTTTGCGCCGCATCGTTTTCGCCAACTGCACGAACGAGATCGCACCACAGAAGCGCCGAAACCCAAGGGTCGTGTAATCCTCTGGGTCGACACATTCTGCGAGCATTTCCATCCCGAAATTGCGATAGCCGCCGCGCAGGTAATCCGCCACGCAGCTTTTGAGCCTGTTTTGCCAGCGCGTCCACTGTGCTGCGGTCGGCCACTCTATGACTTCGGCTATCTCGACCAAGCCCGTGGGAAGCTTTTGGCCATCCTTGATTCCATAGGTGACCAGCTGATCGATGAGAAAGATGGGGTAGTCGGTTTGGTCGGTCTGGAGCCAGGCTGTCTCTCCGTTTTCAAGGACGAGCTGCTCAAATTCTTCCCTGATGATCCCCGCGCACAAGCGTTGGCTAGCAAGACGCGTCTACTTGGTGATTTCTTGGTCGAAGTTGGCTATCAACCGCCAACTTTTGAAGCGGACGTCCTCGTTCATACACATTGCCACCAAAAATCTCTTTTTGGTGCTAAAGGCGACCGCCTGTTGCTGGAGAGAATGGGGGCTCGGGCCCAATTCCTAGATAGCGGTTGCTGCGGAATGGCGGGTTCGTTTGGCTTTAATCCTGACCACGAAGAGTTATCACGCGCAGTCGGCGAGGAAGTGCTACTACCCGCAGTCCGGAAACAATCCAAAGAAACTTTGATCCTGACTAATGGCTTCAGTTGCCGTGAGCAAATTCGTCAGGGCACTGGTCGGGAGGTCATGCATCTCGCCCAGCTACTCGCCTTAGCGCATCAAAGAAGCGCGGGCGCTCGATCCGAACCTCTTTCAGCGAAGAGTGTGGAGAGCGAAGTAGAAAACGTTAGCTGAAAGAGCCGGTGTGCCAATCACAATGTCATACAAAAACAAGAGGACATCCCATGGACGCTGCATTCGAAAAGCAGGTCACCCGCAAGATTTTCTTGCGTCTGTTGCCCCTGCTTATATGTTTGTACATCATTTCTTATCTTGATCGCGTAAACGTAGGTTTTGCTGCGCTGACCATGAACGCCGATATCGGCCTCAGTGCTGGAGTTTACGGCTGGGGTGCAGGATTATTCTTTATTGGATATTGCCTATTTGAAGTGCCAAGCAACCTGATGATGGCGCGGGTAGGCGCGCGTCGCTGGATCGCTCGGATTCTGTTCACGTGGGGCTTGATCGCTACCTGCATGGCCTTGGTACAGGGACCGAAGAGCTTCCTGGTCCTACGGTTCCTGCTAGGTGTCGCAGAAGCTGGATTCTTCCCTGCCGTGATCCTCTATCTCACATTTTGGTTTCCGGCCCGGTACCGTGCGCGCATCATCTCGACGTTCATGTTGTCCATCCCAATTGCATTAGCCCTGGGAGCGCCGATTTCTACCAAACTTTTGGAGCTGGACGGTTTGCTGGGCCTAAAAGGATGGCAATGGCTTTTCATAATTGAAGGCCTGCCAGGCGTGTTCCTGGTCTGGGTTGTGTTGAAGTATTTACCCGATTCGCCTCAGAAAGCGGAGTGGCTCACGGACGCTGAACGTGATTGGCTTAGTCGTGAACTCGAGAATGATCGCAAAGCCCATCCCCCAGAGTTGGATGGCAAGTCCTCTGTATGGAAGGTTTTTTGCAATCCAGCCATCATTGCTCTTTGCGTCATCTATTTTTGCACTACCGCCGCGAACCTGGGCTTGTCAATGTTCCTTCCTCAGATCATCAAGCAGCAGGGATATTCAGGTATGGCCATCGGCTATTTAGCCGCGATTCCTTATCTGATTGGATGCGTTGGTATGGTATCGATTGGCTTCCTGTCTGATCGGTTCAACAAACGTAAGTTGTTCCTTATCGCTGCATTATTGCTGATCGTAGGTGGGCTGGCATCGGCTGCCTTGTTGTCAGGGACGTATTTAGCAATTGTGGCTATGTGCGTAGCTACAGTAGGGATCATGGGCTGCAAAGGTCCATTCTGGCCGCTTCCCGCTCTTTATCTGAGTGGTAGTAGCGCGGCTGCAGGCATCGCATTAATCAACTCGGTAGGAAACCTTGGCGGATTCTTCGGGCCGGGACTGGTCGGGATGGCGAAGGAAATGACAGGTAGCTTCGAAAGCGGGCTCTATGTATTAAGTGGTATTGCTTTACTTGGAGTTATCTTAACGGTATTCTTCGTCTCCGACCGCGGGAGAAGCCCCAAAGTAAAGCCTGCGGTGCATCCCCAGATGGCTAAAACCTGAAAGATGCCTGACGACTAAAATTACCTGATGTTTAAGATTGGCAGTGAGTTGTACTTATGCCGGGAGAGCGGGCCACACCGCTAGCCCGGTTTTTTTTTGCCGCCTGCTTGCCAATCCTTGTCTACCGACCTGCGAATTATGAGATAGCTGGGTTCCAGCCATCTTCACGCTAAAGAGGTTAGAGCGAGCTAATTTCGAAGTTAAGCAGTACGCGACCGACCTGTAGCTTCATAAACAATGCTCCGGCATTATAATAGTTGCGGTGACGACGTTGGCCCTGGGCCAGTCAGGGGCATGTTACAGCCGCGCCGTGGCACAGCGGCGTCGACATGAATACCAGTCAAGAGCACGCTCACCTGCTTCGAAGCCCGCTCATAGGCGATTTGGTTTGTGATCTACGGCGGGTTACCGATGGATAGGAAATGTCCATGCGGTGCTAATACCCCATACATTGGAAGCACAGGCTAAAGCGCTTTATAGATCCGCCTGCGATCGAGGAGGGTGGGCTAGCTATGCCGATGAGTGATTCGTCTCGCCTCTCGCAGCAGCTCGAGCACTATGAGCTGGATTACGACACCCTGGAGAAATCACACACCATCTGTCCAACGATGTGGCTACGAAGTGGCGACAAACACATAGAGCTCAGCTGAGAGACGGCCGAGTCCGCTGATGTTGCCGCCAAATATTGAGCTGTTTACCGTCGTATTAGTCCTTAGAACGTCGGAGGAGTGGTTTAGATGACAACTGCCCGCGCATCGTGACCAAGGATTTCCAAGCGTCGTTCTATGAATCGATCCCAGACCTCAGGGTTCAGTAGGTGTGGAGGTCGTTTACCTTCGAGCATGGCGATGAGCTGCTCGGCAGAAGACCGCGCAACGTTTCGACGGCCTCCATGGCTCACGCCCGCAGTATGAAAGGTCGCAACGACATTGTTGAGGGTTAAAAGTGGAGCCTCATGGCATGGAGGTTCCACCTCCCACACGTCGAGTCCTGCTCCGCGAAGGTGCCCGCTTTTCAAGGCTTCGTAGAGAGCCACTTCATCATGGATTCCACCACGAGCCGTGGACACAAATACAGATCCAGGTTTCATCCTGGCAAATGCGTCCGCGCCAATCAGGTGCCTGGTTTGTGAATTTAGTGGGCAGTGCAAGGACACGAAGTCACTACGCTGAAGCAGCTGCTCGAGGCTGGTCGGCTCCGCGCCTCGGGATCGAATCTGGTCAGGGGAGAGGAATGGATCAAATGCAAGCACCTGCAAGCCAAAGCCTTGAGCAATCTTAGCAGTTCGGGTACCAATCTCCCCTATGCCAACAATTCCGATAGTGCAGCCGTGAATTTCATCACCCATCAGGTCCTCTCGAGTGAAGCCAGACTCAGTCCTCAACTTCTTGTCAGATTCCACGATGCGTTTGATCACGGAAAGTAGAAGCGCGAACGTATGCTCAGCCACTGAGTGCGCATTTGCACCAGCTTGATTAACAACTGGAATCCCTGCGGCGCTGCACGCATCAACATCCACGGTGTCATAGCCTGCCCCTCCGGCTGACACACAGAGCAAATTAGGACACGATTTAATGAGGTCTTCATTCACCCACCAACGTTTTGGTAGATCGTCTTTAGCCGCGCAAACGTGGTAGGCATGACTTTGCGCAAGCGTAGCTGCCGTCTCCAAG
>Ga0213829_1002479_pt1 | contig 12061 bp, 9 predicted proteins | sample MC6MC0896MG_FD_180665 | JGI IMG/M metagenome (GOLD analysis project Ga0213829, IMG submission 180665) | Enriched soil aggregate microbial communities from Iowa State University, Ames, United States - MC6-MC0896-MG | ecosystem: Environmental > Terrestrial > Soil > Unclassified | place: USA: Iowa...
TCGGTCGCCAGCACGGACACGTTGTACGCACCCGCTTCCAGCGCCACGCCGGAATCGTTCTTTCCGTCCCACTCCAGCGTGTACACGCCATTCTTCTGCTCGCCCAGCTCGATGGTGCGAACGACCGCGCCGTTCGAATCCGAGATGCGGACCTGAACCTTGGCGGCGTCGCCCTGCAGATCCAGACCGTAAGGCGTGACCACGCGGTCGGCGGGGTTGGCGCTGTCGACGCCGACCTTGACCTTCGAGCCCGGGATCAGGACGCCCTTGCCGATCATCGACACGGCGTTCATCGACTGCGACACGTCGATCTGGCCGCTGATGGCCAGCATGGTGTTCTTCAGGTTGGTGATGCCTTCCACCGTGGAGATCTGCGCCAATTGCGACGTCAGCTCCGCGTTCTGCATCGGGTTCAGCGGATCCTGGTTCTTGAGCTGAGTGACCAGCAGCTTCAGGAACTGGTCCTGCAGGCCTTGCGCGGTGCTCGCGCTGTTGGCGCCGGTTTGCGCCAGGCCCATGGCCGTGGTGCTCGTGTTTTGATCGACGGTCGTCATGGATAGACTCTGGCTGAAAATTAGGATTGACCGATGGTCAGCGTCTTCTGCATCAACGTCTTGGCGGTGTTGAGGACCTCGACGTTGGCCTGGTAGGACCGCGATGCCGCGATCATGTTGACCGTTTCGGCCACCGGATCGACGTTGGGCATGCTGATGTAGCCCTGCGCGTCAGCCAGGGGGTGCTTGGGGTCATAGACCATCTTCAGGGGCGACTGGTCCTGGACCACGCCGGCCACGCGAACGCCGCCGATTTCCTGCCCCAGCGCCTGGCCTGCGGCCGGGTTGACCTGGAACACGACCTGCCGGGCGCGGTAGGGCTGGCCATCCGGACCGACCACGCTGTCGGCGTTGGCCATGTTGCTGGCCGCCACGTTCATGCGCTGCGACTGCGCGCTCAACGCCGAACCGGCGATATCGAAAATGCTCAACAAGGACATTGCCTGTTGCTCCCTTTAAAGATCAATCCTGGATGGCGGTCTGCAACCCGCGGATGCGGCTGGAGATAAGCTGCATCGTGCTCTGGTAATGCAGGGTGTTGTCGGCGAACTGCACGCGCTCGATGTCCATGTCCACCGTGTTGCCGTCCATGCTGGGCTGGTACGGCAGGCGGTACAGCAGATCCGTCGGACCCTGCGACACGGCCTTGGCCGGAATGTGGCGGGCCGACGTCAGCTTGAGCGACGTGTCGGGCAGGCGCATCGTGCCTTCCATGGCGCTTTGCATGGCGGCCTTGAAGTCGATGTCGCGCGCCTTGTAGTTGGGCGTGTCGGCGTTGGCGATGTTCGAGGAAAGCACTTCCTGGCGCTGCGCGCGCAGTGACAAAGCCTGCTGGTAGAACCGGAAATCTTCGTTGAGCCTGTCGAGCATCGTGGCGCCTTGAATTCGTTGCAAATCGGATAAAGCAGGGATGCCGGACACACCGTTATCCCATTGGATGACGGCATGATAGGGGCCGGACCTGTAACACAATCAGCCAAATAACCCGTCATTTCTCATCCAATTCACGTATTGCCGAACGCCGCCCACTTCTACAATTCATCCATCATGAAAATCTCCGCAAGACTCCTTCTCGCGCGCGCCGGCATCGCCGCCCTGCTCCTGGCCTCGGCAAGCGCCGTCCAGGCACAGGCCGCGGCCACCCAGGCCCCGGAAGCGATCATCATTGCGGCGCAGACGTATCTGCAGGAACAACTGGCCTCCCTGCCCGGCGAGGCGTCCATCGCCATCGACCCGCCGCGCACCGATCGCCTGGCGCCCTGCGACGACCTGGCCCCGTTCCTGCCGTCCGGCATGAAACTGCGGTCCCGCATGACGGTCGGCGTGCGCTGCAACACGGCCAAGGGCTGGACCGCCTACGTGCAGGCGTCCGTCAGCGTGGCCGGACACTATTACGTGGCCTCGCGCCTGATCGCCGCCGGCCAGGCCCTGACCCCGGCAGACCTGGACGCCCGCGAGGGCGATCTGGTGTCCCTGCCCCCGGGCGCCATCACCGACCCGCAGGCAGTGGCCGGCATGACCGCCGCGTTCCGCATCAACGCCGGCCAACCGATCCGCAGCTCGTCGCTGCGCAATGCCCAGTCCGTGCAGCGCGGCACCAACGTGCGGATCAACGCGCGCGGCAACGGTTTCATGGTCAGCAGCGAAGGCGAAGCCATGGGCAACGCGGCCCCCGGCGCCGTGGTCCAGGTCCGCACCGCGGGCGGCCAGGTGGTCAGCGGCGTCGTCCGTAACGCCACCCTGGTGGAAATTCAGCTATAGATACTGTTACAAATCGCGTTGCGCCTGGCTCGCATATACCCTAAAGTTCCTCCGGCCCTTGTCGTTACAGAGACATAAGTAGGCGGATCCGTCGCAAACCGACCCAGAACGCCCTGCGGAGAAAACCTTGAAAATCAATTCGACCACCAACCGGCCCCTAGCAGCCGATGCCGTCGGTGCCCGCGCCGAGTCCGCGGTCAGTCAAGCTTATGGCGCCGGCAGCGCCACCGGCTCGAGCAGCTCGCAAGTCGCGCTGAGCTCGGCGTCGCGCAAGATGCTGGCCATGCAAGACGGCTCGAACGACATCAATGTCGAGCGCGTTGCCGCCATTCGCGCCGCGATCGCCTCCGGACAGCTCAAGATCGACACCGGCCGCATCGCCGACAGCCTGATCGCCAGCGCCCGCGACCTGCTGAAATAGCCCGTCCCTTCTCTCCATTGAGCCGTCTGTCATGAGCCTCGTCGATTCCCTGCAATCCTGCATGAAGCAGGAAGACACCCTGATCTCCGAGTTCTCCTCGATCCTCGAGGAAGAAACCGAGGTCCTGGTCAGCCAGGGCAGCGTCGAGGCGCTGAACCAGATCACCGAGCGCAAGCGCGGCATCGCGCAGCAGTTGGTCGACCTGAGCCAGACGCGTGACAACCTGCTCACCGAAATCGGCCTGCCCGCGGGCCACGTCGGCACCGAACAGGCCGCGGCGCAATATCCGCAGCTGTCCGGCGTGTGGCACGCCCTGCTGACCAAGTCGGCCTCCGCCAGCGAAATCAATATGCGCAACGGCGCCCTGATCGACGTGCATCTGCGTTACACCCAGCAGTCGCTGGACGCCCTGCGCAACGTCGGCGTCGGCAGCGCCTCGACCTACGACGCGCAAGGCCGCGGCGCCCGCAGCGCGCCGGGACGCCGGCCGATTGTGGCAGGCTGAAGCCCTCCCCGGACCTCCGTCCAAAAGAAAACGGCGTGCATGGCACGCCGTTTTTTTATTCGTTCACGCTAGATGGGTTTTGCGGCCTCACGCCCCGCCCGTCATCTCCAGCAGCGCAAACATCTTCAGCAGCGCCACCGGCAGCATCTTGCCCGACAGCTTGCGTTCGGTGCCCACGATGCCCGACAGCGGCCCACGCACGACGTCGGCCGCCGGCGAATGGGCCAGTTGCCAGCAGGCCGCGCCGAGCTGCCCGGCCATGAGCGACTGGCGCGCCAGCGTGTGGGCGCCATCGACGGCGGGCAGCGCCTGCCAGGCATTGGCCATGTAACGGAACGCCGCCTTGGCCTCGTCCTGCAGGACCAGCCAGCGCGCGATCGTCGCCGCGTCCGCCTGCGAAGCCGGCAGGTTCGTGGCGCCAAACAACTGGCCCGCGACCTCGCCGGTGACCGTGTCGATCAGACGCGCGCAGATGAGGCGAACGCTCGCGCCCTGCCCCTTGCCCGGCAGCACGACTTCGGTGCCGGAGGCCCACAGTGCCAGCGGCGCGGTTTTGCCGCCGGACGCCGGGCGCAGGCCCGGCATGTCGCCGGGCTGGCCCACGGGCAGGTAGCCCACGCTCTTGCCGACGGCATTCAGGTTGGTCGGGCATTCATCCTGGATCACCCGCGTGCCACCCGCGCAACGCGCCACCCAGGACACCCCCTGCTCGCTCAACGGCTGCCACAACGCAACCGTGCCGGCCTCCAGCATGTGAACCAGCGGCACGGACTGCAGGCGCTCGCCCAGCCACTGCACGCGGGCCTGCAACGCGGCCGCCGGATCCGGCTGGGCCGGCGCGGCGGGCGAAAAAGAGGTCAACATGCCATGCGGCAGCACGAGCTGCTGCGCGGGCGACGCCAGCGCGGCGCCGCGGTCGCTCATCAACAACGCGCCCAGCAGCGCGCCGCCGGGCAAGGCCTCGCCTTTCATGGCGGTCTTGCCGTGCATCACGAGCAGGTTGCGGTTGCAGACGGCGGAAAACTCGCGGCGCACCATCGCCAGCGGCTCGTCGCCCAGCGCGGCCAGGCTGGCGCCCGCGCCGTCGCTGACGTACTCGCGCCAGGCGCTACGCGCTTGCAGGCACGCCGGGTCCCTGTCCAGCCACGAAATGGTGTCGTCCAGGCTCTGGGCCGCGGCGATCGAACCCGCACCGCCCTGCTGCGGCAGGATGGCCGAGGCCAGCAACTGGCGGCGGCGCGCCGGGTCCACGGCGTCCGGCTCGCGCGACGACGACACCAGCGACGCCAGATCGGCCTCGCTCGGGGTGTACAGCGCGCGGGCGCGCTCCACCATCGAAAACGCGCGGTCGATCAGCACGTCCGCGCGGGCCAGTTCCATGTGCTCGGGCACCTTCTGGCCGACGGACATGTAGTGGATCGGCAGACGGTGGCGGATGGCGGTGTCCAGCGCCGCGCCCAGGCGGGTGGCTTCGTCCAGCTTGGTGATGATGCAGCCGGCGACGTCCTCGCCGACCCCATTGCGATAGGCGTGCGCCACCTCGTCCAGCGTGTCGCCCTGGCTGGCGGCATTGAGCACCAGCAGCCGGCGAACGGGCTTGCCCGCGTTGCACAGCATCGACGCCTGCTCGGCCACCAGGCGATCGCGCTGGCTGATCCCGGTGGTGTCGATCAGCACGATCTTGCGGTTGCCGAGTTCAGCCAGGATGCGGCGCAGCTCGCCGGCATCGCGCACCGAGTGCGCCGGCACGCCCATCAGGCGGCCGTAGATCTGCAATTGTTCCAGCGCGCCGATCCGGAACAGGTCGGTCGTCAGCATGGCGACCTGCTCGCGCCCTTCGCGCGCCACGCAGCGGGCGGCCAGCTTGGCCAGCGTCGTGGTCTTGCCCACGCCGGTCGGACCGACCAGCGCGTACACGCCGCCGGCCAGGAATTCGTCTTCGGAACGCACCACCGGCAGGTGCGTCACCAGTTCATTGCGTGCCCAGCTCAACGCGGCCTCGGTGGAGAGGCCTTGCGGCAGGCGCTCGACCAGCGTGCGGACCAGCTTGGTGCTGAAACCGGCGTCCAGCAGGCTGCGGAACAGCGCGGCGCCAGCCGGCTCGCGGCCCGGACCCTGGCGGCCACCCCACAGCAGGCCGTCCATGCGGCTTTCCATCGCGCCGCGCAAGGCGCTGATCGCGTCCTGCAGACCGGCGGCCGTATCGGCCGGCAGATTCGCGGGCGGCAGGCCCTGCGGCGGCCGCACGGGGGCATCGGGCGTGCGGCCCATGGGCGGTGCGGCATGCAGCGTGGCAGGTTGCGGCGGCGCTGCGGGCGGAATGGCGGGCGCTTGCACGGGTGCGGGCGGCGCGGCGTAGCTTTGCGGCGCGTGATAGGCGGTCGCGGGCGCGGCGGCCATGGCGGCGGCGGGCGCAGACGCAGTGGCCATGCGCTCGGGCATGGCGGGAGACGGCGCCATGCGTGCAACGGGCGCAAGCGGCGGCAGCTCGACGCGAATTGGCGCGGCCGGCATAGGCGCGGCCGGCTGAGGCGCGGTCGGCTGAGGCGCGGCCGGCTGAGGCGCGGTCGGCTGAGGCGCGGCCGCCGTCGCGGCCACCGGCGACGGTGCAGCGGGTGTGAATTCTGCCGGGGACGGTTCAATCTCCGGCTGGGCCGACGCCGCGTACGCGGACTGGTAGGCGGCAATGGATCGCGCCGGCGTCGCATAGCCGGCGGGCGCCATCGCGGGGGACACGGCAGGCGGCATCGCGGCAGGCGGCAGAGGCGGCATGGCGACAGGCGTTACCTGCGGCCGCTCAAACCCAGCCGGCTCGCGGAACGACGGCGCCGCGGGCTGGCGTTCCTGAGCCGGCGGCGCATAGGCCGGCGCTTCGCGCGGCGGGGGCTGCGGTTGCGGCGCGTCATCGAAGGCGCCGTCGATGGTGGCCAGCACCTCGATGCCGCCGTCGACACTGCGGTTCGACACGATCAGCGCGTCCGGCCCCAAGGCCTCGCGCACCTGACGCATCACGTCACGGGTGTTGGCCCCGTAAAAGCGGCTGATCTTCATTGCCCGTTGCTCCCGCCGATCAGCGCCGTCACGCGGACGATGCGCTCATCGGGAATTTCCGTATTCGACAACACACCCAGTTGCGGCAGGTGGTGGCGCAGGAAGCGCGACAGCGGCGCGCGCAGCACCGGCGACACCAGCAGCACCGGCGCATTGCCCTGTGATTCCTGCCGTTCGACCGCCGCTTGCGCCTCGCGCAGCAGCGTATCGGCAAGGCCCGGCTCCAGACCGCCGCTGGTCGTCATGGCTTGCGACAGCACGCGTTCCAGCTTCACATCCAGGCCGATCACCCGCAGCTCGCCCTCGCCGGGGAACCATTGCTGCGTGATGGCGCGGCCGAGCGCGCGGCGCGTCAGCGCGATCAGTTCGTTGATGTCCGGCTGCCCGCCCGACCCGGCTGCCATCGCGGCCAGGCGCGGACCGTGTTCGGACAGCGTGTCGATGATGGTGCGCATGTCGCGGATCGGCACCTCTTCCGACAGCAGGCCCTGCAGCACCTTCTGCAGCGCGGTAAGCGACAGCGTCTTGGGCACCAGGTCCTCGACCAGCTTCGGCGCGTCGCGGCCGATGCGGTCCAGCAGCTGCTGCACTTCCTGGCGGCCCAGCAGGTTCGAGCCGTGGCGGTGCATCAGGTGATTCAGGTGCGTGGCCACAACCGTGCCCGCATCCACCACCGTGTAACCGGCCACCTGCGCCTGATCGCGCAGCGAACTGTCGATCCACAGCGCCGGCAGGCCGAACGCCGGATCGGTCGTCGGCGTGCCCTTGATCTGCATGGTCACGCCGCCCGGGTCGATAGCCAGCCACTGGCCGGGCATCGCGACGCCATTGCCCACTTCCACGCCCGACAAGAGGATGCGGTAATCGTTGGGCTTGAGTTCCAGGTTGTCGCGGATGTGCACCACGGGCGGCAGAAAGCCGACGTCCTGGGCAAACTTCTTGCGCAGGCTGCGGATGCGGTGCAGCAGCTCGCCGTTCTGGGCGTGATCCACCAGCGGAATCAGGCGGTAGCCCACTTCCAGCCCCAGCTGATCCACCATCGACACGTCTTCCCAGCTTGCTTCGGCGGCCGCGGCCTGCGCCTGGGTGATCGCCTGCGGCGGTATCTCCTCGGCGGCCACGGCGGCGGCCTTCCTGCGCTTGAGCAGCGCCCAACCGCCCCAGCCCAGCGCGCCGGCCAGCGTCAGGAACGCGATGTGGGGCATGTTGGGGATGAGACCCATGATGCCGATGATGCCGGCGGTCAGGAACAGCACGCTCGGATTCGAAAAGAGCTGGCTGATGATCTGCTGGCCGATGTCCTGGTCCGTCGACACGCGCGACACGACCACACCGGCGGCGGTGGAGATCACCAGCGCGGGGATCTGGGCAACCAGGCCGTCGCCGATGGTCAGCAGCGTGTAGACGCGGCCGGCATCGCCCATGGACATGTCGTGCTGCGCCACGCCGACGACCAGACCGCCGATGATGTTGATCGCCATGATCAAAAGGCCGGCGATGGCGTCGCCGCGCACGAACTTGGAGGCGCCGTCCATCGAGCCGAAGAAGTCCGACTCCTGCGACACTTCCGCGCGGCGCTTGCGCGCTTCGTCTTCGCCGATCAGGCCAGCGTTCAGGTCCGCGTCGATCGCCATCTGCTTGCCGGGCATGGCGTCCAGGGTGAAACGCGCGCCCACTTCCGCAATACGGCCCGCACCCTTGGTGATGACGATGAAGTTGATGATGGTCAGGATGATGAAGACGATGATCCCGACGGCGAAGTTGCCGCCCACCAGGAAGTGGCCGAAGGCCTCGATCACCTTACCTGCGGCGTCCGGACCCGTGTGACCGTGCAGGAGCACGACCCGGGTGGACGCGACGTTCAGCGACAGGCGCAGCAGCGTGGCAAACAGCAGCACGGCCGGGAATGCGGCAAAGTCCAGCGGCTTGCGCGTGAACATGGCCACCAGCAGGATCATCACGGACAACGCGATGTTGAAGGTGAACAGCAGGTCCAAGAGGAACGTGGGCAAGGGCAGCACCATCATGCCCAGCACCATCACGATCAGGATGGGACCCGCCAGCAGCCGCGCGTGCATGGCGCCGTTATTCTTCAACATGGTGAGCAGTGCGCTCATTCCTTAAACTCCTTGTCCTGCGGTTTTAGCCTGCGGGTCCAGTTCGGCTGGCACGTTCAGTTTCGTGGGGGCCGACGGTTCAAGCCCCCAGCCCGAGCGCCAGGATCGTAGCTGGAAAACCCATGCCAGCACTTCCGCCACCGCGGTATACAGCTCGGCCGGGATTTCTTGCCCCAGCTCGACGTGTTGATGCAGGGCGCGCGCCAGCGGCGGCGCCTCCAATGTGGGAATCTTGTTCTCGGCGGCCAGTTCGCGGATCTTCGCGGCGATCAGGCCCGTGCCCTTGGCCAGCACGCGCGGCGCGCCGCCCTTCGATTCGTCGTACTTCAGCGCCACCGCATAGTGCGTCGGGTTGGTCACGACGACGTCGGCCTTCGGCACCTCGGACATCATGCGCCGGCGGGCCGCCTGGCGCTGCTGCTGCCGGATGCGCGCCTTCACATGCGGATCGCCTTCGCTTTCCTTGTGTTCCTGGCGCACGTCTTCCTTGGACATTCGCAGCTTCTTCAGGTGGCTCCAGATCTGCCAGGGCACGTCCAGCAAGACGATGATGAGCAGCGAGGCCACGATGAAGGCGCAGCACATCGCCACCAGGCTCAGCGCCTTGGTCAGCGCGGCCGACGGCGCCACGTGCATCAGCCCCATCATGTCGTCGTGGTAGCGCCAGATGACCCAGACCGCCACGCCGCCAACCAGCATCGCCTTGGCCAGCGCCTTGATCAGCTCCACCACCGTCTGCGACGAGAACATGCGCTTCAAGCCCGCCAGCGGGCTGAGCTTCGAAAAATTGGGCGTCAGCGGCTTGGTTGAAATCACCAGACCGCCCAGCGCCACGCTCGACAGCACCGCCACCACCGCCAGCAGACCGAAGATCGGCAGCAGCACCATCAGCGCATGGCCGAAACCGCTTACCGCCTGCTCGATCATGACCCCAGGATCCAGCGCGACGCGCTGATCGAACGCCAGCCCGTTACGCAGCACGCCGCTCAGGCCCTTGTACAGCGACCCGCCGCTCGCCCAGATCGCGGCGACACCGACGGCCAGCATCATGAACGTGCCCAGTTCCCGGGAACGCGCAATCTGCCCCTCCTCGCGCGCCTTTTCCAGGCGCCTGGGAGAGGCGGCTTCGGATTTCTCGAGGTCGCTTTCTTCGGACATGCTCTACGGGATTGTTGCGGCTCGCTGACGTGGAAATGCAAGCCGCCCGCCGAGATTCTAGGAGGCGCCGGGGGTTGGCGATATGCCAAGAAACGGGGGGAAAGCGGCGCTATTCCCGGATGCGCCGCCGGCTGCCGGGCGCCGTGCGATCAACCCGCCGCCCGCGCCACCCGGCCGTCGCCGGCCTGCCCGTCCAGAATGGCCTGAAAGCGCGCGTAATCCAGCCCGATACGCACGGCGCCCCAGTGTTCCGGCCCCAGATAAATGGGCAAGGAAATGTCGTTGACGATCTCGCCGGTATCGCGCGAGTACGTCTGAAACAGCTGAGCCCCCGTGTTGGCGGCCAGCCGGGCGCCCACCGGATCGTCAAAGATCCGCTTGTTGCGCACCCGGACGATGTCGACCTTCGGATCGCCGGTCGGGGCCTGCGAGAACCGGCTGTTGTGGGCGGGCGCGTAGCCCCGGTTGTCCACCAGGATCGTGTAGATGGCGCCCGGCACCGCCTCCAGCACGCTATCGAGCAGGCGCGTCAGCGGCTCGTCGATGGTCCGGTCATATGCCGTGTGATAGCGCGGCGGCTCGCTGCCGGGGATACGTTGATAGTGCCGGTCGAACACGTCCACGCCGCGCCGCCGGGCATCGTGCAGCAGCCCGGCCGCCGCATCGGCAAACGCCTGCAGCGACGCCGACAGGCTGTCGAACACGGTATCGCCTGTGCGCATGTCGGCCAGCACCTCCTGGACGCTTTCCGTCTGGCGGCGGATACGGTCGATCTCGCCCGACATGCTGCCCACCCGCTCCAGCACGTCCGCGCTCAGCGCCGCGATGCGCCCGACCTCCTGGCTCATGCCGTGATTGGTCGCGTCGACCTCGCCGATCGCCTGGACCACTTCGCCCACCTGCCGGTTCATGCTGTCGAAGTCGCGCACGAAGCGCTCGAATCCACCACAGGTGCGGTTCAGCACGGCGCCCGACGCGTCCACGTCCTCGCGCAGCGTGCCAGTCTGGCGCTGGGTGGACTCGACGAGGCCCAGCATCTCAGCCGTGTGGCGGCCGATATCGCCGGTGGCGCTGTTGACGCGCTCGGCCAGCCGGCCGACCTCGCTGGCCACCACCGCAAAGCCGCGGCCCGCATCTCCTGCCCGGGCGGCCTCGACGCCCGCGTTCAACGCCAGCAGCTGCGTCTGCAGCGCAATGCCCTTGATCGCCTTGCTGATGTCGCCCACCGAGTGCGCGCGGGCGGCCAATTGCTCCACGACTTCGGTAAACGCCGCCATCTCGCGCGTCATGCGATCGACGCGCTCCTTGACCTCGGTAAGCTCGGCCAGCGCCTGCTGCGCGGCGTGCAGATTCTGTCCGGAGACCGCCGCGATATCCCGCGCATGCGTGGACGTGGACGCGGACAGGTCGGCGATCTGCGCGCCGCTGACCGCGAGCGCCTCGGCAGCCCTGGCCTGCTCGCGCGCCAGCAGCGAACAGCGTCCCGCCTGGAACTGCGTGCGCGCCGCGTTGAGCGCGATCTCGATGCTGGACTGGCGCACGGTCATGACCCGCAGGCGGATCTGCCCAAGAAACCGGTACAACGGCCAGGCGGCCGGACTGAAAGACAGGGCGCGCTCCGACAGCATCGCGTCGCCGCGATTGAGCCGACGCAACAAGCCCCACATGCCGCCCAGGCGGAATACGGATCTGGCCACAATGAACCTCCTCTCCCTGGCCTGGACCGCCTTCTGTGGGCATCCATGGCCTGACGCGCAAAGCGCGCCTTGTCTCACGCTGCAAGGCCCCGATTATTGTTGGCAGGAGTCTATCGGCCGGGCAGCGATTGCACCCTTAGGGAATACGTCATGAGAGGGAAGCCGAACGGCTGCATCCGCAGGGCGGAGAGCTGGACGGTGTCAGACACCCAACGAGACTTATCTGGACGGTGTCAGACACCCAAGGGGCATCCAGACTTATGAAGCGTGTCTCTGGAGGGTGTCAGACACCTAGGGATGCCTGGATGGAGGTGTCTGACACCCCTGAAGCAGCCGGGCGCGTAACGATGACGCCACCCGGGTGTCAGACACCCAAGGGGCATCCAGGCTTATGAAGCGTGTCTCTGAAGGGTGTCAGACACCTAGGGATGCCTGGATGGAGGTGTCTGACACCCCTGAAGCAGCCGGGCGCGTAACGATGACGCCACCCGGGTGTCAGACACCCAAGGGGCATCCAGACTTATGAAGCGTGTCTCTGGAGGGTGTCAGACACCTAGGGATGCCTGGATGGAGGTGTCTGACACCCCTGAAGCAGCCGGGCACGTAACGATGACGCCACCAGGGTGTCAGACACCCAAGGGGCATCCAGGCTTATGAAGCGTGTCTCTGAAGGGTGTCAGACACCTAGGGATGCCTGGATGGAGGTGTCTGACACCCCTGAAGCAGCCGGGCACGTAACGATGACGCCACCAGGGTGTCAGACACCCAAGGGGCATCCAGGCTTATGAAGCGTGTCT
>Ga0213829_1002482_pt1 | contig 12051 bp, 17 predicted proteins | sample MC6MC0896MG_FD_180665 | JGI IMG/M metagenome (GOLD analysis project Ga0213829, IMG submission 180665) | Enriched soil aggregate microbial communities from Iowa State University, Ames, United States - MC6-MC0896-MG | ecosystem: Environmental > Terrestrial > Soil > Unclassified | place: USA: Iowa...
GCGATTGGTCCGCGACACCGCGGTAGGTGAAGCTGGCCGGCACCGTGTAGGTCGCCGACTCGGGGATGCTTGGGCCTTGGTCAACTGGCTCGGTGACCATTCCCTCGAAGCCGTTGCGGCTGAGCTTGGAATCGACATGGAACAGGGCGCTGAGCTCATCTACCAGCGATTCGGCGGTCGCCATGGCCTGGCCCGCCGGGCAGGTGATACTGACTTGGTAGATTCCTGTGTACTCGTAGGCCTCGCCACCCAAGTAACGGCAGGTGGTTGCCCCAGGCAACTGGTAAACCTGCAGGTATGTTTCTCCCGGCAAGGCCTCGAAACCCTGCTCGAAGTTCGCGACCCGGATCGGGCGCCCCGCTGCCCAGGCCATCAGCTTTATCTCGATGGCCTGACGGGCTCGTGCATGGCTCATACGCTGTTCTTCCTGATGGCTTCGTCGACGACGCGTTGGAAGTTGGCCAGGGTCACCCTGACCATGCCGGCCGGCGCCTGCGTTGAATGTCCGTACTCGAGCGGAATGGCGTACGGCAGGTTATTCACGATGTACGCCGTCTGGCCGATGGTCAGCGCCTGTACCTGGGTGATGAGCGCCGTAATGGCTTCGCTGCCCGACTGGTCGATACGGTCGAGTTCTTCGGTCGCCGGAGAATCGATGGAGAATTGCCAGTTACCCCGGAACCTGCCGCCGACATAGCCCTGGCCAGCGACAAGGCCATTGGTGGCGAAATTCTGCACACGCTCGGCCTTGGTCAGGGGCTTGGCGTACTTCACCCCCTTGCGCAGCTTGCCGGCCTTGGTGAAGTTGTCCTGGTTCAGGTTGATCAGGGTGTTGCGGACCGCGACCTTGAAGTCGTAGTCATCGGCGGCTCTGGTTGCCTTGGCCCGATGGGCCACGTTGGCCGCCCATATCTCAGGATTGCCTACCGGCGACATACGGATAACGCTGCTGCCGATCTCGATCACGATCTCGCGGAAGGTCGCGTCCAGGGCTTGCTCCGCCTGCTCGGCGAATGCCCGGATAGCCTCAGCGAAGCCGCCCTGCTGGCCACCGTATCGCTGGGCCATGTGTGAGCCGCGCGCCATATCACTTCCTCAGCTGGACGGTCCAAGTCGCCTGGGCCGGGTCCTCGGACACATTGAGTGCGCGGTAGCCGCTCACTTGGTCTCCGATCTTGGGCGTCGCCGGGACATCGGTGACAGCGCCAGCCTGCCCCTCGAACAGTTCGTTCTGAAGCAACAGCAGCTTCACGTCCTCGGTCTGGACGCGCGAACCATCGATTTCCTTGGCCAGGTAGCTGCCAAACACGCCGCGGCCGGCGTAGTAGATAGTCGAGGCCGGGACGGTGCCGCCAATCGCGGGGTCATACCCACCCTTCACGACACGAGATCCGGCCACCGGCTTCACCGCATCGGCCAGGCCGTCCGGATCATCGAACGCTTCCGCCAGATCGGCCTGGATTTCTTCGCGCATACCCATGGGTCAGATCCTCTTGAGCATTACTGTGCCGGCGCGGCGGGTCCAAGGTGCGATAAGGTCGAGAGCGAAGTTCTCGCCGGTCGAGCGATCAACAGACCCCGCGACGTAGGTCTTACTTGTCGAGGTGCCAGCCTGGGCGGACACGGTCTTGCTTTGCACCTCACGCTGGGTGTCCTTATAAAGCTTGCCGGCTGCCGCCAGCTTGGCCACCTGCGCGCCAGCACTCACGATGGCGTCTGGCACGGGGTCTGGCACCGGTCGCTTGATCTTGGCCGTGAGCCAAGCATTGGCCATGGCCACGGCAAGGACCGCATCACCGGTGCCGGCCCAGCCCTGCCCGAGCTTCTGGTCAACATCAGCAACAGTGATGAAGTCGGTCATGGCTTATTCCTTCGACGGGATCAGTGCCTGCAGCTCGGGCTTGTTGAGAGCGGGATCGAAGGTGATGCCCTGGGCCGTCAGCCACTCTTTGAGCTCCGGAACCTTCATCTTGTGAGGATCGGTCTCGGGATCGCCACCACCCTCCTCCTCCTCAATCGCCTTGTCGATTTCCGCTTGGCTGCTGACCGAGGCGTAGCCGTTCGGTGGGTAGGCCGACGCCTTGTAACCCTCTCCCACCCACTGAGCGACGGTAGGGCCATCCAGGCGCAGACCTTCCTCGATCTCGCTCACGCTGATGCCCTGGCGCTGGTAGGCCTCGCCGATTTGCGGGGCATCGCCCTGAACGGAAACCGAGGTAGCGCCGTCGATCACGCCGAAGAACTGATCCAGGCGGCGATAGCAGGTGCCTCGCTCGCTGCCGGGGGTGTTGGTGTAGATGACTTTCATGCTGATCTCCTGCGCAGGGCGCCAGGCCGGCGCCCCGCATCATCAGGTCAAGGGGTGGCGGTGCCGCTGATGACCGCGGCGAAAGGAACCTGCTTGCGGTCGAATACACGCTCCCAGTTCGCAGCGCTGGCGTACTGCGTGGCAGTCGGGCTGAGGTTTTGGCTGTTGCTGCCTTTCCAGCTGAAGCCGGCCGGTTGCAGGATGTAGGTCTTGCGCTCCCACAGGACTTCTGCGCCGCCGCCGTTACCGCCATCCGGCTTGCGCTGCATCTCGACCGGCATGTGCGGGCTACCCTCGCCGTAGCCGAATGCGCCCTGGCCGAAGAACAGCGACAGGTACTGGCCTGGCGCATAGGTAAGAGCGTCATCCATGAACACCGGCTTGCCCAGGTAGGTGGCCAGGATGATCTTGCCCTGCGAGTCGCGCAGGTACTCGATCATGTCCTGCTTCACCATCTGGTTCATCACGATCGAGTGCACACCGATCGCGGCGAACATGTCGGCGGCGTCACCAGCGGTGAAGGCAGCGTCTTGGAAGGCGTTTGCGCTGATCGATGCGCCGGCATCTTTGACCATGTCGCCGCCGTTGTTGGCGATATTGGACGCGATCACGCCGCGGGCCGCCCCCATCAGGTAGCGCTGCCATTGGCGGGTCCAGTAGGTGCCGAAGCGGTTGCGGATGTGCTGCATCGGCTCGGAGTTGGCCAGCTCAGCAGTCAGGTCGGATACGCCATAGCCCTTGTTGAGGTACAGGGTGCGGGCGCGCATGCTGCCCTGCTCGGCCTTGCCGACGGCGCCCAGGTCATCAGGGTCATCGTTGGAGATGTTCGGCGCCTCATCGGCGTCGAGATCCTGCCAGTAGCTGATCTCGGAAGTGCCTTGGCCGTTCTTGGCGATGCCGTCCAGAGTCGCGGAACGGGTGATGATGCCCGACTCATAAACGGCGGTCTTCTCTGGGGAGTTCACCGGCTCCAGAGTGCCGTAGTAGTCGGCAACGAAAATGTCCGACAGTTGGGTAGATGCCATGGGTTAGGTTCCTCGGGTGGCTTGGAGTTTCTTGAATGCTTCGGGGTTGTCACGAGCCATCGCAGCGCGCTCGGTCTCGGTGTACTCACCCCATTTCTTCGTGGCCTTGCCACCGTTGTCGCCGGTCTGCCCGGCACCCTGAGCCCTTGGCCACAGGTGGGTAGCGGTTTCGCGCAGCGATTCCGCCCATTCGAGAGGAGACAGCGGGGTCTTGCCGTCCTTCCCGTACACGACTTCGCCGGCACGGTCAGTGGCAACGGGCTCGCCGTCTTCGCCCAGTTTGAAGGTGCCGCGGGCGCGGAGGATGATGTCCTCGGCAGCCTCTGGCAGCGCGCCGGCCTTGATGGCAGCAGCACGGATGGAGTCAGCCAGAACCTTGTCGCTGTACTTCGCAGCAAAGGCTTCGGCCTTGTCGGCACGCTCGTTGGCAGCCTTGACCTGCTTGTCCAGGTCAGTGCGCAGGCGCTCGGTGCGGCGGTTGATGACCTCGTCCAGCTTGCCCTCGGCGATCAGCTTGGTCTCTTCGTCCTGGCCGGCCTTGGCCAGCAGACCCTTGACCGCCTCGAGGTCTAAGCCATCGAACTGACCTTTCAGCTTGTCCAGCTCGGTCTTGATGGCCTTGTTGGAGCCGATCAGCTCGGTGTTTTTGGACTTGAGGCCTGAGACCTCGCCGTCCAGAAATTTCTGTACCTCGCCGCCCAGCGCTGCCTTCAGTGCGGCGGTTTGGGTTTCGTCGAGGGTGAGGCCATGGGCGGCCGGGTCGAAGTCAAAAGGCATGTGGGTATCCCCTGGGGACTGGATAGGCCCGCCTGGCGGGCATGAAAAAGCCCCGCTACTGCGAAGCCTGAAGGTCGCGCCACGAAATAGTGGCTATTCGTTTTGTGGCGCGGATCAGCTGATGCCGGCCCTGTCGAACGCCAACGGCTCCAGCTCTTTGAGTTGGTCGAGCGTCAGCGGCTTGAAGTTCTTGTCTAGCTGCAGCGCGGCGAAGCGCTCGGCAGTCAGGCCGCCCTCGCGAAACAGCTTGCCGCGCACCGGCCCCAGCGCGGCGTCTTGGAAGGCCGTTGGCTGCGTTGTGAGCCACTGGTAGTAGCTGAGGCTTGCAGAGACCTGACCGCCGCCATCCGCGCCCACTGCTGCCCTCGTGGCGCCCTGTCCGAACAGCGCCGACAGTCTGGTAATCGGCGTGATGGTGGTTCGACAGTGAATGTGGAACGGCGGCACTGGCCCCTTGCCCATCTCGTACTCGCGCCCATCCAGGCTCCGGCACTGCACGCTGGTCTTCCGATCCAGGGTGGCAACGATCCGATAGCCCGGTACCACCTCGGCATTGGCCCTGAGTGTTTCCATGCGCGCCGTGGTGGCCACATGCTGGACTGCGGTCTGGACAACTGCCCGGGCGCTTCGGTTCGTGACCGCCAGCACGCCGTCCGTGAAGTTCTGCGCGGCGGTGCCGCGTATGGCCTGTGTGATCTCGGCGTTGGTCTGGCCCTGCACGACACCCATCCGGATGGCGTTGGTTACCCGGTCCGACTCGGTACGCGTCCACCCGCTCAGGAAAGGCTTCAGCAGCTTGCCGCCATCTACGCCAGCCACCTGTAGGGGCTGCGTGTTGATCGCCGCCCTGAGCAGGGAGTCTGCAGGCATAACCGCATCGATCAGCAGCGCCTTGGCCAGGCTACGGCCCTCGAATGCGGCCTCGTACTGCGCGATGTCCACCAGGTCAGATTGCATCCGGTCGCTGAAGGCCTTGTAGATCTCCAGCAGCTTGCCCCCTACCCGTCCCAGGAACTCTTCCAGCCGGCTCCTGCCGTAGGTGGTCAGTTCCTTGCGGGTGAGCTGGTCACGGATATGGCTGTCAGCCCGGCGCAGGTAGGTTTCGAACTTCTTGACCTCACCGGCTTTGAGCCGCTCAAGCAGTACCGAGTGGCGGCTTATCTGCTCCAGCAGCTTCTCGTCCGCTGCCTGCTCCGGTTTCGTCGCCATCGTCTGTGTCCAAGTTGACGCCGCCCGCGCCCTGGTCGTCGCCGATCAGCTCGGACTCTTCGTCGTATGGGTGCTCGGGCAGCTTGCCAGTGGTGAGGTACTGCCAGTAGGTCTCGGCGCTGATGGTGCCGGCCATTACGCTCTTCTGCAGCTCGGCCAGGACCTGCGCATCGACCTCAGGGATCACGAACTCAGGCTTGACGGTGAAGACCACGTCATCCGGGTTGTACCCTGTCCACTCCGCTGCATAACGCAGGGCTTGCTCGATGGCCTCCGCCGCAGTGATGACGATGCTGTGCAATGTGGCGTGCTGATCGTTCTGGCGGGTCTTGCGGGCCTCTCCCGACTCAGTGCCCGAGACGTCCATGACCTTGGCGCCAGCTTCAAGCGCGGCGTTTTTCTGGTCTTCCATCGCCGTGCGCACGGCCTGGATGCCGGCGCCCTGGAACTCCAGATAGCCGCACGAGCCGCTTGGCCCCAGATCCCATGCCGCCGACGGACCGGTCACGCTGAGCTCAACGCTCTCGTCCAGGCCGGACACCCATGGCTGCGGGTGGCTGGTCTGGTGCAGCGCGGTGAAGTAGTCGGCGCTCAGCTGATAGGACTTCAGCGCGGCCCGGGCCATGGTCAGGAGCGGGATCTCGTCCACGTCGGGCGAGTTGTCGGTGGAGCCGCAGTAGATGACCGGGATGTAGTCCAGACCGCGCACCAGGTTGTTGCTGCCGTCGACCGTGCCCAGCGGCCGGTCGTCCTCGATCAGCTCGCCGGCCTCGTTGCGCACGCCCGTGCGGCAGACCGCGCCGTCCATGTAGAACTCGCGGTACACCGTCTCGCACTCGTGGCTGTAGCGGTCCTGCTCCTTGCGCCTGAATTCGCGGAACACTGACAACACTAGGTCCTGGCGGCCGCCTTGGTCGGCAGTGTCCCAGTTGATTGCATTGCGGACCGCATACGTGGCGAAGTACGGCTGGCCCTTGTCATCGATGTTGACCACCAGCGGCACCCGGCCGTGGGAAATGGCCTGGCGCACGATCCGCAGGAACAGCTGGCTAAGGCCGAAGCCATCGGCCGTGGCGTTGTCCTCCAGCCCCTTCAGGCCCGCGGGCAGCTTTACCTCGGGTATCAGCCGCGAGACCAGGCCCATCATCGAGCGCAGCGAATCCCGTACCCAGTGCTCGTACTGGGCCCGGTCGGTGTAGTTCCGGTAAAGGTAGGCATTGCCGGCGCCGTCCAGCTTTTCGGCTTCTGTCATGCCGCTCGGCTTAGGCAGGTTACGCGGACTGCGCTTAATAGCGCCCTCGCCCTCCAGGGCGTCGTCCATCATCCGCCACTCTTCAATGTGAGCGTCGTAGTCTGGGTTGGTGGATTGAACAGGCATTACGCCAAACCTCCGATGCGGCGGACACCGCCTGTGCGTTTACGTCGCGCCATGGCAACGGCGAAATAGCGGAACCCGTCAGCCGGGTGCGAGGACCAGTCGTGAAGCGGTTTGTCCTTCCAGCACCCACGCTTGTCGTCCCACTCCTTGCGGTAGCTTTCCAGAGCCGTGATCCCCTCACCGCACTTGGCCTCGTCGAAGGCGCAGTTGGGCAGGATCTCGCGCGCCTGCTCGATGCCTTCATCAACGCCGAGCTTGGGCACCACTTGGAAGGTCATGCGGTACTTCTCACCGTCGATCTCGTAGCCCTCGCGCGCGAGTTCGCGCCGGGTCTTGCCGTCGCTACCAAACTCGCGGTTATCGATGTCGTGTGGGCCCCAGTGCTCGCCGTAGGTGTATCCGCGATCCTTCAGCACCTTCATGTAGTGCCGCAGGCCTTCGCCGCTGTTCTGGTAGAAATCAATGACGTGGTATTCCTCGCCGACGATCCGGACGAACCAGATGGCCGTGGAGTCGCCCACACCGATGTCCCAGAAGGTGTGCACCGGTAGGTGGATGTTGTCTGGAAGCTTGCCGATGCGTTGGGCGGCGTAGAGCTTGGTGAACTGCTTGGCGTAGTAGGCGCCCTCGATCGTCTGCTGGAATGCCTCGGCAGGAATCGACGGGTACTCGCGCTTCATGTCGTCGCCGAGGGTCTTTTCCTTGGCGGTGTACCAGGCGCGCTGGCCCGGGTTGGTGACGATGCCGTGCTTAGCAGCCAGGTCGTCGAAGTACTTGGTCAGGCGATCCGGTATCGTGACGTCGGTAGGGTCCAGCCAATACAGCGGATTGCGCCACCAGCTGAAGAAGAAGAACTTCCAGTCCAGCAGGCCCAGGGGCACGCCGGCCAGTTGCTGCTTCTCTGCGCTCTGCGAGTAATCGAAGAAGTAGCCCGCCCGCCCCTCCGCCGTCGACTCGATCGTAACGAAGCACTCTGCGGCGACAGCCTCAAAGGCGCCGGTGACGATCTCTCGGGCTTTGTGGGGAAACTTGGCACAGATCTTCCCGAACTCGGATACGTGCAGATACCGTAGAGTCCCGCCCCGAAAGGATGTGGACACGTAGAGCGATCCGCCCTTGCTAAACACAAGCTCACCAGCAGCATCGTTGCGAGCAGGGTTAGCAGCGCGTATCTCCTTGGGAAGGTGGTCGTACGCATACTTGATCTTCTCGCGGAAGAGCCGCTTAGCATCGTTCAGGGTGTGGGCGATCAGGGCGCACTTGGCGGCCTCGAACAACGCGGCATCCAGCTGGACGATGCAGACCAGCGTTGTGAACCCCAGCTGACGGGCCTTGAGGATGATGTTGCGGGTGTGCATACCCTGGAAGTAATCGACCTGCTCCTGCGTCATGCGGAAGCGGACCTTCTTGCCCTGCTTGTCCGTGATGAAGTACAGGTTGTTCAGCCGCCAGAACCGGTCCCGGAGCAGTTTCATGTGCTCGGGCTTCATGGTCACGCATCCTTCGAGAGTTCATCCATCATGGCGGCGAGCTCATCGACCGTCTTGTTGCCTTCCTCGCTGTCCAGGCCATATGCCTGCCGCTCGCCCTTGATGACCTTGAGCTGAGCATCGACGCCAGCATTGAGCGCCCGGGAGAAGTCGCCCAGGTTCTCTTCGTTGACGTCCATATCGGCCAAAGCAACCGAGAGCTTTTCGGCGATTGACCGCCAGTTGGCGAGGCCAGTGCGATGAGCGAGCACTACCGAAGCAGCCTGGCTGGATGCTTCGTTGATGATATCGGCGTCGGTAACCGGTGGTGACTGGTTACTGGTGCTGGTTACCGATGTGGTTACCTTCTGCTTTGTCGCTATCCTGACTTGCTCGGTCAGGTCGCGAGCCCACCCTTCCTTCTTCGCTCGCTTGAGGATGGTGGCGTGGTTGACGCCTTGAGATTCCCCAATAGCGCGAACCGAAAGCGACCCGGCCCGGTAGGCTCGTTCGATCGCCTCCCAGTCGGGGTGCTTGCTCATAGTTATCCTTCTGGCTGCGCAAGCAGCACATCAATCAGCTTTTGCTCTGCCAGCCTGAACAGCGCCAGGGCGTGGATAGCTGCGTTATCATGCCGGCCCGCTTTGCGCCTCGCGAGTGCGGATCGCCTGCATGAGCAGGCGCAAGCTCAAATCAACAAGGATGGGTTCCATGTTCAAAAAATTCATGTACGTCACTGTGATCGTTGCAACGACTAGCTCTCTGTCGGCATGCGCGGACGATGTGAAAGAGCCAAAGTGCTCGGATCTGAAGCGCAACGACACTGAAATGCTTAAGAAGCAGGAGGCTAAGTATCCTGACCTGATGCGTCAGCTACGGGATAAGTGCCCCAACCAAGGCACTGGGGGCTTCGTGCCCAGCACCGCAACGAAAGGACTCATCAGGTAACAGACCCATTCGGGCCTCATCAGCCTTGACAGCGCTTATGGGCCCTCATTCGCAGGCCATCCTGTGCTTCTCGGCATGTGCGTGCGGCTGCAGGATGGCAGCGAGCAGGCCCTGAGGCAGGCCGGCGGCCTTGGCCTCATCGATCGCCTTGATCAATGCGTCATCCAGGACGTTTGTTGCAGCTACCATCTCCGCAGGTAGCGCCAAGACGTGGCGCAGTCGCGTCACGTTGCTCATGCTTAATCTTGGAGTAACGCCACTAGCGACTTATTATTTAACCGCCAGAACCTCAAGTGGATTAGTACCACCCATCAAGCGCACGGAGGCGCTGAAGCGCATGCTTGTACTGGCACATGAGGGCGTAGCCAGACCGGGCGGTTCCTGCCACGCTCTCTTCGTAAATTCCGTCACAATCCGATTTTACGTACCCTTTCCATTGGGACTGGGAGGCCTTGAGTAGGATGGGAACCTGCTCATAAGACGAGTACCTGTCGGGGTGCTCAGTCATCTGCCGGGCCTTTGACATTTTTTCTTGGTACTTCGTCTCTACTTTCTCGTTTGCAGCGCGCACCATCTCGAATAGACACGAATCGCTGTCGTTTGTTGTACGAACCTCTGGGCTCCGTCGGCATTCTTGCCAGACAGCCTCTACCTTGGCAGCGAACTGACGAACTGCTTCGTCCAATTCTTCCTCGCGCCCTACATCAGCATGGGCCGTACCGACCACTAGCACTGATCCCATGCAGATCGCCTTAAACATACTTTTCACGTGCCTCACTCCTTGTGGTGGCTATTCAGGGACTGAATGGTGCAGCAAAAAGAGTATGCGCGCCACGAAACGGCGCACCTCGATTTTGTGGCGCGGCTATGGGGAAACCCGATTGAGGGCCTCATCAGCCTTGTCGGCCGCCTGGTTGGCGGTGGTCGCAGCCTTCGACGCCTTGGTCGCGGCGCTTTCGGCCTTCCGGGTGAGCTCGTCCAGACGCTTGTCGCGTTCTGCCATGGCGGCGTCGTAGGCTTCCCGGATCTGCTTCACCTGGTTGACCTGGGTGCTGGTCATGGCCCAATAAGCCGACTGCCAGCCCAGCACCGCACCACCGGCTATCAACACCAGGGCGATAACCCAGATCTCAGCCCGGCGCCACCAGCGGCGAGCGATAAATTCAAGTGCGCATCTGTCCATCACGCATCACCTCCAAGCTGAGCGCGTAGCCGGGCGATCTCGGCGCTCTGGCTCGTCACCTTGTCGGTGAGCTGGGACACCTGCCCGGTAAGCGCTTCGATCTTCCCCTCCATTCGACCAACTGCTGCAGCGAGCTCGTTACGCTCCTTGGCGAACTGATCAGCGCGGGCCTCAGCAAGCTTGCGGGCCTCGCGCTCGGAGTCGAGCAGTTCGTTCAGTCGGCGCACGGTGCCGATGTCGGCGTTATCCATGGCCCGGTCAGCCGCATCCTTGGAGAGGAACTTGCGTAGCCACAGGAAACCACCCAGCAATACAGTGCCCGTTCCACCCAGCCAGGTGGCTGTGCCTGGGCCGAGGTCGGTCGGGTCCATAATTCCTCTCAATAAAAACCAACACAAGTGTTTACACTGAACACATATGTTTATATAATTACTCCATCAACACACAACGGAGGGTTGATGAAGTACAGCGAGTTCAGGAGATGGTTGGAGGCCCAAGGGGTCGAGTTCTCGAAGTCAGCCAATGGCAGCCACTTCAAGATTCGCTACAAGGACCGCCAGACGATCTTCCCGAGCCACGGATCCAAGGAAATTGGTGAAGGACTCAGGAAGGCAATAATCAAGCAACTGGGCCTCAAATGAGGCCCCACCACCCTGAACAGACGTCAAGTCAGCCCCATGAGAGGAAACATGTACGACTACAAAATCGTGGCTCACGAGGAAAACGATCACTTCTGGTCGTCTTGCCCAGACATTCCCGAGGCACACAGCGTTGGCGATAACCTGGAAGAGCTTCTGGCAAATGCGGTCGACGGGCTCACCCTGGCGCTATCAATCTACGTGGACCAGAAGCGGGCGATTCCACCTGCCACCGAAGCCGGCGATCACATCGTCCGGCTTTCTGGCGTCACGATCGCAAAAATAGCCCTCTGGAATGAACTGGTCCGTTCCGGGAAGACCCGAGCTGACCTCGCTTCGATGCTCGGCGTATCACCCACCGCAGCCGGTCGCCTGGTCGACTTCGAGCACACCTCGAAACTCGAAAGCCTGGAAGAAGCTCTGGCTAAGTTCGGGGTGCGGCTCCAGGTGACACCCACCGCGATGCGGGCTGCTTGATCACGCACCCAAGGGGTCGGCACTCTCCCCGGCCCTCTTGAGGGCCTCTTCGGGCAATAAAAAACCCGGCTTTTTGGGCCGGGTTAAGGATGTTTTCGCCAAAGGCGAAATTATGACGATGGCGAAATAGTGCCAAAACACTCCTCAAACTGTCAAGCGGCTATTTCCTGCGCCTCGTCATTGCGTTCACGGAGCCTTTCCACCACCCGGGCAACCGGCTTGAGCGCCTGCTTGTCGAGCTTGTCGACCTGAGCGCAGAGAGCATCCCACACACCCTGCCAGTCCCTGGCCCAGTTCTGCGGGTTCATCTTCTCGCCAGTCCTGTCCTCGACGAACATGCACACCGCCCCGGGGCCCATCGCCTCACCGCCGTGGACGAGGATCTTGTGCGATTGAAGCGCAGCCATGGCCATCCAGTAGGCGCGCTGCTTCTTGCGGTCTGTGAGCGCTTCCAGGCCGCTCCCGAGCCATACCAGGCCATGGGAGATGCTCAGGTCGTTACCGCTGGCCATGGGCGAGTACAGGAAGTGCCCAAGGTGGCGCAGCGACTTCGGCAAGGAGTCGATCGCCTGGATCACCAGGCCGGCGGTCAGCATGTGGGCGCAGCGGTCGTTGGTGAGGCGTCGGCCCGGGCGGGTT
>Ga0213829_1002483_pt1 | contig 12045 bp, 10 predicted proteins | sample MC6MC0896MG_FD_180665 | JGI IMG/M metagenome (GOLD analysis project Ga0213829, IMG submission 180665) | Enriched soil aggregate microbial communities from Iowa State University, Ames, United States - MC6-MC0896-MG | ecosystem: Environmental > Terrestrial > Soil > Unclassified | place: USA: Iowa...
GGCCGGAATCGCGACCGAAGGCGTCGATGCCTTCGAGCTCGACGATGAAGTTCAGGCTCTTGTTCACCAGCAACGGGAACGGGTGGGTCGGGTCGAGGCCGATCGGGGTGATGATCGGGGCAATCTCGTCGCGGAAATAACGGCGAACCCAAGTCTTGATCTTGGTGGTCCAGTGACGCCGGCGGATAAAGCGGACCTGATGTTTTTCCAGTTCGGGCAACAGAATGTCGTTGAGGATCGCGTACTGGCGGTCGACGTGACCATGAACCAGCTCGCTGATGCGGGCCAGGGCCTGGTGCGGTTGCAGGCCATCCGCCCCGGCTTGCTCACGGGCGAAGGTGATCTGCTTCTTCAGACCGGCCACACGGATTTCGAAGAACTCGTCCAGGTTGCTGGAGAAGATCAGCAAAAACTTCAGCCGCTCCAGCAACGGGTAGGACACATCCAGCGCCTGTTCCAGCACGCGGATGTTGAACTGCAGTTGCGATAGCTCGCGATGGATGTACAGGCTGCTGTCATCCAGGCCGGGAATGGCAATCGCCGGCGTCGCAGCAGCAGGCTCGGCCACCACCGCAGGAGGAGCAGGCTCCAGCTCCGGCGGGGTTTCGGCGATTTGCTCCACCACAGGTTGAGCCTCTTTTACGGCGACTTCAGTGAGTCCTTCGGTAGTCATGGAATGTTCCTGGGAGGGCTATTGTTGCTCTCGTAACAATTGAGCGGCACGGACGGCAAAGTAAGTCAGGATGCCATCAGCGCCTGCACGTTTAAAAGCGGTCAGGGATTCGAGGATAACCCCTTCGCTCAACCAGCCATTCTGGATCGCTGCCATGTGCATGGCGTACTCGCCGCTGACCTGATAGACAAAGGTCGGCACTTTGAATTCTTCTTTGACCCGGTAAAGGATGTCCAGATACGGCATGCCTGGCTTGACCATGACCATGTCCGCGCCTTCTGACAAGTCCGCCGCCACTTCGTGCAGGGCTTCGTTGCTGTTGGCCGGGTCCATCTGATAAGAGGCCTTGTTGGCCTTGCCCAGGTTCAGCGCCGATCCCACGGCATCGCGGAACGGTCCGTAATAGGCGCTGGCGTACTTCGCCGAGTAGGCCATGATCCGCACGTTGACGTGCTCGGCCAGCTCGAGGGCTTCGCGGATTGCCTGGATGCGGCCGTCCATCATGTCCGACGGAGCCACCACCTGGGCACCGGCCTCGGCATGGGACAGGGCCTGCCTGACCAGGGTATCGACGGTAATGTCGTTCTGCACATAGCCTTCTTCGTCGAGAATGCCGTCCTGGCCGTGGGTGGTGAACGGGTCCAGGGCAACGTCGGTGATCACCCCCAATTCAGGGAACTGCGCACGCAATGCGCGGGTGGCGCGCTGGGCAATGCCATCGGGGTTCCAGGCTTCGGCGGCGTCCAGGGATTTGAGTTCCGCTGGCGTCACCGGGAACAGGGCCACTGCGGGAATGCCCAACTCGACCCACTTGGCCGCCTCTTCCAGCAACAGATCGATGGTCATGCGCTCGACGCCCGGCATCGAAGCCACCGCCTCGCGACGGTTTTCACCGTCCAGCACGAACACCGGCAAGATCAGGTCGTCGACGGTCAGAACGTTTTCACGGACCAGTCGACGCGAGAAATCATCACGACGGTTGCGCCGTAGACGGGTTGCAGGAAACAAACGGTTGGCGGGGGTAAAGCTCACGGCAGACTCCTGAGCCCGCGCGGGAGGCGAGCGTGACAGTTATAAGCGACCATTATGACCGTCGTATTACAGTTATGTGCACCTGTGACATGTAGTCGCATTCCATTCTCCTTGTAGGAAATGTTCACGTCGAGACACATTTGGACACTTTCATGAATGTGCACGAAGGGTTAGGCTGCGCGTTCATTTCGCCAGCATCCAGACAATGCTCCAACAATTTCTTCAGGAATTCGGCTACTTCGCCCTCTTTCTCGGCACGTTTTTCGAAGGCGAAACCATTCTGGTACTCGCAGGCTTCCTCGCGTTCCGCGGATACATGGACCTCAAAGTGGTGATGATCGTGGCATTCCTCGGCAGTTATGCCGGTGATCAGCTGTGGTATTTCCTGGGGCGCAAGCATGGCCGCAAATTGCTGGCACGCAAACCGCGCTGGCAATTGATGGGCGACCGGGCGCTGGAACATATCCGCAGGCACCCGGACATCTGGGTCCTGAGTTTCCGCTTTGTGTATGGACTGCGCACGGTGATGCCGGTGGCGATCGGCCTGTCGGGCTATCCGCCGGGACGTTATCTGCTGCTCAACGGGATCGGTGCCGCGATCTGGGCTGCCGCGCTGGCGGCTGCGGCGTATCACTTCGGCGCAGTACTCGAAGGCATGCTCGGCAGCGTCAAGAAGTACGAGTTGTGGGTGCTGGGCGCGCTGCTGGTCGTCGGCTTTTGCCTGTGGTTACGGCGGCGCTTCAAGAATGCCCGTCTGGCGAAGAAGATCTACGCCGAAGAGCAAGCCCTGAAAGCCGAACAGGCCAAAATCGACGGACCTAAGACGCCAGTCGAGTGAAGCGGTTTCTGCAACAGTAAAGACCGATCACGCTGAGCAGGCTGTAACTGAGCAGCGCGACCCAGCCCAGCGTACTGGCTGGCCACAGCCCGACCACTGGCGCCAGCCATGCCAGCGGCAGGTTCGAGGCCAGTCGCAGCAGCTCCAGCTTCAACGCCCATGGGCGATTCTCCAGGGCCACGCCCAACACGAACAAACCCAGCGCCATGGCACTCCAGCCGAGTACCAGGGCGGTCGTCGGCAGACGCTGCTCCAGGTTCATCAAATAGCTGCCCAGCGCAATGTAGACGCAAAACTGCAGTGCCACGTAAAGCTGCTGACGGCCGTCCAGCGGCACCTCGAATTTTCGAAACTGACCCAGGTCCGGTTTGTTCATCGGGTACTTCGCCGCCACATCCGCTGGCCGCCAACCGGTGCGCATGAACCAGATTCGCAGCTTGTCCCACCCACTCCCGGCTCGCCGTGCGTCATCCCACAATTGCATGTAGAACTGCACATTGGCCCACAACGGATTCCAGCTCGCCAGTGGCGTGGTCACGCCGAAAATCACCGGTTCATTGTCGTCCTCTTCCTGGAACGAGCCAAATAGACGGTCCCAAATAATGAACACCCCGCCGTAGTTGCGATCCATGTAGAGAGCGTTCTGTGCATGGTGAGCCCGATGATTGGACGGCGTGACGAAAAACCACTCGAACCAGCCGAGCTTGGGAATGTGCCGGGTATGCACCCAGAACTGATACAGCAGGTTCAATGCGGCGACGCTGACGAACACCAGCAGCGGCACCCCCAGCACGGCCATGGGCAAATAGAAGATCCAGCTCAGGAGAAAGCCGGTGCTGGTCTGGCGCAGGGCGGTGGAGAGGTTGTAGTCCTCGCTCTGGTGATGCACCGAATGCGCGGCCCAGAGGATGTTGCGCTCGTGGCCCAGGCGATGCAGCCAGTAGTAGCAGAAGTCGTACAGGACGAAGGCGAACACCCAGACCCAGACACTGTCGGCCGCGAGTTCGAACAACGCCAGATGCTTGAGGGCAAATGCATAGGTGACCAGGCCGACACCCTTGGTCAGCAAGCCCGTGGTGGTCGACAGCACGCCGGTGCTGATGCTGTTGATCGCGTCGGCCACGCGGTAATTGCTCACCCCGCGCCAACGGTCGGCGAGCAATTCGATGGCGATCAGCACGAAGAAAAACGGCACCGCATACAGAATGAAGTCCATGACGCGCCCTGATCGGAGTCTTGAGACAGATCCTATGTGTAATCGCGAATTATCCCTATGGCAACGAGTGACAAATTAGTGGACATTTAACGCCATGAATCTGGAGAAAAGCCCATGAGCAAAAAAATTGCAGTGATCCTTTCCGGCTGTGGCGTATACGACGGCGCCGAGATCCACGAGAGCGTGATTACCCTGCTGCGTCTCGACCAGCGTGGCGCCCAGGTGCAGTGTTTCGCACCGAACATTGCGCAGTTGCATGTGATCAACCACCTGACCGGCGAAGAAATGCCCGAGTCGCGCAATGTGCTGGTGGAGTCGGCGCGAATCGCCCGGGGCAACATCAAGGATATTCGTGAAGCGGACGTTGAAGCGTTCGATGCGCTGATCATTCCTGGCGGGTTCGGCTCGGCCAAGAACCTGTCGAACTTTGCCATCGAGGGCGCTGGCTGCACCGTGCAACCGGAAGTCCTGGCGCTGGCCGAAGCCTTTGCCGAAGCGGGCAAGCCGGTGGGGCTGATCTGCATCTCGCCGGCGTTGGCGGCGAAAATCTATGGGCCGGGCGTGACCTGCACCATCGGTAACGATGCCGACACGGCCGCCGCGATGAACAAGATGGGGGCGACACACGCAGAGTGCGCGGTGACTGAAATCGTCGAAGACAAGGCGCGCAAGCTGGTCAGTACGCCGGCGTACATGCTGGCGCAATCGATTGGCGAGGCGGCTTCCGGCATCAACAAACTGGTCGACCGCGTGCTCGAACTGACCCACGAAAACGACGCCTGACACAGATTACTGTGTAGGAGCTGGCTTGCCAGCGAAGGCGATCTACCAGTCAACAATCATGGGTTGGATGGAAGGCCTCTTCGCTGGCAAGCCAGCTCCTACAGGGGATGTGTCGACAGCACGATGGTAGGAGCCGGCTTGCTGAGGCGGTGTGTCAGGCGACATTAATGGTGGATGTGATGGCCTCTTCGCTGGCAAGCCAGCTCCTACCGGGGGCGCGATAGCCGGGTGAGAATCCGGTCCAGGGCGTTGGCAAACGCCTGCTTCTCGCGTTCGCCGAACGGTGCCGGACCGCCGCTCATCTGCCCCTGCTCGCGCAGATCGGTGAACAGGTTGCGCACCGCCAGCCTGTCCCCCATGTTCTGCGCATCGAATTCCTTGCCACGCGGATCCAGCGCCGCAACACCCTTCTTCACCAACCGGTCCGCCAGCGGCACATCGCTGCAAATCACCAGCTCACCGGGAACCGCGTGCTCCACCAGGTAGTCGTCGGCCGCATCCGGACCGCTGGGCACTACGATCAGCTTCACCAGGGTCAGGCCCGGCTTGATCTGCGGCTGCCCCGCCACCAGCACCACTTCGAACTGGCGCTTGAGGGCGAACTTCACCACCAGATCCTTGGCGGCCCGGGGACAGGCGTCGGCATCGATCCACACACGCATCACTGTTCCTCTTCCAAAAAAATTCGCGAGCAGGTCGCACCGTCTCACCCACGGGTTATACGCAATCCTGTGGGAGCGGGCTTGCCCGCGAATATGAGCGCAGCGAATGCTCTCAGGTGCACCCGCCGTTTCTCCCACAGGTTATACGCCATTCCTGTGGGAGCGACGGTGCGGCGATCCGACCTGCTCGCGAATATGAGCGCAGCGAATGCTGTTTAAGAAATCTGCACCCGCCGCTTCTCAGCCATCCGGCTACGACTGTACAACACGATGATCGCCAGGATCGCCACTACCTGCGCACTCAGAGAATACGCATCCGCGTGAATCCCCAACCAGTCGAAGTCAAAGAAGGGCACCGGTCGCGTGCCGAAGATCCCGGCTTCCTGCAACGCCTTCACGCCATGCCCGGCGAAGACCACCGACAGCGCGCACAGCAGCCCGGCGTTAATGCTGAAGAACAACGACAGCGGCAGTTTCGCCGAGCCGCGCAAGATCACCCAGGCCAGACCGACCAGCAACACCAGCGCTGTCGCCCCGCCGGCCAGCACTGCGTCATGGCCTGCAGGGCCCGCCTGCAACCACAGGGTTTCATAGAACAGGATCACTTCGAACAGTTCGCGATACACCGAGAAGAACGCCAGGATCGCAAAGCCGAAACGCCCGCCACCGCCCACCAGGCTGCTCTTGATGTAATCCTGCCAGGCCGCAGCATGGCGACGGTCGTGCATCCACACGCCGAGCCACAGCACCATGACACTGGCAAACAGCGCCGTCGCACCTTCGAGCAACTCCCGCTGCGAGCCACTGACATCGATCACGTACGCCGCCAGTGCCCAGGTCCCGAGGCCGGCCAGCAAAGCCAGGCCCCAGCCGACGTTGACGCTGCGCACCGCCGATTGCTGGCCGGTATTGCGCAGGAACGCGAGGATCGCTGCCAGCACCAGAATCGCTTCCAATCCTTCACGCAGCAAGATCAGCAAGCCGGAGATATAACTCAGGGACCAGCTCAAGCCGTCGCTGCCCAACAGGCCGGCGGCTTCCTGCAACTTGGCCTTGGCCGCGTCCAGGCGCAGCTGGGCCTGGGCCACCGGCAACCCGTCCTGCAACGATTGACGGTACGCCATCAGGGATTTTTCAGTGTCTTTGCGCACGTTGGCGTCGACGTTATCCAGGGAGCTTTCGACCAATTCGAAGCCTTCCAGGTACGCCGCCACCGACAGGTCATAGGCTTGATCGCGATCGCCGGCCCGATAAGCCGCGAGGCTCTTGTCCAGGGTCTCGGCGGTGTAGTCGAGCAATTGCCCCGGGCCACGCTTGACCTGCGGCGGTTGAGCGCGCTGCGCCCGGAAAGTCGCCGCGGATTGCGGGCCGTCGACGGCCTGCACTTCTGCCGGCGTCTGACGCGCCAGATCCGCGATGTTGTAGGCCTTCGCACCTTGGGCGGCAGCCGGATCGGCACTGAAACTGGCGATATAGGTCGCCAGGTCCCAACGCTGGCGATCGTCCAGCTGATCGGCGAAGGCTGGCATATCGGTGCCTTCGACCCCCAGGCCCAAGGTGTTGTAGATCGCGTAGAGGCTAAGGTGGTCGAGGCGCGCAGCATCACGCAGATTGGCCGGCGGCGGTGTCAGCCCGACGCCCGCGGGGCCGTCGCCGCCCCCCGTATCGCCGTGGCAGACCGAACAATGCTGGGCATACAGCGGCGCTCCGCGAGTCGGGTCCGGGGTGATGATCGGGGCCTGGCTGACTTCATAGGCCACCGCCAGTTTCGCCCCGAGTTGCCGTGCCTGGCGGGCCACGTCCGCGCCGTCCTGACGCGCTGCGATCGCACTGCGCAATGTACCGACACCCTGCTCGAGCCCGGCCTTTTCCGGATTGACCGGCAGCGCGACGATCAAGCCTTGCAGCACCTGGATGAATTCCAGCTGCTCACGGTATTCAGACTCGTCGATGACCTTGCCAGCTGCCACGGTTTGCGGGTAGTCCGCGCCAATGTAGTCGAGCAAATGCAGGGCTTGCGGCGCGCCTTCCACGGTGTCGGCCAGCAGATTGAAACTGCACAGGGCAAACAACGGCAATACCAGCCAGGCCAGAAAACGGGACGGGGCAGTCATGAATGAATCTCAATTGGAAATACGAAGTAACACATTGTTCACTTCGAATGACATTCACTCAAGCTTTGTTCGCTGATATCGCGACCCGTGCAAAAAATAAACGAATCCAAAAAGCGACCCTGTGGGAGCGAGCTTGCTCGCGATGGACGTTAACGATTACGCGTTTCTTCTGAATAGACGCGTTGCCTTTAAGACCATCGCGAGCAAGCTCGCTCCCACAGGGTCAATTGAAGGTCGGTTTTTTGTGGCCGACAGATTCAGACGGCCACTTTACGCAGCGTCGCCATGAACGCCGCCGCGCCAATGAACAGGCCGGCAAATGTACGGTTCATGCGTCTTTGCTGTTTGGGCGTACGCAACATCCGCAGCACCTTGGACGCCAACCCGGTGTAACCAGCCATGACAATCAGATCCACAAAGACCATGGTCACACCGATGATCAGGTATTGAGCCAGCAGCGGTGCGTGAGGGTCGATGAACTGCGGCAAGACCGCCAGCATGAACACCAGCGCCTTGGGGTTGCTGATGTTCACCAGAAAACCACGGAACACCAGGGCCATCGGCTTGCCAATCTGCCGCACGGCCGCGTCATCGCTCATGTCGCTGGGCAGCGCTCGCCATTGCTTGATCGCGAGGAAAACCAGATAGGCCACGCCAAACCATTTGATCGCGTAGAAGGCCGTGGCCGACGCGGTGAGAATGGCGCCAACACCGGCGCCGACAATCGCGATCTGCACCGCCAGGCCCAATTGCAGACCCAGGGCGTTCCAGTAGCCGCGCCAGAAACCGTATTGCAGACCACTGGACATCGACGCAATGGCGCCGGCACCGGGAGACAGGCTGATCACCCAGCAGGCGGCAAAGAACGCCAGCCATGTTTGAAGCTCCATTGCACACCTCGACTCGGACTTGTGACAGATGTCTAAGCTAATGCGGCTTTGGGCTGGTGACTATCGATTTTTTGCAGGATGTTGCGAGTGCCGACCAGCGTTTGCAGCTGTCGGGCCCCTTCGCGAGCAAGCCCGCTCCCACATTGGCTCAGCGTCGCTCACAAATTTCGTGCCCACTGAAGATCCAATGTGGGAGCGGGCTTGCTCGCGAAAGCGGTGCGTCAGGCGACGGAAAATCTATTTCCCGAACCCATTCGAAGGAAATACATCGCTCCCACGCCAGCGCCGAACCGAACGCTGGAAGAACAAGCTGTTGGGCACTTGCACCATGGCGCTGCCAGTGCCGAGCTCCTCGGCTTCGATCAACGTGGTGTAAAGCAGATTGATCGCCACCACCCGCCCCTTCACCCCGAGCTTGTCGGTGGTGTCGACCAACTCGACCACATCACCAATACGAAAAGGGCCGACGGTAAAGATCAGAATGGCGCAGAGCAGGTTGGAGAGCACGCTCCACATGGCGAAGAACGCCACCGCCGCCACCGCGACAAAGCCCGACAGCGCCGTCCAGAGCACCGTGGCCGAGACCCCGAGGCGCTCCAGGACGAAGATCAGCGCACTGCCCATGATCAGCCAGCGCAGACCGCCGCGTAGCGGCATCAGCAACTGCGGCGGCAATGGATAGCGCTCGCCCAGGCGGGTCAGGCACTTGGCGACGAAGCGTTGGGCGATGTAACCCGCCAACAGAATCAGCAGGATTTGCCCGAACAGCCAGAGCGGCTCGATCCACATGGCCGACAGCGGCAACTTGAAGGCCTCCATCAAGACAGCGCCTCCAACTCCGCCTGCATGCTTTCGAGCAATTCCAGGGCTTCCATCCAGGCTTCTTCCAGTTCGGCTTCACGTACCTTCAGCTTGGCCTGTTCAGCCAGCAGATCACGCAGATCGTTCTTGCGCGCCGGTTCGTAAATGTCGCTGTCGCCAAGGCTGGTATCGATTTTCGCCAGTTTCTCGTGCAGCTTGCCCAGCTCGGCTTCGAGCTTGTCCGCCTCGCGCTTGTGCGGGGCCAGTTGCTGACGCAGCGCCGCAGCGGCCTGGCGCTGGGCTTTCTTGTCGGTCTTATCCGGATTGACCGGGGTATTACTGACCGGAGCATTGCGCTGACGGTACTCCACCAGCCACCGGGTGTAGTCCTCGAGATCGCCGTCGAATTCCTCGACCTTGCCGTCCGCCACCAGGTAGAAATTGTCGGTGGTGCTTTTAAGCAGATGACGATCGTGGGAGACCACCAGCACCGCACCGGTGAACTCCTGCAGCGCCATGGTCAGCGCCAGGCGCATTTCCAGGTCGAGGTGGTTGGTTGGTTCGTCGAGCAGCAACAGGTTCGGCCGGCCCCAGGCGATCAATGCCAAGGCCAGGCGGGCCTTCTCGCCACCGGAGAAATTCAGCACCGGTTCGTCGATCCGCGCGCCACGGAAGTCGAAACCGCCAAGGAAGTCACGCAGGGTCTGCTCGCGCTCGGTCGGCGCCAGACGCTGCAGGTGCAGCAACGGGCTCGCCTTGGAATCCAGGGAGTCCAATTGGTGTTGGGCGAAGTAACCGACCACGGTGTTCTCGCCGCGGGTCAGTCGACCGGCCAAGGGTTCGAGCTCACCGGAGAGGTTCTTGATCAGGGTCGATTTACCTGCACCGTTGGGGCCGAGCAAACCGATTCGCGCACCAGGGGTCAGTTGCAGCTTGACCTTCTCCAGCACGGTTTTGTCGCCATAACCCAAACGGGCATCGGACAGGTCGATCAACGGACTGGAAATCTTGGTCGATTCGCGAAAGACAAAGTCGAACGGCGAATCGACGTGGGCGGCGGACAACTCTTCCATCCGCTCCAGCGCCTTGATCCGGCTCTGGGCCTGACGGGCCTTGGTGGCCTGGGCCTTGAAGCGGGCGATGTAGCTTTCCATGTGCGCACGTTGCGCCTGCTGCTTCTCGTAGGCCTGCTGTTGCTGGGCCAGACGCTCGGCTCGGGCGCGTTCGAACGCGGTATAACCACCGCGGTACAGGGTGATCTTGCGTTGATCGACGTGCGCCACGTGATCGACCACGGCATCGAGGAAGTCGCGGTCGTGGGAAATCAGCATCAAGGTGCCGGGGTAGCTCTTGAGCCACTCTTCGAGCCAGATAATGGCATCGAGATCCAGGTGGTTGGTCGGTTCATCGAGCAGCAACAGGTCCGAGGGACACATCAAAGCCTGCGCCAGATTCAGACGCATCCGCCAGCCACCGGAGAAACTTCCTACCTGTCGATCCATCTGATCGTTGGTGAAACCCAAGCCGGCCAGCAGCTTGCGCGCCCGGGCGTCGGCGGTGTAACCGTCGGCACTGTCGAGCTCGGCGTGCAGACGGGCCTGAGCGGCACCGTCATGGGCCGCTTCGGCGGCGGCGAGGTCGCGTTGCACCTCTCGCAGGCGCAGGTCGCCATCGAGCACGTAGTCGACCGCGATCCGATCGAGGGTGTCGATCTCCTGGCGCATGTGGGCGATGCGCCAGTCCGCCGGCAGCAAGCAATCACCCGAGTCCGGGTGCAGGTCACCCAGGAGCAAGGCGAACAGGCTCGATTTGCCGGCGCCGTTGGCACCGATGAGGCCGGCTTTGTGGCCGGCGTGCAGGGTCAGCTCGGCGTCTTCTAGCAGACGTTGCGGGCCACGCTGTAAAGTCAGGTTCTGAAGTCGGATCATAATGGCGGCGGAGTCTACCAGCTTCGCTCACAACTGGCGCGAGTAGCACGATGTCCTGTGACCTGTGGAGCTTTTCCCTTGCCACCTATGCCCGACCGGGCGTGGAACCTGCCTGCCTGCAACTGCAAGCGGCGGGGGCCAATGTCTGCCTGCTTCTCTGTGGTTTGTGGTTGGAACAACGTGGCGTGGCCTTCGACGAACAACGCCTGAAGCAGTTGAAAACGCTGGTGGGGCCTTGGGATGCGGAGGTGGTGCAGCCACTGCGTGCGTTACGCACTCAATGGAAAACCCTGGCCGAAGACGATCCGGTACTCAAGGGTCTGCGAGAACAAATGAAAGCATTGGAGCTGGAAGCCGAACGGCATCTGCTGTGGCAACTGGAACAGGTTGCGCAGGACTGGCCACACGATGACGCCTCAGCGTCGGGGCAGTGGCTGGAGAGTCTGGCGGGATCGACCGCCAGCCCGAACCGCGACGCGCTGCAAGTGCTGCGCGTCGCGGCAACCGGCGCTTAGGAAGCGCTGGTCGGGTTGCTGCTGACGCTCGACGCAGCGGCTGGCGTTGGCGCCGTCGTAGTGGTCGAGGTGGAAGCGGCTGGAGCAGGTGCGACGGCCGGCGCTGGAGCGGCCGGCTTGGCAGCCGGTGCAGTCGCAGGTTTAGCGGCAGCGGGTTTGGCAGCGGCCGGTTTTTTCGCGGCAGATTTGGCAGCCGGCTTGGCGGCTGGTTTAGCAGCTGGCTTGGCGGCTACCGGTTTGGCAGCAGGCTTGGCCGCAGCAGTTGCAGGTTTTGCTGCTGCAGGTTTGCTAGCTGGTTTGGCAGCGGTTTTAGCGGCAGGCTTGGCCGCTGGTTTGGCAGCAACCTTGGCAGCAGGTTTTGCCGCGACCGGTTTGGACGCAGTCTTGACTGCCGGTTTTACCGCAGCGGTTTTCGCAGCAGGTTTGGCAGCCGGTTTTACCGCTACCTTGGCAGCAGGTTTTGCTGCGGCGGTTTTTGCCGGAGCGACTTTGCGCGCAACAGGTTTGGCCGCTGGCTTGGCAGCCGGTTTTGTCGCTGCAGGTTTGGCAGCGGCAGTACGTGCGGCCGGTTTCGCAGCGCTCGCCGCAGCCGG
>Ga0213829_1002484_pt1 | contig 12043 bp, 10 predicted proteins | sample MC6MC0896MG_FD_180665 | JGI IMG/M metagenome (GOLD analysis project Ga0213829, IMG submission 180665) | Enriched soil aggregate microbial communities from Iowa State University, Ames, United States - MC6-MC0896-MG | ecosystem: Environmental > Terrestrial > Soil > Unclassified | place: USA: Iowa...
CCGCCAAGTTCTCCCATCTGGTCGGCCCGACCGGCCAGGTAGTGCTGGCCGACATCAACGAATCCATGCTCAAGGTCGGTCGTGACCGCCTGCTGGACAAAGGCGTGGCCGGCAACATCGAGTTCGTCCAGGCCGACGCGGAAAAGCTGCCGTTCCCGGACAACCACTTCGACTGCGTGACCATCGCCTTCGGCCTGCGCAACGTCACCCACAAGGAAGACGCCCTGCGCTCGATGCTGCGTGTACTCAAGCCAGGCGGCCGCCTGCTGGTGCTGGAGTTCTCCAAGCCGACCAACGCCCTGATGTCCAAGGTCTACGACGCCTACTCGTTCGCCTTCATGCCGATGGTCGGCAAACTGATCCTCAATGACCCGGAAAGCTATCGCTACCTGGCCGAGTCGATCCGCATGCACCCGAATCAGGAAACCCTGAAGTCGATGATGGTCGAGGCCGGCTTCGACCGCGTGACCTATCACAACATGACCGCAGGCATCGTTGCGCTGCACCGCGGCATCAAACCCTGATGTTGCTGGCCGGCCTGCTCGCCAGCGTCGAACTCGGTCTGAACCGTGTGCTGCGGCTCGACAGCACGGCGTTGCCGCGGCTGGCGCATTTGAGTGGCAAGGTGATTGCCGTCGACTGCCGCAACCCGGCATTGCAGCTGTTCATCCTGCCCAGCGATGAAGGCCTGATGCTCGCCTCCCACTGGGAAACCGGCGCCGACTGCACCCTGCGTGCTCCCGCTTCGAGCCTGTTGAAACTGGCGATGAGCAAGGACAAGACCTCGGTCCTGCATGGTCCGCAAGTCGAGCTCGACGGCGACAGCGGCGTGCTGCTGGAACTGGCGGCGATCCTTCAGGACCTTGAGCTGGACTGGGAGTACGAACTCTCGCGCTGGCTGGGTCCGGTCGCCACGCATCTGCTCGGCGGTCACCTGCGCAGTCGCGCCCGATGGTATCAGCAAGGGTTTGCCAGCCTGAATCAGAACCTGGGCGAATACCTGGCCGAAGAGTCGCGCACCCTCGTCGGTCAGCGCGAAGCCGAAGCCCGCTTCAGCGAACTGGACCAGATCAAACTCGATCTGGAACGTCTCGAGGCGCGTTTCGAGCGTCTCTCCCGATCCCTCGACCCAAGCGATAACGCATGAAGCTGCTTGCCGTCCGCCGTTTGTTGCGCATCCAGCGCGTTGTGATCCGCTACCGCCTCGATGACCTGCTGTTCGCCCTGCCCCTGCCCTGGTTTTTGCTGGCGCTGCGCTACGCCTTGCCGTGGCGCTGGTTTCCGCGCAAGACCCTGGACCTGAGCCGCGGTGCGCGATTGCGCCTGGCGCTGCAGGACCTGGGACCGATTTTCATCAAGTTCGGGCAGATTCTCTCCACTCGCCGCGACCTGCTGCCGGAAGACATTGCCGATGAGCTGATGAAGCTGCAGGACCGGGTGCCGCCGTTCGACTCTCAAGTGTCGATCAGGCTGATCGAAGAGCAGCTCGGCAAAAAGATCAGTGAAGTGTTCAGCCGCTTCGACGTCGAACCACTGGCCTCAGCCTCGGTGGCGCAGGTGCATGCCGCGCAACTGAAAACCGGCGAAGAAGTGGTGGTCAAGGTGATCCGCCCGGGCCTGAAACCGATCATTGCCCAGGACCTGGCCTGGCTGTTCATCCTCGCCCGCGCCGCCGAAAAGCTCTCGGCCGATGCACGTCTGCTGCACCCGGTGGACGTGGTCCAGGATTACGAAAAAACCATCTACGACGAACTCGACCTGTTGCGCGAAGCGGCCAACGCCAGCCAGTTGAAGCGCAACTTCGACGGTTCGGAGCTGCTCTACGTACCGCAAGTCTATTGGGATTGGTGCCGGCCGAAAGTGCTGGTGATGGAGCGCATCTACGGGATCCAGGTCACCGATCTGGCCACCTTGGCCGACCAGCGCACCGATATGAAAATGCTCGCCGAGCGCGGCGTGGAGATCTTCTTCACCCAGGTGTTCCGCGACAGCTTCTTCCACGCCGACATGCACCCGGGCAACATCTTCGTCAGCACCGTCAACCCGTGGAGCCCGCAATACATCGCGATCGACTGCGGCATCGTCGGCAGCCTGACTCCGGAAGACCAGGATTACCTGGCACGCAACCTGTTCGCGTTCTTCAAGCGCGATTATCGTCGCGTGGCGCAATTGCACATCGATTCGGGCTGGGTGCCGGCGGAAACCAAACTCAACGAATTCGAAGCGGCGATCCGCACCGTGTGCGAGCCGATCTTCGAAAAACCGTTAAAAGATATTTCCTTCGGCCAGGTACTGATGCGCCTGTTCCAGACCGCTCGACGCTTCAACATGGAAGTGCAGCCGCAGCTGGTGCTGCTGCAGAAAACCCTGTTGAACATCGAAGGCCTGGGCCGTCAGCTGTACCCGGACCTTGATCTGTGGAACACCGCCCAGCCGTTCCTCGAGCGCTGGATGCGCGAGCGGGTCAGCCCCAAAGCCTTGCTCGGCAACGTGCAGAGCCAGTTCGAACAATTGCCGCACCTGGCGAACATGGCCCGCGACCTGCTCGAACGCATGTCCCAGCCCCACGCCAATGATCCTCCACCACCGTGGCATCGACGCAAGGACGACTGGCTCCTGCGCCTGCTCGGTTGCGCGCACCTGGCCGGCGGGACGATACTCGCCGCGGGCGGGCCATTGAACGAAATGGGGCATTGGCCGGCCGGCATCATGGTGGCCGTCGGCTTGTATCTGGTCGTTCGCCGATAGCCAGCGCCCCTGCACGCTGGCACACTGTTTCAACGCCTGTGCCCGACTAATGAAGTGTCGGGCCCGCTGTCGGAGTCGATGATGAAAAACTGGCTGGACGAGATCAAGTGGGACGCCGATGGCCTGGTGCCGGCGATTGCCCAGGATCACAAGACCGGACGCGTCCTGATGATGGCCTGGATGAACCGGGAAGCGCTGGAACTGACCGCTGCCGAAAACCGCGCCATCTATTGGTCACGCTCACGTGGCAAGTTGTGGCGCAAGGGCGAAGAATCCGGGCACGTGCAAACACTGCATGAGATGCGCCTGGATTGCGACGCCGACGTGATCATCCTGATGGTCGAGCAGATCGGCGACATCGCTTGCCATACCGGACGCCAGAGTTGCTTCTACCGTGTCTTCGAGAACGGCGACTGGAAAACCGTCGACCCGGTCCTGAAAGACCCGCACGCCATCTACAGCGCAGGACACACCCATGAGTGATACGTTGACCCGCCTGGCCCAGGTACTGGAAGAGCGCAAAGGCGCCGCCGCCGACAGCTCGTATGTCGCCAGCCTGTACCACAAGGGCTTGAACAAGATTCTGGAAAAAGTCGGCGAAGAGTCGGTCGAAACCATCATTGCCGCCAAGGATGCCGCCATCAGCGGCGACTGCAGCGATGTGATCTACGAAACCGCCGATTTGTGGTTCCACAGCATGGTCATGCTCGCCCAACTGGGGCAACATCCACAGGCTGTGCTCGATGAACTGGACCGTCGCTTCGGTCTGTCCGGACACGTCGAGAAAGCCTCGCGTCCGTCCGCCTGAACAACTATTTGAGAGGAGCAGCATCATGGGCATTTTTGACTGGAAACACTGGATCGTCATCCTGGTTGTCGTGGTGCTGGTGTTCGGCACCAAAAAGCTGAAAAACCTCGGCACCGACGTGGGCGAGTCGATCAAGGGCTTTCGCAAGGCCATGAACGATGACGACAAGCCGGCTGACCCGACGGTGACCCCGCAACAACCGGTTCCGCCTGCTCAACCACAGACCGCACAGTCCGTGAATCCACCGCACACCATCGACGTGCAGGCGCAAAAAGTCGAAGAGCCGATTCGCAAAGACGTGTGAGCACTGACTAATGTTTGGTATCAGCTTCTCTGAACTGCTGCTCGTCGGCCTTGTGGCCCTGCTGGTGCTGGGCCCCGAGCGTCTGCCGGGCGCCGCGCGCACCGCCGGCCTGTGGGTCGGGCGCCTGAAGCGCAGCTTCAACGCGATCAAACAGGAAGTTGAACGTGAAATCGGTGCCGACGAGATCCGTCGGCAACTGCACAACGAGCACATTCTGTCGATGGAGCAGGAGGCGCGGAAGATTTTCGCGCCGACCCAGCAGGAGCCGACGCCCGTTGCGCCGGTGGCGGAACAGACCCTCCAACCGTCGACGGCAGTCGCTGAGCCTGCTGCTATCCCGACCGAAACGGTGACCGCCATTGAACCGCCAGCGGTTGCAGCACCTGCGGTTGAACCGGTCACACCCGCGGCTGCGCCTGTGGCGCCGGCCCCTCATGACCCCACATTGCCGCCGCGAGCCCCATGAGCGATCTTCCTGAAAACGACCAGCACATGCCGCTGGTTTCGCACCTCACCGAGTTGCGTACCCGCCTGCTGCGCTGCGTAGCGGCGATTTTCATCATCTTCGCCGGGCTGTTTGCCTTCACCCAGCAGATCTACACCTTCGTCTCCACGCCGCTGCGCCAGTACCTGCCGGTCGGCGCGACGATGATCGCCACCGACGTGTCCTCGCCGTTCCTGACGCCGCTGAAGCTGACCATGATGGTGTCGCTGTTCCTGGCGATTCCGGTGATCCTGCATCAGATCTGGGGCTTTATCGCGCCGGGGCTGTACAAGCATGAGAAGCGCATCGCGGTGCCATTGCTGGTATCGAGCATCCTGCTGTTCTACACCGGCATGGCGTTCGCCTATTACCTGGTGTTCCCGCTGATCTTCAAATTCTTCGCCGCCGCCACCCCGGCCGGTGTGGAAATGATGACCGACATCAGCAGCTACCTCGACTTCGTCATGACGCTGTTCTTCGCCTTTGGCGTGGCGTTCGAAATCCCGGTGGCCGTGGTGCTGCTGGTGTGGATCGGCGTGGTCAACGTCACCTACCTGAAGAAGATCCGTCCCTACGTGATCATCGGCTGCTTTGTGGTCGGCATGATCCTCACTCCGCCGGACATCTTCTCGCAGACCCTGCTGGCAGTACCGATGTGGCTGCTGTTCGAGATCGGCATCCTGTTCAGCGGCCTGATCAGCAAACGCGGCGAGCACCCGGACGACCAACCGGCTGACGATCACAACGACCAGCCGCCAGCGACCCAGCCGTGAACCTGCTGCTCCTCGAAGAGGCCGACTTCATTGCAGCCGACCGGGTGATCCTGCGCGATCGCCGGTTGACTCACATGCAGGAAGTCCATCGCTCGGTGGTGGGCGACAGCCTGCGGGTCGGGCGTATCGGCGGATTGATGGGCTCGGCTGAATTGCTGCGCCTGGACGCCGACGAAGCGGAACTGCGGGTCATTCTCGACCAACCTCCTCCCGCCAAGCTGCCATTGACCCTGATTCTGGCCTTGCCACGCCCGAAAATGCTGCGCAGGGTGTTCCAGACCGTGGCGGCCATGGGTGTGCCGCGCATCGTGCTGGTGAACAGCTACCGCGTCGAGAAGAGCTTCTGGCAAACACCTTTTCTGGAGCCCGAGGCGATTCGCGAGCAACTGATCCTCGGCCTCGAACAGGCGCGGGACAGTGTGCTGCCGGAAATCATCATCGAGAAGCGCTTCAAGCCATTCGTCGAAGATCGTCTGCCCGCGATGACCGAAGGCACCCTCGGCCTGGTCGGCCACCCTGGCAACTACCCGCCCTGCCCTCGCGGCCTGGATGAGCCGGTGACCCTGGCCATCGGCCCCGAAGGTGGCTGGATCCCCTACGAAATCGACTTGCTGGGCAAATCCGGCCTGCAACCGGTGCAGCTTGGCGACCGCATCCTGCGGGTCGAAACCGCCGTGACCGCCCTGCTCTCACGCTTGTTCTGAATTACCCCCGAACGCTTCAGTTCGAGCGCGCCTTGCCGACACAGTGTTGTAACAACAAGAATCTGCGGCCAAGCCCGGCTTTCGTCTGTTCACGATGGAGTACTTCACATGTCTCGATGGTTAACCCAGGGTATGGGAAACGTGAGCGTCAGTCGAAAGCTCGGTATGGGATTCGGTCTGGTATTGCTGCTGACCCTGCTGATTGCCACTACTGGCTGGATGGGTCTGAGCACCTTGATCGACCGCGGTGAAAAGTCTGCGGCCATATCGCAGTTAAGTGAGCTGAGTAAAGACCTGCGTGTCGCCCGCTTGAGTTTTGAACTGCAGAACGGCGCTGAAGGCTCCGCTGAAATCGCTCGCCTGCGGGACAAACTTGAACAGAGCGGGCAAGAACTTCGCCAGCTACTGCAAGACCCGAAAGACCACGCCCTGCTTGATGAAGAGTCAGCCTTGTTACGCGACTACAGAAACGACCTCAACAGCCTGACCGTGGCGATACAGAACCGCGAAACCAGCCGCAGTAACCTTGGCACCCACGCAGACCGCGCCGTCTTGCTGATTGGCGAACTTGAAAAAACGCTATTGCAAAGCGAAAACATTGCGCAGTACAACAGCGTTATCGAAACGAGCAAACTCATCCAGCAAGCACGCTTCCAGGTTCGTGGCTACACCTACAGCGGCAAGGCTGAAACGCAACAGCCTGCCCTGGCTGCCATCGATCAGGCCCTGAGCAGCATCGCCAGCTTGTCGGGCAAACTGCCTGAGCAATATGGCGCCAATCTGCAACAGGCTGGCGAAGCGTTCAAAGCCTACCGTAGCGCCATCGACCAATACCACGACGCACTGATCAGTAGTACGCAAGCCTTCAAACAGATGGGTGAGAAGGTGATGCGGGTGTTCGATTTGAATAAACAAATGAACGCAATACAAACCAGCAAACGCGACAACGAGGCCCGGCAAGCCAAGACCATGCTGGGCATCGCCGCCGCGCTGGCGCTGGTGCTCGGGATTCTCGCCGCGTGGAGCATCACCCGGCAGATCGTCATTCCGCTGCAGCAGACCCTCCAAGTGGTCGAACGAGTGGCATCCGGCGACCTCAGTCAAGACCTTGATGTCCAGCGCCGCGACGAACTCGGCCAACTGCAAGGCGCCATACAACGCATGACCGCCAGCCTGCGGGAACTGATCAGCGGCATCAGCCTGGGAGTGACGCAGATCGCCAGCGCCTCCGAACAGCTGTCAGCCGTCACTAAACAGACCAGCGCCGGAGTCAACAGCCAGAAGGTCGAGACCGACCAGGTTGCAACTGCCATGAACGAAATGACCGCCACGGTCCAAGAGGTCGCGCGCAATGCTGAAGAGGCCTCCGAGGCTGCTGTAGCCGCCGACCAGCAGGCTCGCGAAGGTGACAAGGTGGTCGGCGAAGCCATTGCCCAGATCGAACGCCTGGCCCTCGAAGTGGGTAATTCAACCGTCGCCATGAGCGATCTCAAGCGAGAAAGCGACAAGATCGGCAGCGTGCTCGACGTGATCAAATCCGTGGCCCAGCAAACCAACCTGCTGGCCCTCAACGCTGCCATCGAAGCCGCCCGTGCCGGTGAAGCCGGACGCGGTTTCGCCGTGGTAGCCGACGAAGTCCGCAGCCTGGCGTTGCGCACCCAGAAGTCCACTGAAGAAATCGAAGAGTTGATCGTCGGCCTGCAAACCGGTACCCAGCAAGTGGCAACCATCATGGACAACAGCCGCAGCCTGACCGACAGCAGCGTCGAACTGACCCGCCGTGCCGGTGGTTCATTGGCCAACATCACCCGCACCGTGTCGGCGATCCAGTCGATGAACCAGCAGATCGCTGCCGCAGCCGAGCAACAAAGCGCCGTGGCCGAAGAGATCAACCGCAGCGTGCTGAACGTGCGCGACGTGTCCGAGCAGACTTCGGCTGCGAGCGAGGAAACCGCAGCCTCCAGCGTGGAGCTGGCACGTCTTGGCAACCATTTGCAGATGTTGGTGGGGCGGTTCAAGGTTTAAAGGGCATAACGATAGGCTTGTGGTGAGGGAGCCCTGCTCCCGCCGAATCGTGGCCGCGCAGATGCCAGAATCAAAAGATCGCAGCGGCGAATAACTGATCAAAAGTCCATAATCCGTCCTCCAAGGAGACAACGGATACATTAAATCATCGGAGGCTAGACCAGTTTAATCACTCTTTCCACTAACAGTTCTGATAGTAGCCGATGGGCCTTGTAAAGCGTTAAATCATCTTGATATCAACGCATGAACAGGTGCCATCATGTCAATTCAAGAGCAAGACCACGCATTGCAAAAGCCTGACTCTTTTTTATTACCTCCCACCGTATCTGACACAGAAAATGATGTGTTGAACTACAACAACCTTACTACCAGTCCAATCGTAAAAGTACCGCCCTGGATAGGAATCAATAGCCAGTCAAAATTATGGCTACATTGTGAATGCACATACGCCGATGGACGCGGTGGTGTCATTGAGCTGGCGGAAGCGGTACCCGTAGGCGATGCGAGCGATGCGTCAACCTTCTCCTGTGAATTGCCGCTTGATGAACTGGCGAAGTTGGGCGACAACACTAACCTTGTCATCATCCTGATGGTCAGTAACAATGGAACAATCGAAAAGCAATCGGTTAGCAGTATTCGCTACAACCTGATGTTTCAACACCCTATAGCCCTGATCGATTACAGCCGATGGATGACAAATATCGGCTCCTCCCTGGAACATTTGAAAATACGCGATCTGATATTACCGTTAGCCCATAATGCGGGCGTTGACCAAGAAGGAGCTGGTTGGCCGGCTGATTGGTGGGCGGCTTGTCAGGACGACTCTTTCGCCTATCAGCTGAATAATGGTATTCGAGCGCTTGACCTGCGCTTGTTCTACAGCGGGGTTCTTTTATACAGATTTGAACACAATGGCTATCACGCAGGTCGTCGCCTGGAAGATTGCGCAAAGGCAGTCTTAAATTTTTCAGTATGGAATCCTGGCGAAATAGTGATATTAGATTTCCATGAAGTATCCTTGGGCGCACAAGAGAATATAGTCTTTCGAGATCTGCTTAAAGTAATTGGGGATCGGTGCATTCCCTCCGACGCACACGACATGACGATCAAACAAATTCGCAGCCGATATCCTGGAAAAAATATTGTTATCGCGTGGAGCTATGCGCATCACCTTTGCTGGAGAAAAGTTCATCAAACATGGACTGGACGGGGTGACAACAACGCAGGCCAGATTTCCATGCACATGCAAGAAATCTGGAGCAAGCCGTTGCCAACCGGATTGTGGTCAATGTTTGCATGCGGCTACGATGCGATTTCCGGCCCTATACGATATAAACCTTCAGCGATTTTCTGGGACCGCTTTTTTAGCGTAGCGGGATCGGGGTCATATCGACAGCCCACCAGGGGCAATATGATTCAAATTGATTTTTTCGCCGGAACGGGTGCTGTCGAAAGATGCATCAATGCCACACGAAACAGGGCAAATAAAGCCGCGCAATCTGTCGCCTCGCACTTTCGCATCAACCAGATAGGCCCCCGTGACGTACAATTGGAATGGGAGAGTCCAGCAGAAACCGAACGCCTTTCCGGCTACAATATTTTCCAGAACGGAACATTTCTGGCTACCATCCCCACCCACCCCAGAAAGTATTCGATCACAGGAATAGCTGACGGCCGAACGCATCACTTCCAGGTTATCGCCAAGTTCACCGATGGAATCGGCGCTGTCGCTGAAGCTACAATAGCAATTCCAGACATCACAAACCCCAGCAAACCCGACAACCTCAAAATTTATCGTTTTGATTTTACACCGCCCAGATATTTACTTACGTGGAAAAGTTCAACTGATAATGTTGCCATCGACCACTACGAGATTTATCGAAACAACGAATCCATACCAATAGGTAACACCGAACCTCCATCATTTGAGATCTATCCAATTATTGGCGATACATACGTAGTTCGTGCGGTGGATACCAGCGGCTACCATGCTGACTCTGATCCGATTATAGCGATCGACGATATACCACCCAGCAAACCTGCCAACCTGCGAGCCACCTTCCTCACCGGCAACTCCGTCTCCCTGGCGTGGGATAAATCAACTGATAACGTCGGTATGATCGGGTACCAGGTCTTCCGGGACGATGTGCCAAGCCCCATGATGCAGGAAACCAGTTATCTCGCCATCGGCCTGGCCCAGGGCACAACCTACAGGTTCAGGGTTCGCGCGCTGGATGCAGCCGGGAATTTCGCCGATTCGGAAACGCTGCCCATCACCGTGAAGGATACGATAGCCCCCTCAAAACCCACCAACTTCAGAGCCTCCTCTGTTGTTGTCAACACCGCTTATCTGGAGTGGGACGAATCAACTGATAACGTCGGGGTCGTCGGGTATCAGATTTTCCGCGACACAACCCCAATAACCACAGTTACCAGCACCCACTATAGAGCGGATGGATTGGTCGAGGGCAGACCCTATGTTTTCAAGGTGCGCGCGCTGGATGCCGCCGGGAACTTTGCCGACTCTGACCCGTGGCGTGTCTATATTGATTTCACGCGTCCATCCAAACCCGCCAACCTCAGAGTCACTGCTCTCTCGGCCAACTCTGCCACCCTGGAGTGGGCCGCATCCAGTGATAACATCGCAGTCACGGGCTATCAGATTTTCCGCAACAACGATCCGATCGACACAATTAACAACACTCGTTACACCGCCAGTGGCTTGACCCCTGGTATCTCCTATATTTTCAAGGTACGCGCGCTGGATGCTGCCGGGAACTATGACGACTCCGATCCACTGACAGTCAAGATACTAGACGACACAACCGCCCCGTCCAAACCCACCGAATTCAGTGCCTATCACGTCAGTCATAACTTCGCTATTCTGGACTGGAAGGCAGCGACCGATAATGTCGGGGTAACCAGGCATATAATCTTCCAAAACGACGAATGGCTCGCAAACATCGATAGCACGGATGCCTATATCCGTTACATGGCGATGAACCTTGAAGGTGGTACCAAGTACGTCTTCAAAATCTGTGCGGTGGATGCCGCCGGAAATACTGGCGATTTTGAGTATCTTACGGTTTACACCTCAGGTTTGAACCCGAATGCGCCGACCAGCCTGCAATTCCATCGGCTTGCCGGTCAGGTCGGAACTATACAATGGGAACCACCGATTGAGAGTGACGATGTTACCGGTTATGAACTGTCTCGTGACGGACACGTCATTCAGGAGATTTCAGAACTTGCTTTCACGCTCACTGATTTGACCGCGGGTGACACGTATCTCTTCGAGGTGCGCTCGATACGCGATGGTAAGTACTCTGACCCAGCCTCCATCAGAGGTTGATTGATGGTACAGGGAGGCCATTCGGCAATCGCAGGCCGTGATCTTCACGGCCTTGTTCGCGCCGGAATTTACAGTCCCTGCTTAAGAAATGGCGTAAAAAAAACCCCGCTTTCGCGGGGTTTTTCATTTATGCCAGCTGAGGTTGCGCGCTCAGCGGCTTGAGCGGGAGCAACGGCGCATGGGGATCGGCTTTCACCGATTGACGCCAGGCTTGCAGCCACTCGGGATGGCTTTCGTCCCAGATCTGCTCGTGCAAGCGACCCAGGGCTACCGGATCACTCAGCAACTCCACGCGCTCTTTGTTGGACAGCCCCTCTGGCCCGACTTTCATTGCGTGGCGAACCCGCTCGACCCGCAGCCATTCGATCGGCTCGGCCTGAAGGTGGCGCGAGGTCGCCAGCGAGCATGCCAAGGCGTTCTGCTGTGGATCGACCACTGCCCGGACAAAGCCGTCGTTGAGTGCGTGATAACGGTTTTCATGGGTGTACTGGTCAGTTGCGACCAATGCCTGCGGCGGATTGTATTCCTCGGGGATCAGGAACAGGCTTTCGTCACGGGACTTGAGGCCCAGGCCGACGCGACTGGAGATCACCGACACCGGGATCGACAGCATCAGCGAACCGACGATCGGTACCAGCCACCACAGGAAGCTCGGGTTCAGCCAGATAACCAGCAGCGCCCAGAAGAAGCCCAGCAAGGTTTGCGGACCGTGGCGTTTTACTGCCTCGCTCCAGGGGGTGGAGTCGTCGTCACGTTGCGGCGAGTTCCAGGTCGCGGCCCAGCCGAGGAACGCGGCGAGCACGAAACGGGTGTGGAAGATCATCCGCACCGGCGCCAGCAGCATG